>Ga0181535_10007070_pt1 | contig 11388 bp, 14 predicted proteins | sample PEATcosm2014_Bin_44_FD_119774 | JGI IMG/M metagenome (GOLD analysis project Ga0181535, IMG submission 119774) | Peatland microbial communities from MTU Mesocosm Facility, Houghton, MI, USA - PEATcosm2014_Bin17_30_metaG | ecosystem: Environmental > Terrestrial > Soil > Wetlands > Peat | place...
CCTTCTGTGCGTGCTGTGGCGCCGATTTCTCCGCACGCTCTGGCTGCGCCTTCTGCGCATGTTGCGGCTCTGCTTTCTGTGCGTGTTGTGGCTCGGATTTCGGCGCTTGTTCTTTGCCACCGGCCTTTTGCTCCTCCTCCTTCTGGGCAAATGCGGGAAGAGTGGTCCCGAGCAGTAAAAACATCGCTGCCGTGCTGATGACTCGATTGTATTTCATAAGTGTTGCCTCCAAACTCATTTCACTTCTGCCTCTCACTGAACCTTTGAGGTACACTGGTTATACCTTGCCCGCGCAGGTGTGTCAGTTCATTACGGCTCAGGTATGAGGTCAATAATGCTCAGCGCAGATAATACGAGGATTCCTACAGGGTGGGCCTGATAGGGATTTGCTGTGGATTTGAATAAGATGGAGGCTTCGCGTCGATGCCTGCGTGGATTCTCACCGCGGAGGCGCGGAGGGGCACAGCAAAAGGTGTCAGGTATCAAATGTCAGTTTCCAGTAAACACCGACTTGTTATACTGACACCTGGCTCCCGGCACCTGGCACCTCTTCTACGCCTCTGCCCTATTCGCTCAGGATCACGCTCATGAGGCCATTGTTAACGGTCAACGCGCCGTTGCCCTCGTAATCGATGAAGCCCAGAGTGCGGAACTTGTTCATGAAGTGACTGACCCGCGACCGGGTAGTGCCAACCATCTGTGCCAGGTGTTCCTGGTTGATTCCGGGATGGACCGTCTCGGTTCTGCTTTCCTTGCCAAAATGCGCCAGCAACAAGAGGATTCGCGCGAGCCGCTTTTCACTGGAGTTGAAAAGTTGGTCGACCAGGTCCTCTTCAAAGCGCGTGTTGCGGGTGAGCAAGTGAGTGATGAACAATTCCGAGATTCCGTGCTGCTCGTGGAGAAGACGCACCATCAGCACCTTCTCAATGCGGTAAAGAGTGCAATCACCCACTGCGGAAGCTGTCGAAATGCGCAACAACTGGCCCGCCATGCATCCCTCGCCGAAGAACTCGTTGTCTCCCAGAATGCTGACAATCGCTTCCTTGCCCTGCTGCGAAGTCACCGCGAGCTTCACCTTGCCATGTTGGAGATACCACACGGAATCCGCAGGGTCGCCTTGGGCAAAGATCGTGCGGCCCTCGCTGTATTCCAAGGCAGTTTTCCCGCGCGAGATTCCGGCGAGGAACGCCGCCCAATCGATGGGCGGAATGTTTGGCGTTGCCAATGGAAGCGTGGGCTTGCCTTTGCCGTTGGCCTTGTTGACTTTCACCGTGGTCTTCTGTGTCTGTAGCGTCATTAGAACCTCTCTTTTTCCCTTACGTCACAACAATTTTTCAACCGTGCATTTCACGAACGTGGCACGGGCGCGAACGTGTAAACCTCGCTTGTAATGTTTCATGAGTCTGTCCAAAGGTTGATTCACTTTTCAGTCCTCCGTCATGCCGTGAAGTGGATGTTACAGGGCATTCACCCTGACTGGCTTGAAACGCGAAAACGCTGAACGCTTCTTTGCGGGAGCTTCGGCGGGCACGTCGGCTCCGCTCGCTGCGTCGTCTGCAATGTCTTCCTCCGCGATCTTTTTGACGATCTCCAGAGGAACCTTCTCGAAGTAGGTCTTAGGGTCTTTGGGTTTGGTCATTGGCATTTATCCTTTCTGTCACCTAAAGCCTAACAGGCCGCAATCGATACGGGTTAACTCTTTTCGAAATCTTTTATTGCCTTTTAGCTAATGAATTAATGATTTATATCCGTTCCCGTCGGATTACCCATGCGCGCCCTTAGCGGGGGCCATGTTCTGCTACGTTAGCACCGCGATTGTTCACTTGCAGTTTTAGTCACGGTGAGATAGGATAGCGCTACGATTCTTTAACGATAAGAACTCGCGGAGGCGGGTATGAGCCCTAGGGCCGACAAGGCCGCTGCTCACTTCAAGACCATGGCGCAATCCAGCGTCCCGCAAGGAAGAAAAGGCAAACACCAGCAGATCGTAGCCACCATCCTCAGTGATCTCGACAAGCTGGATGACGGCTCTGCCATCAAAGTGCCCCTGGCAGAACTGGTGGAAAGCAAAGAGAAGGTGCGGTCAGCCCTGAATCGTGCAACCCGGAAAGCCGGGCGGACGGTTGCTACTGCCAGCGACGCCAGCTTTCTGTACATCTGGAACGTAACTGCTTCCGGCAAGAACCCGCCAGGCCTACGTTAAACAACCCCTCGCGAATTCGACCGACCTCAGCGTGTCATTTCCCCTCCGTAAATGGAATGATGGCTTATGAATATCCAGGTGTTCAATTTTGAACAGACAGGCCAAAACTGGGTTTGCTAGGGTATGACTCTTGGATCGGCCTTGTTAAGGCACAAAGCCACTCGGCCGGAAAGGAAGCGCGATGTTGCCAAGAGTTCCCAAGCCGATGACGCTCGCGTCCTTCTGTGTTCCAGCTCTTTTCCCCTATCCATCTTCCCATCTCCGGTGCCCGATGAAAATGACCTTTCCACCTTGTTGACGCAAAAACGTGGCGGGTAGCGACCTGCTTCCCGCGCGTTTTTTTGGCCGGCAAGACTTCGCGCCGACCGATGGCTATTTCTTCCTCGCGCGGCGGGAAGATGTGATTTGTCCTGCCGCCCGGGACAGCGCCAGCTAAGCTAAGGAGGATTCCGATGACTCCAGGAAATGACAAGCTATATCTCCCTGCATCCCAGCCTCGCCTTCCCCGTGGAAGCGTCCTGCTGGTTGATGAGGATGAAAAGGATCGGAAGTATTTCACCGCGCTGTTAGGGCGGATGGGCTACTCGGTCCAGTCTTTTGCCAAGCACCAGGAGGCGAGGAGGTGCTTGGAACGCGAGTGCTTCGACGCCGTCATCGTGAACCAGGGCAGCCCGGCCTTCGAAACGCGTCAGGTTCTGGAGCTAACTCTGCACCGTAACCGGCACACCCCGGTGGTAGTGCTGACGCGTTGCCTGGAGATGGGCTGCTATCTGGAGGCCATGCAACTCGGCGCCGTGGATTATCTCGAAAAACCCTTGGCGCCGACGGAGTTCGAACGCCTGGTCAGGACCCATTTCGAACCACGGTGCGGTGCGCGGGTAGCGCACGACGTGCCGTGACCGTAACCAGATTTGTTGCGGCTGGCGGCGCTGGCGATTGCCCATCGGGAGCTCTTTCCGGCAGAAAGCCGAACTTCCGCTCCAGTGCCCAGTAGAAATAGGCACTGCGGAATAGGGCGGCTCTCGGCCATCGAGACATCACCCTTAGGCCTAAGCGCAGGCAGCCACTTCTGATTTCCAACGACCCCAGCGTGGATATCCTCCCTTGGGCAACCGGGGTGTTCAGTTTTGAACAGCTCAGTGTGCGCTTCTGAACAGACCGGCCAGATCGAAGTTGCTAATGTACTGTTTTCGCGTGTCTTCGTTGAGAACACCGGCCACTTTGCCGGAAAGAAAACGGCATTTCATTAAAATCAGTCAAAGAGGAGCCAACAGATGACGCCAGGTAATGGCAAGCCGCATCCCAATCCGACACAGTTCTTAGTGCCTCGCGGAAGGATCCTGCTGGTGGATGAGGATGAACACGACTTGCAGCATTTCAACATGCTGCTCGAGGGCCTGGGTTACTCGGTCCGAGCTTTTAGGACCTACCGGGAGGCGGAGGAATGCCTGGACCAGGAGCCTTTCGCCTTCATTGTGGTGAGCCCGGCCATTGACGCGCGCGGCCTGATGGAGCTTGCTTTGGCGCGCAGCGGCCACGCTCCGGAGATGGTGCTGATGCGTTGCCTGGAGATGAATTGCTGTGTCGCGGCCCTGCAATTTGGCCTTGAGGATCGACTGGATAAGACCCTCTCGCCGGCGGAGTTCGAACACCTGGTGACGACGCACTGCCAGCCCCCTCAGGACGAAATCTCTGCCCCTTCAGCGGAAAGGCGCAGCGAACCGCGGGGCGAAAGCCCTGCCCACCAAGCGGCCCCCTCCAAACTTGCTTCGATGTTCGGCTTAGTCCCGGGTGAATAAAACTTGCGCCGGGGACGCTGGCCGGGTGGAAGCACTTGAGACCGGCCCCCGATGCCTTGAATGTTGCCGTTTCAAAATGGCAATCCCGGGAGCGGCCCTCCTTAACGGTGTTCACCACCAACGTGATCGTGGGGTTGCGACGCGGCTCGTTCTCCATTGGATGAGCAATTGTGACCATCCGGGTGAGCAGTACGGGCCTGACACACGAATTACCCCAAGTTATAACAAGGGTGCCTCGAACTCCCATCCGGGACCAACCTGGATACGGGTGTTAGGGGGGAGGGAAAACATGCTTTGGACAATCTTCGCGGTTCTTTTGGTGTTGTGGTTGTTGGGCTTTGGCTTTCACGTGGGTGGAGGCCTCATCCATCTACTGCTCGTGTGCGCGGTGATCGTATTGGTTTGGAACCTGATAACCGGTCGCAGATCTTTTTCTTAAGGCGGCGGAGCAGGCTCGATCGGGGAGGCCGGCAGGAATTAAACCCTGCCGTTCCTCTTGTTTCAGGTGTGCTGTCCGTCGCTGTAGTTCAGGCTAGGGTTATACAGGGCCAGAGACCCAGCAGTCGATCGCGCGGGGTGTGCCTTTGCAGCAAAACTCGAGTTTCAAAATCCGTGAAATGGGGCGAAGGTCTTTCTGCGTCGAGGCGCGGCAAATGGCTTGGGGTTTGTTGCTTCTCTGTCTCGCCGCGGGAGTGGGGCGCGCGTCGCCTCAGACCGCAAACTCGGTCCCAACGGCGGAAACCATCATCGCCCGTATGGCGCAGGCTCGGGATGAGAACCGCGCCCGCCTGCGGCCTTACATCGTCACGCGGAACTACAAACTGTTTGGCAGCGATGTAATCAAGTCCAAATCCGAGGTGATTGCTAAGGTAGCCTTCGTTCCCCCGGACTCCAAGAAGTACCGCATTGAGGAGGCGAGCGGGAGCGGAGTGGGAGCAGTCCTGGTTCGCCGCATGTTGGCCGGTGAGGCGGAGGTCGAGAAGGATCACCTTGCAACAGACTTGTCAGCGGACAATTACGATTTTCGCCTTCTGCGCGAGGCAGACGTGAGTGGCCAGCGCTGTTATGTGCTGGAGTTGCTTCCTCGGCGCAAAGAACAACATCTTCTCCGAGGGGATCTTTGGGTGGACGCGGACACCTACCTGCCTCGCCGCTTTGAGGGCGAGTTTGCCAAGAGCCCGTCCTGGTGGGTGCGGGACGTCAGCGTTACCTTTACTTACGGCGACGTCGGAGGAATGTGGCTGCAAACGAGCACGGAGGCTGCGGCTAATGTCCGCATTCTCGGACGTTCCACGATGGTTTCACGCGACGTGAAGTATAAGATCACGGAACTTGTTGCTACCGCGTCTTCGGTCGAAACAAACTCTTTGGAATTGATCGCGCGCCGGCCTTTTCCCGTCGTCGCGATTCCAACGCCGGCGAAGTAATTTGTTCGAAAGGGGGTATCAAGATGGAATTGGATAAGGCACTTGAGTTTGCCGTGATTCTGGGCTGGGCTGACTTGAAGAAAGTCAGCGACCCCTGTTCAGCACGGGTTGAATACCAAAGTGCCGCGGGAACGACGGTCGATTACCTGAGCATTTGGTCGGTTGATGCCGAGGGTCATCAGGCTATGGTGTGCGACTATTGGACGAGGAGTTCTCCGGCTCACACCAGCGGAACCGGTTTCAAAAACAAATTCCAATCTCCTCCATTGGGTCTGGCCCTGGACTTCATCCTGATGAACCAGGATCAGTTCACGCGCCCAGCCGATGCGTGCCCGGAGGGGCTGGCTCTGATCTATCCGCCCACCGGAGACGATCTTACCGAAGCCACCACTTGGATGGCCGCTACGCACGGCGTCGCGACCAACGTCAGCCACGCTGAAGTCGAGAAGGTTGCGGCTCTCTAAAGGGAGCAGGATCTTGTTGGGTTTTGATCGCAACGCCGCGCGTTACACTTGGACTGCGGTTCTTGTCCTCCTCCTGGTGGGACTGCTCTATTTCATTCGGGAGACTTTGTTCATCTTTGTCGTGGCACTGCTGTTTGCCTATCTCCTCTGGCCATTGGTGAAACCTCTCGATCATCGGCTACCGGGGCGGTCAAGGCTGCCGGCGCTCACCCTCGTTTACCTCGCGATCGTCGGGATTCTGATTGTCATGGGAATTACGCTGGGCTCCCGAATCGTCCAGCAGGCGAACGCCCTGGCAGCCAGGCTCCCAGATCTCCTTACTAAATTCCAGCCTCCGATCGCGCCCCCCGCTTCACACTGGGCCTTACCGCTGAAGATGACAGTCATTTCGACGGTGCAACAGCAAATCACCCAGCATTCGGGAGAAATCCTGACAATACTTTCAAATGCCGCTCTGGGGGTTATGTCGCGCGCCGGGAACCTCATCTTTTTCATCCTGGTTCCGATTCTCAGTTTCTTCTTCTTGAAGGATGGCCGGGAGATGCTCAGCTCCGCGGTGGGCATCCTTGCCGCAGGCGCCAGCCGCAATATGGTGGAGCGAATTGCCGCCGACCTGCACGTGCTCCTTGCCCAATACATGCGGGCATTGGTGTTGCTGGGGGTCGTAGCATCCTTGAGTTACGGACTATTCTTCTCGATGGTCGGCGTTCCGTACGGGATTCTGTTGGCGGCGACCGCTTTTCCCTTGGAGTTTATTCCTATGGTCGGTCCTCTGGTGGGGGCAACGATCGTCTTGCTCGTTGCCGGCTTGAGCGGCTCCCAACACCTGCTTGCGATCTTCGTGTTCCTTCTCGCCTTCCGCTTTATACAGGATTACGTTGTTTCACCACATTTGCTGAGCGCGGGCATGAAGCTTCACCCCTTGCTGGTCATCTTCGGAGTCCTGGCGGGCGGCTCGATCGCGGGTGTAGCCGGGTGTTTTCTTTCGGTTCCGGTGCTCGCGGCCCTGCGAATCATTTACCGGCAGTTGTTACCCAAGGCGCCACCGACGGTGGTAGCGCCTAGCACGGCTGCCCCTCTGTAACGGAATCTACCCTTTTCGGCCCGCGAACCGTGTTGGTGGGAGTAGACCTGCGTGACTTCCGCGCCAAAAAGAACGATCTGGGCGGAATAATAAACCCAAGTGAGAATAATGACGAGGGACGATGCTGCCCCGTATGCCGAGACGACAGTGGATCTGGCGAGATACAACCCAATCAGCGCTTTGCCGCTCGTCAAAAGAAGTGAGGCAACGGCCGCACCCATCCATACGTCACTCCAAGAGACTTCCGCATTAGGTAGGAACTTGAAGATCATCGCAAGGAGCATCGCAATCACACCCAGCGAGAGAAGAAAGTTAACTGATTCCAAGAGGAATACTGGCCAGGGAAGCAGCGGCGCTATGAAAGTTCCCACGGCCCCGAGCGCGGCACTCACCACGAGTGATACGAGAAGCAGAAAGCCGAGGCCTAAGACCAGGCCGAAAGACAAGAAGCGTTCTCGAATTGCGCGCAACCAGACGTTTTCTGAGCTGCGCGAAACCTTCCAAATCTTATTGAGCGCATCTTGCAGCTCAACAAACGCACCGGATGCACCTACGAGCAGAATCCCGATCCCGAAGGCACTCGCAATAATGCCCAGCGCCGGCCGATCGGCGCTCTGGATGATGGCTTGTACGGCCCTGGCGCCCGTCTCTCCCAATAAGCCTTGGAGTTGCCGGGAGAATTCACCTTCCGCCGCCTTTTGTCCAAACGCCAGACCCGCGACGGAGATCGCGACGATCAAGACCGGAGCGAGCGAGAAAACGGTGTAAAAAGCCAGCGCCGCGCCCATGCTTGGGGCGTTGTCATCTGCCCATGCCGAGCATGACTTCTTCAACAGCACGTAAGCGGCGTTCAGTTTCACGAAGCCCGTCCACCCTCACCCCATCCGATTGACGTGAAAATTGGTGATGTAGTGCATGAGTCCGAAGATGTTCAGAAGCCACACCACCACCACAATCACCACGACGGCATTCAAAAGCGATTTAATGGAGCCCGCCATGGGAATGAACGTGTTGACGAGCCAAAGAAGCACGCCCACCACAACCAGGGCGATTAGGACTTGTACCAAAGGCGTTTGCACGATACCCATTAGCTTATAATCTCCTTTTTGTTGGAGGCGGGCTCCTATACGCCCGCTCCCCGTAACCCATTGCTGAAGATCGCCGGTGCCTCCCGACTGACGGTGGAAACGATGCCACCCCGTAGAGCAAACGCGAATCCCAGACGCTCGGCCTGATCGGCCAGGATCTGGCCGCAGATGGCATCAGCCTGAAGGCAAATCCATAGATCGACCTGCGCGGTTTGCAGGTTCGACAAGTCATAGTCAGGAGCCATTTTTCCCTCATTCCGCCTTGGTCAAAGGCACGCTCACCAGATGTTCGGCCAGGAACCAGACCTGAAACTCGTTGGTTCGAATCACCTGACTCACCAGCAAATCGTTGGTCCCGTCGTCGCCTGCCTGCGCTGTTTGTCGAGCCGCCGTGCGCGCCGCCCGCAGGAGAAATTCATGCGCTTCGAGCAACCGGGCGATTTGCACCGGAGCCTCTTCGCGCCCGCGCGGCGGACGCGGAATGAGCGAGGTTTCGGCGGCGTCAATGCCCATCGCGAGGCTGATTCCACCCAGGATCTGAATGCGCTCGGCGAGGGCGTCCACTAGTTCCGCCTGTTCGCCGTAGTGCTTGTCAAACAGCAGGTGCAATTGATAGAAGGTTTGCCCCGCCACCTGCCAATGGTGCTTCTTGTACATGTCGCGCAGGACCATGGTATCGGCCAGCACCTGGTTCAATGCTTGCACACTCGACACGCAGACTTCTTCGTCGAGCGCAATCGGCAGCTTGGCGATCTTGCCGAAGGGCTGAATCTCTCGTGCCTGCTGGTGTAGTTGGGGTTGGGCGCGCTCGGTTCCCTCCGCGCTGGGGCCTTCTTTCAAGTCTTCATACGTAGCCGTTCGATTCATTCTCGCACCCTCACTTTTTTCGATTTTTGTTGCTTGTGATACTTCAACCGGTATTTGGTGACGCACGTTGGGCCCGGCCAGGGCCGCCTCGAAGTCCGGTGCGCTGTCATGATTGAGTTTCCTCCAACTAGTTCTTTGCGCTGCCTCCGCTTTCGCCTCCGGGACCGACGGCTTTCTTGATCCCTTTGCCGGCGTCCTTGCCACCTTTCGCGACTCCCTTACCGGCATCCTCGCCACCCTTGCCTGCACCCTTACCGGCGTCCTTGCCGCCTTTGGCGACACCCTTACCGGCATCCTTACCGCCTTTGCCAATCCCCTTGCCGGCGGCCTCAGCACCTTTGCCGATCCCCTTACCAGCGTCCTTGCCGCCTTTGGCGACACCCTTACCAGCATCCTTACCGCCTTTGGCGACACCCTTGCCGACATCCTCGCCGCCTTTGGCGACACCCTTGCCGACATCCTCGCCGCCTTTACCTACCCCCTTGCCAGCATCCTTCCCAGCATCGCCCACATCCTTAACGACCTGCGCGGAAGCACGCGACATCAGGCTTAGCCCCAACATCATCGTCAACAAAAAGGTGAACGCGACCCTACTCAATGCTGTGTTGCTTGAATTCATATGTCTCTCCCCTTTTCATTTCCTTGCGCCCGCGCCGGCGTCGGTTTCGATCCGCTGGAGTCCTCGATGCACACTGGTTATATCCTGAAGTTCACCGTGTTTCAGTCCCCAACTGCTCACCCCTATGGTCAAGATTGCTCAGCCGAGATTTGCGTCCGCTCGGTACTCCTAGTTTCCCGCGGACGCGACGGTCGTGGGCGTCTCCGGGTAGGTTTTCAAGTAGGGAATCACGGGAGTAACGCGGAAAGGCATCTTCTCACTCGGATCAACGAGCGCGGCGGCCTTCCGGGTGGTGAAGGAAACGGCTCCATCCCACGCACTGACTTGTAATCGGGAGCCCAGGGGCAGCGCGGCGATTTGGTCCAAGTTCCTGGGACTTAACGCCGGAGCGCCGCCGGTCAACGCACGCATCCGGATCAGTTTTCCGTTGTCCTCGGTCAACCCATCGCCCAAGTGCGGCCCGAGGAGGTGAGGAATGTGCGGGGCTAGGGCAGCAGCCTCTTCCAGGAACAAACCGGCTTGACCCAGTTTATCTTTGTAGGGTGAATTCTTGAGGAACTCAATTCCCTTGGCGTCGGCCTCAACTTCTTCTTTACGATCCCGGGTGATATCCAGGGAGGCGAGCAAATGCTCATCGGAAATTTGCAGGCGATCGTTGAATGCAAACGATGCATCCAGTTTTTGTCCCAAAGCGATGTGTGCGAGTTCATGGGCGAGGATTGTGGCCAGGCTCGGCTCATCGGGCAAGACATCGATTAGACCCCGGCTGAGCACAATCGTATAGGCCAGGCTGAAGGACTCCAAGGTCGACGCCAACATGACGCGGCAGTGGATCGGCGGAAGGTTTTCCAGATGGTTGGTCACCACCAGGTTGTTGACCACCGTTTCCAGCACTTTATCCACCGGCCCCGGGGGCGCAATGAGTCGCGCCTTTTCCAGCCGGTCGAGTAGATTGTGCTCGGCGTCCATCGTCAACTGCCTCTGGCTCTCCACGGGGGACAAGTCCGACGCAACTTCACTGCTGTCGCGGACCGGCGCGGGGGCATCCACCAGGATGTTGGTCCACTCCTGCTGCTGAGGATGGGCGGTGAGGTCATAGCCCCAGAATCGAGTCTCGGACTTGTAACGGAGTCGCTTGCCGCGGTCGGATTCCTGGCTGTAAATGTAGACGGGCAGCCAGACGCCGGGTTGAAGATTCTCGCGCCAGCAATCGAAGTGGACATAATAATCCCAGCGAGGAGGATGGATCCGCGTGCCGTTCAAGCGAACGATCGCGTAGTTATGATCCTCAACCCAGATCCGTCCTTCAAATGCTCCCAAGGCCTTGGGGTCGCGGGGGTGAATATCGATAGCCAAGCAGCGGACGTCACCCAGGTATTCCCAGCGGACGGGGTCGAAGCTGTAGTGCTTCTGATCAAAGTTATTCTCATCAACCACCAGGGGCTCCACTGCGAATTCGTCCATGTGGAGATGGTCTCTCAGCATCTCGGGGCGGCGAATCAACCGGGAAAAGGTGGAATCCGGAATGAACGATGCCTCCTCCGCCTTGTTGCTGACATTCTTGCTAAACTTCAACCGGCCCAAAAAGTAAGCATCATCCTTGGGAACATCGCCCAGTTCTCCCTCCGGCTGATAGTACTGAAGGTAGGTTTCGACGCGGGGTGAGTATTCCTGCAGTTTGGCGCGGGTTTTCCACTCGTTGGCGACGATATGGTAGACGATGTTCGTGATTGCCGCAGGCGCCGGTGGCTCGGTTGCCTTTGGAGGTTTTGACCGGTCGCGCCCTGCTAAAGGCAAAAGCACAGGCGTAGATAGCAAGAGAATCGGAAGTAACCAA
>Ga0181535_10007072_pt1 | contig 11387 bp, 9 predicted proteins | sample PEATcosm2014_Bin_44_FD_119774 | JGI IMG/M metagenome (GOLD analysis project Ga0181535, IMG submission 119774) | Peatland microbial communities from MTU Mesocosm Facility, Houghton, MI, USA - PEATcosm2014_Bin17_30_metaG | ecosystem: Environmental > Terrestrial > Soil > Wetlands > Peat | place...
CGGCATACCTGGCACTCTATTTTGGGGCGTTTGCGATGGCCGTATCGTTCGTGTGGAAGAGCGGTTGTGCGGAGGATGGAGTTCAGCATGACCAAAATCCGAGATCCAGGATTTCAAAACCTGAATCCATCGTTGCCGGCCCTGACAATCTGCTTAGAAATCTCGCGTTGATGTTTGTGATCCCGCTGATTTGGGTTGGGTTTGAATACCTGCGTTCGACACTTTTCACAGGACTTGCCTGGAACGCCCTTGGCGTAAGCCAGTACAGGAATCTGGCGGTGATACAGATTGCTGAGTGGGGCGGCGTCTATGCGGTGTCGGCCATCATCGTGTTGATGAACGTTGCAATGGCGGTGACGTTCATAAGATTCATAAACATATACCGGCACGGTAGGCCATCGCGACGGCTCAGCATCGAACTGATGACGGGTCTTGTAATTTGTGCAGCGTGCTGGATCTACGGGTATCGTATCGCCAGCCGTATATATGGGGAAGATAATCGCGGGACTGAAGTGAAAATCGCCGCCGTTCAACCTTGCATACCGCAATTGAAGAAATGGGACGCGGACGCGATCAATGACATCTATGAGACACTTCTGAACCAGACCGAGCCTGTTATGCGTGTGCCGGGGCTGCAGATGATAGTCTGGCCAGAGACTTCAGTGCCAGGGCCGGTGCTGTCGGACGCAGATACAGGAGATTTTGTGCGGAGTGTCGTTCGGAACGGAACGCCCCTGCTCGTGGGATCGATGGAGGTTGACGACACGGAAGCGACGGAGAAACTTTACAACTCATCCTTTCTCTTCAGCCCGGACGGCATGGTAAAGGGCCGATACAGGAAGCAGCATCTGGTTCCGTTCGGAGAATATATTCCTTTCGACAAAACCATCCGCTTCATCGGTAACCTTGAGATGCTTGGTTTCAGTTGCTCAGAGGGCACAACCGGCACGGTGTTTCGCCTTGATGATTCAAAGACGATGTTCTCGGTGCTTATTTGCTTCGAGGATACGATCGCATCGCTCGCCGCCGAGTCGGTACGGAATGGAGCAAGACTGCTGATCAACCAGACCAACGATGCGTGGTTTGATGGCACAGCCGGCGCCCTTCAACATATGAGCCAATGCGTATTCCGTTGCGTTGAAAACCGGGTGCCAGCAGTGCGTTGCGCCAATAGCGGTGTGACGTGTTTTATCGATAAGGCGGGCGGTGTGGACATGCTGAAGAATGAAAAAGGGGAGATGAGCTTTCCTGGATTTCAACTCGGCAGCGTGTTCGTCCGGGGGGCCGATATGCCGCTTACGTTTTACACAAGATACGGAGATCTGCCGTTTGCCGTGCCGTGCGCTGTGCTTGCAGTGATGGTTTTTGTTCTTGCGATAGTCAGCGATAAAAGGGAAAAAACGCTGTCAAAAGGAATCACAAAATGATCGAAATCGAGGAAGTAAAGAGTCGGCTTAGCAAGCTGAATGACCACATGTCGGAAATGCGAGGTTATCTTTGACGTCGCCAGCCGCGAGAAAATACTGGCCGAGTTGGAGAAGGAAACAGCGCAGCCTGCGTTCTGGAACGACCAGAATAAAGCCAGGGAAAATATAGCCAAGTCGAATGCCCAGCGCGCCGTCCTCAAGCCATTTGCCGCGCTCACTACAGCGCTGCAGGATGCCGCGCTTCTGTTGGAGCTGGTCGCCGGGGAGAACGATGAATCCCATCGCAATCAGGCTATCGAAGAAGCCTCTGCTTCGCTGGATAAGGCCGGGAAGCTGTTCAAACAATTGGAAATCCAGTCCCTCCTCGGAGGTCCGCTCGATGCCAGCAACGCATACCTGACTCTGCATGCCGGTGCGGGTGGCACGGAGTCTTACGACTGGGCGGATATGCTTTTCAGAATGTACAGGATGTACATCGCCGACCATGGGTTCGAAATGGAAGTGATGGACTACGCCTCCGGCGACGAAGTTGGAATCAGGAGCGTGAGCTTTGCCGTGAACGGTCCCTACGCATACGGCTACATGAAGGCGGAGCGCGGTGTGCACAGGCTCGTCAGAATAAGCCCGTTTGACGCGAACAAACGGCGTCATACGACCTTTGCGTCGCTGGATGTTGTTGCAGAAATCGCCGACGACGTAGAGATCGAGATACTCGACAGCGATCTTCGCATAGACACATACCGGGCGAGCGGCAAGGGCGGTCAGCATATCAATAAGACAGATTCCGCGATCCGTATCACTCATATGCCGACAGGCATTGTCGTGGCTTGCCAGGCAGAGCGGTCACAGCATAGCAACAGGGCGAAAGCGTATAAGATGTTGAAGGCAAAGCTCTACGAACTGAGAATGGACGAAAAACGCAAGGACCTGGAAAAATTTTATGGGCCGAAAGGCGAGATCGCGTGGGGCAGCCAGATCCGCTCGTATGTATTGCAGCCTTACACAATGGTAAAAGACCTCAGGACTGGAGTGGAAACATCGAACGTGAACAAGGTGCTGGATGGCGGCCTCGATGAATTCATTGAGGGTTATCTCAAGCAGCGGGTGACGGCGGTTTCCATCGGATAGCATGAAAGGCATGATAATATGGCGCTAAAAAGCATGACAGGTTATGGATGCGGCGAGGCATCGGCCGGCGGGATCAAAGTCGAAATCGAATTAAGCTCGGTGAACAGGAAACAGTTCGATATCAGGATCAATCTCCCGCGACAACTGATTTCCCTCGAATCGCGTGTCACCGAACTGGTGCACCGGAGTATAGCGCGTGGGTCAGTGAGCGGAACGATAAATATCGGCGTCTCTGGCAAAGCGCGTCTGGATTCGGCGTCCGTTGATCTCGACGTCGCAAAGGGCTACGTAAAGGCCATCCGAAAAGCCGCCAGGGAGCTGGGGCTGAAAGACGATCTTGGAGCGCGCATTCTCCTGCAACTGCCTGAAGTCGTCCACTTCGAGAGCGTACCGGGGGATTCGGAGAAAATGTGGCACTTGATAGAGAAAGCGCTGAACGGGGCTGTTGACCGGCTTGCCGGAATGAGAAAAGTTGAGGGCAAGGCGCTGGAGAAAGACATAGCCTGCCGTATGAAGAAACTGAAAGTCATCCTTGAGCAGATCGCAGACCTGGCTCCCTGCGTAAGTGTGAAATACCGTGAGGCGTTGCTGCGGAGACTCGAGAAAGCCGGTATTGGCATAAACAGCGAAGATCCGCAGCTGATCAAGGAACTGGCATTCTTTGCCGACAAGTCAGATGTGTCAGAGGAGATCACGCGGCTTGGAAGCCACTTCAAACAAACCTCCGCCATCATGGCCTCCGACGAAACGGCCGGGCGTCCTCTGGACTTTCTGTGCCAGGAAATGTTCCGCGAGATCAACACCATTGGTTCCAAGGCAAACGATAGCGAGATCACGAAACATGTTGTAACCTTTAAAACGGAACTGGAATGTGTAAGAGAGCAAGTCCAGAACGTTGAGTGATGCACTTGTAGCCGCTCCGGATACGGCGCGGTCCGCGTCTTATCAGACGCGGCTACCGTCCATTAGAAAACAGAATGGACATGATTAAACCCATGAATGACAAGTTGAAACCGTTATTGATCATCGTTTCGGCGCCCTCCGGCGGCGGCAAGAGCACGTTGTGCCGGCGCCTGCTGGCGGAGCGGAAGGACGTTGCTTATTCCATATCCTGCACAACCCGCACACCGCGTGGACACGAAGTTAACGGTCGTGAGTATCACTTTTTGTCGGAGATGGAATTCGATCAGCGCGAAAAGAACGGCGAGTTTCTTGAACATGCTGTTGTGCATGGACACAAGTACGGCACACTCAGAAAGCCCGTAGACGATGCACTGGCGGCTGGTAAAAGCATTCTAATGGATATTGATGTCGAAGGCGCACGGCAGGTTCGCGAATATGTTTCGCGTCTTCCAGGGCACGATGCCCTGAAAGGCGCATTCGTGGACATCTTTGTGGAACCGCCGTCGCTCGAAGCGCTGCGCGATCGATTGCTCAAGCGCGCCGAGGACAAGAAAGACGAAATCGAACGCCGCCTCAAAACAGCCGAAAAGGAAATGCTCCATCGCGATAAGTATCGTTATCGGGTCATTAACGATGATTTGGAAAAGGCATATCGCGAATTTCTTGCGATCATCCTCAAAGAACAGGGCCGGTGAGGTTTCCGGGAATGGGTGGCTCGTCAAGGGGCCAAAACGACAAAAGTGACACAAACGACTGGTGGCCTTGTCTTTGATGTCCCTTTTGTCCTTCATCCACCCCACTGAACCGGATCTTGCTGATAATAGAGCTTCAGTTCTTCATAGAGAGCCGGATGCTTGTCCTTCAATGCCGTCGGTTTTGTGAAAAACGCTTCGGTCGCCACTGCGAAAAACTCGGCGGGATCTTTTGTTCCGTATTGATCGAGCACGGTTGGCAATCCACGCTCGGCATCATGGCGCAATCGCCTGAATTCGCTTCCGAGGATGCGAGCCCAAGCCGTATGCATTGAGCGATGCGGCAACACCACGCTGCCATTGGCCTGCCTGCCATCCTCGAAATCGAGCTGATGCGCAAATTCGTGAAAGACAACGTTGTGTCCGTCGCGAACATCTGCTGCATCGTTGCGGACATTGTCCCACGACAAAACCACCGAACCGTGCGGCCAAGCCTCGCCGAGCCGCGATTCAATGGTTTCTGTAACGACGCCGATTCCATCGCGTTCCCGATGTTCGGCGAAATATGCGCTCGGATAGACAAGAATGGATTGCAGTGTCGGATAGTAATCGGCCTTGCGATGAAGAAGCAGGACGCATGCCTGTGCGGCAATTGTGATGCGCATTTCATCTGTGATTTCAAGCCCTGCGCAACCCTCAAAATGCTTCTCGGCGAGGAACACCTTGATGTGTTCGAGCAGTTCCCGTCTGTCATCCAGAGTCAGCTTGTCGAGGAGTGGAAAGTTTCGCTTGATGATTTCGTGCCACGCGGCGGGAAACTCCCTACCACGAACCCATGGTCTCATTAATTTATTGAATAACGACATGACGCCCCGGTTTTAATGCCTCGTTTAGTGAAGAACAGGCTATCAAAACCAGGGCATCATGCCAAGAACCCTACCCAAGAATCGCTTTCAAATCCTGGGCTGGCGTAGAGATGGGCATGATATTGAACTTATCCACCAAAACCTTCAGAACTGCCGGCGTAACGAAGGCTGGCAGGCTGGGGCCCAGGCGGATGTTTCTTATGCCGAGATGCAGCAGCGTCAACAGAATGCAAACGGCCTTCTGCTCGTACCAGGACAGGATGAGCGAAAGCGGCAGTTTGTTGACATCGGTCTTGAATGCATTGGCCAGCGCTACCGCGATCTGGATCGCGGAATATGCATCGTTGCACTGCCCGCAATCGAGCAGGCGTGGGATGCCTCCAATATCGCCGAAGTCCAGTTTGTTGAAACGATACTTGCCGCAGGCGAGTGTGAGAATCACGCAATCCTTTGGCACGGCCTCCGCGAATTCCGTGTAGTAGTTCCTGCCGCTTTTAGCGCCATCGCAGCCACCAATCAGGAAGAAATGTCGTATTCTTCCAGCCTTCACGGCGTCGATCACCTTGTCGGCCACTCCCAAAACAGCGCTGTGGCCGAATCCAACGAGAATTGTTTTGTCCGAACCATCCGCCTTGAAACCATCTGCGTCGAGTGCGGCTTTAATGACGGCCGCAAAATTGCGGTCGCCTATATGCTTCACTCCCGGCCACGCGACAAGTCCGCAGGTGAATATCCTGCCTTTGTAACTGTCTCTCGGCCTCTGAATGCAATTGGTAGTCATTAGAATTGCGCCAGGAAAAGCGTCGAATTCCTTCTGCTGGTCCTGCCATGCGCCGCCATAATTGCCAGCGAGATGTTTGTACTTCTTCAATGCCGGATAGCCATGCGCGGGCAGCATCTCGCCATGAGTGTAAACGTTGATGCCTTTTCCCTCTGTCTGTTTTAGAAGGTCTTCCAGATCCTTCAGGTCGTGGCCGGAGACCAGAATTGCGTTGCCTTTCAAAGGTTCGATCCTGACTTTTGTCGGCACAGGATTCCCATAAGCGCCTGTGTTGGCGGCATCGAGAAGTCCCATGACGGCCAGGTTGATTTCGCCGCATTTCAGGATGGTGGCCAGCAGTTCGTCAACTGTGGGCTGCTCCTTTGTGAGCAGATTGAGCGCTTCGTGGAAAAAGGCGTAGACCTTGTCGTCTTCCTTGCCGAGGATCATCGCATGATCGGCGTATGCCGCCGTGCCCTTGAGCCCGTACATAAGAAGCTCCTGCAAGCCGGCAAGATCGTCGCCGAGTTTCCGCTTCCGCGATTCTATTCCGATATCCGCAGTCTGTTTGGCGAGACCGTCCATATCCTTCGCGGGGGCAAACATTGCCGGACCTGTCAGCGTCTCTGATTTCGTGCCTTTGCTTCTGCAACTGCCTTCGTAAAGGGCTCTGGCCTTGTTTCTTATCTCAGAAGCGTTACCCAGAATAAACTGGAGGCGGTCTGGATCGAAATTGACGTTGGTCACGGTCGTGAAAAGTGCTTCCATCACGAACCTGTCAACCGTCTGGTCTTTCGCACCGAGTTCGCGCGCCCTGTGCGCATACATCGCGATACCTTCCGCCGCATGGACGAGCAGGTCTTGCAGACCAGCTGTCTGTGCGTCCTTGCCGCACACACCTGCCACCGTGCATCCCGTTCCTTTTGCAGTTTGCTCACATTGAAAACAGAACATAATCTCATCTTCCTTTCTTTTCTTTTTCACCGATCACCAGCGATATTCCGACCACTCTTCTTACATCCAATCTTCACTCAATATTCCGCCCTGAATGCCCACAACGATTCGTTTGATCGGAACTTTGCGCGATGCCTGTTCCGTCGCCTGCTTCGCAAGCGCCATCAAACCACCACAGCACGGGACTTCCATGATCATGACCGTGAGTGTGTTGATCTTTGCGTCATCAATCAAGCTCTTGATCTTCTCAACGTAAACCTCCTGCCCATCGTCCAGTTTGGGGCAGGCTATTGCCAGCGTCTTGCCCTTGAGCCAGTCTTTATGAAAATCGCCAAGCGAGTACGCTACGCAATCCGCCGAAAGCAGTAGATCGGCCCCCTGGTATTGCGGAGCCATGGGTGAGATCAGGTGCATTTGAATCGGCCATTGCGATAGTTGAGAGGGGCGCTTCCCAGTTTCATCGACCTGCGATTCGCCCTTGGTGTTGAACTCGAACGACTTCGCGCCGGGACAGCCTGCGTGCGCGCCATGATTGTGCGTCATATGTGCCTCCTTTTCCTCTAATGGATTAACGATTCCTTTTTCCGCCAGCACCGCCAGCGCAACGTCGAGGAATTCGCATTGCTGGTGGCTTTTCAAATGTTCAAGATGCGCCTTGATTGTGTTTGACCCCTGTTTGATCATGTTCAGCATGACCTTTCGCTCGTCGTACGCTTCCGCCTCGCGTTCTTCAACAACGATAGCGCCTTCCGGACAATGTCCGAGACATGCGCCGAGTCCGTCGCAGAGAAGATCGCTGACGAGCCGCGCTTTCCCGTCAATTACCTGGATAGCGCCTTCCGGGCAGTTGGGAATGCACAGTGAGCATCCCGTGCACTTCTCCTGATCTATGTTGATGATCTTGCGTTTCATAGCTGCGTACTGTTCCCTTCGTTTGTAGGAGCGGCTTTATGCCGCGATGTTTATCCCTCCGCTGTATTAATTTGTCGCGGGATAAACCCGCTCCTACAATGTTCTCAATTCATTTTTCGCCCACATCATAACAGAGCCACATTCTAGAAACCTTGATTTGGATCAAGATAATGAAAAGAATCTGATTGAGATGAAATCGCCTTGCTTCAAGGCTGATATCCACGGAACTGTTGACGTAACGACAATGGAAAGGGTAAAGTCCGCCCTGTTTTCAACAAGGAAAGGAACTTCAAAATGTCTCAAGTTTACAATTTCAATGCCGGCCCTGCGGTGCTTCCAGCAGAAGTGTTGGAACAGGCAAAGAATGAAATGTTCGATTTTAACAAATCCGGAATGTCCATTCTCGAACACAGTCATCGCGGCAAGGACTACGATGCGGTCCATCAGGAAGCGATCGCCAACTACAAGAAACTCTTGAATCTGTCTGACGACTACGCGGTGATCTTCGTGCAGGGCGGCGCAAGCATGCAGTTCGCCATGGTGCCGATGAACCTTCTGGGTTTGGGGCAGACCGCCGACTATGTCAATTCCGGCGCATGGGCGAGCAAGGCTGTAAAAGAGGCAAGGCTCATTGGCAATGTCAACGTTGTGGCCAACACAGAGAAGGAAATTCCAACCAGGATCCCGCGGGTTGAAGAATTGAAACTCACGAATGGCGCTGCGTATGTCCATGTCACTTCAAACGAGACGATTGCCGGGACACAGTGGAAGACTTTTCCAAAGACGGAAGCGCCACTGGTGGCCGACATGTCGTCGGACATGCTTTCGCGTCCGTTCGATTCAAAGCAGTTTGGATTAATCTATGCGGGTGCCCAGAAGAATCTAGGTCCCGCTGGCACGGCGCTGGTGGTAATCCGCAAGGACCTCGCACAGCGCGTTTCCGAAAAGATCCCGACAATGCTGAAGTACACGACATATATCGAAGAAGATTCCTTGTACAACACACCATCCTGCTTCACCATCTACATGATGATGCTTGTAACGAGATGGATTCTGAAGATGGGGCAGGAGAATCTATACAAACGCAATGTAGAGAAGGCCGCGAAGATTTACACCGGAATAGATAACAGCGGCGGGTTCTACAAGGGAACGGCTGTTAAAGATTGCAGATCCGACATGAACATTACGTTTCGGCTCCCCAGCGAGCAACTTGAGGAAGCTTTCGTGAAAGAAGCTTCCAATCTTGGCATGAAGGGGTTGAAAGGCCATCGGTCCGTTGGCGGAATCAGGGCATCGGTGTATAACGCGTTCCCAATGGAAGGCGTGGAAGCATTTACCTCGTTCATGAGAGAATTCCAGAAGAAGAACGGCTAAAGGCCGATATCATTCCAGAGGCGCCCGTAGCTCAATTGGATAGAGCGACAGCCTCCGAAGCTGTAGGTTGTGAGTTCGATCCTCGCCGGGCGCACCACTTCAAAACCCCTGTAAAATAAGGCCGAAACGCCTTATTTTGTGCATATTTTCTGCTTCGTGTGGCTTCCCCCTGTAGTGCGTATAGTGGCACAAAAAGGCGTAGTTAGGCGGTTAAATTGTCACCAATTGTCAACACACTGAAGAACGGATTTCTCCTGTCAAAAGCAAAAAAGGCATTCTAACTGCAACCTGAATGTCAAGTGTTCTGGTGACAATGTGGATTGTCAACACTTCCCCGGCCACACTTCCGTGCCTCAATCCGTAGTCACAGCGTTGACAGAATAGGGCTAGGAATCGTTGCAGAAGGATGTCGCGCTGGTTATGCCCCCGGCGGCAAACCTGCCGGAAGCCACGGCCAATGGTAAATGTGATGTCTCTCAAGAAACCACAAGACAAAGGCAGCTATTAGGAAACATACAGCGGCAATCCGCATCATTGAATATGCTTCGTCTGTGTCTTTCCCCAATCTGGAACAGCGGGCGGCAAAGAGGAAAATCAATCCAACGGGAAACGCCAAGCACGGTAATAGTTGGAAGAACTCACGAAGCCATGTAAACAGTGGTGCAGTGTGCATAATGTTAGTCGTCTCCAAACTGCCGCGCAATAAGGCCGCCAAGACCAATGGCTAAGAAGAAGCCTACCAAGTAGGCGGTAGAAGCATTGTACCCTGTCGAATCAAGATGTCTCTCTACGTTAGACAAGACAACTCCGAGTATATAGCCAGCAATAGCCACTCCGGCGCAAAGGCCGCCCTGTCTCTCTTTTTTTGTCATGCTGTTCTCACTTCCAAAGTTACTTTGCGCACACACCTGATTGCTTCAACGGCATCGGCGCTTATGACGCTACCCCGGAAAACGGCGGATTCAAACAGCGTGAGAAATGGACAGGCCGGGGGGACTATGCCGGGGCCTTCCCCCCATGCCCGGCCTTGCGTCTGTGCGTAATACATCTTTCGCCCCGCATGGGATTTTTTCAACCTGTTTCGACCAGATTCGCTATCATGGTGCCTGCCATCCCTTCACTACGCCTGTATCCGAAAACTCAACTCTGGGCGATGTGTAGGTTCCTTTGATGGACGGATAGAGCCACCAGAGATTACCTGTCGGTTGCGATGCTATTGACTCCGAACTGTCCATCAATGACTCTTCCGTTCGATGCAGACTGATTGCAGGGACATTACGTACGCCCAAGGCGCTTGCATCTCAAGAACTTTGCCGCTTGTCCGCAAGATGATGTTCGGTCAGAGTATGCCGATGATGAAATCAATGCCGGAAATCGCTGGAATAGACCTGTCTCCCATTTTGTGGAGTCATGGATGGATATATCTGGCTCCGGTTGAAAACGTTGAAAATGCCGAAGACAACGATACAAACATCCGCTTTCCACTGATTCTGCAAGCGGGAACAATCGTAACCATCGTAACTGTCAGCATCAAGCCCCGTGGTAAAGGCCATATCGTTGAAATAGACCGACGATTGTCTCTCAGGCAACAGGATAATTTGCATAAAATACTGCACCATATGCTCTCGCTCGATTTCCCCCTGCACGAATTCCAAGCGATCTGCAAGCTGAAGAAGGCAACGACGCTTCTACGGCTGGCAAAACAGGGATGGGGTCGCATGTTCAGGTCGCCTACGTTGTGGGAAGATGCCGTAAAAACCCTCTGCACCACCAACGCTTCATGGGGCTATACTCAAAAAATGTGCCGTAATCTTTGCGACCAACTTGGAGCAACCGCATCGTCCGGCCTCAAGACCTTTCCTACGCCTGAAAAAGTAATTCGATACGGGGAACGGCGGCTCAAGGAGAAAGTCGGCATGGGTTATAGAAATAAGTCACTGGTGATGCTGGCAAGAAGGGCTGTATCTGGTGAAGTACCTTGGTTACTCGATTTCAACAAGATTCCCGATGCTTCTACTGCCGAAAAAGAAATCCATTCTTGGCATGGATTTGGGACATATGCTACTCGCCATCTTCTAGTTTTGATGGGCTTCCACGAATATCTTCCCATTGATCGTGAGGTAGGTACTCATCTTGGCATTCGTAAACCGGGGGACATAGACAGCAATCTTGATTCAGACCACTTCGAAGATTGGGGCAAGTTCAGGTTTACGGCTTACAAGTTGACCAGAGTGGCGAAACAGGAGAATTGAATCGGGGATTGATGGCATTATCTAGCTTTGACGATCTTCTCCACGCCCACTTTCAACGCCTTCGCAAATCTCACAAGCTCATAATCTAAAACACATCTTGCACCCGTCTCAATCTTCGC
>Ga0181535_10007074_pt1 | contig 11386 bp, 9 predicted proteins | sample PEATcosm2014_Bin_44_FD_119774 | JGI IMG/M metagenome (GOLD analysis project Ga0181535, IMG submission 119774) | Peatland microbial communities from MTU Mesocosm Facility, Houghton, MI, USA - PEATcosm2014_Bin17_30_metaG | ecosystem: Environmental > Terrestrial > Soil > Wetlands > Peat | place...
ACCCGGATGAACATACTCAAATTCTGCCACAGAAAGGAGCCGGCATTCAGGATTTATCTGCGGGCCCGTTTTTCACAATTCTCAGACTGCCACTTCGTCAAACGTCTAGCCTTTTTGATCAGCATCGGCCAGCCTGAAATTCGGTACCATTTTGCTCGGCCTCAGCGCTTCATCGGCAATTCGGTTCCCTGCCCTGTCCCGCCGATCAACCCGAGATGCTTGGACAGTCCATAGGAAACCAAAGCAGACAGGATGAAACCGGCGCCCAGGGTCACTCCCAAGGTTCCGGAGACCAGAAGGGGGGGAGCGTCATTCGCGGATAACTGGCCACGAAGCATCAGCAGGCCGAGTCCGACCAGGAACAGGACCAGTCCGGCTTGCAGCGACCAGAGGATTCGGCCAACGGCGTTGGGCAGGCCGTGCGAGATCGAGTCCAGCGCGGGAGGAGTCCATTCCAGCAGGCGGCGGCCGGCATCGGATTGCAAGTAGGCGCTGAAATCCTGGCCGGAAGCGAACTTCTCAATCAGCTTGCCGTGAACTTCCTCGTGTACCTTGAAACTTCGATTCCAGCGGCGGTTCTCGAGCAAAGTGCGGAGCACCCAGAAGAAACCCAACAGGACGCAGACGAACACCGCGAAGGGCACGAGATAGCTCATGACCATATCGAAATCCGAACGGCGGAACTCATCCCCCCGCATTACCGGACTGAGGAACGCGCGCGGGTCGGCTTGGATCTGCGGATGGCTGTCGAGAAAAGCTTGAAGGTCCGCGTGCTCCTTCAAGTAGTTCTGATCGCTCATCGCCGCGGGCCGGCCGTCCACGTCGTTCTTGATCTCCGGGTGCGAGTCCAGGAAGCGGTCGAGGGCGCCGCGTTGGGCGTCAATAGTCGCGATGTCTTGATTCACCGGGCTAACAGCACCGAGGGGGGCCGGGGGCTTCTGCGCATAGGTTGGCACAGGCTTCATGCCGATCGCGCCCCACAATGTTGCAGCCAAAACCAGGGTCCAAGCCGGATTATGCCGTTGAGAATTCGTTTTCATTGCTGTTCCTCCCCGTTGATTCCGCGGGCCCTAAGAACCGTGAAGGCCCGGAGGCTTTTGATCGCTTCGTCTTGACTTCACCGGGTATAACGTTGGGGAAAAAGGATGGTTAACAAATCTTGCTGGATTTTTCGCCCCAGGTTTGAAGCAACGTGCTTCATTGCAGGCGTATTTCAGATCGACTAATGACAAACCATTTCATCTCTCATGACGAAGTGCCCAATCCGAGCTAAAATGGAGCGTTGCGAAATTGCAGCCGTCGCTGTTCCCGGGCTCGTCCACGCGCCTTCGCGTCGAGCGTTCATTCTGTTTTGAAAGGCTGGGTGAATGGCTGAACTGCGTTTGGACCCCTTCACCAGGCGCTGGGTGGTTACAGGCAAGCGGCCGGTGATGCCGGATGTTCACGATGAAAGCGGGGTATGCCCATTTTGCCCAGGAAACGAGCACATGACGCCCCGGGCCATTCGTGAATACCGTAACTCTGCGGGGGCTTGGATGGCGCGGGTCTTTCACGATCGTGCCCCGCTATTCCGGGTGGAGGGGAGAGCGGACCGGCGGGCAGAGGGCATGTTCGATGTTATGAACACCGTGGGCGCTCATGAGATTGTGGTTGAGACTCCTGTACACGGCATGACGCTGGCGCAAGTTCCCGAACAGCATTTCGCCCACGTGCTGGAACTTTTCCGCGACCGAATCCTTGACCTCAAGCAGGACCGCCGCCTCCGTTATGTCTCGCTCTTCAAGGATCAGCACATGGCCTCCCCCACCCTGCAAGGGCATGCGTACTCGCAAGTGCTAGGGACTCCGGTTTTGCCGCAACTGCTGGAAATAGAATTCCGTTGGAGCCGCGCCCACTTTCTCAAGCGTGAGAGATGTATCTACTGCGACGGACTGCAGCAGGAGTTGCGAGATGAAAAACGGGTCGTGGATCAGAACGACGATTTCGTGGCCTTCTGTCCATTTGGCTCGCGCTGGCCCTACGAGCTCTGGGTGATTCCCGTTCGTCATGCCTCCTCGTTCGAGAACGATTTGACGGCAGCGGGACGAGCGGCGGCGCTCGCACCATTTCTCAAGACCTGTCTCCAGCGCGTCGAAAGAGTCTCTCCTTCGCTCCACTTGGTTGTCCACACGGAGCCGAATTTGCAAGCGTGGAAGCCCACCAATGAATGGTGGGCAACGTTGGGGGAGGACTATCACTGGCACATCGAAATTCAACCCGACCTTGAGGGACGGCGGCGATTCCTGGGCACGGAGGGCTTTCATTTCAACCCCATTCCGGCAGAACAGGCGGCTCTGGTTTTGCGCGCGCTTGAGCCAGGCACCGAGTCAGTACCTCCCGTCTAATTATGGACAACCTCTTTACGGCAAATTGGAAGCACGTTCGGCTGATCGTCTTTGACCTTGACGGTACGCTTGTCGACAGCAAGCGGGATCTGGCATTGAGCGTCAACGCCATGCGAGCGGACATGGGGCTGGCTCCGTTGCCACTCGATTTGATCTCCTCGTACGTCGGCCACGGCGTCAATCTTTTGGTGCGCCGATCGCTCCGAGCGCATGCCACCCGCGAAAATGTCGAAAAGGGGTTGGCGTTTTTTCTCGCTTACTACCGTGAGCATATGCTCGATCACACGGCCCCGTACCCGGGGGTTACCGAGGCGCTCGATATACTTCGTGGCCACAAAATGGCTGTGTTGACGAACAAACCTGTACATTTCAGCCGCGAGATGGTGAGCAGGCTGGGGTTCGATCCTTACTTTGCCTATATCTACGGGGGCAACAGCTTTCCACAAAAAAAACCCGATCCCATCGGTTTGCAGACACTGATGGAGGAGCTTAAGATTTCTGCCCGCGAAACTCTGATGGTCGGAGATTCCGACACCGACGTGCTCACCGGGCGGAATGCCGGCGTCTGGACCTGCGGCGTCACCTACGGATTTGGGGCGCATACGCTGCAAACAGTCTCACCTGACCTGGTTATTGACGATATGCGCGAACTTCCCCCGTTGCTCGACGGCCCACCGGAGCGTCTGACGCCGGCTGAGTGAAGGGTAATTTGCGTTGGTGTCCAACGCAACGGCTGGCGCCACTCCAACTTGTGGTGGAACTTTCGCATCCAACCCAAGACGGAAATTCCTATGAAGAAGTTAGAGAGAGTATTCGGGCAGGGGATGCCCCGAGGACCGAAGATGAATATGCGGGCTCTCCGGTCAGTTCTCGCTGCGATGTCACTATTGGCAGGCCTTTTTTTCGTTTCCGGAACTCCCGGATTTTCCCAGACGGCGCCGGTAAAGCCTCAAAATGATCCCGCGCCAAGTCGGGCGCCAGCCGTTGCGGACACGGATCAGGACGAGCCGCCTCCCGGGGATTGGGGTCCGGAGCTGCTTGACGGCATCCTCAGCTCTCCGAACGTAGACGCGCAAGCGGCGTTGCTGCGAGCGGCGTTCGCGGCAGGCCCTGCGATTCTCCCGCAGCTCGCAGCAGCCCTGAAAGATGATCGCACCGCCGAGTTTGCGGCGCAATCGGTGGCCTATATTGGGGGCAATCAGGCGCTACCCATCCTTTGGCAACTCCTTTCCGATCCCCGCGACCTCAATTTGCGGCGCTTCACCTATGGCGCTCTCGCCGAATTCACATCGCCGCAAGCCACCGACATGCTTTTCGATGTCATCAACAAGTCCGACAATGAGCCCGACCGGACCGTGACGGAAGCCGCAGTGATTGCCCTTACCGTACGCACTGATACGGCGCTGATTCCACGAATTCTGGCCTCGGAGAAGAAGCTCCAGGACGTGGTAATTCGCGATGACCTGGACAACGCCCGCGCGGTCATTGAAGAGCGCTCGAAGTACTTGGCCACTCCCGAAGGGAAGAAATCCGGCGGCTCGATCGAATCCGTCGTGCGCACATACTTCCTTCCGGCTCTGGAACCTCCGCCAGCAGAGGGGATTGGGGGCGCAACTGCCGCAAAGAAAAACGTGGGAAAGTCGCTTGCCACGTCCCCGGCGAGGCCGACGCGACCGTTGGTGTCTGTTGAGGTCCGCAACGTTACCTTTTCTCCCGATAATAACCGTGCCCTCGCACGGGTCGTCTTTGAGGACCCCTCGGCGATGGCTAATTATGATTTCGTCCTCGTAAAAAGTTACGGCGAATGGACGATTTCGAGCGTATGGCTCGGGTCAGAAGCAGAGAAATCAGGGGTAGGAAAACGGGACGCGGGACACGAAACACTTCCTTGATTCGCGAGTTGCGGTCCGCCCTGTGTAGCTTCGCGCATCCTCGTGTTGTTCGTTTCCGAATGCGTGATTTCAGGCACGACGTCCTGACTTCCAGATCCCGTGGCCCGTATTCCGTATCCCGCTTCTAGTATCCTGAATACTATGAAACATGTGATCGTTGGAACGGCCGGCCACATTGACCACGGGAAATCGGCGCTCATTCTGGCCCTCACCGGCACAGACCCCGACCGCTGGGAGGAAGAGAAGCGCCGCGGCATCACCATTGATCTGGGGTTTGCGCATTTGGATTTGGGCCAGGATGTGCGGATTGGATTCATCGACGTTCCCGGACATGAACGATTCGTGAAGAATATGTTGGCGGGCGTGGGCGGAATCGACCTCGTCATGTTAATCGTCGCCGGTGATGAGTCCATCAAACCTCAGACACGAGAGCATTTCGACATCTGCAAGCTTTTGGGCATTCGCCGTGGGATAATTGTCCTTACCAAGTCGGATTTGGTGGAACGCGAGATGCTGGACTTGGTGAGGTTGGAAGTGCAGGAATTTGTTGCAGGCTCCTTCCTAGAGGGCGCACCAATGGTGGCCACGAGCGCTCGCACTGGCGACGGGTTGGAAGAGCTTAGGAACGAACTGCGCCGCCTGAGCCTGGAAACGCCCCCCAAACCCGTCGATCTGCCGTTCCGACTCCCCATCGATCGCTCCTTCGTGATGAAGGGATTTGGTGCGGTCGTCACCGGAACATTAATTACTGGCACGGTGGAAAAGGAAGCAGAGGTGGAGATTTTCCCGTTGGGTAAACGGGTGCGGGTGCGCGGCATCGAGGTCTATAACGCCCCTGCCGACCTCGCCGCCGCAGGACAGAGAACGGCTCTAAACCTGGTGGGAGCGGAAGCCCGGCAGATTTCGCGAGGCATGGTCCTGGCTGCCCCCGGCCTGTTCCAGCCCACCACCACGCTGAGCTGCAGCTTGACCCTCTTGCCAAGTGCGCGTCCGCTGAAAAACCATGCGCAGGTGCATTTCCACTGTGGGACTGCGGAGATGCTGGCACGAGCCGTGTTGCTCGAAGGCAAAGAAATGAAACCTGGCGCAAGTGGATTTGTGCAGCTCCGTCTGTCAGAACCTGGTTTGTTCGTGCCCGGCGACCGCTTCATCATCCGGCAATTTTCACCCGTCACCACCATTGGCGGTGGCGGCGTCCTTGACAACGCCCCCCATAGGCTCCGGTCAGGCGATCCGGAAGCGATCGAGTCTTTGAGGGTGCTTGAGCGTGGAGAGCCGGAGGCGCGGCTGGAACTTCTGGCGAAGTGGGGAGAAGAAGCCACCCTCACGGTTCTTTCTGCGCGCACAGGCTGGAAGCCTGCGGACGTTCTCCGCGTGGCGCAATCCCTCGAAAAACAGAGGCGAATCGTGCTCCTTGGGCTACCTCCCAGTGCGCTCGTCCACGCAGCACACTTCTCCCGATTGACAAAGCTCATCCTCGAGCACCTCGAACGGTTTCATACAGCCAATCCGCTTGTGCCGGGGTTGGCCAAGGAGGAGCTTCGAGCTAAGCTGGGGGACGGGCGCGCGGGGCGGACCATTCCCTCGCCAGCATTGCTCGATGCGCTGTTACAGTCCTTGATCTTGCAGGGAAAAGTCGACTTGCAGGGTGAGATGGCTCGGCTGGGCGGCCGCACCGTCCAACTCTCAGCAGAGGAAATCGCGGCGAGCGATCAAATTGCGGCCGCCTTCGAGAAGGCAGGATTGGCCGTTCCCACTGCTCGCGACGTCCTGGCTAACCTTCGCATTGACAAACCGCGCGCCGAAAAATTACTCAGGATTCTCCTAAAGGAGAACGTCCTGCACAGAGTAACGGAAGAGTTGATCTTCCATCAATCGGCACTGCGCCAGCTTCGCCAAATTCTGGCGCGGCGTAAAACAAAAAGCAATCGTCTGGGAGTTGCGGAGTTCAAGGAACTTACTGGACTTTCTCGCAAGTACGCCATCCCTCTGCTCGAATATCTCGATCGGGAACGGGTGACCCGCCGCGATGGCGAAGAGAGAATCATTCTCTGATGGTGGGAGGGTAAAGCTGGAAACTATGGGCATCCTGGCTTCTTGCTTCTAGCTCCTCGCTTCTAGCTTCTTTCTCCAACCGTCTTTAGAATCGCATAGACCAAAGAAACCGGTAGACCGACTACATTGAAATAACAGCCGGAAATGTGGGTTACGAACTTCGCGGCCTGTCCTTGGATGGCGTAAGCGCCGGCTTTATCAAAGGGCTCCCGGCTGGCTACGTATGCACGGATTTCCTCTTCGGCAAGATCGCAAAAAGTCACAAACGTGACTTCATGGTTTAGCGCCTCAATCTGGCCCGGAGCCCTAACCACGCAGACCGCAGTAATTACCTCGTGCGTTCGGCCCGAAAGTAGACGGAGCATTCGGGTGGCATCGAAGGGCCCGTTGGGCTTGCCTAAAATCGAACCGTTAATGGTGACGATCGTATCCGCTCCCAAAACGAGGCTTTCCGCAGGGGATGTAGCGGCCACACACAACGCCTTGGCTCGGGCGACGCGTCGGGCGAAAACCACGGGCGCTTCCTGCGGCATCGGCAGATCCTCATCGACACCGCAGGGAGTAACAATAAAATCGATGCCCGCGTTGCGCAGTAATTCCATTCGACGGGGGGATTTGGAGGCGACGATTATCTTCATGCAAGGGGAATTATAAAATTACCACCTTCCCGTCTCAAGCCATTTCCTCGGTCGCGCGCGATGTGTTAGACTAACGACTCATCAAAACTTCAAAAGCCTGCGCTGGAGTACCTCAAACGTGGATGAAATCGGAACAATTCTGCCTACGCTGTTTCGAAAGCAGATTCGCCGCGAAGAACCGCACTTGCTTGAGATCCTGGTTCCGCTGTGGCCACGCATCTCAGGCAGGATCATTGCACAACATTCCCGGCCCTCGTTCTTTGCGGCCGGCGTATTGACCCTGACCACCGACTCGAGCACGTGGACGACGCAACTCCGCCTGATGAGTGACGAAATTCGCTCTCAGATTAACGACTTCCTGTGCCAACCGATCGTGAAAAAGCTGCGAGTCAAGACGGTGATTCAGCCTAGCCTGTTTTCTCCTTCACGACCGTCGAACGGCATTGCCTCGCCCGCGCAACCAAGGATGGCTCAGGCAATGGATACGAATTCAATTGCTGACCCGGCGATTGCATCGGCGCTCGCAAGCTCGTATGCCAAGTATTTCAATCGTCCGCGGAGAAAGTCGAATGCATGACCTTTACGGAAAAAGATGTTCGTTACGTGGCCGAGCTCGCCCACCTGGAGCTTACTGAGGAAGAGGTAAAGAAATTCCTTCCCCAGATTGATTCAATTTTGCAGTACGTGCAAAAGTTAAACGAACTGGACACGTCCGCAATTGAGCCCATGGCGCAGGTTACGTATCCAGGCTCGCAAAATGCGTCCTTCCGGGCGGACCAACCGCGCCGGTACTTTTCGCAAGACGAGGCGCTGGCGAACGCCCCAGAGTCGGGGGCAGGAAGCTTCAAAGTCCCCCGCGTCATCGAGCGCGAGGAATAAAAACATTTTGAAACTTGAATCGCGGCTTCGTGAAAAGGGTCCACGCTAGCGCGCCCCTGGGCTCGAATTCAAAATCGCGAACGCATCATCCAAAATTGACAAAGCAACGGCAGCTAACCCTCAATGGATTTCACCACACTAACGATCAGTCAGATTCGTGAGCTCTTGAAGACGCGGCAAGCCACGGCTGTTGACATCGCGCAAGCACACTACACGCGCATCGAGCAAAAGGACAAGCAAGTCAGGGCTTACCTCAGCTTGTGCCCGGAGCGCGCATTCGCCCAGGCGAAGAAGGTTGACGCTGCGATCGCCGCCGGCGAAGTACTCGCGCCTATGGCGGGCGTACCTGTCGCCATCAAAGACGTCATCATGACGCGAGGGACCAGCACCACGTGCGGCTCGCACATTCTGGAAAATTTCGTCGCGCCTTACGATGCCACGGCTGTTGAAAGGCTCGAAGCCGCTGGAGCCGTGGTCCTTGGCAAGACGAATTGCGATGAATTTGCGATGGGCTCCTCGACGGAAAACTCCAGTTTCTTTCCGACCCACAACCCTCGTGATCTGACTCGCGTCCCGGGTGGATCGAGCGGTGGCTCGGCCGCGGCGGTTGCGGCAAATTTCGCAACCGTCGCTTTGGGATCGGACACCGGAGGCTCGATCCGGCAGCCTGCGTCGTTCTGCGACGTCATCGGGATGATGGGGACGTATGGTAGGGTTTCACGCTATGGCTTGGTGGCGTTCGCGTCTTCCCTCGACCACATTGGACCTTTTGGGCGCACCGTTCGCGATTTGGCCGTGGTGCTACAAACCATCGCCGGGCGTGACCCATTGGACTCCACTTGCGCCGCGCTGCCGGTCGACGACTATATAGGTGCGCTGAACGGCGACATCCGGGGAGTCAGGGTCGGTGTTCCGACGGAATATTTCAACGGGTTGAACTCTGAAATCGGCGGCAATATCCAAAAAGGCACCGACCTCTTCAGAAAACTCGGATGCGATATCGTGCCCATTAGTCTTCCGCACACCGATTATGCCATCGGGTGCTATTACATTATCTGCACTGCGGAGGCCAGCTCGAATCTCGCCCGATACGATGGTGTCCGCTATGGTTTCCGCTCCCCCCAGCACGACGATCTTCAGGACATGTATCGGAAATCGCGCAACCTCGGTTTCGGCGCGGAAGTGAAGCGCCGCATCATGCTGGGGACCTATGTATTGAGTTCCGGGTATTATGACGCCTATTATTTGAAAGCCCAGAAAGTGCGTACTCTCATCACTCGCGATTTTATCGAAGCATTCGACGAAGTTGATGTTATCGTCACCCCTACGTCTCCTATCCCGCCCTTCAAGCTGGGCGAACGGGTAGATGATCCACTCCAGATGTATCTCGCCGACATCTATACCGTCACCGCCAGTCTAGCCGGGATCCCGGGAATCTCCGTTCCCTGCGGCAAGACGATGGGCGAACCACGCCTTCCCGTGGGTATGCAAATCCTGGCTAAACACTTCGACGAAGCGCGCCTCCTGCGGGTAGCCGATGCCTTTGAAAAGGCCGGTGGGTTTGAGATCGCTTAACGCGATTGCCGAGAACATCGGTGAGGTAGTGCTGGCTTCTCGCCTGAAAGACCGGAAAAGACAATGGCCAGCAGTCGGTCATCAGCTCTTTCATCTGACAACTGACCACTGGCCACTGACCGATCTGCTTGTGCTGTTATTGCGTTCTCGCCTCGTCCTCGTCCGCCAAATCCGCCACGGCCGCCGGAGTTGCTGTCGCGGGAATGGCGATTTCCGCTGGGGTGGTGACTTCCGGCTGCGGCGGCTCGGCTTCCGTGAGCAGCTTGAAGTTCCGGTAGAACTCCAAGCCCGTGCCGGCCGGAATCAGTCGGCCCATGATGACGTTTTCCTTCAAGCCGCGGAGATGGTCGACCGCTCCGCGGATAGAGGCTTCGGTAAGGACGCGCGTGGTCTCCTGGAACGAAGCGGCCGAGATAAAGGAATCGGTAGCGAGCGATGCTTTGGTAATGCCGAGCAACAGGGGCCGGCCGACAGCGCTCTTACCACTCTTGGCTTTGGCGCGGTCGTTCTCCTCGCGGAATTTGAACTTGTCCACCTGCTCGTCAAGCAGAAATTCCGTGTCACCCACTTCCTCGACCTTCACCCAACGCATCATCTGGCGCGCGATAACTTCGATGTGCTTGTCATTGATATTGACGCCCTGCAACCTGTACACTTCCTGGATCTCGTCCACGAGATACTTCTGAAGTTCCTTCTCGCCCAGGACGGCCAAGATGTCATGGGGGTTGCGTGGACCATCCATGAGAGGCTCGCCCGCCTTAACCCGCTCACCTTCCTGAACTGAAACGTGCACGCCGCGCGGGAGCAGGTATTCCTTGGTCTCGCCCTTATCGGGAACCACGAGAATCTTGCGCTGTCCCTTGACGACGTCGGCGTAGCGAATAACTCCGTCAATTTCCGTAATTACTGCCGGCTCGTGCGGCTTGCGCGCTTCGAAGAGCTCCACGACGCGCGGCAGACCGCCGGTGATATCCTTGGTCTTGGTAGTCTCCCGCGGGATCTTGGCCAGGACATCGCCGGGGCTCACTTCGTCGCCCTCTTGCACCATCAAGTGGGCGCGTGAGGGCATTAGATATTTCTTGGTGCCCTTCTTCTCGTTGCGGATGACGATTTGCGGTTGATACTTCTCCTCCGATGCTTCCTTGACCACCCATTGCGACAGGCCGGTGACTTCGTCTACCTGTTCCTGTACGGTGATTCCGGCTTCGAGGTCTTTGAACTGCGCAGTTCCGGCCACTTCCGTGAGGATCGAGAACGTGTACGGGTCCCACTCAACGATGATTTCGCCCATTTTCACCGGCGTACCTTCCGCCATCTTGATTCGGGCTCCGTACACCACCGAGTAGCGCTCGCGCTCGCGGCCCTTATCGTCCACGATGGCCACCGCGCCATTACGATTCATCACCACATGGGCGCCTTCGCGGTTCATGACGGTCTGAATGCCATGGAACTTCAGGAAACCGTTGTTCTTTGCTTCCAAAGTGCTCTGCTCAGAAATACGGCTGGCCGTGCCGCCGATGTGGAAGGTCCGCATCGTGAGCTGGGTGCCCGGTTCGCCGATGGACTGCGCGGCGATCACTCCCACCGCCTCGCCCATTTCCACCACTCGCCCGGTGGCCAGGTTGCGGCCGTAGCACCGCACGCACACACCGCGCCGCGACTCACAAGTCAACACGGAGCGAATCTTGACGCGCTCGATGCCGGCCGCCTGGATGGCTGCCGCCAGGTCCTCGTTAATCTCCTGGTTAACATCCACAATCACGTTGCCTTCGTAATCTCTGATCTGTTCGAGTGAAACTCGTCCCACAATGCGGTCGCGGAGCGGTTCTACCACTTCTCCCGCTTCCACGATCGGCTCCACGTAGATCCCGTCCAGCGTGCCGCAATCGAACTCAGAAATAATCACGTCCTGGGCCACATCCACTAGACGGCGGGTGAGGTAGCCGGAATCCGCGGTTTTAAG
>Ga0181535_10007075_pt1 | contig 11382 bp, 10 predicted proteins | sample PEATcosm2014_Bin_44_FD_119774 | JGI IMG/M metagenome (GOLD analysis project Ga0181535, IMG submission 119774) | Peatland microbial communities from MTU Mesocosm Facility, Houghton, MI, USA - PEATcosm2014_Bin17_30_metaG | ecosystem: Environmental > Terrestrial > Soil > Wetlands > Peat | place...
CTTTGCCACCGGGATCTGGGATTCGGGTTCCAAGTTCGGCCCGGCCCTGTCGCCGCCGCTGCTGGTCGCGATCATGCTGCTGGTGGGCTGGCGCTGGCTGTTCGCCGTCTGCGGGCTGGCGGGCCTGGCTTATGCAGTGTGTTTCTGGGCTTTCTATCACAACCCGCAAGACGACACGAGCCTGTCGACAGAAGAAGCAGAATATATTTCATCCGGCGGGTCCGGGGTGGAACATCGGACGGGCCAAGGGAAGATAAGCTGGATCAGCCTGTTCCAGTACCGCAGCGTGTGGGGCATGGTGCTTGGCTACTTCTGCACCATCTGGATCTGGAACATCTTCCTGGTATTCCTGCCGATGTATCTGCTGCGGTCCCAGGGCATTTCCATGGTTCAACTGGGAATGTTCGCCAGCATCCCCTGGATCGGCGGCATCATCGGCGAGATCTTCGGCGGCTGGTACACCAAGAGGCTGCTTGAGAAGAGCACCTACTCGCCGATGGTCACCAAGCAGGCGGTCATCAGCTTCAACGCCATCGTGAGCGGAATCGCGGTCTGCTCCATTCCGTTCGTGCACGGCATCGTGCCCACGCTTGCCGTCCTGACGCTGGCGCTGTTCTGCATTTCCAGCATGCAGGGCCGGGCCTGGGCGCTTTCGGGCGATGTCGCCCCGCCGTCGATGGTGGCGTCCGTCGGGTCGATCCAGAACTTCGGCGGCTATTTCGGCGGCGCCTTCTCGCCCATCGTCGCCGGCATGATCGTCGATGCGACCGGTTCCTACACGCTGGCCTTCGTCAGCGCCGGCATCATCGTGGCCTGCGCGGCGCTTTGCTACTGGGGCATCGTGAGGAAGCCGATCGAGACATAGTCACCGGAACGGGCTCCGGCGCCACCGGCGCCGGAGCCCGCCGGTTCGTCGCGACCGTTCAGACGAACGCCAACTCCACCCGACCAAGTTCGCCGAAGTCGGCGCGCAGCACGTCGCCCGGCGCCACCGCGAGCGGCACGGTGGCCACCCCCGTGGTGACGACCTGCCCGGCACACAGGGTGATGCCGAGGCCGGAAAGCTCGTTCACCAGCCAGGCCAGCGCGGTGCGTGGATCGCCCAGCACGTTGCGGCCCTCGCCGGTGACCGGCGGTGCGTCGCCGATGGCCGCGCTGACGCAGTGCGCCGCGAGGTCGAGGCCGCGCCAGGACGGCGGCGCGGCCGGGCCGAGCAGGAACTGGTAGCCGCAGGCCAGGTCGGCGATCAGTTGCGCCGCGCCAGCCGAGACCACGTCGGCGAAACGGGTGTCGGGAATCTCGATGGCGGGATGCAGGGATGCCGCCGCGTCGGCAGCTTCCCGCGCGGTGTAGGGGGCGGCGCGCGGCGGCAGGTCGCGGGCCATGCGGAAGGCGAACTCCGGCTCGGCGACGCGCAGCACGGTGCCGGCGAGCGCGGCCGGCGCGCCCGTCGCGAGCACGCACGGGGTCAGCATGCGCCCGGCCAGCGGGGCGGCGACGTTGATGTGGCGGCGGCCGGCCTCATTGGTGCCGGCGATCTTCCAGCCATAGAGCGCGCCGCCCATCCGCCGGGCGAGCGCAGCCTGCACGGCGTAGCCCTCCTCGCGGCTGCGCGGGCGCAGGGCATCGGGCAGCGTCGCCAGCTTGGTGCCGTTGGTCCAGGCCGCGTGCAGCAGGGCAGCGGCGGCTTGCGCGTCCATCAGGCCTCCTTGTCCGAAGCGCCATGCTACACGGTTCGCACCAACCGGTTGATACGGCGCGCCAGCGGGGCAATCATGCGGGCATGACAAACCCATCCTGGTCTCCCCGCACCCTCGCCGCCCAGGCGCTCGGTCGTATCGATGAAGCGACCCGCGCCGTGGTGCCACCGATCCACATCACCACCACCTTCCTGCGCGATCCCGACAACCAGTACCGCAGCGGCAACATCTACGGCCGCGCCGACAACGAGACGGTGCGCGAGGCCGAGGCGGTGGTCGCCGCGCTGGAAGGCGCCGACGCCGCTATGCTGCTGGGCTCCGGCATGTCGGCCGCGACGGCGGTGTTCCTCGCCCTCGCGCCGGGCGACCACGTGGTGGTGCCACAGGTGATGTACTGGGGCCTGCGCAACTGGCTACTGACCGACGCGGTGCGCTGGGGCCTGCGCATCGAAAGCGTCGACGCTGCCGACCCCGACGCGCTCCGCGCCGCGGTGCGGCCGGGCGAGACCAGGCTGGTGTGGCTGGAGACGCCGGCCAACCCGCTGTGGTCGCTCACCGACATCGAAGCCGCCGCCCGGATCGTTCACGCCGCCGGCGCCGTGCTGGCGGTCGATTCGACCTGCGCCACCCCACTGCTGACCCGGCCGCTGGCGCTCGGCGCCGATATCGTCATGCACTCCGCCAGCAAATACCTGAACGGCCATTCCGACGTGATCGCCGGCGCGCTGGCCACCGCAAGGGCCGACGACCTGTGGGCGCGCATCAAGCGCAACCGCTCCATGCTCGGGCAGATCCTCGGCCCACTCGAGGCATTCCTGCTGCTGCGCGGCATGCGGACATTTCCGCTGCGCGTGCAGGCCGCCTGCGCCGGGGCGATGGAACTGGCCACCAGGCTCGCCAACCATGAGTGCGTGTCCGACGTGCTGTATCCGGGCCTGCCCAGCCATCCCGGCCACGACATAGCGCGGCGGCAGATGCAGGGCGGGTTTGGCGGCATGCTGAGCATCCGCCTGCGCGGCGGCGAGGCGGCGGCGATCGCCACCGCCGCCCAGGTGAAACTGTGGAAACGCGCCACCTCGCTGGGCGGGGTGGAAAGCATGATCGAGCACCGCGGGTCGATCGAGGGCGCCGGGTCACCCTGCCCGCTTGACCTGCTGCGCCTCTCCGTCGGCATCGAAGACCCGGGCGACCTTTACGCCGACCTCGACCAGGCCCTGCGCCGCGCCCGCCCATGATCGGCCGGCGCGGCCTGCTGACCGGGGCCGGGTTGCTTGCCGCCGCGGCGCCGGAACCGCCGCTGGCGGCGCGGCCGATCGCGCGCCTCGGCGAGCCGTGGTGGCGCCAGCGCCACATCAATAAACTGGCGGAAATCAGGGACCGGCGGGTCGATCTGGTGTGGCTGGGCGATTCCATCACGCAGAACTGGGAGCGGCCGGACTTCCAGCCGGCCTGGCGGCACTACTACGGCTGGCGCAACGCCGTGAACCTGGGTTTTCGGGGCGACGCCACCTGCCATCTGCTGTGGCGGCTCATCAACGGCGAGGTCGCGGGCATCGCGCCGCGGGCGGCGGTGATCCTGATCGGCGCCAACAACCTGGGCCGGTTGCACTGGCCCGCCGCCGACGACGGGATCGGCATCGCCGCCGTGGTGGACGAGACCCGGCGGCGGCTGCCGCGAACCCGCGTGCTGCTGCTCGGCGTGCTGCCGAGCGAGCGCTCGGCCTGGATCACCGAGACCACGCTGGCGATCAACCGCGTCCTCGCTGCCCGCTACCGGGGGGGCGAGGAGGTGACGTTCATGGATCTGGCGGCGCTGTTCGCGCCGGGCGGGCGGCTCGACCGCGCGCTGTTCCTCGACCCGCTGCTGCGTCCGCCGGAGCCGCCGCTGCACCCGACCGCCGCGGCTCAGGCGCGCATGGCCGCCGCGATCGAGCCAACCCTGGCGGAACTGCTCGGCGAGCCGCCGAGGCCGGCGTTCGGGGCTACTTGAAGAGGATCCCGACCCCGCACAGCAACACGCCGATGATGATCAGGCTGGCCGCCGTGATGCCCAGACGGTTGCGCCTTTCCTCGTCTTCCTCGCTGTCCGGCGGATGGCGGACCAGCGTGCCGTACTTGACCCCAACGGCAAACCCCACCGCCGTCACCACCGCGCCCAGTGCAACGATCGCCATCGACACGTAGTAGAAAATCAGCATGCGGCCCTTTGCGTCCAGTCCAGACAACCCAAACAGCCGGCGGACTCGCCGGATCGGCTCGGTCCGCAGGATATATGTCATGGCGCCAGAACGGGCCAGCCCCCTCGGACGCGCTCGCCCCGGTTATACCGTCTCGGCATGGTGGCAGGCCACCATGCGGTCGCCCAGCTTGCGCCACTCCGGCCGCTCGGCGGTGCAGCGGCCGGTGACGTGCGGGCAGCGCGAGGCGAAGGCGCAGCCCGGCGGCGGATTCAGCGGCGACGGCAGCTCGCCCTTCACCGCGACGGTCTGCTTGCGGTGGCGCGGATCGACGCTGGGGGTCGCGGCCAGCAGGACGCGCGTGTACGGGTGGCGCGGGGTCGCGAAGACGTTTTCCTTGCTGCCGTGCTCCACCGGCCGGCCGCAGTAGAGCACCAGCACCTCGCGGGCGATCAGGCGGACCACGCTGAGGTCGTGGCTGATGAACAGGTAGGCCAGGCGGAACTCGTCCTGCAGGTCCATCATCAGGTTCAGCACCTGCGCCTGGATGGAGACGTCGAGCGCGGAAACCGGCTCGTCGGCAACCACCACGCGCGGGTTGAGCATGAGCGCGCGGGCGATGGCGATGCGCTGGCGCTGACCGCCGGAGAACATGTGGGGGTAGCGGCCATACTGGTCCTGGCGCAGCCCGACGCGGTCCATCATGGCGCGTGCGGCGCGCTCGCGGGCGGATTTGTCGCCGCGGCCGTTCAGCGCCAGCGGTTCCTCCAGGATGGAGCCCACGGTCTTGCGCGGATTCAGCGAGCCGTAGGGGTTCTGGAAAACCATCTGCACGTTGAGCCGCAGGCGGCGGCGCTCGGGCTCGGCGACGGTCGAGGTGGGCTTGCCGTCGATCAGCAGTTCGCCGGCGGTGGGCGGTTCCATCAGGGTGGCCATGCGGGCCAGGGTGGACTTGCCGCAGCCCGATTCGCCGACCACGGCGAGGGTCTCGCCGTCGCGCAGGACGAAGGATATGCCGTCGATCGCCTTGACCAGGCCCTTCGCCGCGAACATCCCGCCGCCCACGGGGTAGTGGCGGCGCAGGTCCTGCGCTTCCATCAGCACGCTCACGGTGTCGCCCCGCTGGCGGCCATGATCGGGTAGTGGCAGCGGGCGCGCCGGCCGGGCGGGCCCGTCAGGGCCGGGGGCACCATGCGGCAGATGTCGTCGGCGTAGCCGCAGCGCGGGTTGAACAGACAGCCCTGCGGGCGGTCGTCGATGCCGGGGACCATGCCGGGAATGGTGGGCAGGCGGGCGCGGCCGAGGGCGCGCTCGGGCAGCGAGTCCAGCAGCGCAGCGGTGTAGGGGTGGCGCGGGGCGGCAAACAGGCCGTCGGTCGCCTGTTCCTCGACCATCTGGCCGGCATACATCACCTGCACGCGGTGCGCCGTCTCGGCCACCACGCCCATGTCGTGGGTAATCAGCACCAGCCCCATGCCGCGCTGGCGCTGCAGATCGACCAGCAGGTCGAGAATCTGCTTCTGGATGGTGACGTCGAGCGCCGTGGTGGGCTCGTCGGCGATCAGCAGCTTCGGATTGCAGGAGATCGCCATGGCGATCATGACGCGCTGGTTCATGCCCCCGGAGAGCTGATGCGGGAAGTCGCCGAGCCGGCTGGCGGGCGCCGGAATGCCGACCTGGTCGAGCAGCTCCACCACCCGTTCGCGCACCTTGTTGCGCGGCACCGCGTGGTGCGTGCGCAGGGCCTCGGCGATCTGCCAGCCCACCGGATAGCAGGGGTTGAGGCTGGACGTCGGCTCCTGGAACACCATCGCCATGTCCTTGCCGACGACCTGGCGGCGTTGGCGCGCCGACAGATGCAACAAGTCGGAGCCGCCGAAGCGCATGGTCTCGGCGGTGACCCGGCCCGGCCAGTCGATCAACCCCATGGCGGCCAGCATGGCGACGCTCTTGCCGCAGCCTGACTCGCCGACGATGCACAGCACCTCGCGGGCATCGACGGTGACGTCGACCCCGTCGACCGCGCGGAAGCGTCCGCGGGCGGTGGCGAACTCCACGGCCAGACCGCGGATTTCCAGCAGGTGCATCAGCGCTTCAGCTTGGGATCGAGGGCGTCGCGCAGGCCGTCGCCGAACAGGTTGAAGGCCTGCACCGTAATCAGGATGAACAAACCCGGAAAAGTCAGCACCCACCAGGCACGCTGGTAGTACTGCATCGCGCCGGCCAGCATGGTGCCCCATTCCGGCGTCGGCGGCTGCGCACCCAACCCCAGGAAGCCGAGCGCGGCGGCGTCGAGGATGGCGTTGGAAAAGCCCAGCGAGGCCTGCACGATCAGCGGCGCCATGCAGTTCGGCAGCACCGTGTTGAACATCAGGTGCGCCCGTCCCGCCCCGGCGCAGCGCGTCGCGGTGACGTAGTCGCGCGCCAGTTCCGACAGCGCGGAAGCCCGCGACAGCCGGGTGAAGCCGGGCAGATAGGTGACCGCGACGGCCAGCATGGCGTTGAACAGCCCAGGGCCGAGGATGGCGACGATGACGATGGCCAGCAGCAGGCTGGGGAACACCAGCAGGATGTCCATGATCCGCATGATGAAGGAATCGACCACGCCGCCCGAAAACGCCGCGGTCAGGCCGAGCACGGTGCCGCAGATCAGCGACAGCGTCACCACGGAGACGCCGATGATGAGCGACAGCCGGGCGCCGTAGATCAGGCGGGAGAACATGTCGCGGCCGACATCGTCGGTGCCGAGGATGAAGTTCCAGCTGCCGCCGTGCTGCCAGACCGGCGGTGTCAGAAAGGCCTCGCGGAACTGCTCGATCGGCGAGTGCGGGACCATGATGTCGGCAACCAGCGCCAGCACGATGAGGATGATCATGACGACGAGCCCGACCACCGCCCCCCTGTTCTCGGCAAAGCTGCGCCAGAACAGCACGTAGCGGTTGGGCATCGGCGCGGTGGCGGAGCGTGCGCCGGCGGTGGAGTCGAGGTCGGACATCAGGGCGCGCTCATCGGCGGATGCGTGGGTTCAGGAAGCCGTAGGTCATGTCGACGCCGAGATTGACGATGATGACCAGGGTCGCCACTAGCAGCGTGCCGCCCTGCAGCACCGGATAGTCGCGGCGCTGGATGCTCTCGATCAGCCAGTGGCCGACGCCGGGCCAGGAAAAGATGGTCTCGGTGAGGATGGCGCCGCCCAGCAGGGTGCCGACCTGCAGGCCGATCACCGTCACCACCGGGATCAGCGCGTTGCGCAGCGCATGCACGATCACCACCCGCCAGCTCGCCAGCCCCTTGGCGCGGGCGGTGCGGATGTAGTCCTCGCCCAGCACGTCCAGCATGGCCGAGCGGGTCATCCGCGCGATCACCGCCATCGGCCGGGTGCCGAGCACGATCGCCGGCAGGATCAGGTGGCTGACCGCCGAGGCGAAGGCTCCCTTGTCGTCGCTGAACCAGGAATCGATCAGCATGAAGCCGGACCAGGGCTCGACGTAGTACATGTCGCTGATCCGCCCGGACACCGGGGTCCAGCCCAGCGCCACCGAGAAGATCAGGATGGCCATCAGCCCCCACCAGAAAATCGGCATGGAGGCCCCGGTCATCGACAATCCCATCAACCCGTAATCGAACGCCGACCCTCGCCTGACCGCGGCGATCAGGCCGAACGGGATGCCGAGCGCGAGACCGAGCGTGATGGCGCACAGCGCCAGCTCGAGGGTGGCGGGGAACAGCGTGGTGAACTCGGTCCACACCGGGGCGCGCGTCACCACCGACACGCCCAGCCCGCCGGTGACGACGCCCTTCTCATAGTCGAGGAACTGCTTCCACAAGGGCTGGTCGAGGCCGTACTCATGGCGCAACTCGGCCAGCCGCTCCGGCGGAATGCCGTGCTCGCCGGCGCGCACCTCGATCGGGTCGCCGGGGACCAGGCGGATCAGCATGAAGCTCAGGAAGGTCACGCCGATGAAGGTCGGCACGATCAGCCCGATCCGCCGCAACAGGAAACGGAGCACGGCCTAGCCCTCCCCCTCCCCCGCGGCGCGGGAGAGGGCGAGGTGCCGGATGCGATGCACGCGCGGCGACCCTACTTCAGGTCGACGGCGTCGAACTGGACGCGCCCGAACGGGCTCATCTTGAAGTTCACCACGTCCTTCTGCATCGGCAGGAACACCACCGAATGGGCGATCAGGACGAACGGCGCTTCCTCGTGCATGATCACCTGGGCCTGCTCGTACAGCTTGGCGCGCTCGGGTTGGCTGATGGTGGTCACCGCCTTCTGGATCAGCGCCTCGAAATCCTGGTTGCACCACTTCGAGGCGCTGCCGCCGCCCGCCTTCGCCGCCGCGCAACTGGCCAGTGGCACGAAGAAGTTGTCGGGGTCGCCGTTGTCGCCGGTCCAGCCGAGCAGCGCCATGTCGTGCTCGGCATTCTGTACCCGCTTGCGGTACTCGCCCCATTCGTAGCTTACGATCTTCGCGGTGATGCCGACCTTGGCGAGGTCGGACTGCATCATCTCCGCCATCCGCCGCGCGTCCGGGTTATAGGGCCGCTGCACCGGCATGGCCCACAGGGTGGTCTCGAAGCCGTTCGGGAAGCCGGCCTGGGCCAGCAGGGCCTTGGCCTTCGCCGGGTCGTACGGCCAGTCCTGCACCGACTTGTTGTAGCTCCACATGGTCGGCGGGATCAGGTTCTTGGCCTGCTCGCCGGCGCCCTGATAGATCGCGGTCAGGATGGCCTTGCGGTCGATGGCCATGTTGATGGCCTGGCGCACCAGCTTGTTGGTGAACGGCGCCTTGGTGTTGTTGAACGCGAGGTAGCCGATGTTCAGGCCGGGCTGCGACAGCAGCTCGAGGTTCTTGTCGGCGCGGATCGAGGGCAGGTCCGCGGGGTTCGGATAAACCGCGACCTGGCACTCGTTGGCCCGCAACTTGGCCAGCCGGACCGCCGGGTCGGTGGAGATGGCGAACACCAGGCTGTCCAGCTTCGGCTTCGGCCCCCAGTACTGCGCGAAGGCACGGTAGCGGATGGTGCTGTCCTTGCTGTAGGCCACCAGCTCGAACGGGCCGGTGCCGATCGGCTCCTGGTCGATCAGCTCGGGCTTGCCGGCCTTCAGCAGGGCGTCGGCGTATTCCTTCGACTGGATGGTGGCGAAATCCATCGCCAGGTCGGCCAGGAACGGCGCCTGCGGCGCGTTCAGCACGAACCGGACCGTATAGGGATCCAGCTTGTCGATCGACACCAGCAGCTTGTCGAAGCTCATGTCGCCGAAGTAGCTGTAGTTGCCCCCGGAAACCTTGTGGTACGGGTTGCTGTCCTTCCATTGCCGCTCGAAGCTGAAGATCACGTCGTCGGCGTCGAAGTCGCGGGTCGGCTTGAAGGTTTTGTTGCTCTGCCACTTGACGCCGTGGCGCAGGTGGAAGGTAAAGGTCTGGCCGTCGGCGGAGACGTCCCATTTCTCGGCCAGCCCGGGCATCACTTCGGTCGAACCCGCGCGGAATTCCAGCAAGCGGTTGTAGATGGGCAGGTTGGCGTCGAACGTCGTCCCCGTGGTGTTGATCATCGGGTTGAAGTTCTCGGGCGAACCCTCGATGCAATAGACCAGGGTCTTCGCCTGCGCTCCTGTCGCACCCGCCAGCACGGCCGCACACGCCGCGGCCACGATCCATCCGATCCTCATGCTCGGCTCCCCTCTGCATCCAAAACCCACGCGGCACACGCGCCGCACGTGCTGCTCAATAGGAGCAGACGCGCCGGCTCACAACCGCAATGTCACGGAACGGAGAGGTCGAGGCGCCGCCAGGGGCCGGGAGACCTCCGGCGGCGCCCATCTTCACGCCGTGCGCCTGAATCGCCGAGGCACGTCTCAACCGGGAGTCAGTTCGGCCTCGGCAGGCGGTTCCTTGCGGGCCAGCACCAGACGGGCCCGCGGCATGTCGAGCTGGTTCTCCCACCAGGCCACGAATACCGTCGCCACCGCGTTGCCGAACAGGTTGGTGAGCGCCCGCCCCAGGCTCATGAAACGATCGATCGCCAGCACCAGCACAATGCCGGTGACCGGCACCTTGCCGTTCAGCGTGGCCAGCGTGGCGGCCAGCGTGATGAACCCACCCCCGGTCACCGCCGCCGCCCCCTTCGAGGTCAACAACAATACCGCCAGAATGACCACATAGTCACCCGCGGACAATGGGATGTTCATGGCCTGGGCGATGAAAGTGATCGCCAAGGTAAAATAGATCGACGTGCCGTCCAGGTTGAAAGTATAGCCCAACGGCACCACCAGCCCAACCAGCGTCCGGGCACAGCCCAGGTTCTCCAGCTTCAGCATCAGACTGGGCAGCACCACCTCCGAACTGGAGGTGGCGAGGACGATGAAGAACTCCTCCTTGATGTAGCACAGGAGCCGCCACAAACTCAGCCCGGTGACCCGCATCACCAGCCCCATGCCGATGGTGACGAACGCCACGCAGGTCACGAAGAAACACACGATCAGATAGACCAGTTGCACCAGTGAACCGACGCCGTATTTGGAGATGGTGAAGGCCATTGCCCCGAAAACGCCGAGCGGCGCCACCCACATGATCATGCCGATGACGCCGAACAGCGCGGCACCGGCCTCTTCCAGCATCCGCAGGAAGGTCTGGCCGCGCTCGCCGAGCTTGCCTAGCGCGAGGCCGAACAGGACGGCGAACAACAGCACCGGCAGGATGTCCCCCCTGGCGAAGGCGCCGACCACCGAATCCGGGATGATGGCGAGCAGGAAGTCGATGACCGACTGGTGCGCCGAGGGGCTGGTGTACTGCGCCACCGAATGGGCATCCAACGTCGCCGGATTGACGTTCATGCCCACGCCGGGCTGGATCACGAAGCCGACCAACAGCCCGATCAGCATCGCCAGCGTGGTCAGCACCTCGAAATAGACGATCGCCTTGATACCGATGCGGCCGACCTCGGCGGCGTTGTTGAGCCTGCCGATGCCCACCACCACGGTGACGAAGATGATCGGCGGAATGATCATCCGCACCAGTTTGACGAAGCCGACGGCGAGTGGGTTCATCAGCTCGCCGATACTGGGATAGAAATGACCAAGGGCGATGCCGACGACGATCGCGACCACTACCTGGATGTACAGCGATTTCGATTGACTTGCCTGTATCATGGACCGTTCCCCGTACTTTGTTGCCGGGTCGTCCGCCACGGCCGTAAATGTCGCGCGAGCATGGCAGCACCATAACTTCGCGAGGGAAACAGAAACCGACATTTCCCAGTTGGGCCGCGTTCACGACTCCCAGCACGCCAGAGAGAACCACTGTTGGACGTAACAGGCAACGAAATATTCGCCCGATCGAGGTTGCGAGGCTCCCTTGCGGCGCGATTCCAGCCGCTTGGGCTGCTTGCGCCGCTGAGACTGCCTTCCAGGCGCACCTCGCCTGTCGGCAACTGGGGTTCGGCGACGCCGACGGCGATCCTTAGGGCTTGAGCCCTGATAAGTGCGTCACGTGTCAGGTGAC
>Ga0181535_10007078_pt1 | contig 11379 bp, 10 predicted proteins | sample PEATcosm2014_Bin_44_FD_119774 | JGI IMG/M metagenome (GOLD analysis project Ga0181535, IMG submission 119774) | Peatland microbial communities from MTU Mesocosm Facility, Houghton, MI, USA - PEATcosm2014_Bin17_30_metaG | ecosystem: Environmental > Terrestrial > Soil > Wetlands > Peat | place...
AGGTGGGCGATATCCAGCACCATCTTGCCGCTTTCCGTCAGGCGGCAGCTCACCTCTTCGTCGAGAGGCAGGAATTGCCGGTGCATCTGGAAGCTGACGGCGCGCGCCCGTGTCTGGCGTTCGCGCGTGCGAGCGGCGTTCTCGCGCAGGTTGGTGAGATACTGCTGGCCCACACCCTCCGCAGACGAATGCTGCTCGGTCTTGCGGCTGCAGCAGTTGTCGACAAAAATCTTCAGGTGCATCTCCGTTTTGCCGCGCAGCTTGTCGATGTTGACGAGAAATTGGCGCTGGTTCGAGCGGATCGAACGGCGCAGGCTTTCGTCGTCGTTGAATACGGTTCCAAACCGGAAGGGAAGCACCGTGGAATGTTGAAAACATTCAGCGATGACCCGGGCGTGGTCTACGCCCGATTTCTGGTTCAGGGTTTCCTGGGGGTTGTGTTCGCTGACGACGACAGCGAGGTCGCTGGCAGGGTAAAGAAATACCTGATTTCCACTCACTCCGAGAACGGATTCCATCGGAACAGGTTTGCGATGCCGGGCCAATTCAGGAAATGCTTGTTTTTCACCGATGCAGTAGGCATACCATGCCATGGGAAGATACTCCGTCCGCGTACGCCGGTAAGCGACGCTTGTTCGTGAAGCTCTATGAACTGGGGAACAACTGCATAGTGCAAGTCAATGCCGGGCGATAGTTGCAAACCCGTTTGAACTCATGCTGAGTCTTTGTTGCAAACTCGATTTGAACTGAACTGAGGTGAATAGTAGCCCTCCCAAAATACGACTGGCAACAGCGCACATCACGAACTTGGCTAAAGTAAGCAAAATTGGACAAAATGGATTTCATGTAGTGAATAAATAGTTTATGGGGCCAATTGTTGTCTCTTTGGAAACAGCCAAGTCTTTTAAATCGTGGCGCGCAATCGCCCAGCATCCGCTCATCGAATGAAGATGAGCGGATGGCCTCGATCCCAGATTGTGGAAGGCTGGAACGTCAGAATCGTGATAAAAAGCGCGTCGGAAGAGGTTTTTAAGGAAGAACGCGCTGCAGGTGGAGATACATCACCACATTCAGGAAGATGGAAACGGCCAGCAGGCCCAGTGCGAGCAGAACAAACAAGTTGATCTTGTTGCCAACGCCCTTCAGATCCTCAAGCAGTTCCTGCTGCTCGAGCGTATTGCGGTCGGTGGCTTCGCGGACCATCTCCAACTGGTCTTCGACCCGTTTTAGAGACGTATTCTGTTCCACAATCTGATCGCGGAGGTCTCGCTGCTGCGTCTGGAGCTCGGCCAGGCCGTCCTCAAGGGGCACAAGGTTGGCTGGTGGGGGAGGCGCTTGTGGATGCGGGGTCATCATTTGGGAGACGGCGGTGCCGAAATTCCCGTCAAGCATGGGCAGTATTTTTTGCACGAAGGGCAGAGCCATGCGCAGCGCACCCATGGCGCGCTGAATGCCGGAGTGCTGCTCTGAAGGAGAATCCGCAGGCGCACTGGTCAGCGCGCGTCCCGGAGGAGGCGCGGGCGTGAAATGCTGCGTGTCGTCGTGGACGGGCGGCAGCGGAGGCCGGCCACCGGGCCCCACTGGCAGCGGGCCACCGGCAAGGCGTGGGTGTGGCGCACCCTCGTCAGGTGCCGGCCGATCCTGGTCTTCCAGGCCAAACCCCTCTGAATTCATCATTGGCATCGTTCTTTCTTCACTATATAGAAGGGAATCGCCTTCGAGAGAGTGTTTCCCCATCGAGTATGTGTTCCGATCTCTCATCGAGTTTTTTCCCCAGCTCAGCATCCGGCGTACCGCCTTCCGTAGCGGAATTGAGATTGGTAGAGCGGCGCGGGCAAACAAAAAACAAGGCCGGGATCACGCGCTGTACCTTATGGTGGCATGTTAGCACTGTAGGGAGTCGATTGCCGTGCCCACAGGCGCCGGCTGGTCGGGTATTCTCGTAGCCAGGAGAGGCGCGTGAAACCAGTCCTTGCCCGTACGCTGCACAGCCTGCAACGCAATATTCTGGCCGGTGTCATCACCATCGGACCGTTGTTTGTTACCTACCTGATTTTCAGTTTTCTGCTAAGCACGCTGGCGAAAGCCGGATTGCCTGCGGTCCGGCTCTTGGCCGCGGTTTTCCCCGAGGAGTGGCTCAGCCACCCATGGATGCAGTGGGTGGCGGCCATTGCGCTTACCCTCGTGGTGCTCTACGTGGTGGGGAGGGTGACTTCGCTGGTGATCGGGCGTCAGGCCTTCGACATCTTTGAGGCCGTGCTGGAGCGCCTGCCCTTTGTGGCCAAGGTCTACACGTCTGTGCGCCAACTGCTGGAAAGCATGACGGCGAAAAAGGAGTCCAGCCAGCGCGTGGTGTTGGTCGATTTTCCCATCGTTGGCCAGAAGAGCATCGGATTCCTGACGCGCACCATGACCGACTCGACCAGCGGCGAGTTGCTGGCCGCGGTCCTGATGCCTAATGCCATCAACCCGACCTCGGCATTTTTGCAGATTCTGCCCATGGAACGGGTCGTAGAGACCGATCTGACCATGGAGCAGGCCATGAGCATGTTGATGACCGGCGGAGCGGTAGGGCCGGAGACGATCCGATATTCCAAAGCCGTTATTCAGGCAGAGACTTGTGAGTCTGCGGCTGCCGGCCCAGAAGCCTCTGCCTGAGCGCTTTATTTCCTCACTCCGCGGCTTCTCCGGCAGCCAATTCCTCGTCGGCCTGTTCGCTTTCCACGGCCACCTTGCGCAGGTTGACGTGGTCAAACTGCGCCCAGGCAAGGCCCACGGGGATGATGCTCAGGAAAGTGACCAGAAGCAGCGTTGCTGCGCAGGCTGTGGCCGGCTCCCAATCCGCGCCGAAGAACTGGGAGAGAGCCGCGGTCACAAAGCCGATCTGCGTAAACCAGCCGATCACCGGCAGTTGGACCACGCTGGCTCCTCCGCTGACCACCATCAGCAGCACGCATTTGGCCGCGGTCATCGACGCCAACTGGGGGCTGGCGGTAAAGGCTTGCGTGGTCTCAAGATAGGCCAGGGCAATCAGCACCCACATGCCCACCGAGAGCGAAGCGGCCACGGCAAAGTCAGAGAAGGAGTGCATCATGTCGAGGCCGGTGCGGAAGGCGCGGATTTTGTTCCCCGCGGCCACGCCGAGCTTCTTTGAGACCATGCCAAAGGCTGTTTCAAAGAACGAGGCCACCGCTCCGCCCGTCAGGCGTATGGCAAACAGAAAGAGCGCACCCAGAAAGGTGAAGGCCAATCCGCCGTAGCCGGCTTTCCTGACGAGTTCCGGGTGGGGCATGGCGCCCGGCTGTCCGAACCATGCGGTCAGCAGGATGGCGAAAGAGAAGATGAGGCCCATGGAACCGAAGTCGAAGAGCCGGTCGACGATGTACACCGCAAACTGCGAACTGAGCGGCAGGCCGGTCTTCTTTGAGACCAGATAAGGGCGCACCGGGTCCGCAATCCGGCCGATCAGCGCCACCGCGGTAAAGCCGATGACCTGCGTTCCCAGCAGCGACAGGAGCGGCACCTTCTTGTTGTGACGGAGCAGGAAAGCCCAGCGCACGGCGCGGAAGATGTAGGCCACATAGATGCAGGCAACCCCCAGGGCGATCTTGCCCCAGTTGGCCAGCGCCAGTTGAGAGCGAAATTCGCCAAAATCGAAGTGAATGCTCGCGCGTCCCCAGATAATGAGGGCCACCAAAGCCGCCAGCACCAGCAAACCAAGAATCAACTGATTTTTCTTCAAACCTTCTCCGTTCCGCGGATACAGCGTTTTCACTTCAAGTCTCAACGGAAAGCGGTCAGCTCAATGGCACACGAATGCAATGGCTGCCTGGAAAGTGAAAACGCCCGAGACAAATCTCCAGAGTCTATGTTCTCACCGCGAACGCCTGGAAAACGCTAGCGGATGGTCTTTTCCTGTGGAGTTGTGGCAGAAGCTACCATGTGGCGGGACTGCGCCTCGCGCGCATGCACGCGGCGATTGAATTCGTGGATGACGCGCGCCACGTAGGCACGGGTCTCGTGGTAGGGAGGAACGCCATGGTACTTGTCCACCGCCGCCGGGCCGGCATTGTAGGCGGCCAGCGCCAGGGCCATATTGTCGTGGTAGCGGGTGAGCAGCGCGTCAAGGTAAACCGAGCCGCCGCGCACATTCTGCTCCGGCTTGAAGCTGTCTTCCACGCCCAGCCCGGCGGCTGTCGAGGGCATCAGTTGCATCAGCCCACGGGCTCCGGTGCGGCTCACGGCCCGTGCATTGCCGCCACTTTCGGCCTTCACAACGCTGGCCAGCAGGTCTACGTCCAGATTGTGCTCGTGCCCGGCCTTGGCCAGCATCTCATTCAGATCCTCCGGGTTGAGCCTTGCGTCCGGATGGACTCCCGTGTTGGCTGGCAATGAGGCCAGAGCCTGCTGGTTCGGGGGCGGATCGGGAACGGATTCCACTCCGGCGATTTCCTGTGGCGTGAATTCAATGTAGCTGTCTTCAGCGGGGCTCAGGTAGAGCCGAACGTTGCCTTTGGCCTGGGAGTGGTGGTCGCACAGCAAATCAAAGCCATTGCGCAGGGTGACGCGCTCGCCCGCCCGCGCCGCCGGAGCAAGGCTCGCCAAGGCCGCCAGGACCCCCGCCAAAATCAAAGTCTTCCCACGCATTCGCAATTGCACGTCCCAATCCTAACTTCTTTTATCGGTTCTCCGGTCGCTGCGGATCAGAATCAAGGCCGCTTATGTTTTGGCGGCGGAAACCTTTGCCACGGCAGCTTCCAGCACTACGGCCACACCATCTTCGTCGTTGGACGGGGCCAGCGTCCAGTTATGCATCCTGGCCATGGCGCGCAACTCCCCGGCCGCATTGCCCATCATCACGCCCCGGCCGGCCCACTCCAGCATGCCCAGGTCGTTCCAGTTATCGCCAATCGCCATGGCTTCCTGGCGGTCCACGCCCAGACGGCCCGCCAGCCGCTCCAATGCCCAGCCCTTTGAGATGCCGGGCGGCAACACGTCCAGGATGGCCAGGTCGCGCGCCGGATACTCGGTCCGAACGCATTCGCAGCTGGCGCCCCACGGGCTGGTTCTAAGCGCGTCTTCAGCCTCTCTCGTCCGGCTCAGCCCTCCGGCCACCATGCCCTGAATCGGATCCTCGCCATCCGGCAGGGCCAGCTCCAGCGGCTTCACCACGTCGATGGCGTTGCGGTTGTTCTCAATCCACAAGGCGATTCGCCCGTGGGCCTGATCCAGGTCTTCCAGAACCAATTCGCCGCGTCCCGGCCTGTCAAACGTGAAAACCAGGACTCCGAAGGGGCGCAGAACGCCACACAAACCGCGGGCCACCCGCGCCTCAAGATGGCAACTGTCGATCGGGTCGCCGCCCAAAGTGAGCGTGACTGTACCATTGGACGTGATGAGGGGCGTATCCGCTCGCAGGCCCAGGCCTTCGAGCGACGGCGTCGTGTAAGCCACGCGCCTTCCGGTGGCGATGGCGATCGTAATCCCCGCATCCTGCGCGGCCCTGAGCGCCAGCGCCGTACGCGGGCTCAATGCCTGCCTGGAGCTTGGCAGCAGGGTTCCATCCATGTCGATTGCCACAAGGCGAAGCGGAGGCTGCATATATTCAGTGTATCGGGCGGGCGGAAAGATCACGTTAAACGCCGTGCTCGGGCGGCAGTGGACCCATTTCGAGGAAAAAGCCGCTCCGATCCGGTAATCTTTTGTGTATGGAGAGAATTTGCAGCCAGTGCCGGGCAGTGATTGACGAGGCGACCTTTGCGGACTGGTGTCCAGCCTGTGGCGGAGCGCTGGTTGAGCGGGCAACGCTGCCTGCTTCAGGCCAGCCCACAGGTCCTGCCACAGAGGTGGATCATCGCGGCATCGTGCTGCCTCGCCGTCACGCGGCTGGCGGCATCATTACGCCGCAATAGGTTTCCGCCGGCATGGCGGAATCAGGGATTCGTATCCAGCCCGGCAGCTTCGGCCAGCCGGGCCTGGCGCTCATCGAATGTCCAGAAATGCCGGGCCTTCAACTCCAGTGCGCAGGCCACGTGGAGCGAATCCAGCGTGCGGATGCCGAGCGTGGGTCCGTACCGGCGGGCAAGGTCGATGCTGGTTTCCCATGTTCCTTCCGGAAGATCGGTCTGCACCCATACTCCTCCGGCGCAGTCGTGTTCAAATTCACTCCAGGCTCGCGCGGCTTCGGGGGCCGATAGCTTCCCTCGAAAAACATATTGATGGAGGGAGTGGGCCAGTTCGCTTCGGTTGAGTGGAGTGATCCAAACAGAGGGAAACAAGGCCATCCGCCGAATGACCTCTGCGGAATGCGTGTCCTGAATGTAGCTGGAGACTATGAAGCTCGAGTCCGCGTAGATCTTCAATAGCGGCTCTCTCTCTCTTCGATCAGAATCTCTACCGCAGGGATGACCCGGTCGCCGAAGTTGCGCTTGAGGCGCGCTGCAAAATCCGGCCACTCAACGGGTTTGGCTACCGGCTTTTCCGGCACAATCCGGCCCAGCACGCGGTTCCGCTCGCGGAGTTCCACGGTCTCTCCCGCCTGCAACCAGGCTTTCAGTTGGCGGGTTTCACGCAATTGGCGAAGGTTCACGCTCGGCATGGCTTAAACGTGACACAAAATGTGTCACAAGTCAACGGACGATTGCAGGGCGATATTTTGGCTATTCTTCGCCCAGCAGGCAAGGCTTGAGCCTGCCCAGCAGATAAAGCGGGTGAGACGGCGTTCCGTCCTTGCAGAGCTTGAGCGCGTGGAGCTTATGTCCCGCGCCTCGCAGCAGGGTGGCAACATCCTTCCCGCGCTGGCACAGTTGCTTGTGCGGCTTTCCATAGGCGAGCACAATCATCCCAGCCTGCTCAGCCATCTTCAGCAGCCACTCGTCGTTGCGCGGCCCCACCGGGTCAGCCACCAGCATGAGCTGCTTCTGGTTCGTGGCGCGGTAAGCAAATGTGTTGCCGACCCAAAGCGTGCCAAATCCCCAGGAGCGGGCATAGCGCTGGCATTTTGCCACCGTCGGATCGTCTACGTACGGATCGGCGGTGCTGGGGTTCATCATGACAAAAAGGACCGAACCCAGCGCATCGTTCCACACGCGTTTTAGAGCGTATCGGTATTCGTTATTTTTCCCGCCGAATTCGGCCCAGCTTTGAACGTCGTCAGCCAGTGCGAGCCTGACTTTTCCGCCCGGATCGTGCATTTCTTCTCCGTGAGACCCGTTACTCGTACCGCAGCGCTTGTGCCGGCAGCACCCGTGCGGCGGCCGACGAGGGATACAGCGTGGCCAGCAGCGAAATTCCAATCGAGACCGCGGAAACGATGACGCCATCCAGCAGGCGCGGCGCAAAAGGCAGGGTGTCGATCGAGTAGACCTCGGCGGAGAGGTGGATGAAGTGGTAATGTCCTCCGGCCCAGGCGGCAAAATACCCCAGCGCCAGGCCCACCACGGTGCCAATCACACTGATGAGAAAGCCTTGCAGCAGGAAGATGCGGCGCACCTGCTCCGGCGCCACGCCAAAGCTCATCAGCACGGCAATGTCGCGCGTCTTCTCCATCACCATCATGGTGAGGGCGATGAGAATGTTGAGCGCGGCCACGATCACGATGAGGGCAATCACGATGAAGGTGACCACCTGTTCGAGCTTGAGGGCGCGGAAGATTTCGCGGTTCTGCTCCATCCAGTTGGTGGTCATGTAGCCCTTGCCGGCCGCCTGCTCAATGGCGTGGCCGATCTGCGGGGCGCGGTCCAGGTTGTCCACCTTGAAGCTGATGACCGAGAGCAGGTCCGGCTCGCTGAACAGGCTCTGCGCGTCGGAAAGGCGCATGAAGGCCATGGCCGCGTCGTACTGGTAAAAGCCGGAGTGGAAGATGCCGGTTACCCGAAAGCGCTGATATTTTGGCGCGAGGCCGAGCGGCGTCAGCTCGCCCTGCGGGCTGGTAATCAGCACGCTGTCGCCCACCTGGGCGCCGATCTGCTCGGCAATGTCCTTGCCGAGCACCAACGCAGGGTAAGGCGTATTGATGTTGCTTTGCCCCGGAACCGGCGTCGCGCCCTGGTCCGCCGCATCCGGCTCAAGGTCCTTTGCGGACCCGGTGGTCACCGTGTCCATCAGGCTGCTGACCGTGCGCTCTTCGGCGGGGATAATGCCTTTGATCAGCGCAAATCCGGCGCGAGGCCCGCGAGAAACCAGCACCTGGCCGTAGATTCCCGGCGCGGCCGCGGTCACGTGGGGCACGGTCCTCATGCGTTCCAGCAGCGGACGCCAGTCGCGAATGCCGTCCGACTCGACGCGCATCAGGTCAACGTGCGCCGAGGCTCCCAGCAGCCGGTCTTGCAGGTCGCGCCTCATGCCGTTGGTAATGGCCAGGGCGATAATCAGCGCGGCCACTCCCGCGGCCACCCCGGCAATGGAAATGGTGGTGACGACGCCCACCACGGCTTGCCGCCGCTTGGCTTTTAAATACCTCGCCGCCAGAAACAGTTCAAATCGCATTGCGTCTACTTCTCCTGGGTGGCGATCACCGTCTTGGCCACCGCGATGTTGTCATGCCGGTCATAAGCGCGAACGGCGATCAGGTGCTCACTCATCTTGCCGCCGGGAGCGTCCAGCGAAATGTGGATCTCGTAGTGCTCGCGCCGGGAGTCGGACAGCCCGCCCACCGGCTCGATGAACTGCCACGGTCCCGCATCCAGCGAATATTCGGCATGGGCGATGGGAGACGTGGCGTCTTCGGCGTCAAACGTCACCCGGAACGCCCTGGGGCACGGCCCATGCTCGCAAGCGCCTGCTTCCGCGGCGGCCTTGAGCCCGGCAATCACGGGCGGCGTTGTATCCACCTCAAACCGTTCGCTCTCTTTGGCGCCGGTAAGCGCGTCGCCGGATGTGTGTGAAGGAGCGTCGGAGGCCACAACCTTGATCTGGTAGCCGCCGTCGGGAATCAGCGTGGCGTCAAAGCTGTAGGCCTTGTCGGTGAGCTTGTCCTTGAGCAGCCGCCACACGGTTTCGCCGTCCCCGCGCAGATAAAGCGCATAAATCAGGTCGTCGCCGTTGTCGTCGTGGGCGGCCCAGCGAACGGCGATGGCGGTCCGGTCCTTGGCGGCCTGCAAGGGCGCGTTGGCTCCTGCATCGAATGTCATTGCGGCGTTCTGGGCGGGGGAGGGAAACGCGATATTGACGATTTGTTGCTGGCCGCCCGGCTGGTTCTGAGCCCCCGGTAGATTCTGCGTATTGATGCGCGCTCCGGGAACGACCACCAGTTCATCCACCACCGGGGCCGCATTCACGGGCAAATAATTGATGCCCACGCCGCCTACGGTTCCGCCCGCGCGCAGCACGGCTTTCCATTGCAGAAAGCGCCCTGCGGGAGAAGCCACCGCGCCATCCTTCAATGACTGCCAGTCGCTCCAGCCCCAGTCGTTGCGGCCGCGCACGGGCTGTTCCACGTTGCCTGAGCGGGTCAGGATCTCATATCCCGACGAGCCGGGCTCAACTTCGACGCGGCCAAAGCGGGCCAGCGCGCCCGCATCCAGCACGTCGCTCGAGTATTCATGCTGGCTTGCGGCAGCGCCAAGTCGATAGAGCTTGCCCGTGTTGCCCGTGCCGATCAGCAGGTCGCCCTGCGCCACGGCCAGGCTCAATCCCTGCTGCGCTTCCAGGTGGGCCACGTCGGCGTAGGCGCCGTCCTCGGCGATGCTGAAAACGCGCCCGCGATTGCCGCTGAGGGCGATCAGGCCCTCAGGGCGCGCGGCCAGAGCGTAAACAATTTCCTCTTTGCCGGACCACAGCTTGCGCGGCGCCTGCCCTTCGGCCAGGGCATAAATTTCGGTCCCGTCGGGCAGGGAAGCGCTGGCGTTGGCGGCCAACAGCGATCCCGGCTGGACGATGGTCATGGTAGCCACGCCGATCCCCTGCACGGGCAGCGGAGGCAGCGGATTGCGGCTCTTGTCGCCCACGCTGGCCGCATAAATGGTTCCATTGGCGGCTACGGCAACCGCTGTAATCTCGCGCCGGGGAGCCTCAAACAGCACGTATCCCTTGCCTTTGGCGTCAATCCTGTAGACCAGCCCCGATCCGTCCGAACCGGCAATCAGGTTTCCCTTCGCATCCCACGCCAGCGAGCGGATGTGCGCCTCGTCGCTCTTGAAAAACTGCTCTGGCTTTGTGCCGGGATTCGCGGGGTCGACGCGGTAGACCGCCCCGGGATCGCCCGTGGCAATGTAGAGGCGTCCGGCCGGATCGAAGGTCAGGTCCCAGATGAAATGCGACTTCGTATCCGGCCTGTCGGAAGCCGCTTTGCCAGTCTCGGCCTCACCTTGCCGGGCTGCGTCAAAAACTATCGTGGCGCTGGATTCATTCTGCCTGGCGGTGGCGTCGGCCTTGAGCTTGTAGACTTTTCCGCTGGGCATCGTGGCCGCATAGAGCGCGCCATCCGGCCCCAGGCGAACCACCTGCACGCTCAAGTCCTTGCTCTCGAAGAGCGTAAACGGCTTGCCGTCCTTGTCCACACGCAGCACGGTGGCCGGGGATGATGTGCCGATGTAGGCCACGCCGTTCTTGTCCGCAGCCACGGACCAAACGTATGTCGAGGGCGTGGTGACCACTTCGGTCAATCCCGGCCCCTCGTGCAGGCGGCCGTCGCTTGCAATCGCGACCCCCTGCGGCGTGCCTTTCTCAAATTCCTCAAAGCGCGACTGGGTCCAGAGATGGGTGCCCTGCGCCAGGGCGGGAACGGGAGCGGCCACCGTCGCAAGCGCGAGAAGGCTGATCGAGGCACGGAAGCGGCAAAGCGTGCGTGTGAAGAGAAACATTCTGCCGTTGAGTCTACTAAAGTTGGGGCCATCGAACATACTTGAGTGGCTTGTCAACAGGTTGATCGAATCAACAGAATGGCTCCGCGGCCCAGGAATTTATGTTTACGCCCCGCCGCGAAATTGAATGATGCGCCGCCGGTCGCGCTTTGACGGCCTGTGCTCCGGCAGCGGCGCATATTGCTGCATCGCCTTGCGTTCTTCCGCGAGCTTCATCCGCGCCGCCCGGCTGGCCTCGGTCTCGCGGTAGAGCGTCTGCGCCACCGCGGCCGGGCCGCGCATCTCGCTCAGCAGCAGAATTTCCACCTGAAAGACGCCGCCCTCGTTCTCGATTTGCAGCATGTCGCCCACATGGACTTCGCGGGCGGGCTTGGCCTTGAGCCCGTTGAAATGAATTCTACCCAGGTCGCAGGAACGGCTGGCCAGTGCCCGCGTCTTGAAGAAGCGGGCGGCCCAGAGCCACTTGTCAATGCGTACCGAATCCATGGTTCTATCGTACCCATTCTGGCCGGAGCGGGGGCACAGGCGTCGCCTCAATACCAGTACTTGAACTGCGGCCAGTCGGCGGCGTAGGGCC
>Ga0181535_10007080_pt1 | contig 11377 bp, 8 predicted proteins | sample PEATcosm2014_Bin_44_FD_119774 | JGI IMG/M metagenome (GOLD analysis project Ga0181535, IMG submission 119774) | Peatland microbial communities from MTU Mesocosm Facility, Houghton, MI, USA - PEATcosm2014_Bin17_30_metaG | ecosystem: Environmental > Terrestrial > Soil > Wetlands > Peat | place...
GCGCCTCGGCGTCCACGCCCTCGTCCGCAGCCGGACCTCCCTGGTGCCCACCCTGCTCCTCGACGACGTGTTCTCCGAGCTCGACCCGGCCCGGAGCAAAGCCCTGGTGGCGGAGCTGCCGGCTGGTCAGTCGATCCTCACCACCGCGGCCCCGCTCCCGGCGGGCGTCGACGTGGCGCGGATCGTGCCCGTGGCGTCCCTGGAGGACTCGTGAGGGAGCGCCGAGGGAACGGCCCCCGGCGGGTGGGCGAGTCGATGCCGAGGCTCCTGGGCCGCCTCGGAGCCTCGACGACGCCGGCGACCATGGAGGCCGTCTTCACCCGCTGGGAGGAGCTGGTCGGGGCGGAGCTCGGCGAGCACCTGCGGCCGGTCCGCGTCGACGGCCGTGCTCTCGTGGTCGCGGTGGACCACCCGGCCTGGGCCACACGGGCCCGCATGGAATCGGGCCAGATCCTGGGCAAGCTCAAGGAGCTCGGGGGCACCCCGATCGAGCGCCTCGAGGTGGTCGTCGAGCGCCCCTGACGCCGGGCGCACCGGGCGCGCCGGAGACCGTTCATGAGCGCTGAATCGAGACGTGCGTCGGGTAGAATGGTGTGTTCGCATCGAAAGGCCGGATGTGCACCATTCGGGGATTCGATACGCACCGCGAAGACCAATGTTCTGAAAGGGCGCGCCTGTGGCAGTGAAGGTGGACGAGATACCAGGTAAGGCAGCCGCGTCGTACACCGAGGAGGACATCACGGTCCTCGAGGGGCTCGAGGCGGTGCGCAAGCGGCCGGGCATGTACATCGGCTCCACGGGGCCGACCGGCCTGCATCACCTGGTCTGGGAGGTCGTCGACAACTCTGTCGACGAGGCCATGGCCGGTCGCGCCACCCGCATCGACGTGACCCTGCTGGCCGACGGTGGCGTGCGGGTCACCGACGACGGGGCGGGAATCCCCGTCGGCCCCCACCCCAAGTACCCCAAGCAGTCGACCGCCGAGATCGTCCTGACCACCCTCCACGCCGGCGGCAAGTTCGGCGGGAAGGGTTACCAGGTCTCGGGAGGCCTGCACGGCGTCGGCATCTCGGTCGTGAACGCCCTGTCGACACGGCTCGTGCTCGAGGTCGATCGCGACGGCCAGCACTGGGAGGCCGAGTTCGAGAAGGGCGGCAAGCTCAAGAAGAAGGTCACCGCCACGGGACCGGCGCCCAAGGACCGCAGCACCGGCGAGCCGCGCACCGGCACGACCGTGACCTTCTGGCCCGACGGTTCCGTCTTCGACGAGACCGAGTTCCGGGCCCAGACGATCCTCGAGCGGATGCAGATCATGGCCTTCTTGAACAAGGGGCTCGAGATCCGCTTCACGGACGAGCGCACCGACCCGGTCGCCAAGATGACCTACAAGTACAACGGTGGCATCGTCGACTTCGTGAAGCATCTGAACGCGTCGAAGGAGTCGCTCTTCCGCAAGGTGGCGTCGTTCGAGCAGGCCGAAGAGGGTCAGGAAGTCGAGATCGCCCTGCAGTGGAACGCGGGCTACCACGAGTCGATTCATTCCTTCGCCAACGGCATCTCGACCATCGAGGGCGGCATGCACGTGGAGGGCTTCTCCAAGTCCTTGACCAACGTGGTCAACCGCTACGCCCGCGCCCGTAACCTGCTGAAGGAAAAAGAGGAGAACCTCAAGGGCGAGGACATCCGCGAGGGCCTCACGGCCATCATCTCGGTCCGCCTGCGAGACCCGCAGTTCGAGGGGCAGACCAAGGCCAAGCTCGGCAACACCTCGATCCGGTCGCTGGCGGAGCGCACGACCAACCAGAAGCTCACCGAGTGGTTGGAGGAGAACCCGCGCGAGGCGAGCCAGATCGTGCAGAAGTCCACGCAGGCGGCGCGGGCCCGCATGGCCGCCCAGGGCGCCCGCGACCTGACGCGGCGCAAGTCGGCGCTCGACGGCGCCGGGCTGCCCGGCAAGCTGGCCGACTGCTCCTCGCGCGACCCGCGGGAGTCCGAGCTCTTCATCGTGGAGGGGAACTCCGCGGGCGGATCCGCCAAGGACGCACGCAACCCGCACACGCAGGCGATCCTCCCCATCCGCGGCAAGATCCTCAACGTCGAGCGGGCCCGGATCGACAAGATGCTGAAGAACGCGGAGATCCAGGCGCTCATCTCGGCCATCGGCGCCGGCCTGGCCGAGGAGTTCGACGTCGAGAAGATCCGTTACCACAAGGTGATCCTCCTGGCCGACGCGGACGTCGACGGCAGCCACATCCGCACCCTGCTGCTGACGTTCTTCTACCGGCAGATGAAACCGCTCGTCGAAGGCGGCTTCGTCTACGTCGCGCAGCCCCCGCTGTACTCGACGTTGGTCGGGAAGGAGAAGATCTACCTCAAGGACGAAGCAGCCCGAGAGGCGTTCCTCACCGAGCACCCCGACCACAAGCACGACTTCAACCGGCTGAAGGGCCTGGGCGAAATGGACTTCGCCGAATTGCGCGACACGACGATGGACCCGGGCAAGCGCTCCCTGCTGCAGATCAACGTGGAGCAAGCCGCCACCGCCGACGAGGTCTGCTCCATCCTCATGGGCGATGACGTGGAACTGCGACGCCACTTCATTCAGACAAATGCCAAAGACGTCCGGTTCCTCGACATCTGAGCGACGGGACGGGGAGTAGGGAAGACACATGCCACGTCAGTCGACACGCGGCTCTGGCCGCGGCGGAGCCGGATCGGGTGGGGGGAGCGACGCTCCTCCCGGTGATGACGAGCCCGTCAGCGGCTCCATCGAGCCGATCGAGATCCAGGAGGAGATGGAGCGCTCATTCCTCGAGTACTCCATGTCGGTCATCGTCGCCCGCGCCCTGCCCGACGTCCGTGACGGGCTCAAGCCGGTCCACCGCCGGATCCTCTACTCCATGTTCGACAACGGCCAGCGTCCCGACCGGCCCCACAGCAAATGCGCCAAGGTCGTCGGCGAGGTCATGGGGACCTACCACCCGCACGGCGACTCGGCCATCTACGAGGCGCTGGCCCGCATGGTCCAGGAGTTCTCGCTCCGCTACCCCCTGATCGACGGTCATGGCAGCTTCGGGGGCCGCGGGCCCGACGACGGCGCGGCCGCCATGCGCTACACGGAGTGCCGGCTGGCCCCGCTCGCCCTCGAGCTCATGGCGGACATCGACGAAGAGACCGTCGACATGGTCGCCAACTACGACGGCTCCGCGCAGGAGCCGGTCGTGCTCCCGGGCCGCTTCCCGAACCTGCTCGTCAACGGGTCGCAGGGCATCGCGGTGGGCATGGCGACCAACGTGCCGCCGCACAACATGGGCGAGGTCATTGACGCGGCCATCCACGTACTGCAGTACCCCGACGCCACACCCGACGAGCTCATGGAGTTCGTCAAAGGCCCCGACTTCCCCACCGGCGCGCTGATCCTCGGCCGCCAGGGGATCCTCGACGCCTATCGGACCGGCCGGGGGTCCATCAAGATGCGGGCCGTCGCGGAAATCGAAGAGGGGCGCAACGGCGACACCATCGTGGTCACCGAGCTCCCCTACCAGACCTCGGTCGAGGTCATCGAACAGAAGATCACCGAGCTCGTGCGGGCCGGCGACCTCGAGGGCATCAGCGGGATGCGCAATGCCTCGGCGAACCAGCAGCCGCGCCTCGTCATTGAGCTCAAGCGCGACGCCAACGCGAACGTGGTTTTGAACAACCTGTACAAGCAGACCCCGCTGCAGACGAGCTTCGGCGTCAACATGCTGGCGTTGGTGGACGGCGTCCCCCGCACGCTGAACCTCGCCCAGGCACTCTCGCACTACATCGACCACCAGATCGAGGTGATCCGGCGCCGCTCGCAGTTCCGCCTCGACCGGGCGCGCAACCGGGCGCACATCGTCGAAGGTCTCCTGCGCGCCATCGACATGCTCGACGCCGTGATCGCGACGATCCGCGCCTCGGCCGACCGCCCCGAGGCCCGCATCGCCCTGATGGCGGAGCCGTTCTCGTTCACCGAGGTGCAGGCGACCCACATCCTGGACATGACTCTGGGCCGTCTCACGCGACTGGGGCGCAGCGAGCTCGAAGCGGAGATGGAGGAACTGCGCGCGACGATCGCCGAGCTCGAGGCGATCCTCTCCGACGATGTCAAGCTGCGTGGCGTCATCGAGACCGAGATGGTCGCCATCCGCGACAAGTACGGCAACCCGCGCCGGAGCATCGTCACCCACGACCCGGGCGAGATGGGCGTTGAGGACCTCATCGACGACGAGGAGATCGTCGTCACGATGACGAGGGCGGGCTACATCAAGTCCGTGGCGGGGGCCGCCTTCCGCACCCAGGGCCGGGGCGGCCGCGGCGTGCAGGGCGCCCGGTTGAAGGAGGAAGACCTGGTCAGCCAGGTGGTCCACACCTCAGCGCTCGCCTACCTGCTGTTGTTCTCGAACCAGGGCAAGGTCTACCGGCTGCGCGGGCACGAGATCCCCGTAAAGGACCGCACCGCCCGCGGCACGGCGGCCGTGAACCTCGTGCCGCTCGCGCCGAACGAGTCGATCACGGCCATCATCGCGACCCGCGAGTTCGCGGCCGACCAGTTCCTTGTGTTCGCCACCTCGCTGGGCCAGGTGAAGAAGACCGCCATGAGCGAGTACGACAAGTCCCGCCGGGAGGGGTTCATCGCCATCAACCTGCGCGACGGCGACGAGCTGGTCCGGGTCGTGGCGACGTCGGGCCACGACGACCTGTTCGAGGTGACCCGCAACGGCATGACCATCCGCTTCAACGAGGAAGACGTGCGGGCCATGGGTCGTGATGCGGCCGGCGTGCGGGGCATTCGCCTGCGCGCCGGCGACGCCGTGGTGTCCTGCGACGTGGCGGCCGACGACACGGACATCCTCATCGTGACCGATGCCGGCTACGGGAAGCGCACGAAGCTCGAGCGGTTCAACCGCCAGGCGCGCGGGGGACAGGGCGTGCGCGGCATCCGCCTGACCGGCACCCGGGGCAACGTGGTGGCCGCCTTCATGGTCGCCTTGGACGAGGAGATCCTGCTGGTCTCCTCCGGGGGCGTCGTCATCCGTACCCAGGCCCGCGAGATCGCCTCGCAGGGCCGCGATGCCACGGGGGTGCGGGTCATGAACCTCGACGAGGGCCAGACGGTTGCCGCCGTGGCCCGCGTCACGGCGGAGGCCGACGAGGGCTGACGCTGCGTGGCCACGCGCGTCCCCGCGAGGGCGGGATCAGGCCGGCGCGGCGGTCAGAAGAAACGAACCGACGAGATGGGCCAGACGCGCACCTCGACCTTGCCGACGATCAGCGACTTGTTGATGGGGCCCCAGTACCGGCTGTCGCAGGAGTCGGTCCGGTTGTCGCCCATGACGAAGTAGTCGTTGGCCGGGACGCGGTAGGGGTGCGCCAGGTTGGAGCTGTTGCCCCCCGGGCCGGCGGTCGTGACGCCCTGCTCGGACGCGGGGAGCCAGGACTCGTCGAGCTTCTTCCCGTCCACGTAGACATAGCCGCCCGAGAGCGAGAGCACGTCGCCCGGCAGCCCGATGACCCTCTTGACCAGGTCGTTCACCTCGGGGCCGCCGCAGTTCTCCGCGGGTGGCCGCGAGAACACCACGATGTCGCCCCGGTCGACGCCGTGCAGGTGGTAGCTCAGCTTGTTGACCAGGATCCGGTCGCCGATCTGGAGCGTGGGCTCCATCGAACCGGACGGGATGTAGAAGGTCTGGACGACGAAGGCACGCAGGAGCACGGCCACCAGCACGGCAACCACCACGACGATGACCGCCTCACGGATCCAGCGCGCGGTCGACGGGCGCGGCTCGGGAGGTGCCGGCGGGGCTTCGTCCCCCGGGGGGCCGCCCACCGGCGGCTCTTCCACGGCGAGCGCCGGGTCGTTCGGATCGGGCGTCACCGGAGGCAAGGCTAGACGGCGTCGCGGGTGATCGGGGCTCAGGCGGGGACGGGCACGACCGACGCGGTGTCCCGGCCCGAGCGCAGCAAGGTGCCCGGCAATGCGCCGGTCGGAACACCGTCGCGGATGGTCTCGGTGCCGTTGACCAGGACGCGGACGACCCCGTGTGAGCCGGCGTAGAGCCGGGGCGTGTCGCCGGGCAGGTCGTGCACCAGGCGGGCGGGTTCGGAGCCGACCGTGGCCGGGTCGAAGACGAACAGGTCGGCGGCGAATCCCTCACGGACGAGGCCGCGCTCGCGGAGCCCGAAGAGGTCGGCCGGTTGCGCGGTCATCATGTGCACGGCCCGCTCGACCGGGACGAGCTTCCGCCCCCGCAGGCAGTCGCCGAGGAAGGCGGTCGGGTAGTTGGAGCCGCACATGCGGTCGAGGTGGGCGCCGGCGTCGGAGCCGCCGACCATCGCACGCGGATCGCTCCAGATCGCCGCCCGCATGTCCCAGGTGGCCTCGTCACCGTCGTCGGTGTTGGGCCAGAGCACGGTGCGGAGCTGGTCGGCGAGGACGATGTCGAGCAAGGTGTCGAACAAAGCCGTGCCGCGTTCGGCCGCGATGTCGGCCACGGCGCGGAACGCGCACCCGTCGTTCGCCGGCGCGAACGTGTCCCCGATGATGTAGGTGCCCCAGTGGGAGAGGCCGCGGAACACGCCGGCCTCCTTGCTCCGGGCGCGCTCGTCCAGCAGGGCGCGCACAGCGGGATCGGCCAGCTTCTCTATGCGCTCCGCCTCGGGGAGGCCCATCACGTCTCCCCAACCGGGGATCAGGAAGAGCGCACAGTGCGTGCGGAAGCTCATGTTCATGGGGACGAGCGTCGGCATGGTCAGGGCGACGATGCGACCGCCGGCCCCCGCTGCCGCCGAGGATGCCGAGAGCTGGTGCTCAATCCGCTGGGCCGATCGGGCGTCGACCGTCAGCACGTTCCAGTTGAGCGGCCGGTGGGCCGTGACGCTCATGGCGGTCATGAGGTCGATCTCCTCGGGACTGAACGAGTCGAGACACCCGTTGGTGATGTACTCCAGCGTGGTCCCCTCGTGGGCGGCCACCTCCTCGCAGAAGGCGAGCATCTCGCGGCGATCCGCATAGCGCGAGCTGATCGGCCGGCCGTCCCCGTCGGAGTGGGTGCGCGACTGGGAGGACGAGAAGCCCAGCCCGCCCGCATCCAACGACTCGGACAGGAGCGCCCGCATGGCAGTGATCTCGTCGTCGGTCGCTACCTCCTCGCCCCGTTGCGCCCCCATCACCTTGCGGCGCAACGCGCAGTGCCCGACCAGAAACCCCGCGTTCACGCCCAGCCGGCCGTCGAGCGCGTCGAGGTACTCCGCGAAGCTGGACCAGTTCCAGGGGACCCCGTTCTCGAGTGCGGCCAGCGGCATGCCCTCGACCTTGGCCATCATCTGGCGGATGTAGTCCGCGTCTTGCGCGTTGATCGGGGCCAGGGTGAACCCGCAGTTGCCGCCGATCACGGTGGTCACACCGTGCACGTTGGAGGGAGAGGCGAGGGGATCCCAGAAGAGCTGCGCGTCGTAGTGGGTGTGCGGGTCGACGACGCCGGGGGCGACCATGAGCCCGGTGGCATCGAACTCGGTGCCGGCGGGCTCGTCGACCGTGCCCACGGCGACGATCCGGCCGTCGCGGATCCCGACGTCAGCGAGGCGACCGGGCTCACCCGTGCCGTCGATGAGCGTGCCGGATCGGATGAGGTAGTCGAGCATGAGACCTCCGGGTCGTGCCCCGCGCTGGCGGGCACTCGGGTGCAGAAATCTGACGACCCGTCAGCTTATAGGCGCTGCGAGCTGTGGCCCCTGGCCCGGGTTCTCAGCCCAGCAGGTCCCGCGCCGATACCTCGCCGTCGCGGTACTGCTGAATGATCGCGGCGCGGATGTCTTGAAGGCGGGCCTCCACGGTCTCGCGGCGAAGGGCCAGGTTGGCCAGCTGCTCCAACACGCTACGGAGCACCCGCTGCACGTCCACGCGGTTGGTGAGGTCCGTGTACGCCATCTGCTGGTGGGCTGACATCAGCAGATCCGATCGGGTGAAGACGTCCCAGTCGTCCTCCCAGTCCTCTCGGATGGGGGCGGTTTGCATGGAGGTGGCGAGGTCCGTCCCACCTCGGGTCGACGATCCGTCACCCCAGAGCGATCCCGCCATCACCCGCGGCAGGTCCTGGACGAGGCCCTGGGTGTCGGGTTCCCGGTTCGCCAGGGCGTGCCGCAGGATCTCGACGTCGCCACCGAGGACGGTTTCGGCGTAGTCCAGCGACTGGAGCACCAGCGTCAGCTCGTCCCGCCAGGCACGGATGGGAGCGGCCGACCCGGCGTGCTCGACGTTGGCAGAATCCCGCAGCAGGCGGTCGATGTCGGTCAGCCGTAGCGGCCGCACGGTCGCCCTCACGGTGCCGAGACGGGTCCCGTTGCCCGTCTCATGGGCGCGAGCCCCCGCACGGGATCAGATTCCCCCCTCCAGCAGTTTGGAGCTCCATCAGCGGACCCTCGCGTTCGGCCCACTATGCCTCACGGAGACTCCGGTCGTAGGGGATGGAAATGCCCATTGCCGCGGCCACCCTCCTCGGCGGCGAGAATCGGCGGCCGCATCAGTGGCGGAGCCTGTGGACAACCCGTCCCGTTCCTGCGGAACCCCCGTGTGCAGAATGGTCGTCCCCAGGTCATCCACAGCCTGTGCCCGACGCCGTCCCCACTTTTGGCCTTCCGCGTCGTCTCCACACGTGCTTTGCTCTGTTCGTGAAGGCACCGAGGCCACGATCCGTCCGGCGGCGTCCGTGGTGCTGAGCCTCCAAACCGCCGCCGAAGGCGTGCTCCCCGGCCAGCTGCTCGAGCGGGCCATCCGGGCGGGGTACATCGAGGCCGGACGCTTCAACATCCCCGACGCCAACGTGCAGCCCGCCAGCCTCGACCTGCGCCTGGGCGAACGGGCGCTGCGCATCCGGTGCAGCTTCCTCCCCGGCGCCGACTCGGTCGAGCGGAAGCTGAAGGACTACATCCTCGACGAGATCGACCTCAGGGGGGACGGGGCGATGCTCGAGGCGCGGTGTCCCTACCTCATTGAGCTGAAGGAGCGCCTCGACCTCCCCGCAGGGTTGCGGGGGAAGGCGAACCCCAAGAGCTCGACCGGCCGCATCGACGTGTTCACCCGGGTCATTACCGATCACAGCGACCGGTTCGACGAAGTGGCGCCGGGCTATCACGGTCCCCTCTATCTGGAGGTGGTACCCCTGTCGTTCGCCGTCCGGGTGCGGGAGGACCTGACGCTCAACCAGCTGCGCCTCTCCATGGGCCGGCCGTGGCTGACCGACGACGAAGTGCGCCAGGCACACCTCAGCGAGCCGATCCTCTTCACGCGGGGCGAGCCGGTGCCCGTCGACGACCTCGTGCTCTCCAACGGTCTGTTCCTCGGCCTCGACCTCCATGGAGACGAGCGAGGTCAGGTGGGGTACAGCACCCGCGACATCGCGCCGCTGCTCGATCTCACCGCGGGCGGGGAGACCGACCCCGCACCGTTCTGGGACCCCGTGTTCCGGGAGGAGGGCGATCGCCTGGTGCTCTCGCCGAAGCGGTTCTATCTCCTCATGTCGCACGAAGCGGTGAGCATCCCGCCGGACCTCGCAGCCGAGATGACGGCCTACGACCCGACGAGCGGCGAGCTCCGCACCCACTACGCCGGCTTCTTCGATCCCGGTTTCGGTTTCGATCCCACCGGAGGCTTCCGCGGTTCCCGGGCCGCCCTCGAAGTGCGCGCCCACGACGTCCCCTTCATGGTCGAGAACGGCCAGGGGGTGTGCAAGCTGACCTTCGAGCGGATGCTCGAAGAACCGACCTCGCTCTACGGGTCGGGCATCGGATCGTCGTATCAGCAGCAGGAGGAGACTCTCAGCCGATACTTCCGGCGCTCACGGAGCTGACGGCCGACCTCGCTCGGCGGGAGCGGGCGGCGCCGGAGGTCCGGCAACGGCTCCTTTCCGGTGGCGAGTTCGTCTGACGCCACCTCATTTCTCTCTCGTCGGCGCGCTGCGCCTGAGGCAGCGGAGGCCGGTCAGATTGCCGCAGGGCACCAGGCCGGTGCGGTGCTGGCCTTCGCTCCACGGGAGAGCACCCGGTAGACGGGGCTCCGGCGCTTTCAGCACTGGGTCATCGAGTCGCCGCGGCCGCGCACGGCGTTGGCCGCGACGGGCAACGGATCGGCGAACCGGCCCGGGACCGGTCCCGCACCCACCGCCGGCGGGGTCGCATCGCCCGCTCAGGGCGGCAGTGTGCAACTCGCCGACACCGCGGGGGCGGGGTCACGGGTCGAGCTCCAGACCGAGACCCCCAGCGCGACCTTGGTGCCGTCCCCCGTCTCGGTCGCCGCCGCGTCGGCGTCGACTCCGCCCGCGCCGCGCCCGCGCCAGTGTCGACAGGGAGCGGTGCCGACGCCAGCGCGCCCGCGCCCGCACCCCCGACGAGTCCGGGAAGCGGCGACCTGATCTCACCGTCAGCAGTGGTGATCGCCAACACAGTCGCAACTTTGAACAACACCGTCACAACGACGGCGGGTCAACTTGGTCGCGCGATCCCGACCTTGGATCCGGCCACCGGCGCGGTGCGCGGTGTCGGCGCGACAGTGCGCGCGTTCGGGCGGTGGTCTACTGCACTGTGACGGCGCACTGTGATCGCAGAATTGGTGCGCCGCGCGCAACGCGGAACTCCGAATTGCTCCATTCAAACAAGCGTTCGAAGAAAATTGCCGCCGGATTGTGGAGACCCGGTATCCATTCCGCCGATGCAGCTATATGGTTGATGTCGAGGGGGTAAATGAGCGGCAGTTCCCGGGAGCCCTTGGCTCCGGGCGGCTAAGCCCCTGCGTTGACGGACGATTCCTTGGAGGAACCATGGGGGGGTCGACGCCCGAGGGGGCCGAGCCTGAGCACTACGCAACGCTGGAAGAGGTCTTCGCTTCGCGTACCTTCGGACAGCCGTTGCCGGAACCCAGTCCGGCTGACGTCCCGGCGTTTGCCGCCAACACCCCGAAGCTGATCTTCACCAGTAACCGTGCCATCGCCGCATTCGCAGCCGTTGCGGCGGCAGTCTTGGTCCTGGCCGGCCTCACCGGCTTGACGGTCGGTCCCAGCCACGGTGGTCGTCCTCTTCTCGGCGCGCCATCGTCCGTCCCCTCCAGCGTGCCGAGCCCGGCGAATTCCTCGACCTCGGGCCCGACGGGCGGGGGTTCGGCAGTCGGCGGCTCCTCCAGTGCCGCGGGCACCGGTGCGAGTCACGTGACGGGCTCCACTCCGCCGCCGTCTGTGACGGCGTCGCCACCGGCCCAGGTGATCGCCACCGGACCCCGCAACGGAAGCACGGCGCCCACGGCGACGCTGACCCTCCTGAGCCCCACCACGACGACGACGACGCCCGTGACACCCACGACCAC
>Ga0181535_10007082_pt1 | contig 11375 bp, 9 predicted proteins | sample PEATcosm2014_Bin_44_FD_119774 | JGI IMG/M metagenome (GOLD analysis project Ga0181535, IMG submission 119774) | Peatland microbial communities from MTU Mesocosm Facility, Houghton, MI, USA - PEATcosm2014_Bin17_30_metaG | ecosystem: Environmental > Terrestrial > Soil > Wetlands > Peat | place...
CGCGCCTCGCCGGCGTTGGCGTAGGGCACCTGCACGCCGTTGCGCGCCCCCAGGCCGAGCATGAGCTCGGGCTCGAGGGTGCCCTCGATGTGCAGGTGCAGCTCAGCCTTCGGCAGGCCGCGCACGAAGCGCGCGAGGTCGGCTGTGGGTGAGGCCGCCACCGCTACTGGCTCCGGCCGCGTCCGGCCACGGCCCACAGGTCGATCAGCCGTCCGGCGCGCATGACGTGAAACTGGTCATAGAGGTTGACGGTGGTGCAGCCGTGGCGCGGCACGAGGGCGATCTTGTCGCCCACGGCCAGGCCACGGGCCGCGCCGCTCACGGCGAGCTCGCCGTGCTCCTCGGAGAAGTCGAGCCACCGCGCGCCGTCGACCAGCACGGTGGGGTCGCCGAACTCAGGCGTGACCGCCTTGAGACCGGCGTCGATCACCGCGCGGTCGGGGCGCGGCCGGCTGATGACCGTGGCGAGCACGGTGAGGGCGTTTTCGAAGTCGGCGCCGCCGACCGCCTGATACTGCGCGTCCATGGTGGCATACGAGCCGCATTGCAGCTCGGTGACCCACGGCAGACGGCCCGTGACCATGTGCGTGCCCGTGCCCCCGCCGCTGACCTCGGCGACCGCCAGGCCGCCGGCCTCGATGGCCTCTTTGGCGGCCCGGGCCAGACCGAGGTCGTGCTCGACGCGCGCCACGCGGTCGGCGAGCGGCGTCACGTTCTGCAGGTGGCCCTCGTAGGTCTGCAGGCCGCCGAACACGAGGCCCGGTGACTCGTCGACGAGCCGGGCCAGCGCCAGCGCCGCCCGGCCATCGGCCACGCCGAAGCGCGCCATGCCTATGTCGACCTCGACGTAGCAGCGGATGGTGACGCCGGCGGCGTCGGCGGCCGCCGAGAGCTGGGCCACGTTGCCCGGGTCGTCGACCGCCACGGTGAGCGCGCAGCGGCGCGCGAGCGCCACAAGGCGGGCGATCTTGATGGGCCCCACGATCTCGTTGGCGATGAGGATGTCGGTGATGCCACCGTCGGCCAGGGCTTCGGCCTCGCCGACCTTGGCGCAGGTGATGCCGACCGCGCCGGCGGCGAGCTGCAGGGCCGCGATCTGCACGCACTTGTGCGTTTTGGCGTGCGGCCGCAGCTTCGCCGGGCCGCCGGCTGCGAAAGCCGCCATGCGCTCGACGTTGTGGACGAGCCTATCGTGGTCGAGCAGCAGTGCGGGCGTGTCGATGGCGGCCGGCCCGGCGCCCAGCGGGGCGCAGTAGGCCGAGCCTGTGTCGGTGGTGCCGGTAGAGTGGGCGGACATGCGACGTACCTCCGTGACTGCTCAGGGGTCAGCCTATCATCCCGGGCCGCGCACGGCCTGCGAGCCGCCGATTGCGGACCTCTTCCCACGGAGGGACGTTTCGCCACCCCCGCGGGATGACCGGCGCGGCCGCGTCACCCCGTCGTGCGGGCTGCCCACCCCCCGAAGTTCCCCCCTCGGTTGACCCTGAGTTCCATCGTCGGGGCGACGCCGCGCGCGGCGCCCGCCGATAGCCTTCTGTCACCAGCCCGAACGGGGTGAACACAGAAGGAGTGGGGTGCTCAGATGAGGCGATCGGTCGAGAGAAACGGCAGAGCTGAGAAGCGCAGGGGGCGGTCGTTCACCGAGCGCCTGGCGCGCACGAGCGCCACGCACCCGTGGCGCACCATCACGGCCTGGCTCGCGCTGGTCGTGGTGGCGGTCGCGGCGATGGGCGCCCTGCTGTCGAGTGGCATCACCTCGAACATGGAGTTCCGCGGCACCAAGCCCGACAGCCTGATCGGCCAGCAGCTGGTCGAGAAGCGCCTCACCGGTCCGCAGCGCATGACCGACTTCGTGATCGTCAGATCGGCCACCCTCAAGGCCGGCGATCCCATCTTCCAGGGCTACGTCGAAAGCGTCGCCTCGCGGATCTCCGACCTGGGCCCAGCCGTTGTGCAGAGCGTCTCGACCACGTACACCACGCACGACGCGACGCTGCGCTCCCGGGACGGCCACGCCACGCTCATCCCCGTGGTCATGGCCGGCGACCAGGATACCGCCATGAAGAACGTCGCCAAGCTGCACGCGGTCGTGCTGTCGAGCGCGGGCTACGGCTTCACGCTCGCCCAGACCGGCGACGCGAGCCTCAACCAGATGATCACCCAGGTGGCCAAGAGCGACCTCGAGCGCGCCGAGATCTTCGGCGTGCCGGCGGCGCTCGTCGTGCTGGTGATCGTGTTCGGCGCCCTGGTCGCGGCCGGCCTGCCGCTGCTGCTCAGCATCGTCAGCATCCTGCTGGCGCTCACCATCACCGGCCTCATCGGCCAGATCTACCCCATGAACACCTTCGTGCTGAACATCCTCACGATGATGGGCCTGGCCGTGGGCATCGACTACACGCTGTTCGTGATCAGCCGCTATCGCGAGGAACGCGCCCGCGGCCTGGCCAAGATCGACGCCATCGCCGCCACCGGCGCCACCGCCAACCGCGCCATCTTCTTCAGCGGCATGACCGTCTTCCTCGCCATGCTCGGCATGGTCATCGTGCCGCTCGACATCACCATCAGCATGGGCATGGGCGTCATGCTGGTCGTCTTCACGACGCTGCTCACCACGTTGATCCTGCTGCCGGCGCTGCTTGGCCTGCTCGGCGACCGCGTCGACGCCCTGCGCGTGCCGGTCTTCGGCCGCCTCGCCAGGAACCGCGCCCAGGGCAGGTCGGGCTTGTTCGAGCGGCTCGCCCACAGCATCATGCGCCGCCCGGTCGTATGGCTGACCGTCGCCGTCGTCGTGCTGCTCGCCCTGGCCGCGCCGGTGCTCGTCATGAAGACCGGCGACACCAACATGACGGCGCGCTACCTGCCCGCCGACCAGTACTCCAAGCAGGGTTGGGACATGCTGGGCCGCGAGTTCTCGCTGGGCAAGGCCAACCCGCTGCAGATCGTGGTCGACGGGCCGGCCACGGCGTCCCAGGTCAAGCGCGGCGTGGCGCGCTTCGAAGCGGCCCTGCGCAGCGACGGCCGTTTCGGCCCCGCGCAAACGGTCGTCGACAAGGCCGGCGACCTGACGCTGATCACCACCAGCCTCACCGGCGACCCGGCCGGCGACGCCACGCAGGCCCTGGTCGGCCACATGCGCACGGCCCTCGTGCCGGCTGCCTTCGACGGCGTGCCGGCGAAGGTCTACGTCTCGGGCAACACCGCCTTCGTGGTCGACTACCTGGCCTTCTTCCATCGCTGGCTGCCGATCGCCCTGACTGTCGTGCTCTCGCTGTCTTTCGTGCTGCTGCTGGTGGCCTTTCGCTCGATCATCATCCCGGCCAAGGCGATCGCCATGAACCTGCTCTCGGTGGGCGCCTCGTACGGCCTCATGGTGCTCGTCTTCCAGAAGGGCGTGGGCGCGCACCTGCTGGGGCTGACCCACGTCGACACGATCGAAGCCTGGGTGCCGCTGTTTCTCTTCAGCCTGCTGTTCGGCCTCTCGATGGACTACCAGGTCTTCCTGCTCAGCCGCATCAAGGAGCGCTTCGACCAGTCAGGCGACACCCGCGAAGCGGTGGCCTACGGCGTGGGCCGCACGGCCAGCATCATCACCGGCGCCGCCGCCATCATGGTCTGCGTCTTCGCCGGCATGGCCGGCGGCCAGCTCGTCATGTTCCAGCAGATGGGCTTCGGCCTGGCGGTCGCGGTGCTGATCGACGCCACCGTCGTGCGCACGATCATCGTGCCGGCCGCCATGGAGCTGCTCGGCGACTGGAACTGGTACCTGCCGCGCTGGCTCGAGTGGCTGCCGAACGTGAGCGTCGAGGGTCACGCCGGCGAGACCGCCCCGTCCGGCGAGACCGCCCCGTCCGGCTGCCCTGCTCCGGCGGGTCACGTCACGCCCGCCGGCCAGGCCACTCGATCCGGCCAGCGTCGCCCGGCGCCGCACGCCGACGAGCGCCTGCGGCCCGGCCGCACGCCGACGAGCGCCTGCGGCCCGGCCGCGGGCCGGTAACACCCCACGCACACCCTTCGAGGGGACCCCACTCCTCGAGCCGGGGGGCGGCGGCGCGACAGCGCCGCCGCCCCCCTTCGTGTCGGCGCGGCGGCGCGAAAGCGCCGCCGCCCACTTCGCGCAGGCACGGGGCCGCGCCCAACCTTGCGGCGCGCGGGCGCAGCGGGTAGAACGGGGGGCATGAGATTGCTCGTGGTCGAAGACGCTGAGAAGCTCGCCCGCACTCTCAAGCGCGGCCTCGAAAAAGAGGGCTACGCCGTCGATACCCTGGGCGACGGCCGGTTGGCGCAGGCGCGCCTGCGCAGCCGCGCCGACGAGTACGACCTCGTGCTGCTCGACGTCATGTTGCCCGGCGTCGACGGCTTCACCATCTGCCGCGACCTGCGCGAGCGCGGCCTCACGGTGCCGGTCCTCATGCTCACCGCGCGCGACACGACCGACGACAAGGTGACCGGCCTCGACAGCGGCGCCGACGACTACCTGGTCAAGCCGTTCGCCTTCGAGGAGCTGCTCGCTCGGGTGCGCACGCTGCTGCGGCGGCCGCGCGGCGCGCTGCCCGCGGCGCTTATGGCCGGCGACCTCGTGCTCGACCCGGTCTCACGATCGGCGCGCCGCGGCACGACCGATCTCGAGCTCACGACCAAGGAGTTCGCGCTGCTCGAGTTCCTCATGCGCCACCCCGGCGAAGTGCTCAGTCGTGAGCGCATCCTCGATCACGTCTGGGACGACGAGTACGACGCCTCGAGCAACGTGATCGACGTGCACTTGAAGAACCTGCGTCGCAAGGTCGATGGCACCGACGGTCCGAGCCTCTTTCGCACGGTGCGCGGGGTCGGCTACTGTCTGCGGGCGCCGGACCCGGCGTGACCCCGGCCGCCGCCCCCGACGTCTTCGGCCGCGCGACCACGCGCCTCGTGGCGCTCTTCACGGCCGTCGTCGTGCTGCTGGTCGTCGCCTCGGGCGTGTTCATGTACCTGACCGTCAAGTCGAACATCTCAGACGTGGCCCAGGGCCACGGCGGCGAAAGCGAGAACGGCCTCGAATCAGAGCTCGCCACGCGGTCGATCAGTCGCTTGCGCTGGCAGCTCGTGGCCCTCGACGGCGTCATCATCGTCGCCGTCGGCAGCCTGGGCTACTGGTACGCACGCCGCACGTTGCACCCCATCCGCGAGCTCTTCGGCGCGCAGAAGCGCTTTGTCGCCGACGCCTCGCACGAGCTGCGCACGCCGCTCGCCATCATGAAGGCCGATTTCGAGGTGGCGTTGTGCGGCGAGGGCGACCCTGCGGCGGCATCAGCGTTGCGCGGCGAGGGCACGGGTGTCGTGGCGACCGCGTGGAGCGGCGAGAGCGATCCTGCGGCGGCCCCGCCATCGGGTGGCGAGCGTGCCGCCGCGCCGGTCTCGGAGGAGTCCGCCGAGCTGCGCGAGGCGGTGTACAGCGGCCTCGAAGAGGTCGACCGCATGAGCGCCATCGTCGACGACCTGCTCACGCTGTCGCGCATCGACGCCCACCAGGAGGAGTTGCGCTTCGCGACGGTCGACCTGACGCGGCTCGTGTGCGACACAGCCGAGGACATGCGCACGATCGGCGGCGGCGCGCGCGTGGCGGTGGCGGTGACGGCGCCTTCCGGCGCCGTCACCGCCACCGCCGACGCCGCCCACCTCGAGCGCGCGCTGCGCAACGTGGTGCGCAACGCCATCGAACACTCCACGCCGGGCGGCAGCGTGAGCGTTGCCCTGACCGCCACCCCCGACGAGGCCGCGGTGCGCGTGACCGACCAGGGGGCGGGCATCGCGACGGCCGACCTCGAACACGTTTTCGACCGCTTCTACCGGGGCGACTCGCCGCGCTCGCGCGAGGGCGGCAGCGGTCTTGGCCTGGCCATCGCCCGCTGGATCGTCGAGCGCCACGGCGGACACATCACCGCCACCAGCACGCAGGGGCAGGGCACGACGATGGCCCTGCACCTTCCGCTGGCCGGTCCGCGCTGACGCCGCGGCTGACGCGACGACCGTCGCGCCGGGCTGCGGCGCGAGCGCGGCGACGCTACGGCCGTCATGCCGTCCCTAGACGATGTCGATGGTGAGCTGGCTCGCGCCGCCGCTCATGCGCACGTCGAAACGGTCCGCCGAGGTCGCGTAGCTCGGTGATTCTATGCGGCTGCCCCGGCCCATCGAGGCCAGCTGCTCGCCGTCGAAGACGAGCTGGCTGGCGCCGCCCGTGATCTGGCCGGCCAGCGCGCAGTCGGCCGGCCTGTGCAGCCGCACGTTGCTGGCGCCGCCCGAGATGCGCACCGGCACGGCGCCGGCGGCGACCGGCAGCCAGATCTCGACGTCGCTGGCCCCGCCGCCCACCTCGAGCGAGCGCAGCGTGAGGCCGCGCAGGTCGCAGACGAGCTTCCACATGCCGCCCTTCATCGAGATCTCCCAGGGCACTGCGGGGTTCAGCGCGATCGTCGATCTGGCGACCCGCCAGTCGAAGGGCAGCAGGTGTCGCCTGTGGCCGATCGTCACGGTGCCGCCGTCGACGTTGATGTCGGGGACGCTTCCCTTGAACTCGCCGCGGTAGAGGCCGGTCAGCGAGGCGTCGACGCCGATCTTCGCCTTGGCGGCGCCCTTGATGAACTCGAGCCGGCCGAGCGACACCCCGTCGAGCGGGGCCGTGAACCGTCCATTCGCAGGTGGGGCGGCGCTCGCCGCGTCGGGACCGGGCGGGGGAGAGGCGATGCCGCGCACGAGCTCTTCGTAGAACTCGCGGATGCCGCGCAGGTAGTCGCGAATGACGGCCACGCCGGCGGGGTCGATCTGCTCGAGCTGCGCCCGGCCGGCGAGCTCGACCTCGCCGTACACACGCGCCCCCAGCTCGCGGGTGGCCGCGGTCGAGGTGACCATCACGCGGCGCCGGTCGCTGGGATCGGCGACGCGGTTGGCGTAGCCGTTGCGCTCCATGCGGTCGAGCACGGTGGTGATCGCGCCCGGGGTGAGGCCGCTCTCTTCGGCAAGCTCGCCGGCAGTCACGCGGCCGCGACGGTAGAGGATGCCGATGCAGCGCAGGTCGGTGCGGTTCAGGCCGGACTGCGCGGCGACCGCCTCGTCTAAGCGGTCGGCGGTGCGGCGTAACTCGCCGAGCTCGGTGCCTACTTCGTCGATCAGTCTCTCGGTGTCGTCTGCCATGTCATCGCCTCGCTGCCGGGAAGAAGATGCCGCGCGTGCGGCCTTCGTGATCTGTCGTGCTCGTGGACTTGTTCGTCATCCGACAATTGGTTCCTTGACAGGCAATATACCATAGACAAATAGTTTGACACTCGAAATATAGTGGCAGTAAACTGCTGCTGTTCTTAAACGCCTTCACGGTGCGACTTGCACGGTCGCGACCCACGGGAGCCGACACAAGGTGGTAGTTGCATGACTGAGATGGCGATCGAGGCCACGAGCCTCGTGAAGACCTACCCCAAGGGGGTGAAGGCGCTCGACGGCGTGAGCTTCGGTGTCGCCGCGGGCAGCGTGTTCGGCCTGGTCGGGCCCAACGGCGCCGGCAAGTCGACCACGGTGAAGATCCTGACGACCCTCTCACGGCCCGACAGCGGCGCCGCCGAGGTGGCCGGCATCGACGTGCTGCGCCGGCCCGACGACGTGCGCCGCGCGATCGGCTGCGTGGCGCAGAAGTCGGGCGTCGACGTGCAGGCGACGGGGCGCGAGAACCTGCTGTTGCAGGGCCGGCTGTACGGCATGGGCGGCCGCGCGCTCGAGCAACGCGTCGACACCATGCTCGAGCGTTTCGGCCTGGTCGACGCGGCGCGCCGTGTCACGCGCACCTATTCGGGCGGCATGCAGCGCAAGCTCGACGTCGCGATGGGCCTGGTCCACAGTCCCCGGGTCCTGTTCTTAGACGAGCCGACGACCGGCCTCGATCCCGAAGCTCGCGCCGACATGTGGACAGAGATCGAGCGCCTTGCCGGCGAGGAAGGCCTCACCATCCTGCTCACGACGCACTACCTCGAAGAGGCCGACCGTCTGGCGCGCCGCATGGCGATCGTCGACCGGGGCAGGGTCGTGGCGCAGGGCAGCCCCGAAGAGTTGAAGAGCGAACTGCACGGCGATGCCGTGCACATCGAGCTCGATGCCATCGAGACCAACGGACGCGTCACGGCGGCGCTTGCCGACCTGGACTATGTGCGCGACGTCGTGGTCGACCACGGCCGCCTGCTGCACGCCCGGACCGACAACGGCGCTCGCGCGGTGCCCGTCATGCTGCAGGCGCTCGAGGCGCACGGCGTGCCGGTCGTTTCGGTCACCGTCGCGCGCCCGTCGCTCGACGACGTCTATCTGAAGTACACCGGCCGGCGGTTCGAAGACGCCGACGCGGCCCCGGAGGCGACCCGATGACAGTCTTGCGACACACGTACCATCTGACCGTCCGCCAGGTGCGCAACTTCCTGCGCCAGCCCTGGTTCGTGGCACTCTCGCTGTTCCAGCCGATCGTCTACCTGTTGCTCTTCGGCGCCCTGTTTAAGAAGGTCGTCGAGATCCCCGGGTTCAGCACGAACTCCTACGTCTCGTTTCTCACTCCCGGCGTCGTCGTCATGAGCGCCATGTTCGCCGGGGGTTGGAGCGGCATGGGCCTGATCGACGACCTCGACCGTGGCGTCATGGACCGCTTTCTGGTGGCGCCCACGAGCCGCGGCGCGATCATGCTCGGCCGCGTCACGCCGCAGGTGCTCACGATCCTCATCCAGACGCTCATCATCGTGGGTCTGGCGCTGCTCGTGGGCGGACGGTTCGGCGGCGGCGTGGCCGGCGCGGTCATGCTGATCGTCGTCTCGACCCTGCTGTCGATCGGCGTCGCATCGCTGTCGAACGGCGTCGCCCTGCTGCTGCGCAAGGAGGAGTCGGTGATCGCCGCGGTCAACATGGTCCTGTTGCCGCTGATCTTCCTGTCGTCGGCCTTCCTGCAGCAGAACCTGGCGCCGCAGTGGATCCAGGACATCGCCCGCTACAACCCGGCCAACTGGGCGATCGTGGCGGGCCGCACCGCGCTTTCGAGCAACGCCACGGCGCACACGGTGCTCATGCACACACTCTATCTGGCCGTCTTTGCGGTCGTCTGCACGTGGCTGGCCACGCGAGCGTTTCGCTCCTACCAGCGCTCCGTCTGAGCCCCGCCTGCCGCGCTGACGACGCCGCGCGCGGCGGGCTGACGGCGCGCGGCGCGCCGACGACGGCCCGCGCAGCGCCTCGACCAAACGACAACGCCGCCCAGCGCTCGGGGCGCGGAGCGCGGAGCGCGGGGGTATGATGCCGGCGAGCGAGAGCTCGGTCGTGTGCGGGATGAAAGTCTTCGGGTCGTAAACCGCTGTGGGGAGGTGACTCCTCCAAAGAAAGCTCCATGCTCGCGCGCGAGTGCGGGGGAGCTACCGCGCCGGCTCTCGCTCATGTGTACGCGGCCCTTCGGGGCCGCGTTTCGCTTAGAGCGAGACCCTAGAGCAGACCGGTGAAGTTCCCGGTCCCCCAGGGCGATGCCGCCACGGCGTCGGCTACCGCTATGGCGCTGGTGCCCGACCGCAAAGCAGCGAGGATGCCGCCGTAGTAGCCGTTGCGCAGCGTGGCGATGGTCGCGGTGAAACCCTGTGCCCAGCTCAGGTAGGCCTTCACGCCCACCGAGTTCATGGCGGTGGCGCCGGGCTCGGGCATGGTCGTGTCGAGGGGATTGTAGTGGGCCGTGTTGTGCCAGTGGCCGCCCTCAGCCATCTCCCAGGCGGTGATCGCCGCCGCGTTTTCCTGCGTGAGCGGCATGCCGAGCTGTTCGAGCAGCGCTTTGGCCCACGTGATGGGCGTGTAGCTGCCCGAGAGCGGCACCGGCGAGACCAGGCCGCCGCTGTGCGGGTTCTGCGCGGCCAGGATGCGCTGGATCTGGCGGGTGAACGCCTCGAGGATGGCGCGCCGCTGGGCGATCTTGTCGGACATCGCCAGGCGCTGCGCGTCGACTTGGCCCTGGGCGGTCTGTGAGTCGCTACGCTGGGTGGCAAGCGTGGCGGCGAGCCCCGTGACTTGCACGTTCAGGCGGGCGAGGCTCGCGGTGTCGCGCTGGCCCTGCTGGGTCAGGCGCTTGAAGAAGGTGACCTCGGTCTGCGCCTGGGTGAGCGTGGCCGAGCCGGCCAGCACGTCGAGGAACGAGAACGTCCCCATCTTGTACATGGCCGCGAGGCGCGCCCCGACCAGGGCTTTCTGCTGATTGAGGACGGATTGCGACTGGGCGAGCTGCAGGCGCGTCTGCGAGAGCTTCATGTTCACGGTGGCGAGGTTGGCGACCGCGGCGTCGTACTGGGCGCCGATCGCCTGCATCTGCGCCTCGAGGTGCGCCATCTGGCGGCGCTGACCGCGGGCCGCCACTTCGAGGCCCTTGAGCGTGGTCGGCGTCCGCACGGCGATGATCGCGGTGGGCGAAGCGGCGGCCCGGCCCGGCACGAGCGCGGCGCAGCCGAGGGCGACGGCGGCGGCCGCCAAGGCGGCCGCCGCCGTCGCCCGCACGAGTCGTTTGTGGGTGCGCCGGTGCATGGTAGGTGTATCGGCCTGGCGGCGGCGGCCTTTACCCCTGAACGCCGGGCCGTGCGGGTCGCCCCGCGTTCTCTTCTGTGGCTGTCAGCCCAGGCGCCGGTGCGCCCTCAAGTCGCAGCGCTCCCAGGCCTTGTCGTTGTCCTCGACGTCGGCGTCGGTCATGAGACACCGCTCGCTCGTACCGGCGACCCTCTCGAAATGCACCGTCCCGTGACAGGTGGGGCACTCGCCGGTCGTTTCGGGGGGAGTGTCGAGGCATACCCCGCAGTAAGGGCAACAGACTTCCATGGCAACCCCCTTCGTGACTCCGATCACACCACGATGGTACTCTCTTTTTGTCGCTGTGGGCAGGCGTTTATGGTGTGCGGTGCGCCGCTCGCCTGGCGCCGCGCCCGACGACACCGGTGGCTGCGACCCTCCGCAAAAGCGGACGGGCGGGTGATACTGTGGTCGCCACAGGCATCGACGATCGCCGGGCGACGCCCGGCACGACTAAGACGGGGCTCCCTTCATGATTCAGGCGGCAGATCAGACCCTGGCCTACGGCATCGACAGCGCCGGCCTGCGCCGCTACGCCGACCTCGTGTTGCGCTGTGGCGTGAACCTCGAGGCGGGTCAGAAGATCCTCATCACCGGCGACGTGCACCACGCCTACCTGATCGCCGCCCTGGCCGAGCGCGCCTACGCCAACGGGGCGAGTGCCGCCGAGACCCTGTACTTCGACGATCGTGTGCTGGCCGCCAAGGCCGGCGGCGCGCCCACCGACGCGCTCGCCGCCTGGGTGCCGGCCTGGTACGAGGCTGCCTACCAGACCGTGATCGACGAGC
>Ga0181535_10007083_pt1 | contig 11375 bp, 11 predicted proteins | sample PEATcosm2014_Bin_44_FD_119774 | JGI IMG/M metagenome (GOLD analysis project Ga0181535, IMG submission 119774) | Peatland microbial communities from MTU Mesocosm Facility, Houghton, MI, USA - PEATcosm2014_Bin17_30_metaG | ecosystem: Environmental > Terrestrial > Soil > Wetlands > Peat | place...
CTGCATTATCGTCTCCTTTCGTAAACTTTGAGCGGTTCACGAATAGGAGACTCCCAATGACTCCCGGAGCCGTCAAACTCTGGGAGTCTCTCCAGCAGAGCTGGAGGATTTATTGGGTATTAATGTGCGGGGCCGTGAGAACCACTTCCCTCACCCCCGGCGTCATGCCTGCCTGGGTTTCACCAGCAGCAACACGATCCCGCCAACGAGCGCGAGCGCGCCGACGACCGGCGAGATAAAGTGGTTGACGGTGGTTTCAATGTGCATGCCGAGAAAATCGATCGGCTTCCCCGGTGTCGTGAAGGTGATGCCCGAGTAGGCGAGCACCACAACGCCCAGAGTGACCAGAATGACGGCAATTATCGTTTTTGTGTTCATGTCGGATCTCCAGTTCCTTTGCCTTGATTGACAGTGCTTCAGGCCGATTTGTTGCGTCCGCTGAAGAGGTTGACGAGCACCATGATGACGGCCAGCGCCAGAAGGACGTGAATCAACCCGCCCAACGTGAAACTGGCCAACATCCCAACCAACCATAGAACCACCAGAACAACCGCAATTGTGTACAACATATAATGCCTTTCAATTTGTTTATTTTTGCCCACCGCGGACCGGACTCGCTTTGGCGCCGGCAAACAGCAATCTGTCAGCGCCGCCCCGGGCTGCCGCCGCAACCGCGATCCCCATCGTGTTGTTGATCGCATCGGCAACATGGTCAACCTAGGCGATGTGCCGGGTTGACGCTATGGGGTGTAACCCGACTGTGATTTTTGCCTGGTTTTTTTGGGGGACAGGCGCTTCCAAAACCGGGCAACGGAATGTCTGAAAATCACGCCCAGAAAAATGAGGGCCACCCCCGCAAGTATCAGATAAAGCACCACCGGACCCAGCCATGCCTGGAGTAGTTTCCACTTCCTCCCGAAAAAATATCCGATCAGGATGTAACTGATGGCATAGACCGCCGACCCGGTGAGGTTGTAAAAAAGAAAAATCCGCCATGGCATTTTCGCCATGCCGGCCAGCAGATTGGCCGCAACGGGCGGAAACAAGGCGACCAGGCGCGCGATGAATACAGTCTTGGCGCCGTGCTGTTTGAAAAATCGTCCGGGCCACTTCAGCCTCTTGGGTGTGAGGTGGAGCCAGTGAATTTTTTCCAAGCCGCCCTCGCCCAATCGCCGCCCCAGCCAGAAGGAACAAATGCCCCCCAGGAAACTGGCCGCCATTCCCGCCGTCATGGGTTGCCAGAGCGATCCCGCGTCTTTCCCCAGGATAAATCCGGCCCCCAAAAGAATCGTTTCCCCCGGCAGGGGAACGCCGAGGTTGTTCAAAAACACAACGATGAAGACGAGCGCATATCCGTAGTGCGGGATGTGGGGGAGTAAGGAATGCAACCAGTGGAGCATGTTCTCCATTCAGGCCGCGAGACGGGGATACAGTCGGGCGCCTATGAAGACCATGATGATCGTGGTCAGGAGGATGACGGCGTAGTCGTGACTCACGCCATAGGTGCTCGTGCCGCCGGCCAGCATGAAAGCGCGCAAGGCATCGACCACGTAGGTCAACGGGTTTAGTTGGGAAACGATCTTCAGCCAGCCGGGCATGATGTCGGTGGGGTAAATCGCGTTGCTGGCAAAGAACAGCGGCATGGTGAGCACCTGGCCGACGCCCATGAATCGTTCGCGCGTTTTCACAATGCAGGCGATGACAAGCGAAAAGGTCGAAAACAGCGTCGCGGCCAGGACCACGATGACCAGCACATTAAGGAGCGCCAGCGGACTCCAATTCAACTTCACCCCGAGCAACAGGGAGAGGCCGTAAACGATGACCGTCTGCGAGAGGGTGCGGATGCCGGCGGAAAAGCCTTTGCCCAGCACCAGGGCCGCGCACGGAGTGGGGCTGGCCAGGAATTTCTGCACAATGCCGAGGTCGCGCTCCCAGATGACGTTGATCCCGTAAAATATGGCCACGAAAAGCACGCTTTGCGCCAGAATGCCGGGTGCTATGAAGTCCAGATAGGGGACGTTGCCCGGGTGCATCGCCCCGCTGCGTGAGAATACCTGCCCGAAGATGAGCAGCCAAAGCGCGGGTTGGAGGGCGCGGGTGATGAGTTCCGTGAAATCGTGGCGCAGCTTGCGCAACTCAAACTCGGTGATGACAAATGTCTTCCCGATGAAGGCGGTCACGGGGTGGATGAAAGTGGCGGTCATGGGGTTGGGGTTAGCCAAGGCGCTGGGCGGTGGCGCGTTCGGCGGATACATCGCGAAATGTGCCGCCGGCATCAAGGGCGCTGCCGGCATAGTGGACGAAAACATCGTTCAGCGTGTGATCGCCGCCGCCCAGCGAGGCTTCGAGTTCGTGACAGGTGCCAAGCGCGGCCACCTTGCCCAAATGCATGATCGCCATGCGATCACAATGGCCCTCCGCCTCCTCCAGATAATGGGTGGTGAAGAACAGGGTCGTGCCAAAATTGGCCCGCATATCCACCAGCAGTTTCCAAACCGCGTCGCGCGCAATCGGGTCCAGCCCCACGGTCGGCTCATCCAGAAAAAGCACCCGCGGGCGATGCAGCGTGGCTTGGCGATTTCCAGACGGCGCACCATGCCGCCGGAGTATTGGCCCACCAGGCGGCCGCCATCGGCGGTCAGGCCCATGAACTCCAATGCCTCCCGGATGCGCGCCTGTTGCTCGCGATGCGGCAGGTCATAGAGTTTGGCGAAGATGAGCAAATTCTCGTAACCCGTAAGCGATCCATCCACGGAAACGGCCTGCGGCACATAACCAATGGCGCGCCGAACGCCCACCGCTTGGGCGATGATGGAAAAACCGGCCACGCGCGCCTCGCCCGATGTGGGCGGCAACAGCGTGGCAAGCATCTTGATCGTGGTGGTCTTGCCCGCGCCGTTGGAACCGAGCAAACCGAAAATTTCCCCGCCACCGACCGAAAGGGTCAAGGCGTCGACCGCCGTAAATGTGCCGAAACGGCGGGTCAGATTTTTGATTTCCAGGACGATTTCATTCATATCCGCATTTCAACATGATGATCGCATTGGAATCACGTCAGGGCAGCCGGAGCGTCTTTGCCAAAACCGGCGCGTGCGGACTGCGGCCAACGCGCGGCAACCTGATGTGGTTCACAACGCCTTGTTCAACGAAGCCATATCAATAACGAACCGGTATTTCACGTCGTTCTTCACCACCCGGTTATAGGCTTCATTTATTTTCTGGATGGGGATGAGTTCGATGTCGGCGGTGATATTGTGCTCGCCGCAGAAATCCAGCATCTCCTGGGTTTCCTTGATGCCGCCAATGAGCGATCCGCTGAAATTGCGCCGGCCATGGATGAGGCAATCGACCTGAACGGCCAGCGGCTCGGAGGGCACGCCGACTTGCGTGAGGGTGCCGTCGCGTCGCAAGAACACGAGGTAGGCGTTGATGTCATGTTGCGCGGCCACGGCGTCGAGAATGAAATGGAAGCTGTTGAGATGGTTCTTCATCTCGCCGGCGTTATTGGAATTGACGACTTCATCGGCACCGAGCCGCAAGGCGTCTTTGACCTTGTTTGGCGAATGGGTGAAGACAACCACATGCGCGCCGAAAGCCTTCGCCAATTTCACCCCCATATGCCCCAGTCCGCCCAGTCCCACCACGCCAACTTTCTGGCCTTTGCCAACTTTATTGTGGCGCAGAGGGGAATAAGTGGTGATGCCGGCGCAAAGGAGCGGCGCGGCGGCGGCGAGATTCAAATTCTTCGGGACGCGCAATACAAAGGCCTCATCCACCACGATAGTCTCGGAATACCCTCCGTAGGTCATGCCGCCGCTGTGTTTATCCGGGGAATTGAAGGTGAAAATTGCGCCCTTTTCGCAGAATTGTTCAAGACCCTCCTTGCAGCTTTCACAAACGCGGCAGGAATCCACCATGCAACCGACGCCGACAAGGTCGCCTTCCTTGAATTTCTTCACGTCCGCGCCGATTTTCAATACGTGTCCGACGATTTCGTGGCCGGGCACGCACGGATAGGTGGTGCCGCGCCATTCGTTGCGGGCGGTATGCACGTCCGTGTGACAGATGCCACAGTATAGAATCTGGATTTGCACGTCATGCGCGCCCGGGTCGCGGCGTTGAATGTTGAAGGGCGCGAGTGGCGTCGCGGCGCTTTGTACGGCGTATGATTTGGTTTGCATAATTTGTTTCTTTCTCTGTCTGTTGCCAATGAAATCTCCTGCGCTCTGATCCCTGGCAGGGTTATCCCCCCGTCCCGCCGCCAGCCGGCGATGTGCTTATGGGGTGAAGATATACCGGGCAGGCGCGCGGATGCCATGGGGTGTTCCCCCCATGCCGACTGGATGCGGCCTCAACGGCGGCTGGGCGGGATTGGTTGGCGAAGCAGGCTCCGGGCCGCCTTTCCGCGACGGGCGGCATGTGCCGGCGGAAGCGTTGCGCTCCTGAATCCGGGGCAATGAATTGCGCGGCCAGCGCTATATTATTGACTCACTTTTGCCCGGCGGCAACTTCGTCCGCATTGGCCGCCGTCGCCAGGAGATAATACTTCTCGAAAATCGCTTCCGGCATCCCCGCCGCCTTTTCCCTGCCGCGAAGATCCGCTCCCGGCCGCGGCACGACCACGGCCCGGATGCGGCCTTCTTTCAACGCGCCCAGCCAGCGGGTCGTCTTTTCACTGTCATATACATAGACGAGCGGCTTTTGCTGTTGCCCTGTCGGAAAAAGGGCCTCGCATCCGGCCGGCATGCCCGCGTATGAAATGATTGCCGCCGCTTCCGGATCCTGCGCCAGCGCCTCTTTGAACGCCGCCAGATCCCCGTTCTCCCCCTTGAGCCGGACGGCTTTCAGGTTCAGTTTGATGCGTCCGTGGCGCAACGCCGGGACGAAACCGTCTTCGTAACTTCGTTCCGTGTTCTCGTCCATGTTGCGCCGCTGGGGGAAGAGCAGCACGACTGTCCCGCCCTGATCGGACACATCGCCCAGCAGGCAGTTGGCCAGACCGTAACTGACGGCTATCTCGCAACGGCCGGACGCCTTGGGCTGCGGTGGCAGGATGTTCTGCCGGACTTGCACGATGACGACGCCGACCAATCCCAGAATGCCCAACGCTATCGTGGCCTGTCCCCAAACCGGCCAACGGCGATTCATCCAAGCGCCCATGCCGGCAATGGCCAGCACCGCCGAAAGCAAAAGTATTGTCATGGTCTATTGAGCCGCCGGATACGGCGTGTATGGGTCAAAAAGATTTGTCGGCGCGGTGCGGCGCAACGAAACATGCGCATCTAAATACACCAAGTTGGCCCGCCCGAGTTTGGGTTTTTGGCCCGCCACTCCGCCTTCCACGGTGACGGTTGAATGGACGCTATGTTCGTTGCCACCGTCGTGCCGATAGCAGACGTCCGCATAAGTGTCGGTGTCCGGACTAAGACCGGCGTCCCATCCGTCAGTCTCGCCGAACAGGACTGTCCAACTGGGATGCGGGATGCTTTTCATGGCCAGGAGCGGCATGTTGGTGTCATTGATCATGATGTTCTGGGCATAAGTGAGGAACCCCGAATAGCCGCCGTCCGGGCTGGCCGGGCAGATGAAAACCTTGTTGGTTTGATCGGTTGTCTTGAATTTCCTGCCCAGATACGGCTGAAGGGTCCAATACCAAATGGCGTTGACCGAAAGCGGCGGCGTGAGGTCGGGGGGGAAACAGAGGGGCAGGACTTTCTGATCGTCCTCGTAGCAAACCGTAGCCAGAATCAACTGGCGCAGATTGTTATTGCAATAGGTAGCCTTGGCCTGGTCTTTGGCCGCCGCCAGCGCCGGCAGCAGCAAGCTTGCCAGTATGGCGATGATGGCGATTACCACCAGCAATTCAATCAGGGTAAAGGCGCGGCGGGCCGGGGGGCTTGTCCCCCGGCTGTCGAGCGAGTTGTAGTTGGAATTTTCCACTGTTCGTTCCTGGGTCTATTGCTTGATGCGATAATACTGCTGCTTGATGGTAGTCGATACCACAGGATAAGGCGAATTGGCGCCGGCCACGGTAGTGTACGGGCCGTTGACCTGACTCGCCACCTGGAGCAGTCCGCCCGACCACGCCAATTGCACCTGCCCCGCCACCAACTGCGCCTGAAGGTTGCTGGTGCGGGCGGAAACAAAGCTCACATGATTGCTGGCTGCGGCCATATAAATGCCCGTCGCTTCCAACGGTGTCAGCGCCCGGCGCCAGACCGCCATGTCGTCCAAGTCGAACACCACCGAGTCATCCGCATAGTCGTCATACTGGCCCGTCGGGTCCTGACCGACCACTGTCGGCTCGCCTGTATCAAGGTTGCCGACCGTGGCGATGGAGATGGGAACATTGGCCACGAGCTGGCCGTCAAGGAAGGTCAGGCTGTTGTTCGTGCGGCTGAAGGTGGAAATCACGTTGTGCCAATTGCCGTCATTGATGCTGTTGTTGGCCCCGGGATACACAATTCCCGGAGTGCCGCTGGCATCCAGCAACGACCACCGCCAGCCACCGGTCAGATAAGCCGGGCCAAAGAAGTAGCCGGGGCTGTCGCCCGCGCCCACCGCGTTGCCAATGAACGGCACGTCGCCTGACAGCTCGCCCGCCGGTTCCCGCACCCAGTAGGAAACCGAGAAATCAACGTTGGAACTGAATTCCAAATCCGGCAGCACGCCCAGCGTGACGTAATTAAAGTCGCTCGTATCGTAATCATTGGTGAATCGCGCCGCCTGGCCGACCACGCCGTCCGGCACAAAGGCAACGTTGCCGACCATGGTGCCATTGTTGCCGCGCCCGGAGTAATCCAGAAAATCGCCGTCGAATTTGAGATGCAACACCAGCCCGGATGAAACATCAATGGCAGTCGGGGTCGGCAAAACGGTGAGAGTCGCCGAGGCGGTGTTGGTTGAGGTGGCATTGATGGCGGCGAAGGTATAGACCCCGGCCATCGCTGGGGTCAATGGGCTAAGCGTCAGAGTGCCGCTGGTCTGGCCCGTCAGGTTCGCGCCGTTGTGCTGCCATTGGTAGGAAACCGGTTCCGCGACGGCCGCAACCGCGCTGAACACGGCCGACATCCCGACATAATTGGTCACGGAAACAGGCGCTTGCAACCATACAGGAAGGTTCAAGGACAGAGCGATAATGCCGTTGTTGGCATCCATCGAATAAATGCGCGGGTATTTGATGATCGTCACGCCGTTGTTCTGGACATTGCCGTTGAGCGACGGGAAGAAAGCCTGTTCAAAAAGATTGGGCGCGGCTGTGGCGCTCAACTGGAAAAGTTCGAGGTCATTGGGAACGTCATCGAAGCCAATGCCGCCCAAAATATTAAGATTGGCATCCACGCCGATGCCGGATATCCCCCACCAATCTCCCGTCCCGTTTTGGGGGCCGGTAAAGGTTTGGAGAATCGTGCAGTTGCCCGTCACTGGATCGAATCCGATCTGGTAGAGATTGAATGAGGTGCTCTTGGTCCAGAAGGTGTTGCCGGCGCCAAAAGCGATGCCGAGTCTGGCGAAACCGGCTGGAATTCCGTTCGCGTTGGTGATTACCAAGGTGGTGGACTGGAAGTTCTGGCCATCGGTGGTGGTGAGCAGGGCGGCGTCTTCGCCCGGGCCGCTCTCGTACCTGCTGAAGCTGCCCAGCAGGATTTGGGTGTTCGTCCCGGCCCCGCGCACCGACATCTCGTCACCCCAGCGGTCGCCGGAGCCATTGCCCGGATCGCCGAGATAGGCTTGATACGGAGAGGCGCTGCTGGAAACCGAACTCCAGGAAACCAATTGGAAAACCGCGGAGCCGGCAGGCGAAACGTTGCACGAGTAAAGGACGCCGTCATCGGCCACGCCAATTTGACTGAGAGGCTCGAGATCGCCCGCCATACCAATCCCCGCGGTGTTCATGGTGAACAAATTGCTGCGGGTATTGGCGTCCAGCACGTAGATGCCGACATCCGAGGATGAGTTGGCCACTAGCAGGGTCATGGTCTTGGGGTCATAAGCAAGGCCGAGATTATCGTAGTCGCTCGAATCAATAAACGGGTACTGCGAAGAACCGGGGGGCAACGACCACAACTGCGTAACTTCCGTATTGGTGGCAGGCGCATAGACGATCACGTTGACCGCCTCACTGGCAACCGACCCGCCTGCGTTGCTGACGATGACATCGTACCAACCTGTGTCATTGGTCGTCAACGGACTGAGGGTGAGGGTGGCATTGGTGGCCCCGGGGATATTGGTCGCGGTATCCAGGTTGCTCTCGGTGTTGAATTGCCATGCATAGCTTAAAGTCGTTATTCCTGATGCGCTGACGGTCAGGGGAAACGAGCCGAGCGACGTGTAAACGGTTCCGCCGACGGGTTGTCCGGTGATGACGGGCGGCACAGGCGCGGAGCTGAAAATGATAGCCGTGGCTTGCAATCCGGCGCTGGTGTCCAGAGTGTAAATCATGTTGGTTAATCCTTGGCCGCCAAAGGCGATGTCGCCGGTTTCATTTCCATCAATGCTGGAGCTGGTGCTGAAAGAGAGATCGGTTGAGCTTAAGAGTGAGATGGCGGAGAAGTTCGTGGCCGGAAGGTTATAAAGAAATTCACTCGGACTTCCGGTCGTGTCCGCGTTGGCATGAACGGCCAGCAATCCAGCCGAGGCGTTGTAAGCAAGATCCAGGAAGTTGCCGGCGACGTTTTGATTGGTGGCCAGCACAGTGCAGGTCAACGGGCCGGTCAGGGTCTTATAGGCGGAAGGGAACTGCACCAGATACATGTTCACCGTCGTGCCGCCGCCGGGGGCATTGGCCGCCACAATAAAGGTGTTGTTGGTGTAAAACGCCAATCCAAACTGCACTCCGCCATTCGGAGCCGGAAGGGGAACATTCAATATGGTCGGCGTGAAATTCACCCCGTCGGTGGTGTAGAAGAGGGCAAAGGCATTGGTGGTGTACATCCCGGCCATGATCAAAGTGTTGAGGCCGCCGCCGGTGATGGCAAAGGTGTCGCCCAGACGTTTGCTGCCCGCCGCGGTAAAGGCGCCGAGCGCGTCACTGGCGGTGGTGGCGTAGCAGTTGTAAGGAGCGCTGGCCTGATTGGTCCACGAATATATCTTGTAAGGGGAACTTCCAGAGACAGTCGTGTTCAGGTTGGCCCCATAGAGGATGCCGTCAGTGCCAAAGCCTAATTTGTTAATGGTAAAGTTGCCGCCGCTGACGCCGGTCATGTTGACAGCGTTATTAGAATTGCCGGTGGTGGCGTCATAGGCGGCGATGACGTGGGTGCTCTTATTATTGACAAGAACCTGGCTGCCGGCGGCGTCGTAGCAGATGCCGCGGTTGTCATTGGCGGTGTCCAGGTTGTCGATCGCGCCGGCTAACGACCAGGTGTTGTTGAGGGTGTAGCTTTGGGCCGAGGCCGGCCCCGCCAGGGCCAGACAGGCCAGAGCCGCGAGGGTGAATCGCCCGATGGGCCTCAGACAGCCGAAAGGCGTTAGCGAGATGTTGGTGCGGGCATTCATATTTCTTGTTTTGAGTTTGTTGTGAAGTGTTGTGAGGTGTTGTGGAAATGGATCGGGTTGTAAATAAAATTTGTTCTTTACGAAGCCGCCTCGACGAAGGCGGTGCGGACGAAGTTGGCGGTAAGGAGGGCTGCCAAGCCCGCCGACCCGTTGAGAAGACTGTGTATCTTCATAAGACTGTTGTTTGTGTTAGTTTCCACTATTTTGCGCTTTTATAGTCTGCATCCTACGCAGATTCGGCGGGGGCGAACATCCTCATTATTGATGATTCAGTGTGATGCCGCAAAATCGATGCAAAGTAATTGGCCGGTCCGATCCGCTCAGGCTTGCGGCTTGGGTGATCGCACAAACCATGTGGCGGCTTCCACGCGTGACCGGACATGAAGTTTTTCGAAAATATGGGCCAAATGGCTGCGCACCGTGGTAAAGCCGATTTGCAGCCGCTCGGCAATTTCCTTGTCCGAATAGCCTCGGGCCAGCAACTCGATTACCTCGCTTTCCCGGTCGCTCAAGCCGCCGTCTTCGCCCGGCGTGGCAGCAGGGCGGCTGAAAGACTCAATGACCCGCCGGGCAATTTCGCCCGTCATCGGCGCGCCGCCTTTCAAGACGTCCTGAATGGCCGCGACCAATTCGGCCGGAGTCGTGCGCTTGAGCAGATAACCCGAGGCGCCCGCCTGCAACGCCTGAAACAAACGGTCATTGTCCGAATGTACTGTCTCCATGAGAATGCGGGTGCGGGGCAGCAGCCGTTTCAGCCGGACAACGCACTCGATCCCCGACATGCCCGGCAGGCTGATGTCCATCAACACCACATCAGGTTGGAGTCCGGGCATTCGTTGCAGCGCCTCCTCGCCGGTTCCAAAAGCCCCCACACAATGGAAGCCGGGGTGGGCGTCAAGCATCCGCACCCAGTTGTTGCAGATGGGGGCGCTGTCTTCCACGATTCCGATTCGCACAATCATGCCGTCCATCTTGTATATGCCAGAGTCCGCCTTGACAGCCATCCTCATTAGTGAGGATGGCTTTCCGCCCCATGGTCTTGGGGAACGCTCAGGCTTAAGGTGAACACGACCTTCCCACCCCCGCCTGGCTGGCTGAGGAACTCCACCCGGCCTCCGACCTCCCGCAGCCGCTCCCGCATATTCGGCAAACCATGCCCCTCCTGGTCGGCGGCGGCGTCAAACCCCCGCCCGTTGTCCTCAATGGACACCTGCAGCGCCGAGTCCGAGTAGTGCATCCGCACCAGGACTTCCCTGGCGCCGGAATGCTTGGCCACATTGTTCAAGGCTTCTTTCACCGCCAGAAACAGATTGTGCCGCGTTTGCGAATTCACCATCAGGTTCGGGAGGTTTTTCGTCACATCCAACCGGCAGACAATGCCGGAATGGCGGAAAAACTCCTGGGCGTGATTGGAAATATAACCGGCCAGATTGGGTAGCGTGTCGTTGCGGGAACTCATCGTCCACACGATTTCGTCCAGCGTAATGCCCAGTTGGCGAAGGCGGGCGGTCATGGATTTCACGCTGTACTGCAGCACCTCCGGCTCAGGCTCGGGCTGGAGCGTCAAGTCGCCAAGTTGAATAATTTCGGTGATGGCGCTGCCCAACTCATCGTGCAAGTCCCGGGCGATCCCCTGTCGCACACGCTCCACCGCTTGCTGGGCCTCCAGACGCTCCAACCGACGGCGCGCCTTCCGCCGTTCGTAAAAAACCACCACCCCCACCAAAGCGATGACGATTGTGACCACACCCAGCGTCCGGAACCACACGGTCTGCCAGAATTCTGGCACAACCTGCAAGTTGACCCGCGCTTTGGCCTCGCGCCATAAACCATCTTCGCCGCCTGCCATCATGCGAAATTGATATTCGCCGGGGAGC
>Ga0181535_10007086_pt1 | contig 11374 bp, 7 predicted proteins | sample PEATcosm2014_Bin_44_FD_119774 | JGI IMG/M metagenome (GOLD analysis project Ga0181535, IMG submission 119774) | Peatland microbial communities from MTU Mesocosm Facility, Houghton, MI, USA - PEATcosm2014_Bin17_30_metaG | ecosystem: Environmental > Terrestrial > Soil > Wetlands > Peat | place...
CCTTGGCGTGGAACGTGCCTTCACGACCGGTGAGGCCCTGCACGACGAGCCGAGTTTTTTCGTTGACCAGGATGCTCATGGCTAGCTCCTCCCGCCCGCGGCGGCGACGACCTTTTCGGCTGCGTCCTTCATGGTTTCGGCGACGATAAAGTTCAGGCCGCTCTTCTTCAGGATTTCCCTTCCCTGCTCAACGTTGGTGCCTTCCAGTCGCAGCACTATGGGAAGCTGAATATGGGTTTTGTTGGCCGCCTCGACGACACCATTGGCCAAGGTGTCGACGCGCAGAATGCCGCCGAAAATATTGATCAGCACGGCCTTTACATTCTTGTCTGCCAACAGGATTTCGAACGCATGCGTCACCTGATCGGAACTGGCTCCGCCGCCCACATCAAGGAAGTTGGCCGGCATGCCGCCCGCGAACTTGATAATGTCCATGGTGGCCATAGCCAGTCCGGCGCCGTTCACCATGCAGCCCACGTTGCCGTCAAGCTTGATGTAGTTGAGGCCGTACTTGCTCGCCTCTACTTCCAGCGTGTCTTCCTCGCTGATGTCACGAAGTTCGCTCAGATCCTTGTGCCGGTAAAGTGCGTTGTCGTCGATGTTCACCTTGGCATCTAAGGCGAAGACGCGCCCATCGGTGGTGGTAATGAAAGGATTGATCTCGAACAGCGACGAATCCGTATCTTCGTAAGCCCTGTAGAGGGCTTGCATGAACTTGACGGCGGGGCCAATGAATTCTGGAGCCAATCCCAACCGAAAGACCACTTTGCGCGCCTGGAATGGCTCGAAGCCGATCGCCGGATCGACATACTCCTTGATAATCGCGTTCGGGTCGCGAGCCGCCACCTCTTCGATTTCCATGCCTCCGGCCGCCGACGCCATGAACACCGGGCGTGAGACGGCGCGGTCCAGCACGATGCCGAGATACAGTTCCCTGGCGATCGGCAAGGTTTCTTCGATCAGCAGCCGCTGCACTTTCTTGCCCTCGGGACCAGTCTGGTGGGTCACCAACTGCATGCCGAGGATTTTGTCAGCGAGTTGAACGGCCTCTGCAACCGATTTTGCGATTTTGACGCCGCCACCTTTGCCGCGTCCGCCGGCGTGAATCTGCGCCTTGACGACCACGCCTTTGGCGCCGTTGTCCATCAACCGCTTGGCAGCAGCTTCGGCCTGGTCGCGGGTGGTGACCATCTCCCCACGCGGCACGGCCACGCCATATTTCGACAGAATTGCCTTTGCCTGGTACTCGTGAATTTTCATAGTGTCATTTGCTTGGAGCCTGCCTGCCCTTGGTGCACGACCGTGCTCGCCGGGGACGCAGGCTTCGCGATGTCAATCGGTTCGGTTGTGAACGAAGCCTCCCCGCGCCAGCCTACACTGCGGAGGCGCTTCGCTCCGATGAGAGACGCACTATTGTATTCGCCCGAGCCCATTCTCCGCAAAGGTCTACCCTCGGGTTACCACACCTTGCATCGATGCGCCCGCACCATGGGCTGGCCGGCCTTGCACTGGAACGCCTGCTGAAACTCCGGCATGTTCGTGACTACGCCGTTGATGCGATACTTTCCGGGCGAGTGCGGATCGGTAATGGCATGCATTCGCAGGTTCTCCGGCCGCTGGTTCTCGCAAGCCCACTGGCCAAAGCCGATAAAGAAACGCTGCTCGGGGGTGAATCCGCCGCTGGACTTCAGCTTCTGGCCTTTCGTCTCATTGAACCACGCCAGATAAGCCAGCACACTTCCCCCGAGATCAGCGACGTCCTCGCCTTCCGTCAGTTTGCTGTTGATGTGGATGTCATCGACCACGACGTACTGCGCATACTGATCCACCACACACTGGGCGCGCTTTTCAAATGCCGCGGCATCCTGCTTGGTCCACCAGTCGCGCAAGTTGCCCTGCGCGTCGAACAGCCTTCCCTCGTCGTCAAATCCGTGCGTCAGTTCATGGCCGATCGTCGATCCCGTGTTGCCGTAGTTCGGCGCATCATCCATCCTGGGATCGAACAACGGCGGTTGCAGCACGCCGGCAGGAAAGTTGATGTCGTTCATCTGCTGGTCGTAGTAGGCATTGACCGTCGCGGGCGGCATCTGCCACTCGCCGTGATCCACCGGCTTGCCAATCTTGTCCAATTCGCGCCTTGACTCGAACGCCGTGGCCCGTTCAAAGTTTCCGAAGAAATCGCCGCGCACGATGTTCACGGAGCTATAGTCGCGCCACCGGTCAGGGTAGCCGATCTTGTTCACTACGGCATGGAGCTTCTCCAGCGCACGCTGCTTGGTTTCGGCTCCCATCCAATCGAGAGCCGTGATCTCCTGCCCCATCGCGGCCTCAATTTCCTTCGTCATCTTGAGCGTGCGGGCCTTCAGGTCGGGGCTGAATGTCCTTGCCACATATACCTGGCCGACAGCTTCGCCGAGCTGGTAATCCACCAGTTGAACGCAACGCTTCCACCGCGGCCTGATCTGTTCGGTCCCTTGCAGATACTTGCGATAGAAATCGAAATTCGCCGTCACGAACGGTGTCGACAAGTAGGGCGCGTTCTGCCGCACAACCTGCCAGCGGAAGTAGGTCTTCAGGTTCTCCAGCGACTCGGATTTCAGCAGCGTCTCCAGCTCTTTGAAGAACTCCGGCTCCGTGACATTGAACGTTTGCAGGCCGGGAACCCCCGACGTTGCGAGATAAGCGTTCCAGTTAAACGAAGGCGTCAGCGCCTGCAATTCCACGCGGTTCATTTTGTGGAAGATCTTATAAGGATCGCGGAGTTCGACGCGCGAGAGCGAAGCCTTGGCCATCGCGGTTTCAATCCGCATCACTGTTTGCGCCTCTTGAGCAGCCTGTGTTGGCGAGTCGCCCAGCAATTCGAACATCTGCTGAACGTGAGCCATATAGCGCTTGCGGGTCTCTTGCATCCGCGCGTCGGTCTTCAGATAGTAATCGCGGTCGGGCAGCCCGAGCCCTCCGGAACTGGCAAACGCAATCACCTGCGTCGAATCCGCCAGATCCTGCGAGGAACCGAAGCCGAACATCATGCTGGTGTAGCCAAAAGTCACCAGGTGCTGTCCGGCGAGCCACGGCGCAAGGCCGCTGACGTCCTTGATGGCGGCCAACTCCCGCAACGCGGGTTCCAGAGGCGCGGCCCCTGCCTTTTCAATGGCCGCTTCATCCATGCAGGAAGAGAAAAAATCTCCAATCTTTTGCTGAACCGCGTTACGGCTTGGCGACGGGCGCGCGGCGTCTTCGAGAATTCCCCAAATAAAGCGCTGATTTTCGTCGGTCAGCTTGCCGTAGACGCTCCACGACGCCTGGTCCGGCGGAATCGGGTTCTGTTTATTCCACCCACCGCACGAATAGGTGTAGAAGTCTACGCAGGGGTCCACTGAGCGGTCCATGGAATCCACGTCCAGACCCGGGGTGTAGGGCAACGCCTGCAACGGAGTCTCCTGCTTCGGGGCAGCCATTGTATCGGGCGATTGCGCCGCGCACAGCGCGCTCAGCACCACCATCAGAGCGAACAGCAGCAAAGTTCTTTTCATAGGAAGAGCTCACGGCCGGCGCAGCACGCGTAGCCGCAAACAGTAAGTTTAAAACAGTTTCGCGAAAGCAGGCAGCCGGGCAATTGGGTTCGGCCTTACGATTCCAGCACACGCGGCAGGCGATGATGCCATTCGGTACGCTGCTCGAACTGGTGCGCAATCGCCAGCACCTTCCGTTCCGCGCCCGGAGCCGCGCTGATCTGCATGCCAACCGGCAACCCGTCGGCGGTAAATCCGCACGGCAGGGTGATGGACGGCAGCCCCAGCACATTGAACGGGCGTGTGTTACGCAGCATAATCAGCTCGCGCTTGCGCAGCTCCGGCAGACCCGACTGAAGATCCGCAATCGTCGGCGGTGAGATCGGGACAGTGGGCGTAATCAGGACGTCGACATTGCGGAAGATCTCAGCGCTGCGGCGCCGCAATGCATCCAGATTGCACCTGGCAGCGTGGTATTGCTCCTCGCTGACATCCTTGCCCTGAAGAATGCGCGCCAACGTCTGCGGATCATATTGGTCGCGATACTCCTCTAGAAACTGCTCGTGATACTGATACGCCTCGTAGATGTGGACCGTGCGATCTTCGTCAATCGGAACCTTAACTTCGGAAATCGACGATGGACGGGAGTCCATGATTTGTGCCACTGCGATGCGCAGATGTGATTCGATTTCCGGCTCGACGCCCTCGCCGAAGTATTCGGTCGCGATGCCGACACGAAGACCGGCCGTGTCACGACGTAGCGCTACCGGATAACTACTCTGGGAAAACGGGCGGTCGGCAGGATCGGCCGGGTCGTAACCCGCAATCACGTCCAGCACCATCGCTGCATCTTCCACCGTGCGCGTCATCGGTCCGACATGATCGAACGACAGCGCGAGCGGAAACACCCCGCGCCGGCTTACCAACCCAAAACTCGGTTTCAACCCCACAATTCCGCAATACGCGGCCGGCAGACGGATTGACCCAGCCGTATCCGTGCCCAGCGCCGCAAAGCACATGCCGGTGGCAACTGCCGCCGCCGAACCCGAAGACGACCCGCCGGTGATTCGTGTCGTGTCCCAGGGATTGCACACGGGACCGAAATGGCTGATGATCCCGCTCCCTCCGTAGGCAAACTCATGCAGGTTAAGTTTGCCGATCAGCACGGCGCCGGCTTGCCTGAGTCTGCGCGTCACCTCCGCGTCTTCGACGGCGATGGTATCCTTCAGCACCGCGCTGCCTGCGGTGGTAGGCACATCCTTCTGATCGATGAGATCTTTCAGCCCCACCGGAATGCCATGCAGCGGGCCGCGCCAATGGCCGCTTTGGATCTCGCATTCGGCTTCGGCAGCTTGGCTCAGCGCACTTTCGGCGGTAACTGTAATAAAAGCATTGAGAACCGGGTTGTACTGCTCGATCTGCGACAGGCAGGCTTTAGTGAGCTCGACGGGCGAAATCTGCCGTTGTTTCAGTTGCTCGGCAGCCGCGGCCAGAGTGAGCCGGGTGAGCGATGTTTGCATTAGGAGTACTCCTGACCACGCTAGAGCAGTTTTGGAATTAGTATATTCCGCATTCACTGCCGGGCTGAAATCGCCCGGCTGCTTCGACGACTAGACCTTTCGCTAATCTGGGCTAGTGTAATGCATCTCTGGGTTGAGCGGCAGAGGCTGCTATATAAGCGAGCTAAAAAGGGCCGCTAGGCGGCCCTTTCGTTTTGCGAAACTCGGAGCTTCGGCGAGCACTGTTCGCTGAGTAACTCACTATCCTTTCAACTTGTGCCGTTCGCAGGCGGCAACCGCATTGGTCGGATCCAGCGCTTCTTTGTCGAGCTGAATCTCGATAACCTTTCCGGTTTTATCGATGAGGAATGTTGCCCGCCGCACCATTTTGGTCTGGGAGTTGAAAATGCCATAGCGCCGGGTGGTATCGCCGCCCAAGTCGCTCAGCATTGGGAAGGTGATGCCCTGTTGATCCGTCCAGGCTTTATTTGCGAAGAAACCATCCATGGTGACACCCAGGACCTGGGTGTTAGACGCTTCCAGCTTCTGCAAGTTCTGCTGGAAGGTCTTCGCTTCCTGGCTTCAATTCGGCGAAAACGCAAAGACGTAAAACGCCAGAGCCACGTTCTGCTTTCCCCTGAAGTCCCGGAGAGAAACATCCTTCCGGTTCTGATCTTTCAGGGTGAAATCGGGCGCCATATCTCCGACTTTGACGGAAGGTACCGGTAACGCGGCCTGAGCAGCCTGTTGCGCTTGCGCCAAGCTGACCAAGGCGACGAAAACCACAACCGCGACACTGACTCGCAAGACTCTCATAAAAGCACCTCGCACGGCAGCATACTCCGAATGTTGACGAACTGTCACTTTCAGCACAGCCGCAACGCCAGCGAGGGGATGACTCCGAGGGTTGAGCATTGCCCGGGCATAAAAATCTGCCGGGCAGAGCTGCCAAATTCCAGCAACCGTCATCTCAATTAGTCAGGCGTTGCCGGCGGCAATGGCGGCGATGTCCGAACCCAGACTATGCCAACAGCACCCCCAACACCCGCCACTCTCGCCGACATATTCTTCAGCATCGTGGATCGCAACGATGCCCGCGCAATGCTGTATGAGCAGCGTGGAACTTGGGTGCCGCTCTCTTCCAGGGAGCTGTACCGGCGCGTGGCAGCTGTAGCTGCCTGGCTCCGAGCCCGTGGGTTGGTGTCGGGTGATCGAGTGGCCATCCTCGCCGAAAACCGTCCTGAGTGGGCGATAGCGGATTTCGCGGCCTTGATGACAGGGGCGGCAGTGGTGCCGATTTACGCGACTCAGACCGCCGAACAATGTGCCCACATTCTGCGGGATTCGGAGACCAGGTTTCTTTTCGTCTCTTCCTTAGAACAACTGCACAAGGTCCTCCCGCTGCTCCCCGAGACGCGTGTCGAGCAGCTCATATTGATGGACGAGCCTACTGGCGTCTTGCCCGCTGAAGCCAGCCAGATGCAGGCAATCATGATGCAGGGGCCAGAGCAACGCGACTCGGAATTCGACCAGGGGGGGCGGCAAATCGCTCCCACCCAGCTCGCCACTCTCATTTACACCTCGGGAACCACGGGAACGCCTAAGGGCGTCATGCTATCGCACCGCAACCTGGCGTCAAATATTGCCGTTTCTCTCGAGCACTTCGAGATGAGTGACGGGGATATTACGCTTTCCTTCCTGCCGCTGTCGCACATCACCGCCCGCCATTGTGACATCGCTATGATGTATCGCGGCGTGAGCATCGCATATTGTTCCCGCTTTGAAGATTTGCCGCGGGCGCTGCAACAAGTTCGACCGACGGTCTTCATCGCAGTGCCACGCGTCCTGGAAAAGATTTACAACCAGGTGCAGCTCCGTGTAGGGAGCGGTCCGCGGCGCAAACTCTATGACTGGGCGATGACTATCGCCAGACGCAGCTTGCCCGAAATTGTTGCCGGTCGCACTCCGCGTTCCGTTGCCTGGCAGCTTGCCAACAAGCTGGTCTTCTCCAAGGTTCGAAACGCAATGGGACGACGTGTGCGAACCATTATCTCCGGCGGAGCCCCGCTCGGAATCGAACTTGCAGAATGGTTTGCAAGCATCGGGCTGCCGGTCATGGAAGGCTACGGATTAACCGAAACGTCGCCGGTGGTCGCCGTCAATGCTCCGCGGTCATTCCGGCCCGGAACGGTCGGCAAACCGCTCTCCGGCGTGGAAGTCAGAGTCGCCGATGACGGGGAAATCATCGTTCGCGCTCCATCGGTGTTCCAGGGCTACTGGAACCTGCCTGAAGAAACCCAAAACGCATTCGATGGCGAGTGGTTCAAAACTGGCGACATCGGCTCGCTGGACGAAAATGGTTTTCTATCGATCACCGATCGCAAGAAGAATCTGATCAAAACCTCGGGCGGCAAGTTCATCGCACCGCAGCCGATCGAGAATCGTCTGAAAAGCAATCCGCTAGTGAGTGAATCCGCTCTGATTGGCGACCGCCGGCGCTTTCCAGCCGTACTCATCGCACCGGCTTTCCCTGCCTTGGAAGACTGGGCAAAGCAGCATGGCGTCAACTTCAATTCGAATGCGGAGCTTGTGGCAGACGCAAAAGTCCACGCCCTATACCAGGAAATCATTAGCAACTTGAACCGGGACTTGGCCCGATTTGAGCAGATTAAGAAGTTCCTGCTGCTTCCCGAGCCACCCACAATCGCCGACGGAACCCTGACCCCTACGCTCAAACTGCGTCGGCGCGAATTGGAAGTCCGTTACCGCAGCCAGATCGATATGCTTTACGCCGAACCGGTGGTACTGGAACGCGAGGTTGCCTGATCGTTGCCGCCGAGCGATCGAGAGCCCGCACGGAAGGCGGGCTCTAGATTCATGGATTCGTTCTCGCAGCCAGCGGCTTACTTCCCGGCAGCAGCCTGGAGTGCTGCGAGGTCTTGCGCTGTCGGCCGGAGCAGTTCGAAGATCCGGTCAACGCACGAATAGTCCTGATAGCCGAGGCGAGCCAAGGGACGGATCTTGACGATATCGACCTTGCCGTTGGCGTCAATCACCTCATCCTTGATGTGAATCAAAACAACTTTGCCGATAATCATGTCAACCGACTGCGCGGGCGTGTCCCCCGGCAAACGGATCGTCTGGTAGTGCCGGCATTCCATCTGAACGGGGGATTCCGCCACGCGGCAGGGTCTGACCCGAACGGAAGGCTCCCTGGTTAGCCCGGCTACCTCAAATTCGTCTACTTCCGGCGGCAGCTCAGCGGCACTGATATTCATCGCCTGCCGCAAATCATAGGTTGCCATGTTGTAGACGAATTCGCCGGTCTGTTCGATATTAGTCACGGTGTCTTTCCGTCTTCCCGTGCGGTGCTGATTGCAGCCCACCATGACATAGGGGCACTCAGAGTTCACCATCTGAAACTGACTATAAGGCGCCAGGTTGTGAATGCCCTCGGCACTCAGGGTGGAGATCCATCCAATTGGTCGCGGCACGATCAGAGACTTGAATGGGTTGTGAGGCATGCCGTGATCATTTTTTTGTGGGTCGTAAAACATTTCCTGTTTCCCTTCGCCCGCCGAATAGACATCCGTCGCGAGTTTTGAATAGTCTAGTGCAGAGTAGCCCCTGTGATCCAACCGATTCTCGCGGGCGTAGGTTCAATATCGCGTCAGAAACGCACCCCACCTGGCCGAGCCTCATCCGAGGTGTCGCCGAGTTGGTAGACCGCAGCCTTGAGCGTCAGCGCACAACGATGTTGACGAGTTTGCCGGGGACGACGATCACCTTGACAATTTGTTTGCCGACGATTGCCGCCTTGACCTTTTCATCATTCAGCGCGGCTTGCCGTACGGCATCTTCGGCCGCATCGGCTGAGACAACGATATGTCCACGCAATTTGCCATTGACCGACACGGCCATTTCTATTTCGTCTTCCTTGGCAAGCGCCGGATCGTACTTCGGCCACGGGTGACGCAATAGTTTGGAGGCATCTTCGCCCAGTATTTCCCACAGCTCATGAGCGAGATAAGGAGCGAAGGGCGCGAGCATGAGCACGAAGTTGCGCTGCACTTCGCCGCGCAACGCCCGCAGCTCAGGCAACGCGCCTTTGCCAAAGACCTCCTGCTGTGCGGTGCAGGCGTTGAGGAATTCCATAAGGCCGGCGACGCAGGTGTTGAAGTGCCAGCGGCCGTTCAACTCGTCAGTGATGCGCTTGATTGTCTGGTGCATCTTGCGCACGACGGCGCGAGCCGATGGAGCGAACTCGGCGGCGTAGCACGGCGGTTCGCCTCCGCCAGACTTCACCGGAGCCTCGGTGATGAAACGATGGGCGCGATTCAGGAAGCGGCTGACGCCTTCGACACCCTGATCCTGCCAATCGAGATCGCGGTCGGGCGGCGCGGCAAAGAGCGTGTAGAGGCGCGTGGAATCGGCACCGTAGCGCGCCACCATGTCGTCGGGCGAAACGACGTTGCCGAGCGACTTCGACATTTTGGCGCCGTCTTTGATGACCATGCCCTGGGTAAACAGCCGCGTAGCCGGTTCGTCGTTGCGGATCAGGCCGAGGTCGCGCATGAACATCGTCCAGAAGCGTGAATAGATCAGGTGCAGAATCGCGTGTTCGACTCCGCCGATGTATTGGTCGATGGCAAACCAGTAATTGGCGACCGCTGAATCGAAGGGCGCCGTCGAAATCGGGCTGGTGTAACGATAGAAATACCAACTGGAATCGACGAACGTGTCCATCGTGTCGGTTTCGCGTCGCGCCGGCCCGCCACACTTCGGGCAGGTCGTGTTGGCGAATTCCGGCACGCGCCCGAGCGGCGACCCACCGGCCAGCGTGATTTTCACATTCTCGGGCAGCAGCACCGGCAACTGATCTTCAGGCACCGGCACAAGGCCGCACTTGCCGCAGTGGATAATCGGAATTGGCGTCCCCCAATAACGTTGGCGGGAGATGCCCCAGTCCTTCAGCCGGTAGGTGACGGTTGCTTTTCCGAAGCCGTGCTCCTCGGCATGCTTCGCCATCACCTGCTGCGCTTCCTTGCAGGAGAGGCCGTTCCATGAGCCGGAGTTGATCAGAAGGCTGTCTTCGAGGGTGAATGGCAGCACGGGCGTCTCGGGTTCGCCCGCGGCGGGAGGCTCTCCCTCGCGGCGCGGAAGGATCACGATCCGGATCTCCAGCCCGTATTTCTTGGCGAACTCGTAATCGCGCTCGTCGTGCGCGGGCACGCTCATAATGGCTCCCGTCCCGTAGTCCAGCAGGACGTAGTTGGCCACCCAGATCGGAACGCGTTCTCCGCTGAACGGATTGATGGCGTTGAAGCCGGTGAACACACCTTTCTTTTCCAGAGCCCCCAGGTCGCCTGCTTCCCTGGCCATGCGCTGGCCGGCGAGCAACTCGTCGACTCCGGCCTTCAAATCGGGATTGAACGAGATCAGGTCGGCCACCAGCGGATGCTCGGGCGCAAGCTGCACCGACGTGGCTCCCATGATGGTGTCGACGCGCGTGGTAAAGACCGTGATTTTGTCGCCCGCGGATCCGGCGGCGTGATCGAGTTTAAAATCGACCAGGGCTCCCTCGGAGCGGCCGATCCAGTTGCGCTGCATGGTGCGCACTTTTTCCGGCCAGCCCTGCAGACGATCGAGTCCGGAGAGAAGTTCCTCGGCATAACTAGTCGTTCGAAGGAACCATTGCTCCAGGTCGCGCAGTTCGACCACCGTGCTCTCATGCCGCCAGCAGCAACCGCCGACAACTTGCTCGTTGGCGAGCACCGTCTGGCATTCAGGACACCAATTGACGGTGCTCTTTTTCCGATAGGCCAGACCGCGTTCGAAGAGCTTCAGGAAAAACCACTGATTCCAGCGATAGTATTCCGGGAAACAGGTCGTGACCTCTTTCGACCAGTCATAGCCGAAGCCCAGGCGCTTCATCTGCACCTTCATGGCGGCGATGTTCTGCAGCGTCCACTCTTTTGGCGGCTGCTGATTCTTGATCGCCGCGTTTTCGGCCGGAAGCCCGAAGGAATCCCATCCCATGGGATGTAGCACGTTGTAGCCATTCATCCACATGTAGCGGGCCAGCGCGTCGCCGATGGAATAGTTCCGCACGTGCCCCATGTGGAGCGCACCCGAAGGGTAGGGCAGCATTTCCAGAACGTAGTACTTCTTCTTACCCGAGTCCAAGCCCTCGGCGGCATAGAGCGTTGGATCATTGTTCCAGCGCTCGGACCATTTCTGCTCGACCGGTTGCGGGTTGTAGCGACCTTCATCCTGGTCACGGGCGAAAGCAGACGCCGGGGTAGAGGATTGCGCAGCTCTATCCGTGCTTCGCTCATCCCCCTGGCTTTTCCGCTTGGCGGC
>Ga0181535_10007089_pt1 | contig 11372 bp, 5 predicted proteins | sample PEATcosm2014_Bin_44_FD_119774 | JGI IMG/M metagenome (GOLD analysis project Ga0181535, IMG submission 119774) | Peatland microbial communities from MTU Mesocosm Facility, Houghton, MI, USA - PEATcosm2014_Bin17_30_metaG | ecosystem: Environmental > Terrestrial > Soil > Wetlands > Peat | place...
ACATGGATCGGGAGCCGATATTTACCAGCACGCATACGTCCCAGGCGCGAACTATGGTCCGTCTGACTTCAACATGGCGAGTTTCCTGGTCGGCCAGGTCGTCTACGAACTGCCGTTCGGCACCGGGCGTCACTTTGCCCTGCACGGGGTGGCCGACCAGATCGCCCGCGGCTGGCGCGTCTCCACGATTTTCCAGTGGCACGGAGGCGTTCCCTTCACTCCGGTGATTCAGGGCTCGGTAGCGGAGGGTATCGACCCGGGGCTCGACTCATCCTTCAGCGCCGGCTCTACTCTGTACCCCGAGGTGATTGGCAATCCCAAGGTGTCGAATCCCACAATCAGCCACTGGTTCAACCCGGCGGCCTACGCCAACCCGGCGTATGGGACTTTTGGCGACTCAGGACGCATGACCCTGGTCGGGCCCGGTTTCTTTAATACGGACCTGAGCATCGGAAAGACCTTCCGTCTTCACTACGAAGGGATGAAGCTGGATATCAGGGGTGACATGTATAACGTGTTCAATCACGTCAACTATGCGAACCCGGACGCCAACGTCGGCTATACCAATGGCGTGCTGACCGACACCACTGCGGGCGTCATCACCGGCCCTGAAGGCGGCCAGCGCATCATCCAGTTGGGCGCTCACTTTACGTTCTGAGCAGGCCGCAGGAGCTTTACTGACCACCCCCTGCGGGGTGCGGAGGCCACCAGCCTTCCGCACCCCGCAGTTTTGTTACGCCTTGTCGAAACGGCGGATTTCGTGGTATGTTCCGCACAGCGTCGTACGGAATTTCCGCGTGTTCTGACACACCCGACGGCAGGCTTCGTTCCTCTATGAAAGAACCCCGGCCCGGCGCCTCGTACAAATCCCCGTTTCGTCCTGGTGTTTTTTCAGCCGCAGCCGCGAATCGGTCAGGGCGCTTCGGCGGCCGGCGGCTGTTTTCGGTCGTTGCGATTCTTACCGGCGCGCTGGCAGTCGGGACCGCGCAGACAGGACCTTCCCACGCCTCAGGCATCCACGAGCACCTGCAGAAGGCGGCTGAATACCTGAAGGCGAATGACGCGAGCTCAGCCGTCAAGGAACTCGATGCCGTCCTGGCCCTCGATCCAAAGAACGCCGAGGCGTACGCAAACCTGGGCGTGATTGCATTCTTTCAGCGCGACTATAAGAAAGCATCGCAATACCTGCGCAGCGCGCTGGCGATTGCCCCTTCTCTGGCAAAAGCGCAAGCCCAATTGGGCATGTGCGAAAGCAGATTGGGGCAGCCCTCGGCACAGGCTCTGCTGGAGAAATCGTTTCCCCGGCTGGAGGACAAGAACCTGCAAATCCAGGCCGGCATGGAACTGGCCGGCATCTATCTGCAGCAGGGAAATCTCGACCGCACCGCCTCTGTGATGCGTTCTCTTGTGGATCTCGATCCTGACAACGTCGAGATCCTGTATATGGCGCAGCGGGTTTATTCTGATCTGGCCGACGACACGCTGAACAAGCTGGCGATCCTGGCGCCCGGTTCAGCCCGGATGCAGCAGGTGATCGCGGAGCGCCTCATCAACGACGGCGATCTGAAGGGAGCGACCGAACATTACCGCAAGGCGCTGGAGATCAACCCTCGCTTGCCGGGTGTGCACTACGAACTGGCAGAGGCCATCCTGGAGTCGTCGCCCAACGACGCGCAGGTGCAGGCCGAGGCAGAAAAAGAGCTGGAGGCGGCCGTGAAGTCCGATGGCGACAGCGCCAAGGTGGAATGCGTGTACGCCAGAATTGCTGCCCGGCGCTCCGACCTCGATGCCGCGTATGCTCACTACAGTCGCGCTTTTGCGCTCAATCCGGGCGAAGTGGAAGCGCAAATCGGCCTCGGCCGCCTGCTGGCAAACATGCAGAAGCCAGAGGAGGCGGCGAAGTATTTGCGGATGGCCGTCAAGTCGGACCCTCTCAACGAACAAGCCCACTATCGCCTGGCATCGGTCTGCAGAAGTCTTCAACTCAAAGACGAATCCGAAAAGGAATTCCGGCTGTTTCAGGAAATCAAGCAGACCAAAAAGCGTCTCAGGGACCTGTACCGGCAGATGGGCCGGAAGCCGCCAGGGCAAGAGGACCAAATCCCCGATGCCGAACAATGAAGGCATGGCGGAACTTCTCCCGCGTCTTCTCCTCTGCTGGGTCCTTGGCATCTGGGTCCTGCCATGCGTTCCCGCGGCCGGATGGGGTGCGCCCGAATCGCCTTCGCCGGCCAGCCAGCAACCGCCGGTGCCCACCGATATCACTCCGCTGGACGGCGAGACTTATTATGTCCAGAATCAGCTCAGCGGTCTGCAGGTGGATCTCAACAACAATTCCACGACCGCCGGCGATCACATCGTGCAGCAGCCGCGGAGCTTCGCGAACCTCAGCCAGCGCTGGGCTTTTACCCGGCTTTCCGGAGGGCTATGGCGGATCAGCAGTATTCGCAATGGTCTTTGTTTCGATAGCGCCGCCAGTGGGGGAGTGACCTATGTGGTGCAGAATCCGTGCACGGCCGTTGCCACCGAGCAATGGGTGTTGACTGCGACCAGCAACGGCTACTACACGATCTCGAATCACGCAACAGGCCTTGTGATCGATTTGTTCCAGAGCTCAGCGTCTGCCGGAGCGTCGCTGGACCAAACCGCGCAACCGTCTTGTGACCAGGCTGTCCGCCCCGACATTTCGGGCACGGCCGGCGACCTCGCGCCCCAGGATGCGACCGCAGCAAAGGCCCTGCTGGCCGCGGAATCGCGCTGCCGGTCCACAATCTGGACGCGCAGTGACGCTCAACACGGTTCGCCGTTGGTTGCCGCAACGCAGAGCCAGCAGTGGCTGCTTCGCCCCGCCTTCTTCCGCGGGGTGGACAACGCATTGCTGGAGAAGCAGGAAGCCGCGCGCGCCGCAAGCGGCTTGTCCTGGTGGAAGGACGCCGGCCAGCAGCAGGACGTGCTCGCAATTCTCAAGAACCACGGCGTCAACATGGTGCGTTTGAGGCCCAGTTCCGTGCCGCCCTATGCGAACGCGTCCCAATCGCAATGCAGCGGCAATGCCTGTTACGCCGAAACAGAGGCGCAGGACCTGGACCTGGCGAGGCGCGCGAAGAACCTCGGCATGAGCGTTGAATTGACCTTGCTATTTGACGGCGGCGCCTCTGCCAGTGTCCCCGCTGCGTGGGCCGGCGACACCCATCTGGCGGACTTGCAGTCGGACCTATACGCCTATGTCAAAGCGGAGATCCTGTCGTACCGGCGGGCAGGAACGATACCGGATCTGGTGGCCATCGGCAATGAAGTCGATACCGGTTTTCTCGGACCCATCGGCAGCCCGACAGGCGCTGACTTCGGCGGCTTCGCCGCCTTGCAGATCGCAGGCATCCAGGCAGTCAAGGACGCGGCGGCGGACACCTCCCCTGGCCCGGCGATTCCAGCCCCGCTGACTTGCATTCACATCACCCCGGCATGGGATCTCTCCCAGTTCTTCACGCTCGCGAATCAGTTTGGCATTCCCTATGACGCGATCTGCCAGAGCTACTACCCCTTCTATCATGGTCCTTTGACCGATGCGCAGGCTGCTGCGTCAAATCCCAACCAAAAACCCATCGAGCAAGACGTGCTTGTGAACGCGGCCAATAATATTGGGAAGCCCATTCTGATTCTCGAGGCCGGAGAACATTACGAAAATGGCTTCGACTCAAATGATCCGTGGTACGCACCACCAACCCAGGCGCTGCAGCGTCAGTTCCTGCTGGACCTGCAGAGCGTGCAGAAGGGCTTGCCGAATAACCTGGGCATGGGGGTGGCGTACTGGGACCCCGCGGGCGTGAACATCCCCAACGCAGGCGGCGGATTTGGCAATGGCGACAATCTGCCGGATGCGATCTACACCTGGAACGGGCTGACGCTTTTTGACAATGCGGATGCCTCCGGATCCACCAACGTCACGGCTTCGAATTACTCGACGCTGCTTCCCGGCATGGATGCTCTGGGAGGCAAGCTCGATCCCACGCTGAGCTACAAGTTCGTCAATCGGAGCAGCGGGAAGCTTCTGTCCGTTTCGCAAGCGTCCAACGCAGCCGGCGCCCCGTTGGACGCGGAGACCGACAGCGGGAATCCAACGCTGAGCCAGCAGTGGCGCATCACCAGCAACAATGACGGGTACTTCCAGATCGCCAGCCTCAATCCAGGAGTCAGCAACACCACGAATGTGCTGGATGACTCGGGGGCGTCGAGCTCGAGCGGAAACAGCATCGTGCAGTCTCTTTCCGGCAGCGGCACGGAACTCGAATGGAATGTCATTTCGGCCGGCAACGGCTACTTTAATCTGGTCAGCCGCGTCAGTGGCCTGGTGTTAGACATGAACGGCGGAACTGGCGCGCAAGCCGGATTCGCCGTTCAGGAGCCGCAAAACAACGACAGCCTGACGCAGCAGTGGCAGATCGTTCCCGTCCACTAAGTTCGTCGCCGGGTACGTCCGCTCAACGCCGTTGCGGTGCGGCGGTTGCGGGCTGTTCGTGTTCGACCGAGATGACGTACCAGGTCGTGACCGGTTCTCCGATGGCGAACGTCCAGCCGGCGGCCGACTGTTTCGCCCTAATCCGGTCTCCGAACTCGCACCCGGCGCCATCAAGGGCGACGGCCGTCACGGCGGTTGCGCCTTGCAGGTTGGTCAGGGTGATTGTCCCCGTGACCGGTTCGATGAGGGTCGGTGAGCCGCCCTGGCTCGAGAGTGTGGTGCGAGAACTATTCCACTTCATGCCGGTATTCGCGGCGCGCGCAGCGGCAGACAGGAGAATCTTCCCGGACTGCGACAAACTCCTGGAGTCCAGGGAGGTGATGGTCACACTGGCGAAGTCGTTGTCGATCTCCGCGGAAAGGTTTTTCAAAGCCCTTTTGGTTCTGGCGAACCCGACCAGCGCCTGAGTTCGATCCGTATCGATGGTCACGATGCCATGGCCGGAAGCCCAGCCCGACCACGAGAGTTCGCCGGTATCGGAAGCGATAGCATCGGCGGGGTTGAGGTCCGCGAAACGCGCAGTGGGAGGACCGTCGAGCGAATGGATGCGCACGCCATGTTCCAGCGGGAGGGCCAGCGGGAAGCCGGGCGTGAAGTACGGCCGCTCAGAGGCCGGCAGGCGGCTGCTGTCGATCACCTGTTCCCTGGAGTAAGTTCTTTCCGAGATTTCACGGGCCCGGCTCACGTCGCCGCGCAGAAACATCAGCGCGCCTGCCGCGAACTCCGTCATTCTCACAGGGTCCAGCGAGATATCGAAGGGATCGCCGATGTAGGGCTGCCAGTCCGGCGCCAGCTTGGGTTCAAAAGTGTAAGTGATAATGGCATCCCAGTCCTGGAAACTTCCGTAAGCGGCAATGATCGGAATACCCTCGCTGGCCCACTCGTTGGGAAACGGATGATTCGTCTCGGTCACGGTGTAAGGCCGGCCCGCCAAGGCGGTTCGGGAGAGCTGCACGACGGTGGAGTGGAGCGGATCGTTGACCATCGGCGTATTGACGGGCGGCGGCGACCCCGGATGCTCCCAGTACACGTGCCCGTCGAGTGCATCAAGCTGCGTCAGTGACGCGAGCATGGGATAGCCGCTGGAGGAATGCGCATGATCCGCCGTGCCGATCACGGGCGACTTAACCCCCAGATCCGCCTTCAGATACTGGTTCATCTGCCGATAATATTGGTCTTCGATGTTCATGTAGAACGAGACTTCCGTCCGGAACCTGTCCTCGGGGGCGGCGGCTACCTGCGAAGGCTCCAGCCGTGGAATCCGGGCATCCGCCGGCAGGCCAGCCAATTTACGAAGCCCGGTCAATTGGGCTGCGCTGAGATTTTGCTGCAGCCAGCGGTTGTATTGATTCGTCAACTCCTCTTCGTAGTAGGCAGTTGGCGCGCGGAAGCCGATCCCGATGCCGTTTTCGTTCGCGATCTCGACGATGGCGACCGCAGGCTCATTTCGATACTCGGACCGCGTATACGGATTGAAGTGAGTGAGTAACTGCCTGGCGTACTCCTTCTGTAACTCGATCAGACGTGGATCGAAGAGAATCAAGCCCTTGGCCCACCGGATCTTATCGTAATCCGGGACGGCGTCACCAGCCTTGTAAGATCGCCCAACGTTCAGATTGAGATCGACATATATGCCGCGGTTCTTCAGCTCGGCTACGAGAAAGTCGAGCCGGTCGATCTGCTGTGGATCAAAGGAGCGGGAATCGTCCCGGGTTCCGTCGATGATCCCGCGCGGCGCCGCAAGATCGAGGAAGTGGAGGCGCACGCAGTTGACGCCGTAACGCGCCAGGGTGCGTGCCCACAGAGGGATATCCTGTTTGGGGGGAAGCAGAATGGAACCGGGGCTCCAGTCGGTGAGGTGGACGCCCCAGAAGCGGATGCGGCTGCCGTCTGGCTTCACCAAATGGCCGCCCTCGGCCCGAATGAAGCCGGCTTTGCCGGCGGGCGCGTCAAGCAGGAAGGATAGGTCGGCCGGCGACGAAACAGCCCGCCGGTGATCCATCACGAATGGCCGCAGGGCGCTATCATTTTTCTGCGCGACGGCAGAAAAAGCGATGACTAGCGCAAGCGCGCCGGATTTCCAGCGGAGCGCGGTTCGCACGGCCGCGGGCAATGGTTTCTGCACCTGAATGGGTATCCTTGTACGAACCTAGGTGATTCTAACCCTAGGCCGTACAAATGGAATCCGACTAAAGTTGGACGCCGGCGGTTTAGAGGTGGGCGAGACCGCGCTGCAGCGCCACGACCACGGCCTGCGTGCGATCGGTCACATTCAACCGCTGCAGAATCACGCTAACGTGACACTTTACGGTCGCTTCCGAGATTTTGAGCGCGTCGGCAATTCCCTTGTTGGTCTTGCCGCCCACCATGAGTGCGAGAACCTCTCGCTCCCGTGGGCTCAGATCGGAGTTGGGGGTTCGATTCGCCAGGCTGCGCGCAACCGGCGGCGGAAGATAGTGGCTTCCGGCATAGACGCGGCGCAGGGTCTCCACCAGCGCTTCATAAGGCATGGCCTTGATGACGTAGCCGGCCGCGCCGGCGGCCAGCGCCTGATGAATGTCCTCGTCGCCTTCGTAGGTGGTGAGCACGACGCAGCGGGCATTGCAGTCTTCGCCTCGTATGATGCGCAGCGCTTCCACTCCGCTCATGCCGGGAAGCCGCAAATCCATCAGCGTGATATCAGGATGAAACTCGCGAAACGCCCGCACGCCGGCTTCTCCGGAGTCTGCCTGGAAGCACACACTCATGTCGGCCTGCGCGGCAATGATCGACGCGATTCCCATGCGCATGATGGGATGATCTTCCACGATCAGGACGCTGAATTTGCGCGGAGATCTCATCCTGCCACTCCCTGCTTTTCACGCGCCGGAGGGCGCACGGGGACATCCACGCATAGTTCGGTGCCCTTGCCGGGAGCGCTGCGAACCGCGAAGTGCCCGCCGAGCCTCTCGGTCCGCTCGCGCATTCCGATGAGTCCGAAATGCCCTCCCGTTTGCGGAAGCACTTCGCCTGGCTCGAAACCGCAGCCATCATCGAGCACGCTCAACCTCATTCTTCCGCGCTGGAAGTGGATTCTCAGCGACACCTCGTGTGGATGCCCATGGCGGATCGCATTATAGACCGCCTCGCGGGCCACCATCATGATGTCGTGCTCGATGAGCGGATCGAGTGCGACGGGTCTGCCGGACGTTTCGAATCGCATCGGCACTTGCGACGCCGCGCACGCTTGCCGCGCCATCTGATCCACCAGGCAGCTGATTTCGGAACTGCCGCGGCGATGCAGGTTCCAGACCGCAGCGCGGGCCTCGTCCGTTATCGCGCGGATCTGGGTGCGTGCGCAATCGAGCAGGTTCTTAGCGGAGGGCGCTTCCTCCGGATGCATCGAAGCAAACGCCTCAAGCAGCGCCGAAACGCCGGTGCAGCCTTGGATCAGGGTGTCGTGCATCTCGCGAGCAAGACGGTTGCGCTCGCCAAGCACGGCATCAAACCGGGCACGCGCCTGACGCATATGCGCCTGATAGGCGAACCAAACCGCGCCGGCAAGACACACGACCGACAAAAGATAGAACCACCACGCTCGGTAGAAGTGCGGACGCCAGTAAAAGGAAACCGAAGCTTCAGATGTGACACCAGGTTGGGCGATATCGAAGGCCATCAGGTGGAACCGGTAGTGGCCGGAGGGAATGTTGGTATAACCTACCCGGCGGGCCCGCGTCTCCGTAAAGCCGCTTTCGAATCCCTCGAGTTGATACAGGAATCGGACGCCGTCCTGCGACCGAAACTGAATCGCGCCATATTGAATCTCCAGCTTGCCTTGCCCGGGAGGCACTTCGATGTTGCCGTCCATGCCGGTCTCCCGGCCATCCGCCTCCACGCGATAAATCACTGCGGGCGGGGCGGACACCGGGCCTTCCGGGTCCTCGCCGATCCGAACCACGCCAGCGGTGCTGGGGAACCAGACTTCGCCGGTCGAAGTGGTGCAACCCGCCGGCTGCACGCCTCCGTACATCTGCGACGTCTCGAGGCCTTCGGATGTACCGTAAAGCTTCACAGCGGGCCGGTGCGAGGGATCGGACGCGGTGAGTTCGAGATCGCGCCGGGCGATGGACGAAATGCCGTTCGGCCCGCTCAGCCACAAAGTGCCATGGTGGTCCTCAAGAATCTGATAGATGCTGTTGTTCGCCAGACCCTGGGCGGTTGTGTAGGCACTCAATTGGCCGGACTTCCAGCGGAACAGGCCGCTGGTGCGCGTGCCGAACCACAAGGCCCCCTCGGGGTCTTCGTGAATCGCCCACACCTTCCGGTCCCTCAGGCGGGGGATAGGAGAGTCCAGTACGTCCGAACCACTGCGGAGTCTGGTCAAGCCACGGTCCTTGCCCACCCAAACGTCGCCCTGCCGGTCCACATACAGAGCGCGCACGCTCTCGTGCTCTTCGAAACAGCGCGTGTTTTCGGGCCGCCAGCGGCAATAGCCGCCGTCGGTGCCAACCCAGACGCCGCCCGCGCGATCCTCCGCGAAGGCCCGCACGTATGGCTGGATGAGCGGAACCGGCACGGGCGCTCCGTCCACCCAGCGAAACGCGCCCTTACCCTCGGTGCCGAACCAAAGTGTGCCCGAGCTGTCGCGAAATACGTTCCGAATTCGAACATTGGACAAAGGACCTGGCAGGTGCAGGCTTTCGGCGTGACGTCCGGTGATCCGGAACAAGTGACTACTGGTCACCCAGACGGCGCCGTCGCGATCGGAAAAGATGGTCCCAAAATCGGCATCGGCGAAATCGGGGAGAACGAAGGTGCTGGCGGCCGTTTTGTTCAGCCGGACGAGCCCCGCCTGGGTGCCGATCCAGACGTTGTGCCCGGACCCGGCGAAACTGCTGAGGATGGTTTTGCTCGGCAGGGCGGTGTCCGTCGACAGGTTGGAGAATCTCCCGTTTTGATACCGGATCAGGCCTTCCCCGATGGTGCCGATCCAAAGCGTGCCATCGTCATCCTCCAGCAGCGTTCGCACCGTGCTGTGTACGTCCCCTACGCGCGAGAAAACCGGTGGAGACGGCCCCAGGGGAAAACTGCTGCGCTGCAAGCCTGACACCGTTCCCACCCAAAGGGCCCCGTCGCGTGTCTGGAGGATCGACTTCACATTGTCCTCCAGCCCCCCAGGCAGGTGGAACTCAACCGCGTGGTCGCCATCGAAGCGGAGGAAGTGAAATCCGCCGGCCCACAAATGCTGCTGGCGATCTACAAAGATCGAGTGGATCGAGCTGGCCGGCACTCCGTCACGGCCGTCCATGCGCTCGATCCGGCCGGACTGCCACCGGTAAAGCCCGTCATCGGTTCCCATCCAGACTCGGCCTTCATGATCCTCGCGCAGCGCCCGGATGTAACCATTCGCAAGGCCGTCCGCTTTGGTCCACAAGTGGAACGACCGGTTGCGATAGCTGACTACGCCTCCGCCTTCGGTTCCGATCCACAAAGTGCCGTCGGCGGCGGCAAGAAGGCAGAAGATGCTGTTCTCATGGATGGCAGGCGTGTTATCGCGGTCGAAGACCACGAACTGAGCGCCATCGAAACGAACCAGGCCACCGGTCGTGCCGATCCACAGGAAGTGATCAGACGTTTGGGCGAACGACTGGACGGCTTCTTCAGGCAATCCATCTTCGGCATGCCAAACGCGCCTCGCATAGCCGGCCAGGGTGCCATCGAGCGGGCATACAGATGAAAGGACAGCCGCCAGCACCAGCGCGGATATGGGCACACGAGGCACACTTCGCATAAACGATGGCGTTGCTGGTCGTATTCTAACTCGATTTGTTCAAACTCGCGCCCAGGCAGGCTCCTGATTCCTTTTCTTGGGATACGCTCCGGCTCCATGCCAGTCATGCGTTCGGGCGCGATCGGTGTGCTCGACTGGAAGGCGCCGGCAACGGTAGACCGTCAGCTCCCCGGCTTCCGCCGATCGACAATCCCGCGCGACTCGTCGATCGCGACAAACTGGTTGGCAGCGACGCCTGGGAATTGCTGCCGCGCCCCACTTGGCCAGCGGACCTCGATGTCCACCTTGTCCACTTTCCCCAGCCCAAAATGCAGTCGCTTGTCGTTCACCGACAGGAAACCGGCCTGTGCCAGCACCTCCTGTGCCTGCCGGTGTCCGCCGTAAGTCACCAGCACCCTGGCGCCGATGGCGCTGCGGTTTGACTTCACGCCATTGAGTTTGATCTGAATCCACCGGTTCTCGCCGGTCACGTCGTTGCGGAGAAGCGACGGCGGCTCGTTTTTGTTCATGATCAGAATGTCCACGTCGCCGTCATTGTCGATGTCGCCGAAAGCGCAGCCGCGGCTGCAATGCAGCGCCGCGACTCCCGGACCCGCCTCGTCCGACAGCTCCTCAAAGCGGCCGTCGCCGAGGTTACGGAAAAGGACTCGCGGCGTGCGATTCGGATACTCCCTCAGCTTCTTTTCCACTTCCGGATAGACGCTGCCGGTGACCCAGAACAGATCCGGGAAGCCGTCGTTGTCCAGGTCTACGATGCCGGCCCCCCAGCTCACATATCGTGTCTCCACGCCGAGGCCCGACCGGATGGTCACGTCCGAGAACCCACCGCGCCCGTCGTTGGCATAGAGCGCGGGTGTGTCTTCGGCGAAATGGGTCTTGAGGATGTCCAGTCTTCCGTTCAGGTTGAAGTCGCCGACACCCAGCCCCATGCCCGCTTGCTCCTGGCCGTCCTCGTTCAGGGCCACACCCAGAGGAAGGCCCGCCTCGGTGAAGGTACCATCGTGGTTGTTGATGTACAGCAGGCTGGGGGTGGAATCGCAAGCGACGTAGATATCCGGCCACCCGTCGTCGTTGGAGTCGGCTGTC
>Ga0181535_10007091_pt1 | contig 11370 bp, 10 predicted proteins | sample PEATcosm2014_Bin_44_FD_119774 | JGI IMG/M metagenome (GOLD analysis project Ga0181535, IMG submission 119774) | Peatland microbial communities from MTU Mesocosm Facility, Houghton, MI, USA - PEATcosm2014_Bin17_30_metaG | ecosystem: Environmental > Terrestrial > Soil > Wetlands > Peat | place...
ATTCAGGTACATCAGGGAAGTCGCGTCCACAAAGACCTGAAGGTCATCGAACTTGAAGACCTTGTCCATCATGCCGCTTTGGTTCTCGAAGGCCATCGAATACTGGAAGCCTGAGCAGCCGCCGCCCACAACGCCGACGCGCAGCCCAGCGGGAAGCGGATCCTGCGTGGCCATGATCTCGCGCACCTTGGCGATGGCCTGAGGGGTCAGGTGGAGGGGGGCTTTCTTTTCGGTTTCCTGTGCGGGTGCAACGGTTGCTGTGGCCATGGTGCCTCCCAAAGGGTGAAATGCTTGCCGTTACTCGTAACTCTACTGCGACGTGGGCTTGTACACAAGCCCCAATCACGATTTCATTTCATTGGATGCAACGGGAGACCGGAAAGTCGCAGAATCGGCTCCCCCCTTTGCGGGATGTCAGGGCTATGCAATGGGTGGTATTCCCTTAATAGTTTCATGCGTGGTTTTCCAAGGCCAGTGACGCAATTTCAAACGGGAGGGCTGAGACGGTGGCCCACCGAGCAAGGTTATCTCTGATTACGATCTCGACGCCGGCCCTCGTTTAGGGCTTTGCAGTTCAACCGGACGGCCCCTTTACTTACGAGACCGCGCTTCGTCCACGTATCCGCAGGTATCTGGGACCGAAATCTTCAGGAGGTGGAGTATGACACAATTTGTTCCCACAATGTGGTCCGTTTGGGGCGTTACGGTTCTGTTTCTGCTCGCCCTCAAGATGTATACCGCGAGACTAACCCGCGACGAGGATAACCAAATCATCCTGCAGGATTCGTATGATCAGTTGAAGACCGAACAGGCTGCCATCATGGCCAGGGTCAACCGGATCGAGCCAGTAGGGCGCATCGCCATGTGGCTCACTCTTGGAAGCAGTCTGTTCGTGGTGGTTTACTACGTCCATGACATCTTCGCTCAGTTCGTTTGATTCATGATCTCGGCGCGCCATACTGGTTTGGCGGCCCTTGATGGCAGGCGGCAGCATCGGGCAGCCGCTTGCCATTGTTTTATGTTTAGCGTTCGCTCATTCGAGGGTCTGAGATTGGAGCGGGCTACTCCACTTCCTGCTTTGCACGATATCCGTCGCGGGTAAGGATGTCGTACTTGAGCGGCTTTTGCTTCTCATCCTGAATGCGCAGGGGATGGCCTTCTTCATCTACAAGCTCCACACGCAGCTTGCGATAGGTACCGTCCTGCTTGGTGTTCGTTGGGCGGTAGACCAGTTCATATTTTGAGCGGATGTTCTGATTGATCTCAGAGAAGATGTCGGGCATTTCACCGGTAAACCTCGGGAAGAAGCTGGCGCCGCCGGTGAGCGAGGCAAAGGTCCGCATCTCGTTGTCGGCCTGTAAGTAATCCAGCTCGCGCATTTGGCCTCCCATGCCGCCGCGTCCTTCAGTCATTACCCGCATAGCCCCGCCGGTCGAAACGGTGAAGATGGTCACGTCCTGAGTGGCCTTAACCTTTTTCAACATCTTATCCAGCGTGAGCTTGGACATGGTATCGCGCCCGGAAGCGATGAGAATAATGTACTTACGGCCTTGAATGCGGTCGAGCCTGTCCAGCCCTTCGTAGAGAGCATCGAAAAGGTTGGTTTCTCTGAAGCCTGGGATTTGAAGTGAGTTGATAGCTTCCATAAGCTGGCGCTTGTCCTGGGTAAAGTCGGAAACGATCTGCGTGCGCATGTCAAAGGTCATCATGGCCACATAGTCCTGGGGCCGCAACTGGTTGGCAAATGTGAAGGCTGCGTTGCGCATGTCATAGATGAAGCTGTAACTGTTAGAGGCAAACTCGCAGATCAGCAAGGCTGTGATGGGCGCCTCGACACGCTTGAAACCGGCCACCTTCTGCTCGACTCCGTCCTCATAGACGCGGAAGTTGCTGGGTTTGAGCCCTGGGACAAACTGGTGAGTTTTCTCAAGAAGAACGCCCACATCGACGGTGACTTCAGGGACATCCACGCGCAAAGAAAAGTTGCTCAGACCTTCTGGATTCTTGATCTTGGGCTGGGCAGGGGCAGGCGGCGGCACATCTTCCGGCGTCTCTTTCTTCTTTGGAAGGGCGATGACACCCGTATCGGCGCCGGGACCGCCCGCATCGGGCGTGGCCTGGTCGGACGGCTGCTGAGGTTGCGGCGTGGCCTGGGCTCGGCCAAGGGTTGCGGCGGTCAAGACCAGAAGGACGACAAAACAACCGGCTAACGAGTTGCGGAACAAGCGCTTCCGGGATTTCTTGGACAATGCGGACATGGCGACCTCTGTGCTCAACAGCATACGGGAAGAGAGCTTGCAGCTTCTAGCTGCTTGATGACGGCGGCCAGGGGCTGCCGCAAAGGCTGTACTCTTATAGACGTGAAAACTTGTCTGAAGGAATCCCGGATTCGACTGGCTGCCCAGCTCTTGACGCCGGGCATCGCGCTGTTTGTTCTGATTGTGCTGCTGAGCTCTGGTTTGCTGCCGGCGCAAAGCACCCCTGCTCCTGCTGGTCCACCACCGTCCAGCGGCGGATTTTTCCCGCTCAGTGAGGTGCGCCGCGGGATGACGGCGACCGCCTGGACGGTATTCACCGGGACCAAGCCCGAGCCGATGGACGTTGAGATTCTGGGCGTTCTGCGCGGCGCGCGCGGCCCCGGCCACGATATGATCCTGGCCCAGCTCCACGGCGCCAAGCCCGAGTACACCGGCGTGGTGGCAGGCATGAGCGGAAGCCCGGTGTATATTGGCAACCGCCTGCTGGGCTCGCTCTCCTACCGCATTGGCCAGTTCAGCAAGGATCCCATCGCCGGCATCACGCCTATTGAGCAGATGCTGGAGGTGCGCGATCTGCCCATGGAAGCCGAGGGAACAGGGATCAGGGATCAGAAAACAGGGAATGCTGAACAGCAGCTTCAGGAGTCGGCTCAGGATAATTTCCAGGCCATGGAAACCCCGCTGGTCATGAGCGGCTTCCGCCCTGAAGCCATTCGCCTGTGGCAACAACAGATGGCTGGAACCGGCCTGGAGATGGTTGCGGCCGGGGGAATGAGCGGATCTTCCAAGCCTTCCGGACCGGAGGGCCTTGACATGGCGCCCTCAGCCGCCGCGATAGCCAGCGTCGTGCCGGGCTCGGCGGTGAGCATGCAACTGGTGCGCGGCGACCTGGAGATTGCGGCTACCTGCACGGTAACCTACATCGATCCCAAACAGCTTCTTGCCTGCGGCCATCCCGTTCTACAGGCAGGGCCGGTATCGCTGCCCATGACCACAGCGGAAGTGGTAGCCACGCTGGCCTCGCCGCTGAATGCCTTCAAGATTGTCAACACCGGCGACTCGATCGGCTCGTTTACCGAGGACCGCGACTCCGCCATTCGCGGCGTCCTGGGCCTCAAGGCGCGTATGATCCCCGTTCATATTGTAGTCCACTCGGCGGCAGGCGAACGAAAGCTCAACATTGAAGTGCTGGACCTGCCGTCGCTCACCCCCCAGGCCGTGCTTGTGGCGCTTTACGAATCGTTGCTTGCAACCAATGAAAGCACCGCCGATACCAGCTATCACCTCACCGGCAACATCGATCTGGACGGCTACCCCGCATCTCCACTCGACCTTTGGGTCTCATCCGGCGATCAGGTGGCCGCGCCTTTGGAGACCGCGTTGCTGACGGGTGAGCGTTTTTCGCGGCTCTACTCAAATGGCGCGCGGCAGGGCTCGGTGCAAGGAATCGACCTTCACGTCGAGGCGATTCCCCGGCGCATTCAAGTGGAACTGGAGACGGCGCGGCTGGTTTCAGGCGATATCGTCCATGCTGGCGATACCGTGGTGGTTGAAGCTACCATTCGGCCATGGCAGAAACCTGCGCGCAATGTTCGTATTCCTGTCACACTACCGGCAAGGCTGGGTGCGGGAAATCTGCGTCTGTTGATCTCAGACTCCGGTACGCTGGACCGGACTTTGGATCAACCCCGGTTTTCCAGCCGCCCTGCCGATCTGAAGACTGTGCTGGCGCAAGCCCGGACGCAGCACGCGGCAGACCGCATCTATGTGAGTCTTCTGGTGCCTGAAACCCAGGCTGGGATGGCAGGCCAGACACTTGCAAGCCTACCGCTTTCAATGGCAAATGCGCTGGAACCGCTGCGCACCACCCAGGATGTCAATCTGAATGGGGAATCGGCGGAGGTGATGGCACAAGCTCCTGCCGAGGGAGTTTTGAACGGATTTCAGATTCTTAATCTGCGCATTGAGACGGGTGGCGGTTTAAACTAGGTTTGACGTAGAGATCCACTCCCTCCATCTATCGGGCCGACGCCTTTGGGGAAGTCAGTCGGCCGCTTTGCCACCCCCAGCGAGGACTTCGGAACGACAATGGCCACTATTCAAGGACTTGCAGTTTACGCGGCGGGCGCTGAGCTTCTGCCTTATCGCTACGACCCAGGAAAGCTGGGTCCGCACGAGGTAGAGATCGACATCACCCATTGCGGCATCTGCCACAGTGATCTTCACCTCATCTCGAACGATTGGGGCATAAGCCAATATCCCTTTATCCCCGGTCATGAGATTGTGGGCACAGTTGCGGCCGTTGGCGCAGAGGTGCGATCGCTTGAAGAGGGTGAGCGCGTTGGCCTCGGCTGGCAGTCGAACTCCTGCGGCCAGTGCGAGTGGTGTACGCGTGGGATGGAGAACCTTTGCCCCGCGGCAGAGGGGACATGTGTTCACCGCAACGGCGGCTATGCTGAGCGCGTTCGCGCGAATGCCCGCTTTGTGGTTCCGATTCCTGCCGCCCTCGACAGCGAACACGCCGCGCCGCTGCTGTGCGGAGGCATCACGGTCTATAACCCCCTGCGCACCCATGGCGTGAACCCGTCTTCGCGGGTTGGCATTGTAGGCATTGGGGGACTAGGGCACTTGGCAATCCAGTTTGCACGCGTTTTTGGCGCGGAGGTTACAGCCTTTTCCACCTCAGCCGCGAAGGAAGAAGAAGCGCGTGCCCTGGGCGCTCACCGCTTCGTTAACAGCCGCGAATCCAAGGCTCTAAAGGAAGTAGCCGGCACTCTGGACTTCATCCTGAGTACGGTTAACGCCGATCAGGACTGGGGAACCTACATTCAGGCATTGAGGCCCACCGGGACTCTCTGCTTTGTGGGCGTTCCGCCGTCTCCCGTGTCCGTACATGCCTTTCCACTGATCTCCGGCCTCCGCACCATCACCGGGAACCCTACTGGCAGTCCATATCGGTTGAAGGAAATGCTGGATGTGGCCGCCCGCCACGGCGTCCAGGCACAAACCGAACGCTTCTCCATGGCCAAGGCCAACGAAGCTATCGAGAAGGTAAAGAAGAACAAGGTCCGGTATCGAGCTGTGCTTGCAAATTAGACCATTTTCATCGATTAGTGTAGGGCCATAGTTACTCCGCCCTCGCCGTGTTTTTTGCGGCCAGGGTGAAATGGCACGCTTCCCGTAGATTCTCCTCATCTGCTTCTGCCCCAAACGCGCGTGCGATGACCAATCCCGGATCAAACCTTGCATCCGAGCCAAATCGCCGTGAAGCCTCCAGTGAGCAAATCTGGCCAGCCAAGGGAGACTTGACCGGTCAATACTCTCCATGGATTAAGAATCACGTTCCAGCCCAGCCGAGGAAGCACCCCAACCCCACCTCTCTCTGCGCGGACATGCAATCAAACAGGAGGGTACCATGCACTTCAGTCTTATGGATCCAAGATTCATCATGACCGTGGTTGTGGTTGTCATGATCGTTGGCGTTGTTGTGGGCGTCTACCTGGAAAGGCGCAAGAAACATACGCTGGCGCTGCGCAATCAATTCGGGACAGAGTACAACCGTGCTGTAACCGTGCATGGCTCGGAACAAAAGGCCGAAGCCAAGCTGGCCGACCGGGCAACACGCGTAGAGAAACTGAATATCCGAGATCTGGCCCCCACGGAACGCGCGCGCTTTCTAGCTGAGTGGCAGACGGTGCAAGCCCGCTTCGTCGATCATCCCAAAGGCGCAGTCACCGAAGCCGACGAACTGGTCAGCGCCCTCTTGCTGGCGCGGGGCTATCCCGTTGCCGAATTCGATCAGCGCGCCGCGGATCTTTCCGTTGACCATCCCTTGGTGATGGAGAATTACCGCTCAGCTCATGCCGTCGCTGCGCGGCCCGGCCCAGTTCAGGCAACTACTGAAGAATTGCGAGCAGCAATGATCCACTACCGCTCCATCTTCGATGAACTCGTTCAAGTGCCGGCCGAACAGAAAACTGCGGCATAATCCAGAGGGGGCGCGGCTCGAGCGATGCTTTGGCTCGCGGAGGCCGCACTTCCCTTCTCAAGACACCTGCGGAATATAGCTTTCTTACACGAAAATAGAATGATCGCCTCGGTAAGCATCGAATGGCTGCACCACGACTCCGATCGGCTGAATCTCCGACTCAACCTCATCGCAACGGCGCAGAGCAAACCAGGAAGCATCGGCGGGATGACAGTAGACCGCCATGGCTGCAAGGCTGCTTCGGTTCAAGATTGCTTACTTGGCGTCTGCTTGGGCAGACTCGTCGCCGGCCATGTCGGCCATGAGGACCACCGGGCAATGCGCAGGTGTGTGGATCGTCGGATGATCCGGACGCCGGAACGTCCTCGATCGGTACGGTCGGAAAATGGGTGCGTCTGCTCATAAAAGGATTGGGGAGCCGGTCCGATTGAATTTCACACCTGACTTCTCTTCCCGTCTGGAACAACAGTGCCGGTAGCCGGACATCGATAGCAGGTAATTTTCCCAAGCCCAGGCGCGTTTGAATCTATCGAGACCCGATCTTCTACAAGCGCCACGTTATGCACGCCACAGGCTGGAGGATTTGTATTCTTCTTCTTGAAGCATGATTCTGCCATTCGCATCTCCCGGTTCGGTTAAACTTCTGACTATTCCAGGCGGACTCAAGTCTGAACGGATCGAGCACCCGGCACATCCCCTGTAGAAAATCAAACTGACCGTCACCAGAAATTGACCTCTATTAGCCAACCTAGCAGGGTCTTTGCAATGCGGGGAACCTCTTTTACGCTACGGGTTAAGTCTTTGCAATCTGGTATTTATATGGAAAGTCAGGAGATTGGAAGTTCTTCCGCAGGAATTCCTGGATTTTCTTTGAGGGGTTGCCAACTCCGGCGACCATGAGTATGCTGTCAACTAGAGGATAGTTTTACGGCAACTTAGGCATACGTTAAGCGCACGATTCCTTGACCGAAGACGCGGACCTGCTAAGGAGGGACTCGCGAACATGGCATCCAACACTGACTCAAATGCGGCGCCAATGAGGTTTCAGTCCATCCTTCAGCTTGATGTCCCAAAAGGCCGGGATGGCAAGCACAAGGAGATTGTGACGCAACTGCTCAGCGACATCGATCAGTTGGGTGTGGGCTCGGCACTGAAAATACCCCTCTCCGCGCTACCGGACACAAAGGAGAACATCCGCTCTGCGCTCAATCGAGTAACACGCGAAAGAGGGATGGAGGTGGCGACATCCAGTGATGCCAAGTACCTCTATGTGTGGAAGGTTGAAGCCGAAGCCTGAAGCAACCTCTCCGAACAATTCTTCTCTGAAGTTCCCTCTCGGATATGACAATAGATCATGACCTCTGTTCGCGTGGATAAATGGCTCTGGGCTGCCCGCTTCTTCAAGACGCGGGCGCTGGCTTCAAAAGCCTGCGACCTGGGCCGCATACACTCCAACAGCGTTCAAGCCAAGCCGGCGCGGGAGGTTCGCGTGGGCGACATGCTGACGGTGAGAAACGAGGGCGGCGAGTTTCAGATCGAGGTGCTGCTGCTGAGCGAGATGCGCGGCCCGGCGGTGGTGGCGCAGACGCTCTATCGCGAGACCGAGGCAAGCATCGCCGCGCGCATCAAGCTGGCTGCCGAGCGCAAGGCGATGCAGGAGTTTGCGCCCTTGCCGGAACATCGGCCCTCGAAACGCGACCGCCGCCGCATCATTCAGTTTCGGGGGGAAAGGTAGCGCGCGACTAACGGAGCCCGCTCAGGCTACGGCGGACAATGCCGATAGTTGGGCAGTTGGACTTCTCACTCTTTGAGCAGAAGGCGCTCAAACGATGGGACACCGGGCCACCGTTCGGGTAGTGTGGACAGAGCCTATTTGAATTCTCGTCCAATCCGGCTTGCTGGCATACGATTCAATTGCTGCGAGAAACTCCATGTTACTCAGCCCTACATCTGATTCGCCGTCGCTAAGACGATCGATCTGCGACGAAGCAGTCCGGCCGAACAGCAATGTTCTTGTCCGCGGCCAGCGGTGCCATACATACTCCGCCACTGCCGTGAGCTGAAACGGCCCGAGCCTGTCACTGAGGACGGCAAATTGCGGCTCTTCCTCGGGAAGAAGGTTGCAAACGTCAATGCACGTGCATGCAGTTCGGACCGATTTGTAGTGTCCGGCCAACAACAGCTTTCCCGCTGCAAGGAGCAAAGGATCTGGATCGACAAGAAGTGCGATTTTGCCCGCTTGCGCGTCCCGCTCTGGATTGTAAGAAGGGCTTGAAACAGTGTTCAGTTGCATATCGCACCTGCCAATCGTTGGGAACGACGCGACGCGCTGGCGATGTCTTGCGCAACTACGAACACCTCGCGTATGCGGGCGATAGAAGACAGCCTTTGACTGATGTTCGAGTCGATTCCGGAAGGGCGGTAAACGACGACACTGTGTCTTTGTGAAACCCAGGGAATTGCCTCCTCCAGTTGGGGCAGAGTAACAAGAACCGTGCCGCGCTCCCACTGATTCCAATCGAAGGACTGCTCGTCGTCAATTAATTGAAAGATAAACAGTTCTGTGTCGGCACTCATCGCGAGAAGGAGATCCGCCGGAGTGATCCAAAGAAGCCCGCAACCTACGTTGGGGCACACGAGTTTGCTGCCCCCGGTCTGATTCATCCTTTCACCTGTACCTCTGGGGCCGTCGCATCGATTCATCCTTGGCTGGGCATTGGTGAAGGGCGCGCACACAAGGCACGCAACAGCAAGATAAATTGCTATACCCATGTAGACACCTCCCGCAGTTCCTGCTGCCTCGGCGGCGGAACTGCCGTTCCTGGTGTTCGGAATTCATAAACATGACAATTCGTTCGGCGAGCTGAAATGTGCGATGGACGAGCTAGAGCAGTCTCACAGATACTTCGATGCATGAATGCATACCGGCGGTGCTAACGCGGCCCCGGCGCTTGGAATACATGGCTTCACACTCGCTGTGAAATTGCTTCAAACAATCGACGGAGGGGGCCTGAAGCGGAGCTGGTCTGGATAGAACCGAATAGCCCCTGGAAGAAGTTTGTGTATCAGTGCGCTCCGGCAGACAACAAAGCGCGGTTGAGGGAGAACGACAACGCTGCCACTGGGCAACTGACTGGCGCGACTAAGCCTGCGCAACAAAACAGCGCAACTCTTTTTGTTGATCTCCCCGTCCTGAAGAAGCCTGGCAGCCGTTGCCGGATGGGACGGCTTTGGCGCACTATATAGGGATAACTTAACCTGGAAACTCCATGCTGCAATGGCTGTGGAGAGACACAGGACCAGCAATCTCAGTGCGGGGGAACTCCGCCTTCCGGACAGAACTGGCGACATAACAAACCCTCCAGCCGTTCAGCGTCCATAAAAGCGCAAACCTTGACAGACTCATTATTGTTCCACTCTTCGGAAATTTGCAAGTCCGCCGATGCGATGAACGAGTCCCACGCACTCAGCTGCTGCGGCTGAGGCCTGGGCAAATGTGGGCCCGACAACCCCTTCGTCCGACGGCTTAGAAGCCAATCTGTCCTCACGCCCAACTGAAGCCGCTTCTTGCCAGTGGGAGGGTGCGGACGCGCTTGCCGGTGGCGGCGAAGATGGCGTTGGTTACGGCGGGGAGGATGGGCGGGAGGGTTGGTTCACCGAGGCCGGTGGGGGAGTAATCGGTCTTGCGCCAGTAGACCTCGATGGGCGGAATCTGCCTCATGCGCATGAGCGGATGGTTGTGAAAGTTGCTCTGGTCTACGCGGCCATCGGTGAGGGTAATCTCCTGGCCCAGGTGGCCGAGGCCCTCGACCACGCCGCCGAAGCCCATGCTCTCGGCGGCCTGGGGATTGATGATCTGGCTACCGACGTCGCCGGCGGCCCAGACGCGGTTGACGGTGACCTTGTTGTTTTTGTCCACACTGACGTCGGCGACCTCGGCAAAGTAGCCGAGATGGCAGAACCATGCGGCAATTCCCATGCCGCGGCCAGGCTGCTTGCCGCGCTGCGCCCAGCCTGACTTTTCCGCTACCAGCTCAAGGACACCTTTGAACCGCTCCGGAATGAGAACAGACGGTCCCGTCGGCTCATGGTCGCCCACGGCGTCGTTGGAGCCGGCGGACCAAGGCGCGCGCGTGTTGCTGAGAAGTTCGAGTTGAAACTCGAGCGGATCGCGACCGGCGGCGGCCGCCAACTCGTCCAGGAAGGACTGCGCTACCCAGCAATAAGCGTTGTCGCCGGGGGCGCGGAGGGCTCCCGTGCGCAGCATGAGCGGCTGCGCGGAGGTGTAGAGCGCGTACGCAGGGGCAAAGCCGGAAGGATACGAGTCCCGGCCGATGCCGCCGCCAGAGGTCGAGTGCTTTTCATCGCCAAAAGTGACAAAGTGGTGACGCCAGGCAGTGAGTTTGCGCTGCGCATCGAGGCCGCCTTTCAGGCCAACAGTCGCGCCGGGGCGGAAGGGGTCGTGAGCGACATCGTCTTCACGGGACCAGAGCAGCTTGACCGGCGCGTCAATCTGCTTTGCGATCCATGCGGCCTCGACCAGGTAGTCGTTTTGGAGCCTTCGGCCAAAGCTGCCTCCCGAGCGCACCATGTGGGTGGTGATGTCGGTCTCCTGAATGCCAAGCGTCTTGGCTACGAGGCCTCTGCCGTCGGCCGGCAGCGTGCTGGTGGACCACATCTCGAGCTTGCCGTCCTTCCAGTGGGCAGTGGCTCCCTGCGGCTCCATGGTGACGTGGGCGATGAACGGATAGCCGTAGGTAGCCTCGACCACCTTGGCCGAGGACTGGAGCGCGGCGTCCACATCGCCATACTTGCGCACCGTGGTTGCGGGCGGGGCCTGCAACAGCTCTTCAGCGCGCTTTGCGAAGCCCTCACTGCTTTGCGTGGCGGCTGGACCCAAGTCCCACTCAACCTTGAGCTGTTTGCGAGCCTGCTGCGCGTGCCACCATGTGTCGGCGACGATAGCAACGCCGGGCTCCATTCCCGGTTCCCAGGGCGTAAAGGCTGCTGGAGTAATGGCGCCCTCGATGACCAGAACATGGCGCACGCCCGGCAACGCTTTGATCTGCTCGATGTTGGCGGATTTGACCTTGCCTGCAAATACCGGAGCCTTTTCGATGGCTG
>Ga0181535_10007092_pt1 | contig 11368 bp, 13 predicted proteins | sample PEATcosm2014_Bin_44_FD_119774 | JGI IMG/M metagenome (GOLD analysis project Ga0181535, IMG submission 119774) | Peatland microbial communities from MTU Mesocosm Facility, Houghton, MI, USA - PEATcosm2014_Bin17_30_metaG | ecosystem: Environmental > Terrestrial > Soil > Wetlands > Peat | place...
CCCACGTGGCCTTGCAGGCGTTCCGCCATTTGCGTGGCAGCGCTGCCGCTGGGCAGATCCAGCGCTACGATCAGTTTGTCTCGTGTAGTCATCCCGACTATTGTAAACCATCGACCCTTTGTATTCATCGACATTCGCGCGGCGTTAACGCAAGCTGCGGCGGCACTCGGGCTCGCGGAGGGGCGCGCACATTTCGACAAAAGCCGTCCACGCGCATGCGTCACCCGCGGTCCTATACTGGTTGACATTCAACGCCAGACGTTACAGATTTAGGACAGCACAGCATTCGGATCAACGACCAGTGGCGGGTCTGTTTTGCTTGGCGCGAGGGCGACGCCTACCACGTCGAAATCACGGACTACCATTAGGAGGACACGATGGCCAAGAGACTGAAGCCTGTGCATCCGGGCGAGATTCTGCGCGAGGAGTTCATGAAGCCGCTCGGCCTCAGCATGAACAAGCTGGCTTTGGATTTTGCGCGTGCCGGTCACCCGTATCGCGGAGATTGTCCACGAGCGCCGCGCCATCTCGACCGATACGGCCCTGCGCCTGGGGCGCTATTTCAACACCACGCCGGTTTTTTGGATGAACCTCCAGGTTCGCTTTGACCTCGAAGTCGCGGAAGATGAGTTGACAGGCAGGATCGCACGCGATGTGCAGCCGATCGTGGCCGCCGCCCTTTAAGAAGTGGGTTGTCTGCCTTCCCTACGCGCATTGGGTGTAGCGGAGGAGGGAAAACTCTTAGGTGGCGTGCCTCGAGGCGTAGCCAGGCAGACGGAGCAGGGTGTCACTGGTATTCCTGTTTCTGTCGCCGAAAAAGGGCGCGAGTTAGTCCCTGTGGGTGTTACCATCTATGTCGCCAAGCAACCCGCTAAAGCGCCGTATCCTGCGCTCCCACCAATGCGGTATCCCAGACGAGGGCATACAACAAGCCGAGAACGCGCCTTCCATAGCCTCGACAAGCGACCCTTGACCGTGTAATGATTCGCCAGGAGGGGGATTGCCCAAGTGAGCGAGCGGTTGCGAAGCCTAATAGCAGAGTTGCGGAGACGGTTTGAGGCGCTCTATGGGCCGCGCCTTGTCCGCTCGGTGCTCTTCGGCTCGCAAGCTCGGGGCGATGCCGGACCCGGCTCGGACATCGATGTGCTCGTGGTCCTCGAGGGGCCGGTGCGGCCAGGGACGGAGATCGTCTGGACAGGGGAAACCACGGCGACGATGTCGCTGGATAACAACGTGGTGATATCCTGCACCTTCATCTCGCTGGACAGTTTTGAGAGGGAGGGAAGCCCTCTTATGATCAATGTGCGGCGGGAGGGCTTATTGGTATGAAGCCCAGACGACGCCCTCACCCGACCCGCGCTGGTCTTTCTTAAATGCTTGCCGCTTGGGCGAACTCACTTAACCGTTCGGCGACGCTCTTGACGTGCCGAGGAAGGGGCAGCTTGGCTCCGGCCTCGAATATGGGAATCAGCTTCTCAAGCTCCGGGCCGGAGGCTGCGCCGGTTAGGGCGACGCGGATAGGATGGAACAAGTCCTTTCCTTTGTTGCCTGTCTCCTTCTGCACTTGCTTGGTAAGCGCGCGGAACTGCTCGTAGGTCAACTCCGGCTGGGCCAGGGCCTCGGGAATGAAGGCGTCAAGCACCGTGCGGGCGCTCGGCGTCGGTGCGAGGTCTAATTCCTCGACGGCCTTCCGCGCGTCGTAGTCGAAGATGATCCGAACCGCCTCGGGTAGTTGTTCGAACGTGTTGAGGTTCTTGAGAACGGCGTTCAGCACCCCTTCCAGCCAAGCCGTAACTTCCGCATTTGGTTGGGTTTCCAGGTACCCCGCGGAACGAAGGAACGGCGTCGCCAGTTCCACCAAACGCTGGGGTTGACACTCCTTCAAGTAGTGCCGGTTCAGCCAATAGAGCTTTTCCTGGTCAAACACTGCCGGACTCTTGGTGATGTGCTCGAGCGAAAACTGCTCGACAAGCTGCTGCGGGCTAAGGATTTCCGTCTTCCCATCCGCCGGCGACCACCCTAAGAGCGCGAGGTAGTTCCGCAGTGCCTCGGGGAGGATTCCCATCTCACGAAAACTCTCGAGCGAGGTCGCCCCGTGGCGCTTGGATAGGCGTGCCCGGTCTGAGCCCAGAATGGTGGAGAGGTGGGCAAACTGCGGCGGTTCCCAGCCCAGGGCGGCGTAAACTGCTAGTTGCCGGGGAGTGTTGGAAATGTGGTCGTCGCCGCGAATCACGTGAGTGATCGCCATCAAGTGATCGTCGACTACCACCGCATAGTTGTAATTGGGACTCCCGCCGGAGCGCAGCAGGACCGGGTCACCAATGACCTCCGCCGAAAAACTGGTCGGCCCGTGAACGAGGTCGTTCCAGGAAAACGCGCTGGCCACGATCTTCAGCCGGATTGCAGCCGGTTCGCCCGCCGCAACCTTGCGCGCGGCCTCCTCACGCGGACGCTTCCGGCAGCGCCCCGAATAACCGGGTTGGAGGCCAGCCTTCAGTGCCTCCTGGCGTTCCTGCTCGAGTTGATCTGGAGTGCAGAAGCAGAAATAGGCCTGGCCCTGGTCAATCAACTGGGTAGCCAGCCGGGAGTAAATCTCCTTACGCTCCGACTGGCGGTAGGGAGCAAACTCACCCCCCTTGTCCGGTCCCTCGTCCCAGTCGATGCCGAACCAACGCAGGTCCTCGACCAACTGTCGCTCGTACTCATCCTTGGAGCGCTCGATGTCCGTGTCTTCGATCCGCAAAACGAAGGCGCCGCCGTAATGCCGGGCAAAAAGCCAGTTGAAAAGGGCCGTGCGGGCGTTCCCGACGTGGACGTAGCCTGTCGGGCTAGGGGCAAATCGAACTCTGATCTTAGACATATCTCCCGCCGCCTGTTAACGATAGCACACCTCGGGCATGGCGGCATTACGCTTTCATCATGGATGGGATGAATTCAACGCTGTAAAGGCATACAGTTCCGCATCAGCACACTTCCAAGTGCGCGCCACGATGCGGAACCGCCGCCTAGTTTCTGGAGCGAAGTTCCTGGCAGGTAAGGCAGTAGCGAGCCCAGGGGACAGCCTTGAGGCGAGGAGAGGCAATCTCCTCGTGGCACCCTTCACAGGCGCCGTAAGTGCCGCGAGCACAACGACCAAGCGCATTGTCGACTTCCCTCAGAAGTTGACTGCGCAGACTTGCAGTTACCGCCGTAACATCCTGTTCGGCAGTTCGGACAGCAAACTCAACCACATCGGGCGACTGAACATTGGTCGCCAGCGCCGCCGGCGCACCTTTTGCCGATGCGAGCAATTCGGTTCGCTTCTTCAGCAACAATGTTCGATAACCATTCTTCGCAGTTTTCACAGCAGTTCCCATTCCTACCTCTCCTCCGATCATTTTGTCACAGCCCAAAACCTCATAAGCTACATCGTCAGCGTTAATTGATGACCCTCGACCCCTCAAGGTTGCACAATTTCTCGAAAAATTTTGCCTATGATATACACAAGTTTGACCTCTAGTGTCAAGCCTTTAGGACAGCTTCCCGTTTTGGGCCTGGCGCCAACCTTCAGGTCGTCAAACCGGGGCATGAAGGTCGGCGGCACATCCAATCGCGATAGATTTCGGGATTCTGACAAATGAAACCGCTACAGTGAGTTATGGTACAATTCTGCGCTTGCGGTCGTAGCTTTCGACTGGCGATAGTAAGCAAGGATAGCTTCACCGGCTGGGGCACAATATGGCGTTTCTTGAGGCACTTCCGCTTCAACTGACCGGCTTTGGGAGGTGTTAGGTTTGGCAGAACGCGAAGTGATTATACGTCGGATTCGGAAGGCTTTAGGCCGTCCATTGGACCACACGGTGGCTCGAACGAGCGCCTTGCCGTCGGCCTCGACGCTGGCCGGCGTTCTCCCTCCCATCGCGCCGGAGGATATGCTATCTAAGTTCGAGGCAGAATTAACAAAAGTGGCCGGTGTGGCCTATCGAGCGGCTAATCGACAGGAGTTGGAAGAGATCCTAAGGGTCATCCTCTTTCAGGCTAATGCCAACAACGTGGTCCTATCCCGCAATCGGCTTTTGGCGGAGTTGAACATCGAAGCCCTGCTCCGCTCGTTTGGGAAGAACGTTTCGGCTTGGCCAGCCTCCGCGGAGGGAGAGGTTTCCAAGGGGCAGTCTTCACTATCGATCTTCGCTGAGGCCAGCTTTGCGGCAACCGTGGGGATCACCGGCGTGGAATATGCTCTGGCGGAAACTGGCAGTCTGGTGACAGCCAGTTGGACGGAGGGCGTGCAACTGGCATCGCTGGCCCCGCCGGTGCACGTGGCATTGTACCGGCGCAACCAACTCTTGGCGACGCTCGACGAAGTCCTGGAAAGGCTTCGCGTGGCCATCGCAACCAGGGAGGCCGCCTGGGGCCGGTCGGTAGTTTTCATCACAGGGACCAGCCGTACTGCCGACATCGAACAAATCCTCATTCGTGGGGTTCATGGCCCTGGCGAGGTGCACGCAATTCTCGTGGAAGCCGAATGTTTTGGTTGACCTTCAGGCGAAGAGCGGGTCAAAACTCCTCAGCCAACGAAGTGCGTTCAGCAGGGGAGGCTGATAGGTGCGTCGTATCGTTGAAGGTAATTAGCTCCCACCCAGAGGGCCGGGAGCGGATGATACTCAGGGCGGTATTATTCAGGACAAGCCGCCTTCGGTACTCGTCCGGCGCCATGCCCAGAACGTGGCAGATCGCCAAGCGGCAAACAGTCTTGTGGAAGGTCACCAGCACGCGTCCTTGCTGATGCTTGGGCGCGAGGCAATCCAGAAACGAGACGACGCGCTGCTGGGCTGCCAGGCCAGCTTCGCCGCCCGGAGGCGCGAGTTGCGCGGGCTTGGCCTCCCAAGCGCGAAAGGCCTGGGTGTCGTTCTCCATGATATCCGACAAGGTTCGCCCTTCCCATTCGCCATAATCGAGCTCCACAAGCCTCTGGTCAGGGACGGGTTCGAGACCCACAACCTCGGCAATCAACCGCGCGGTCTCCAAGGCGCGCCCGAGCGGACTCGTGTAGAACGCTTCAAAAGGGATGGTCTTCAGACGCTCGGCGAGGCGCTTTGCCTGCCGGCGCCCGGCCTCGGAGAGCGGTATATCGGATCGACCGCAAAGCCGGTTCTCGGCATTCCAGGCCGACTCACCATGACGCACTAGATAGAAAAGTCCCATAGGAACTGGATGTACTACGTAATCATTCGAGCGGCAGGAATGTCACGCATACGGGCGAAGGCGCCTGAAGCACCTGGCCGGTCGGAGAGAGCAGCCCGGTGATCTGGTTAATGCGGAACTGCACGACATTGTCGGAGTCCTGGTTGGCCACGAACAGATAGGCGCCGGTTGGGTCAATCGTAAAGCTGCGAGGCGTCTTCCCAAGTGTAGGAACCTCTGCCAAAAGCGTGAGTGTTCCTTTCTTAGAGTTGATTGAAAAGACGGCGATCGTGTCGCTCCCGCGGTTCGACGCATACAAGAACTTCCCCGAAGGATGCACGGCCACTTCCGCGCCAGTACTCTCGCCTTTGAAATCTGGGGAGAGGGTCGAGACGGGTTGGAGCACATCCAAAGCTCCCTTGGCCGCCTCGAACCCGAACGGGGTGATGGTGGATTGCATTTCGTCGATCACGTAACCGAACTTCCCGTTGGGAGTAAAGGCAAAATGCCGCGGCCCTGCCCCGGAGGCGACGGTGGCGGAAGGGGGAATATTCGGCGTGAGCGTCCCTTTTCCCGGGTCGAATCGATAAACGAACACCTCATCGAGGCCCAGGTCCGCGCTGATGACGAAGCGGTTGTCCGGTGACATGTAAACCGAGTGTACGTGCGGCCCTTCCTGGCGTTGGGAGTTGATGCTGGCGCCTTTGTGCTGCACAAACGCCGTGGCCTTGCCCAGACTTCCGTCGCCAAGAATTGGGAACACCGCCAAGCTTCCGCCGCCGTAGTTGGCGACCACAACGAACTTTCCAGTCTTATCCACAGTGAGATGGCAGGGACCCGCCCCGCCGGACGGCACTTCGTTCAAGAAGGTGAGCTTACCAGTCCCTGGAGCAATGGCAAAGGCGCTGACTCCGCCGCTACTGTGGCCCTGGTACTCAGATACCTCGTTGACGGCGTAAAGGTGCTGGCGGCTAGGGTCTATGGTCAGAAATGACGGGTCGGCAGTCTCGGCCGCCACTCCAATCGAGTCCAAGTGGTCCGAAACTGCGTTAAACCGGCAAGCGTAAACGCCTTTGCTTCCCTTCTCGGTATAAGTGCCGATGTACACAACATACTTGGTCGGGCCGGCAGCCGGATCGGCGCCGCGAGCGCGAAGGGTTGGGAGAAACGGCACCGTCAGCGCCGCAAGAATTAACGCAAGGCAAGGATTGGTTTTCATGTTCCTATGAAACCTCATTCGACCCCTTGGGTGCAAGTGGTATAATTGCAGTGGTTAGTGCTTAGTGGCTAGTGACTAGTACCGGCAGTTAAGCTACGGGCTCCGTTCCCTAGCCACTGGGCACCAAGCACTAGCCACTTACATTCCCATGACTAGCTTAATGGAAGAAATCGGTCAGCAGCCAGCGGTCCTTTCGGGCCTGCGGAAGTTTTATACCAGTCCCGGAGCCATTCCCTCCAAAGTACTGCGAGGGATGGTGAATAGCTGGCCACCTACCGTGGTGTTCACTGGAATGGGATCGTCGATGTATGCAGCCTACCCGGCCCAGGCTTACTTGAATTCACTCGGCATTCGCGCCCTGATCTGGGAGACGGCCGAACTGGTGGATCACCTGCGGAAGTTCCACGGTGCAGACATACTGCTGGTGGTTGTCTCGCAATCGGGTGAAACGGCAGAAGTGCTCAGGTTGCTCGACGCTTTGCCGAGGAAAGAGGGCCTGGTGGCGATCTGCAATACGGAAGCAAGTTCCCTGGCCCGGCGAGCCAACCTGTTGCTGCCGATGATGGCCGGCCGTCCCGCCGCGGTGGGCACCAAGACTTACGCCTGCGCCGTGGCGGTTTTGATGTATCTGGCAGTAGCGATATCCCGCAAGCCGCCCCAGGCGCTTACGCAGGCGTTGATGCAGGCTATCGAGGCGCAAGAGGAGATTCTGGAACGCGGTGACGAAGTGACCTTACCCACCGTCGAGTATTTTAACAATCCGCACTACATTGCCCTGCTGTCCCGGGGAGCCGAACTGGCTTCGGCGTACCAGGGGGCGCTCTTGTTCAAAGAGGTGGCGAAAATGGGCGCGGAACCCATGAGCGCCGCGCAGTTCCGCCACGGACCCATGGAAATCATCGACCCCGCCCATCGCTACATCGTCTTCGCCCGGCAGAGAGAGACCGGCCCCAAGCGCCCGGCTGATGCTGGGCTCTTCAAGCTGGCGAAGGACATACGCAAGCACGGCGGGCGCGTGCTGCTTTACTCCGACCAGCCTTTTGCGGACACGACCAATGTTCGGCTTGTGCCCGTTGAGCCGGTCCGGCTTGGATTGGGAACTCTGATCGACTCCGTCCATATCCAGTTGCTGGTGCACGAACTCGCTATGCGCGCCGGCCTGGAACCCGGCAGCTTCCGGTTTGCGATGTCATGATCGACGAAGCCACAATCCAGCAAGCCGTGGAATTGCTGCGGCAGGCGGCGCCGGGTGCCACGGTGATCGTCTTCGGTTCCTGCGCACGTGGTGAGATTACCGAGGACAGCGACCTCGACGTGCTCGTGGTCGAACCGAATGTCACGGCACGGCACGAAGAGATGGTGCGGCTAAGCGATGTATTGCGGCCGCTTCAGATCCCAGTAGACGTGCTAGTTGCGAGCAAGGAGACCTTCGAGTATTGGGCTGACACGCCCAACACGATTTACCATGAAGTCGCCCGGGAGGGACGGGTGTTCGATGCAACACTCCCGTGAGCACGCTCAACTCTTACTCCGGAAGGCCCGGCAAGATGAGCTCGTCTTGGAGAAGTTCATTGCTGACCCCTCTCTGCCCGACGAAATCATTGGCTTCCATGCCCAGCAGGCCATCGAAAAGACCTTGAAGGCCGTGCTCACAAACTGCGGACTCTCCTATGGAAGAACTCACAATCTGGGTGAACTTCTGAAACTGCTGGGTGCGAGTGGGATTTCTTTCCCTGAAGAGTTTCAGGAGATGAGACGGCTGACCCCTTTCGCCGTGGATTTCAGGTACGAAGACATACCGCTAACGCTGGACAAGCCCTTTGACCGCTTCTGGGCTCGCGACTGCGTGTCCAAGGTTCGCTCTTGGGCAGAATCGATCCTGCGAGACAACGAGGGCGGTCGGCCTTCCGGTGAAGGCGGGTCAGTTTGAACTGCCGGCTAAACTAAGGTTGAATCCTCTCCGCGCGATGGCCGCCGAAGGCGTGAATGGTTCGAGTGCCCGCCATCACTTCACCCCCATGCCAGGTCCCCTTCGGAATGAAATACTCTTCTCCGGCTTTCACAGGTACTCGCTCGTCATCGAAAATGAGAGTGTAGCAGCCCTGAACGACTAACATGTATTCGTCGTAAGCGTGCGCGTGCGGGATTGATTTCGCCGATTCACGACAGGTCCAGAACGCCATCTGACTTCCGTCCACGCCGTCAAAAACGTAGCCATCAACTCCCGGTGTGGCTTGACTACTTGTGGCAATCCTGTTCGCAGGACTCTTCATGAAATCCGGAAAATCCTCCACGGTTCCTCCTTAGACTGGGCATCAGTCAAATGGGTCGGGAGAGATTATATCCGCTCCTGGAAACTTCCAACACGTTTCGAAGACTCGGCGGCTGGCGCAGACATCCGGGTTTTGATGTCTGCGAGGTTCGCGCCAGCGAACCCTGATTGTACTGCGGCGATCACACCCTTGCCTGCCGGGCGCATATTGAACCGCTGCCCCCATTGGCGCGTGTGACATACACTTCCGCGTTATGCCCGTTTATCGGGCAGCTCGATTCGGTTTGGGTTTTTTAGTTCAGGGCGTCGTTCACCAAACAGACACCGGGGTGGTGCTTCAGTTGATTCACCGTCATGTGTTCGAGAATCTTGCCTTCTGGAACGCTCACCAGGTATCCCTCCATGTGACCAAGGTCGGGACCACAGTCGGTTGTGGGGTAGACCTGGGTCAAAAGCAACAGGTTCCCGCGAATCCATTTTAGGGCGCTGACGGTGTTCCCACGAGCCTCACAATAATGGCGCGTCTTGAAATTGGCAACGGCGGCGTCGATAGAGCTTGAGACCTCTTTTACGCCATTGCCATCGACTAGAAAAACGCGAACGAGGGCGCCGCCGATTGGGCCGCCCTCGCCCCAGTAGGTAATGGCGATGCGAGCTTGATTTGTCGTGGTAGAAAGCCCGAGTTTGTGTTCGACGGCGATCCACACGGCCGCCGAATACATCTCGTCGACCGAAGCCTGAAAGATCTCCTGCTTCCCCCGCACAAACCAGAAGGTCGGGCCTTCGGTGTTAGAAGGAAAACCGGCATCCAACTCTAAGTCGTCAACCAGCGCGACTTTTTCGCGATCTGCGGAATACGGAACCCATACCTCAAACCCATCTTGCGCGCATTCCGTGAGCAATAATTTCGGATTCGTCTTGGGGGCCTTCCGCTGGCCCGATGATGGGTACGGAGTTGTCAAGACGAGGATAAACACGGACATCGCTGTAACAGTTACCGTCATCTTCGTCATGCGCCGAATATACCCCGAATCCCAATCAACACCAAGTGCCCGATGAGTCGGCTTGCCGGAAGCTGGCGGTTCCGGGGTAGACACACCCGCCACAAACGCGTTCTCACTTGTCGCCGCGCTCATGAACGCCCGGTGTGCGATTCGGTTCGGAGTGACCCACTTCTGAAGAATCTGCCATAGAGTTCTTACCGCGTCCGCGCCGATGGGGCTGCTGCCCGTCAAACCGGCAGAAGTGCTGCTCTCTTACACCGGCTCCGACAACTGGTCAGCTGGATTGAGCCGCCACTCGAGCGTGTCCCTTCGGGACATCGCAGACCCCAAAAAACGGGGTCTGCGCCAGCCCATCTGGCTCAGCGTCGAAACGGTTTAGTGCTGACGATCTTTCCGCCTTCCTCGACGGTATAAGTTGCGTTGGCCTTGAGGCTACGAAGAGTGTCCTTCTGACCGCTGGGCCAGGTGATTTCCATGCTGTCAGCCTGAGTGGCTTTTTCCAGGCCGAAAGTTAAGGTGAGTTCGCTCTGCGAGCAATAGCTCGAGCCGGAGTGAACGGTCTGCCAGTTGGTGATTCCCCCCGAAGTGACGCGGACCTGCGCGCCGATGCCGTCGCGGTTCGAGCGCGTCCCGACGGTCCTTATGCGAATGGCGTTGTTGCGGCTCCCGCCCACATTGCGGAAGAGGTACGCAGGCCCGCCGTTGGTCGTCATCAGAATATCCGGCGCGCCGTCGTTATCGATATCCGCGTAGGCAGCGCCCCGCGCCACCATGCGGCGCGTGAAGCCGAGTTGCTTTCCGATTTCCTGAAACTTGTCGTGGCCCTCGTCGTGGAACACCAAGGGAAGTTCGGCGTAAGCCACCTGTTGCTGGATAAGTCCGATGTCCGGCTCGATGTGGCCGTTGGCGACGAACATATCCTGAAGGCCGTCGAGGTCGTAATCGAAGAAGAAGAGGCCGAAAGAGAGAGAGAGCAGGCTGGCGCGGCCTACGGAAGAGGAAGGCGCGATATCAATAAAGAAGCGGTTGCCCTCGTTGTGATAGAGGCCGAGCATCTGGTTGGAGAAATTGCCGATGGCCAGGCTGGGATAGCCGGAGTGATCGAAGTCGTTCTCGTCGATCCCCATGGCGCCGCGCGCCACGCCATCTTCGCTGAAGGCGATGCCGGCTTGCACGGCCTGTTCGGTGAAGGTCCCGTCGTGGTTGTTGCGATAGAGCTTGTTGCGCTCTGTGTCGTTTGAGACCGCAAGGTCCGGCCAGCCGTCCATGTCGTAGTCAATCACCGCCACGCCCAGCGATTTGCTGGTGGGGTCGTAGATGCCGGCCTTCTCAGTGACGTCCTCAAAGCGGCCGTTGCCGAGATTATGAAAGAGCCGGGGGGTATCGCCCTTATACGCTTCCGGCGTGCAGTAGGATTTGTGCCGGCCGTCGAGCGCGCAGTAAAGGTCTTCCCGCTCGGACCACTTCACGTAGTTGGTCACAAAGAGATCCAGCTTGCCATCCTTGTCGTAATCGAACCAGGCGGCGCTGGCGCCAAAGCCAGTGTTATTCACGCCGGCGGTCTTCGTGACATCTTTAAACGTTCCATTGCGCTCGTTGTGGAAGAGATGCGCCTCGCCGAGGCCGGTGATGTAAATATCGTCCCATCCGTCGTTGTCGTAGTCGCCCACCGCCACGCCCATGCCGTAGATCTCGACGTCCAGGCCTGCC
>Ga0181535_10007095_pt1 | contig 11364 bp, 12 predicted proteins | sample PEATcosm2014_Bin_44_FD_119774 | JGI IMG/M metagenome (GOLD analysis project Ga0181535, IMG submission 119774) | Peatland microbial communities from MTU Mesocosm Facility, Houghton, MI, USA - PEATcosm2014_Bin17_30_metaG | ecosystem: Environmental > Terrestrial > Soil > Wetlands > Peat | place...
ACAATGACGTGCAATCGCTGAACAGTCTGACCGGGCCGCTTTCGGCGACGACTGTTACTTCTTCGAATTCCAGCATCGTGACGGGGTCTTCGGTTTCGGGGACCGCGGCCGGAAATACCGTAGTCGTGGTGGGCAACCTGGCAACGACGGACACGTGGGCTTCAAGCGCCGTATCGAGCAGTTCGGCTGCACTGCCGGCTGGAACCGTAACCATTACCGGTCCCAGCGGAACACCGACCACCATCACGTTGGGAAGCGGTGTGAATACGTTGAGCGAATTAGCCACCGCCATCAACGGCGACAACCTGGGCGTGACGGCGAATGTGATCACGGACGCATCAGGGGCGCTGCTCACCATCCAGAGCAACACGTCAGGCAGCGCGGGCGAGTTCTCAGTGACGAGTTCAGCGCCGACGAGCTTCGGCTTCAGCGAGGCCGTCGCGGGAAACAACGCCTACCTGACGGTTAATGGCGTGGCGATTACGAGCGCGACCAACACGGTGACGGGAGTGGTGCCGGGGCTTACGCTGAATCTGCTGAGCGCGAGCCCCGGGACGCAGGTGACGCTGGGCGTCTCGCATGACACCTCTCAGGTCTCCACGGCGATTCAGCAATTCGTATCCGACTACAACACGCTGATCACGGCGGTGAATGCCCAGTACACAGACACGGGATCGGGTGAAGGAGTGCTGGCGAGCGACCCGACCGTGAACACGCTGCAGAGCGCGATTCTGAGTGCGGTGGATTACACATACACACCGGCATCGGGCACGACGACGATTCCGAATCTGACCTCACTGGGCATCAGCATGAACAAGGACGGTACGTTGAGCGTGGACAACGCTACGTTGAACAGCGTGCTCGAGAACAACTTCAGCGATGTGCAGAGCTTTTTTCAGGGGACGTCGCTGAACGGGTTTGCCAACTCAGTGGATCAGCAGCTGAGCACCTTCCTCAATCCGGCAGATGGCGCGTTCACAGTGGATTTGAGCGGCATGAGCAGCCAGGTCAGCGATCTCGAGACCGACGTTACGAACTTCCAGACCAACGTGATTGCTCCCCTGCAAACACAGTTGCAGAGCGAGTACAGCAAAGCTGAAATTGCCCTGCAGGATCTGCCCAACGAGCTCAAGCAAATTGACGCGGAACTGGGCCAGAACAACAACTCCAGCAACGGTTAATGAGGAATGATGAGGTTGGTGGAAGCAGCATATCGGAAGGCGACGGCGGCAAGCGTAAGCGGGCTTGGCCTTCTTATCGCGCTTTATGACGAGCTTGCCGGCGATCTGCGCGAGGCGGCCGAGGCCGAGAGGCGCAACGATATCGCGGTACGCTGCCGCAAAGCGAACCATGCGCTGCTGGTGATCGGACATCTGGAGCAGTGGCTCGAGCGGGGGCAGGGCGGAGAGCTGGCGGATCAGCTGAAAGTGTTTTACGGATCGCTCAGGCGCAATATCATCGCGGCCCAGGCAAAGCGTTCATCGGCCATGCTTGAAGAGCAGATGGCACAGGTGCTCGAGGTTCGCACGCAGTGGCAGAGGTTGGCCGAGAGAAGCGCAACCAGCGAGCCGTTCATACTGCCGCCCGTCGTGACTCGCCGGCCGGGGCCCTTCTCTCCGGCGACGGAGCAACGGCGCAAGAACTGGTCGGCTTGAGATTTTAAGCAGTTTCGGAAACGCTACGTCACCGTTTCCGAAGCCGCTCCATCGTTCCTTACACCGGGCGTGGCCGATATAGTTTTGGCCACGCCTGTTTTTTTGCGGGGGCGGCCGCCGCTCCAATATTGTGAGCAGACCCTAGAACTGGTTGCATAAATCCTCGGGGCCGGTTCAAAAACGTGCCCCAGGGGCTAAAGCCCCAGGGTCTTATAGGGCTTTTGCGGCACGACTGAAGTCGTGCCCTTTCGCGGCGCCATTTATGCAACCAGTTCTAGCTTGGCGGCACCAGATAATCCAGCAGAGTATTGGGAAGCACCTTGGCCGCAGCGGCCAGGGCAGCGCTGTTGTCGGTCTCGGCCTGGCTGAGCTCTGTCGCCACGGTCGCCTCATCTGCGCCAACCAGATTGTTCTGCTGCGTTGACAGAGTCACCGTCTCCTGCTGCAGGAAGGTTTCCTGCGAGTTGAGCTGGCTCTCAGCATTGCTATAGAAGCCCTGCGCCTGGCTGACGTTGTTGATGGAGGAGTCGACAGCAGCGGTGGCGGACTCAATCTGGGTGCTGTCTCCGCTGCTGAGCGCCGAAGCCAGGGAACTGAGCGCGCCAATGACGCTGTTGCTGGAGTTTGAAAAGATCTGGCTTCCGGGAAGGTTGACCTGCACGCTCAGGTTGTCGCCGACGGCCACGGAATTGGAGTCGCTGTTGCCGTTGTATTTGTAGCCGGATGGCGACGCGGCATTGACGGTATATGGCGCCGCGCCGGATGCTGTTCCGCCGAAGAGATAAACACCTTCGACCGAAGTGTTGGCTTGCGACACCACGGTGGAGAGGATGGACTGCACCTGCTGCGACAGATCAGCGAGATCGGTACTGTTATTGGTGCCGTTGGCGCCTTCCGTTCCCAGCGACACGGCCTGCGAAAGCTGGGTGACGATGGAGCTCAACACCGAACTTGCCGATTGCACATTTGCGAGCGTGCTCGAGATGTTCTGGGTGTAGGTAGCCGCATCAGAACTTTCCAGCGAGTTCTGGACCATCTGAGACGAAGCGGATGGATTATCCGACGGCTGGTTGACACTTTTGCCGGTGGCAACCTCCTGAAGCAGCGTGTTGAGGGTGCTCTGGCTCTGCTGCAGGTCGGACACGATATCGGGAACAAAGTTTGGATTTACGCGCATAGCAATCAATAGCTTTGTGAGGTGCCCATTTCGAGGGTCACGGTATTGAGCAACTGAATGGTGCTGACGACTCGGGCCGCCGCCTCATAGGCGGTTTGATAGCGGATCAGGTTGGTGGTCTCCTCGTCGAGATTGACGCCGGAGACCGAGCTTTGCTGATTGGTGAGCTGCGTGATGTTGTCGCCCAATGCAGTCGATTGCGCGGTGGCATTGGAGGCGGCGCTGCCCACGTCATACACAATATCGCCATAGGCATCGGCCGGGGTTTGACCGGACGACATATTTCCGTTCACAGCGGCAAGAAGATTGGTGATATTTCCGTTGCTGCCCGTCGATCCGTCAGAACTGATGGCGACCTGCGAGCCGCTGGTCAATGCCACGCTGAGGCCGGCGGCAGCCGAACCGCTGGAAGGAATGCTGAAGAACGGCTGCCCGGTGGCGCCGGTGGAGTCAGTCCCTTTGGCCTGGGCCCCATTTACGCTGTCAGCAAATTGCGTGGCCAGCGCGTTCAGCGAATCCAGGAAGCCGGGAATGATCTGATCGCGTGTCTGGATGGCGCCGCCCAACTGCCCGCCCTGAATGCTTGCCGTGATGTTATTGCCGTTCGCGTCCAGCACCTGCTGGAAGCCGTCGCTGCCGGTTGTGGTCTGCAGCGCGAAGCTCCGATTGCCCATGACCAGCGGTGAACCGTTCGCGGTAGTAATCACCTCTCCGTCGCTGCTCTGCGTGATGGAGATGCCGACGAGGCCGGAGAGCTGCTGCACGAGTTGATCGCGCTGGTCCTCGATGGTGCCGCCATTCTGCTGCGACATGACCGTCGGGGTCAGTTGCGAATTCAACTGCGCAATCTGGCTGGTGAGCGAGTTGATCTGCGCCACCGTCTGGGTCACTTGCTGGTCGGCCGCCGTCTGCGCGCCTTCGAGGCCGCTTGCCGTGCTGTTGAACGACTGGGCCAGGTTTTGGCCGGCTGTCACCACGCTGTCCTGCACCGACGAATTGGCTGGATTGGCGGAGAGAGCGGCCAGGCTGCTGGAAAACGCGTTGAGCATACTGCCGATATCTCCGCCGGTGCTCGAAAAAAGATCCTGAATCGACTGCAGGTTGGAGGATTGGGTGTTCACGCTGCTCTGCAAGGAGGTCTGCTGCTGAATCTGCAGGTTCAGCAGCTGAGCGCGCACGCTCGCGACGCCGTTCACGGTCACGCCGCCGCCGGTAACGGTATCGCCGTTGAGGTATTCGGGATTCTCGCTGAGCTGGACCTGTTCGCGGGTGTAGCCCGGCGTGTTGGCATTGGAGATGTTATTGCTCGCGGAATCGAGAGCAGCCTCGGCCGCACTCAGTCCCTGCGTCGCTACCAGTAGTGTTGTATTCAATCCTCCCATGGCGATTACGCCCGGCAGGACCAGGTCTGCAATTTCGACCGGTCGCCGGAATCCTCCTTGAGTTGTCCTTTGAAAGAATTGAAAAGCGAAGTCATCAGCGCTACTGAGCGGCTGGAAAATTGAAGAAGGAACGAATAGCGGAGATTCAGCCGGTCGAGTTCGGCCGCGGCAGCGCGAATCTCCGGCAGCAGATCGCCTGCGGCGGGATTTCCCCCGGGGTTGCTCAGCTAGGCGTTCGAAGGTGCGGCAGGGGGGCTTAACTCGCTTGCCAGTTGGCTCAGCCGCGCGCTGAGGTACTGCTGATTGGAGACGCTGTCTTCGAGTTCCGGCAGGTTGTTTGAAGAGATGGCCCCGATGGCGCGTTCGAGTTCGATGGAAAGGGAGCGCAGCAGGTTAAGATGCTCTTCTGCCTTGCTCGTCCGGGGCTGGGCACCGTCTCTGGTCATCCGCGCTTATCTGGCCTTCCTTCGCCCGGCTTGCCATATTCCGCTTGGCAGCCGATGCCGGATCCAGATCGCGCGATTCCAGGCCACGGTGGAGGAAGCCCCACTATGCCTCAGGCCTGCTCGTCGATCATGGCTCCGGCAATCTGGTCCGGTTCGAGCTTATACTGCCCACTCTGAATCGCCTGTTGCAGGGTCTGCACCAGATCCTGCCGAACCTCAGGCGAATTCATGGCCTGGCTCACCAGCGAATCGACCGCAGTGGAACCTGACGCGAGTGTCGTCCGGTCCTCTGTCGCGTCAACGGTCGAGTTTGGGGAAACTGCCGGGGGCTTCCCCGTGCTGGCAGACTGGGTATTCAGTTCGCCAGCCAATTCAGTGGCAGCCGAGTTGAACAGGTCAATTCTCATTTTGAGCCCTTCCGTGATACTGCCATTCTATCGGCATTTCCGGCTGTGGAATTCAACGGAAATGGCTCATTCTTTGGGGAAATCTCTGCCCCTGTGGCGGCTGGCCCGGAGGGCCCCCCGGCCGCTTGCGTCCTTTCAGCCATGGCGGTCATGGCCCTGGTGATCATGGCAGCGATGCCGATGCCCCCGTTCGCGGCCATCGACTCTGCCAGTGTCTGAACACCCAGGCTCATCATCTGATCGCGCGCGCCCGCGTCGTCATCGTCCTCGGCGCCCGGCACCGTGGCCAGCGACTGCTCCGCCTGCTGCAGCCATCCTGAGAGCAACAGGGTCTCAAATTCTTTAGCGCCCTTCTTGATTTTGGCCAACTGGTCGGGGCTGCTCTGCCCGGAATTCACGGCCGATTGCATCTGCTGCAGCAGCTGCGATTCCCGCGCCTGCTGCAGGCTTACCGGGGTGCTGATCATGCTGGGACCCATCGAGCTGCTGCCCATTTACTGCACCTCCAGGTCAGCTTGTATGCCGCCTTCGGCCTTGATGGCCTGCAGAATGGCCACCACATCGGTTGCTGTGGTGCCGATGGCGTGCAGCCCGTTCACGAGCTCTTCCACATTGGCGCCGTCGTCAAGCCGCATCGTCTGGGCCGGGGTCTCGCCTGCTGTCAGCGTGGTCTGAGGGATAAATGCGCCGGTCTCTGGGGCAACTCCCTGGGGCCCTCCGGCACCTCCTGCGCTCGGTGCGCCGCCCGGCTGTCCTGTGCCTCGCCCGCTTTCGGAGGGAGGCGTTGAAGTGCCGGTCCGATCAGAGCCGCGCTGCTGCTCCCCTGACGCAGATCCCGCGCCATTGAAAACATAAGTCGGCGCGAGTGGAACCGGCGCGGCCGTGTAGGTTGTCACCACCTGAATGGAGAGATTGCCGTGAATGACAGAGACCGGCGTGAGCTTCACATCGCCGCCCAGAACGATGGTGCCGGTTCGTTCGTTGATCACAATCCGGGCCGGGGTATGCACATTGATGGCCAGATTCTGCACCCGCACGATGAGCCCGGGGACCGACGCCTCACCACTGTCGCTCACCGATACATCAACTCGTGTGCTGTCCAGTGCCGTGGCTACCGTGCGATGAAACTCCTGGTTGACGGCGTCTGCAATCTGGCTGGCGGTGGTGAAGTCGGGGTTGCGCAGGATCAGAGAGACGGTCTTAAAGCCATGCAAATCGACCGCGGTGTCTCGTTCCACAATGCCGCCGTTGGGAATGGTGCCGACCGTGGGCGAGTTGACGTCCTTGCTGTTCAGACTGTTGCCGACGGAATAACCGCCCACAACCAGAGGCCCTTGCGCTTCCGCATACACCATGCCATCCGGGCCATGGAGCGCGCTCAACAGCAGCACGCCTCCCATCAGGCTCTTGGCGTCGCCTACCGAGGAGACGGTGATATCCAGTTTGGATCCGGGACGCGCGAAGGGGGGCAGCGTGGCGGTAATGAAAACGGCGGCTACGTTTTTGACTTCAACCGAGCCGGGAGAAATGAGCACGCCCATTTTCTGCATGGCATTGGCAAGCGTCTGCACGGTGAAATAGGTCTGCTGGCTGTCGCCGGTACGATTGAGTCCCGCCACCAAACCGTAGCCGACCAGCATGTTGTCTCTTACGCCTTCAACACTCGTAATATCGCGCACCAGCACGCGGCGGTTGGACGAATCCGCACCGCGAGCGGGCGCAATGGACAGCAACGCGGCAGCGGCCCATACCGCGGCGCACCAGGCCCTGCGCACTGCAGACCGAGCCGATTTGGAGTGAGACGTCATCGGTTTCAGAGCCCAATCAACCAGAGAATCGCACGCGCGATAGGATTAAGTCGGTGGGTTGCGTCGGAGATGATTCCCTTGCCTTTCACCTCGATTTCCAGGTTGCCGAGGGCTGCCGAGGGAACCGTATTATTCGGGCCGATATCGTTGGGCCGGACGACGCCGCGGATCACGATGTCTTCATGCTGATTGTTCATGAAGATCTTGCGCTCGGCCTCCACCACCATGTTTCCACTGGGCAGCACCGCAACCACTTGTGCCGTCAGGCTGGTCTGGAACGTGGTGTTGGAATTGGTTTGCCCCGATCCCTTTAAAGCCGTTGTGGTGTTGGCAGCGAACAGCGGATTGACGCCAGCGGTGCTTAATTCTCCCGGCAATCCTGTAATCCCGGTGGTTGTGGAGGCCGCTCGGGAAGTGGTGACATCCCCTTCCTGAGACGCTGTGGTCTGGACGGATGCGACAATGACCAGCGTGTCGTTCACCTTCCTGGCCTTGTAATCGTTGGAGAGATCGTTCAGATCGCCGCCCGCCGACCAGAGGCTGCCGAGCGTATGTTGCGGCGCGGACACATCCACTTCCTGAAGGCGCGCGATGTAGTCTGACCGAAGCTCAGCAGGACTGTTGGGCTTCTTTTTCTTGGCATGGGCTTCCGGGCCCAGCATCGATAAAAGCACGATCGCCGCGCAAAGCGGGGCGACGGCGCGCTGCATCTGTGGGGTCATCCTCACAATCGCCCTCGCAGCAATCTGTCGCCTGCAACCTGAGCGGAGTAGAACTGGCGCCGGTCGGGACTGGAAAGCTGGATGGTTTGGCCCAACGCGCCATTCTCAAGGCAGATTACGGGCAGAGTGATCTGAACGTGCGCCCCCTCGAGCAGCAGAGTCGCCCTTTCTCCCGTCCGGACGAGGGTTGCAGACGATTTGGGTGGTTGCCCGCCCGGCAGCGCAGCGGACCCAAAAGCGCCGGCGCCAAGCTGCAGAGCCACGAAAAACGGAAGACATTGCGTGCTGTCGGCGCACTCCACTCGAGCCATTGCCCGGTCACTCCCTGCCGGCGCAATGGACGTCACCTTCAACGCAGGCTGTGGAACGCTGGCGACAACATCGGCAAGCAGAGACACTTTCTCCGACTCGACCTGCACTCCTGATCGGCGTACCGCAGCGGCAACCTGCTCCGCAGTGAGGTGATACTGTTGCGCAGCAGCCGGCACAGGAAGCGCGGCTGCGGCACAGACGACGGTAAGCAAAATGTTTCGCCGCTGAAGCATGCGCTTCCCCTATTGAGCAAGCTGGTTGAGCTGCTGCAGCATCTCGTCGGCCGCCTTGACGACCCGCGAGTTCGATTCGTACGAGCGCTGCGCGAGAATCATGTTCACGAATTCATCAACAATGTTGACGTTCGACGACTCCAGCATTCCCTGCTGGATGGTGCCCAGCCCGTCCGTGCCGCCCGGAGAGCCCACAACCGGATTGCCGGATGCTGTAGTGGGCAGATAGATGTTGTTGCCGATGCTGTTCAGGCCGCCAGGATTGGCGAATGTGGCCAACTGAATGGTGCCCACCTGCTGGGCCTGCGTCTGGCCGGGCAACGTCACTGAGACGGTTCCGTCGCTGCCCACCGTAATGCTTGTGGATGCTGTGGGAATGTTGACTGTGGGCTGCAGCTGATTTCCATTTGCCGTCACCAGATTGCCCTGCGCGTCGGTCTGGAATGATCCGGCGCGGGTATAACCGATCTGGCCGTTGGGCAGCAGAATCTGGAAGAATCCTGTGCCCTGAATAGCCATGTCGAGGGGATTCCCGGTGCTGGTCAGATCGCCCTGAAGCTGAAGAATCTCGGTATTTCCGGGCCTCGTTCCCAGTCCGATCTGCAGGCCGGAGGCCACGGTGGTCTGCTGCGTGGCCGCAGCCCCAGGCATGATCTCGTTCTGGTAGAGAAGATCGGAGAACTGCACGCGGCGCGCCTGGAATCCGCCCGTGCTGGAGTTGGCGAGGTTGTTCGCGATGTTATCCAGATTGATCTGCTGGGCCGTCATGCCGCTGGCCGCCGTTGAAAGCGCATGCATCATATGCGATATCCTCTAGCCCACTTTGGGCAGTTCCTGGGTTGCAGTTTTATCCATTTCCGAATTGAACATGGCCATCGCGCGCTGCATCGACTCGGCGGAGCGCTGCGCGGTAACAAGCTGAACCATCGCCGTGATCGGATTCACATTCGAGCTTTCAACCACCCCCTGGAGCACGGTCGAATTGGGCGAGGGCTGCGCTTTGCCGGCAGGAGCGGAGTAATAGGTGCCTCCCAGGCATTCGATCTGCGTGCCTGCCGGGAAATCGACGACCTGCAGTTTGCCAGCAGTCGCTCCGTTCGAAGAGATGGTGCCATCGGGGCTGATGGAGATGGGTCCCGGCACCATCGTGATGGGGCCGTTCTGGCCGAGCACGGGATCACCGGCAGACGTCACCAACTGACGGTTTGCGGATACTTGAAAGCTGCCATTGCGCGTGTACACCGGACCGTGCGCGGTTTGCACGGCAAAGAACCCTAAGCCCTGAATAGCCATGTCCAGTTCGTTGCCGGTTTTCTGGAGCGTGCCCTGCGACATGTCGAGGCTGGTGCCGCTCATGACGCCGAAATCGTTCACGGCGCGGTCCATGTCCGACGTGAGCAGGTCATCCGAATTGCCGGCGTCGGCAAGCACGCTGCTGAAGACTTCTTTTTCCGCACGATAGCCGGCGGTGCTGACGTTCGCCAGATTATTGGCGATCGTATCGAGCTCCTGCGTGCGCGCCATCAACGCAGTCCCTGCGGCATAATATCCACTGCCCAATTGCGGAGTCCTCCACATTTGGAACATGCAAGACACATGCCATTCGGATAGGCAATTTTTGCCCGAAAAAGGCCACTAAACCGCTTTTACAAGGGCAATTGCATGAGGAATCGATGAGAAGGCAAGCGAACATTCCCCGGCAGTCGATGGCGAGCCAATCGCATCCTCACCGGCGGGTGGTCAGATGCGGCAGGGCAGGACCCAGGCAGAAAACAGAACGCTGCCGAACTGCGCGCTATTTCTGTATCGCTGCGCGCCCGACCCTGCGGAGGGAAAGATTTTGCGCGGCAGCCAGAGGACACTCGAGCCAGGATTCCTTTGCCGGGTGATGGGCAACGGTGACGAATTTCGCCCACGCGGGGCAATGCCCGGGCAGAAGAACCTCGCCGAAGAAATCGATCACGAAGCGTGGGAACCGCCATTGCTCGGCGAGTGCAAGCGCCACTTGAGCGGCATCGCCGTCGAGGCCCACATTGCCCCAGCCCAGCACTGCAGGCAGCGCGCCCAGCGCGTGAAGCAAGCCCGTCAAATAGGCCTGATCGGGAGTGATACCGGGAGCGCCAAGCCCGGCGAACAGTTTGAAGTACTGCGCGACGTCTTCGGCGTGCACCCAGAATTGCCGCGCGGTATGCGTGTGCATGCCAACGAACGATCCTTTCGCCGCGGCTTCCAGGCAGGTCCGCGGTCCAAGCTCAGAGATGCAATCCTCGACACGTGCCGGGCTATCGGCCGCTGCGGGGAATTCCTGACCGGCCAGCCTAAGGATCTGGATGGTTGCACCGACATCTGCCAGTACCGCTTCAGTGAACGCACGCAGATCGGTTGCACTTCCGCGCACCTCCAGTTCCATGCGCAGGAGCGTTTCGGCTAATACGGGAATCGCCGGGAGATCCGCGATTGCATCGTATTGAGGAGTCAACGGAGGCGTAGCATGCTTCTTGCCCCCGGGCAATACCTCGAACCTGTCAGCATAGTACATCGTTCGTCTCCTGAATCCCTATCGGCATTTGCGGTGCGTTTTGCTAAGAGATTTCAGGCGATAACGCAATTTATTTGCGCAGGGATGGCTCGCGGAACAATGCATTGCCGGTCGAGTCTGCTGGTGAGATTTCGATGAGGGACAGCCTTCGGGCAGGGGTCTGCGCACAAGTTGGAATGGAATCAGAAGTTTATCTTCAGTGACGCCAACCGGCTCTTGCGACGAAAACGCGTTCAAACATGCCGCGATGGATTTGGACCACATCCTGAGTGGAAGCGCTTGGGACTTCCGCGGCGGCAACATTCAGGTCGAAGAGCACATCCATGGTTCCCTTATTTCCTGTGAGCCGGGTCCAGAGGAATGAGTGGCACCTGGTGAAGAAGGCTTCACGGGCCGCAATTTGCAGAGCATAACCACCCAGGCTCATGGCCATTTCACGTGCTGCACCCGGCCGCTCGACCACTGCCTCCTTGTATCCTCTGGGCGCCGTCAATCTGTACAACTGCCGCGTAAGTTCCGTGGGAGTGATGAAGCATGGCTCGGCCCTGCAGCCGCTGATCTGTTCGATCGCCTGTAACAGGCTGTGGTCCACGCGCTGCACAAAGCCCAGCACCAGCCTTTTGTAATCGCTGGAATAATAAAGAGGCGTGGCCTTACATGCATGGAACAGCGTCGGCGGCAGA
>Ga0181535_10007097_pt1 | contig 11364 bp, 12 predicted proteins | sample PEATcosm2014_Bin_44_FD_119774 | JGI IMG/M metagenome (GOLD analysis project Ga0181535, IMG submission 119774) | Peatland microbial communities from MTU Mesocosm Facility, Houghton, MI, USA - PEATcosm2014_Bin17_30_metaG | ecosystem: Environmental > Terrestrial > Soil > Wetlands > Peat | place...
GACGAGTCGCTGCCGTTGAATCGATTCGCGGTACAAAAAACCCGGACAGCCTACCTCGCGATTGACAACCCCATTGGCAGGATCATGGACACTTCCAGCCTGGGATTCGCCTGCAGCGATTTCAGAATCTGCCAGGTTCGCACCGAACGGGAAGCCACGCGGGCTTGCCTGGCCGCCCTCATTTTCGAGCGCCGCAAGGGCCGCTTGCCCGAAGCGCTCTCCGACCTGGTCGCTGAACAAATCCTGTCGGCGGTGCCCCAAGACCCATTTTGCGGCGAGCCGCTGCATTACTCCCCGAGCCAGCGGAAAATCTGGAGCGTCAGCAACGACGGCATCGACGATCACGGCGAGGCCGGCGAGAGCCGCTGGCTGGGCAAAGATGCCGTCTGGAAAATTCCTGAATTAAAATAATATGTCCGCCACCCTGAAATCCCTTCGCGCGCTGTCGGACCCCACCCGGCTGCGCATCGTCGCCCTGTTGGAGCGCGATGAATTATCCGTGGCCGAGCTGCAGGAGATCACGCGGCTGGGCCAATCGCGCATCTCGACCCATTTGGGACTCCTGGCCGATTGCGCGCTGGTCACCGCCCGGCGCGACGGCAAGCGCACGTTTTACAAGCTCAATCCGGAGGCGGATGGGTCGGTGCGCGATTTTATTCAATTGGCCATTCGGGGCGCCGGGGAGTTGCCGGAGCACGCGCCGGACCAGATCAACCTGAAGCGCATCCTCGCCCGGCGCAAGGAGCAGGCGCAGGTGTATTTCAACCAGGTGGCGGGACGCTTTGACCGCGTGTACGGACCGGGCCGGTCCTGGCAGGCGTTTGGGCATCTGCTGCTGCGGATTCTGCCGCCGCTGGTGGTGGCGGACTTGGGCGCCGGCGAAGGCCTGCTGGCCGAGTTGCTGGCGCGCCGCTGCAAGAAGGTGATCGCGGTGGATAATTCCGAGCGGATCGTGGCGTTTGGCGCGGCCAAGGCCAGGAAGAACGGGCTGAAAAACCTGGAGTTTCGCCTCGGCGATTTGCAGAACCCGCCGATCGAACCGAACAGCGTCGATCTCGTCATTCTGAGCCAGGCGCTGCATCACGCCGAGGATCCCTTGCAGGCGTTGCGCAGCGCGCACAAGATTCTGCGGAGCGGCGGCCAGTTGCTGTTGCTGGATTTGCTCAAGCACGGTTTTGAAAAGGCCCGGGAACTCTACGGCGACCGCTGGTCCGGGTTTGCGGAGTGTGATTTGCAGCGGTGGCTGGAGGAGGCCGGCTTCAAGAAGATTGAGATCAGCATGGTGGCTGTGGAGGAACAGCCGCCGCACTTCCAGACCCTGCTGGCCAGCGGCGAGAAGTAATCAGAGGCCCACCGACAAATCGGCCGGCTGCAAGGGCAGGGTTGAGAGATGCTGCTCCGCCCAAGCCGCGGCGCGGGCGTTCAATGGGCTTTTCAGATTGTAACCCTGATAACAGATCATCTGCGCAATGTGCACGATCATCTGGGCCAGTGACTGCCCCGCGCTCCAATGATCGCCGATGCAAATCTTCTGGGGATCAATGTTCGGATGAAAGACCGGCGTGAGCATGCGGCAGAATGGCGGCCGGCGCGGGTAATCCAAGGGCAGGAAGATCTCGGCCTGGTGGCTATCGCCGGGAACAAAGGAATCCTCGCCCGCGGGCACCAGCCCCTTGACCAGCAGCGTGAAGGTGTATTTTTCCGGCGGCGTGCCCTCGGCTTTGACCAATCGTATGTACGGATGGTCCGCGAAGATCTTCCGGACCTGTTCGTAATCGGCGCTGAGTCTTCGGAGTCGGGCATTCATGGTGAGGATCGTGGCAGCATTGTTCTCTAGTGGTGGACCAGGGAAAATAAGAGCGTGACCAGAACCTCCGCCAACGTCTGGCCGATGGCCACAATCAGTCCGATCAGGCTCAAGGCGGCGTAAAAGGATGGCAGCGCGCGCAGGTCCTCGCGGTGAGTGGGGCGCCAAATGAGGGTTCCCACCGCTCCCACCAGAGCCAGGCCTGGCACCAGGCACAGGACAAACCAAACAATCACCGCGCGGCGGGCGGCGGGCAACCGTTGCGCCAGCGCCGTTCGCTGCTGAAACTCCGCGGTGGCCTGCGGCCGGGCGGATTCAAAGATGGCGCCGCAATGGCGGCACCGGAGGGCGGCCGCCAGAATTTCGCGGCCGCAACTGGGGCATTGCTTGTTCTCCTGGCCCCAATAAGAGACGGGGATTTCCAGCGCCTGCCGTTTCTCCACGACCGGCACCTGCGAGCACCCGTAGACGGCGCAGCCGCCGTTTTCCTGCCAGCACTCCGCGTGGTAAACGGCCTGACACGCGGGACAAACGGCCGTTGCTTCCCCGGCGGCAACGGGTGACAGGCAAATGGCGCAGTTGGCGGCTGGGTCAGCCATGTCAGCTCTTTCGTTGCTGAAACACAAACGAGGTGCGGCCGATGGTCACGGTGTCGCCGTGCCGCAACCGGGCACGCGGCACCGACCGGTTGTTCAGCAGCACCGGGTAGGCGGCGGCGCGCGCCTCGATTTCACACTCGTCGCCAACGGCGCGAATGATGGCGTGCTGCTCCGCCACTTGCGGATCGTTGAACAAATAAATGTCGGAACGCGGCGAGGCCCCGACATTCATCACGTCCTTGAAAATGAGAAATTCCTTGCCGGTCAGCGGTCCCTGGGTCATGCGCAGCCAGGCGTCGCGCGCGAGTAATTCCACCACGCCCATCATCACGCCCACGCTCAAGCCGATGACCGCAAAGCCGACCAAGCGACTCCACCTGGCGCTCGGCTTGTCCGGTCCCAGCAGAATCATATCAATCGGATCGAACAGCAGCCCGCCCAGCAACCCGCCCACCACACCGCCGACCAAGCCGTACAGGAGCAATCGTTTCGACCGCAAGGCCACGCCCTGCCCCAGCCCCATGGCCGCACCCGCCAGGCTCCAGGCCAGCGAACGGCCGATCACCTGCACCAGAAAGCCCAAGGCCGACAGGCTGCCGGCGGCCTCCATGAGACGCATGGCGCAGGCATTCAAGGACGAATAAATGACGCCGGCAAACAAGTTGAAGATAAATCCGCCGATCAGGCCCACCACCAATCCCACCGAGCCGCACAAGAGCGCCCGGCGGGACAAGCGGCAGACAATTCCGTCCGCGGCGCCGATAAACAGGCCAATCAGCCCCGCCACCAGCGGAAAGGTCAGCATGGTCACGGCGGCATCGCGGGATTGCAGCTCATGCAGGCTGCGCTGGGGCTGGTTCGGCGGCAGCGGCGGCGGTTGCGGCGTCACAAAGCCGGCCACGGCGAAATGATAGCCATCGCCTTCGTAATACTTCACATAAAAGCCCGTGTCCTGACCCTCCTTCAACGACTGCACGTCCAGGAGGCGCACGCGCTTGCCCCGACTGAGCACCTTTGTTTCCGGCAGCAGGAGGATGGTTTCGCCGTTGACCGTGACCGAGCCGATGCTCCGTTCCACCTCGTTGAGGGTTTCTTCCCCGCGGTCCGCGTGGCGACCGGGCAGGTTCACGGAATCGCTGACGGCCGCGATGGGGCCTTGGATATAAAGATAGTCGGCGAACATGGGTTCCAACACCGCCCACGCCGCCACCGCGCCCAGCATGCCCACGAGACCGAAAATAAACCAGTTCTGGTAATACCACTTGCGGCCGTGGTCGCGGGTGACCCCCGGATCACCACGCAGGCTCATCTGGCGCTTGAGCATGTCGTCCACATGCGAACTGGACACATCTTCTGGCGAGATGCGGATCATGCCGTCGGGGTCGTTTGTGGCCATAAGTTGTTTAGCGTTTGGGGGCGGATGGTGAATCGGCGGGATTCGCCGCGGAAGCGCCGGGAGTATCGTTGGCGGCGGAGTTCGTTTTCCCGGCGGCCTTGGCTCGTGCCGCGCGCTCGGCCAGTTCGGCCTGCACGAGGATGGCATCGAGTTCCGGGGGCACTTGCCAGGAAGTGACGGCCACGCCCAAAATGACCGTCTGGTCGCCGACTTGCACGGGCACCGGCACCACCTGATTCACCTTGGGTGGCTCCAGCCGGGACCCCCATTGGCTGTAGATGGAATAGCCGGCGGTCGCCATCAGCGCCAGGCAGAACACAAAACCGCAGACCAGCATGAAGCGGTAGTGAAAGGCGCGCAGCTCATCCAACGACTGCACGAGCTGGCTCACGCGCTCCTCCACCGCGCGCAAACGTGCGGACTCGCCCGTGGGCGCAGTAATCTCGGTTCCGCCCGCCCGCGCCGGCAATCGGCACTGTTGTTCGCGGCCATCCACCCAGAACCGGTCGAGATATTCCACGCCGCTCGCCTGATTAATGCCGATGGCCACGGCGCCGTTCAACGGGTCGGTCACCAGCGCCAAGTGCCAGCGGCTGGGAAAGAAGTTCCGGTGGACAAACGCATCCATCTCCGAGAATTCCACCCCGAATCCGGGATGCGTATGATACCAGCCGGCAATCTTCAACTTGGGATAGTCATTCTCCAGGGTTTTGTGGATGGCATTCCAAGTGCTTTGGGTAAAGGTGACATGGGTGCCCCCTTCCTTGGCGGCCGTTCCCCGGATGACCACTTCCACGTGGACAAACAGCCCCTCATCGTCCTGGCACAAATTGCCCGCGAGGACGCCGCACACCTCCGCATTCAGCGAGGCCTTGGCGTGGGCAATCAGTTCCGCATACGCGCTCCGCTCGATGGCCACGCGCAACGCGGCGCCCGCGTGGCGGGGACCGGGAAAGGTGCGCCAGATTGGTTTCTCGTTCCCGGCCAGATCGCGCAGGTTGAGGTTGGCAGATCCCGGATTGATCGGTTTTTCAGGGGCCATGGTTAGGGGATGGATGTTCGTGGGCCAGGAAGGCGCAATCACCGCTCAGTTCGAAACCAATGGTACGATCGCCTTGGCGCGCCCAAATAATATCCCAGGGCGGCAGGCCCAGTTCACCGGCGGATTTCTCCAGCCACTCGTTTTGGCCGCCGAGCGAGTGGACAAAGGAGGCCGAGGCCTCCGCGCCGCATTGCGGGCACCGCAACTGGTCTGCCCGGATCTTCTCGGCCGGTTGGCCGACGGGCTGGCGCGTGCCGCAGGCGGAACAGACGAGGTGCTCGACCAGTTCGCGGGATAGGTCCAGCGCATCCACGGCACCCAGGGAATCGGCAGCCGCCTGCCAAATCGCGGCCAGGCGGGTGGCCTGGCTGAATTGCGGCCGGCTTTCGATGGGCGCCGGGGCGTCGTGCCAGGGGCAATCCGGAGAGACCTGGTACCGGGTGGTATAGGAGGAATGCTCGGCGCCATCAAACACAAATCCCCGGCCCAGCAGTGCGCTGCGGCCGTGCAACAATTTCACGGTTTCCTGCACCTGGATGGCGCCGATCACCGAGGCCGTGGTGGGCGTGGTGGGCGTGCCGCGCTGGGCCAGGGCGCGCCGCGCGAGCAGCGAACAGGAACGCCGTTTGTTCAGCAAATCCCAATCCACCTGGCTCATCGTGCATTCATAGCAGGCGGTTTGCGGCGGCGCAAATCCACGCACCACGCCGTGCAGCACCTCAATGCCGCCATCCATCCAAGGACGTCCCGTGCGCGCACACGCGCTGTTCACAAACACGCGGGCCTCGCGGTTATCCAGCGCGCCGATCACCACATCGGCCCAGCGAAACCACCCCAGACCGAGATCGGCCAGAATATTACCCACCAGCGCCGTCACGTTGATCTCGGGAAAAATCTCCCGGGCGGCCCGGGCGGCGCATTCGGCTTTGAACTGCCCCTCGTCGCGGGCGCAGAACAGCACCGACCGACTCAAGTTGCTGAGTTCCACCCGGTCCAGGTCGGCAATGGCCACGTGGCCCACGCCCAGAAGCGCGAGGTTCTTGATGACCTCGTTGCCCAGTGCGCCGGCCCCCACCACCAAGACCTTCGCGCGCGTCAAAAGCGCCTGGTCCCACCATTCGATCGCCTCCAGGCGGGCAAACCGACCTTCGGAAACGCGGATGGACGGCGTTGCTGCCGGCGCGGTATTCATGCCATTCAGCCGGCGGTGATTTCCGGTTGGAGGCGCAATTCGTCGGCGGGCTGCACGCCGGCCTGCCCCAGGGTCTGATTGTCCAGCAATTGCTGGCCGGTGCGCCGGTGATGCAGCTTGTAGCTCATCAATTGGCCGTCGGGACTGTTGAGCGGCAGGTTCATGCGCTCGATCAGCACCACGAGGATGCGGTTGACCGGCACATCGTCGGGGGCTTCCACGTCGCTGACGCGGCTGCCGGAGATGTCGGAGATTTTTAGTTGGATCATGCCCATACGTTTTTCAATGTGCGCCAGTTGACGCCGGTTCGTCCGCGGCGGAACGGCGGACTTCCTGGAGCAGCGTAGCGATGACTTCCTGGTGCCGGGGATTGGCGGGGTTGGTGGGAATGCGGTAGATGTCGTTGCCCACCTGGAAGGAAAGGACATGGTCGGCGGAAAGCAGGACGCATTCGATGCTGCGGAAGCTAAACCGCGCCGTCCCGCTAAGAAAGAGGCTCTCGCAGAAACGCACGCCGCCGGAATCCACGCTCAGGACATGGCGTTTAAACAGCGAATTATTGGAGATTTTTAAAGCCATGGGTCATCGTCTGGACAGGGAACCAATTACCGCCAGCATAATAAAGGCACCGATAATCAAGAGGTTCCAGAGGATGGCGACCCAAACACCCACCGAACCGGCGTGGCGCCCTTTCGCGCCCGCCCCGAGGCCCAAGCCGAACGTGGCTGGCAGTAGCAGCAGGATGATGAAAACAATGCCCACGGCCGTTTGTGATTGCCTGGCCGCCTCGCGAAAAGCGCCTCCCAAAATGCCGGCAAACATCGCGGTGCACCAGACGCCCAGCGCGTACGAGCCGAACAACATCTTTTTTCTCTTCGAACTCATGCCGCCCGGTGCTGCCGTGGCGCAGATGGGGCATAAATGTAGATTCCCCGGCAGCAGGAAATCGCACGTGGCGCACATCGCGTCGCCACAGTTCTGGCAAACTTGCACAGCGGGCACGTGGCGATGCTGCCGGCATTTCCGGTTAGCCAAGGCCAAGGCGACGGCGGAGCCTTCGCCGCGCAGGGCAGGCTCCGCACCGGGCAAGGAGGCGCAAGTCTGGCAGAGATGACTGCCGTCGTCCTGGGGAACGGCGCACTGGTCGCAAAGGGGAGTCTGGCAGCGTTGGCAGTTGAACACCGCCGGCAGATTATCATGATGGGCGCAAACGGTCTTAAGGATAGGGGGAGCCGCCGGTCCGGAGGCTGGCGCAGCCGCAGGGGTGGCGGCCGGAGCTGGCGGCACCGGGGGCGGGGATGCTGGTCGCCAAAAGAGGATCTGATATTCGCCGCCATGGGCGGTGCATCGGGCGACTTGGCCATCCCGCCGTTCCAGCGTTCCCAGACATTCAGGACATAGTAAGTTCACGGTATTGGGCAGCTCGTTAGTGTGAACTGATGGCGTGGAGTCGGCCGACCAGCCACCCCACCCAGAGCAATAGGCCGACGATGGCGAGCACGAACGCCGCGGCGACCTTGCCGGTCCCTGCCAGCCGGGGATTCATGGCGATCATTTGCCGGGCCTTCCAAGCCTTGCTCAAGGCCACCGGTTCCAGAATAATGCCAAAACAAAACAAGCCGATGATCGCACAAGTCAGGGCTTCGTTGGCCTCTTTACAGGGGATGTTGGGTTCCTCTTCCAGCGCCGGAGTGCCCCGGAGGGTCATCATCTTGCAGGCGCCGCAGTATTTCTGACCCTGAATTTCGACGAGACAATCCGAGCAGAACGGCTCCGCACAACCCGAGCATCGATCCACTGCGGCCACTTCCGGATGATTCTTGCATTGCATAGGATTCCACCCACCATGTTTGCCAACCCTGCCGTTTGCAATCTGACACCGCAGATTCTGAAGTTAACCAAACTCTGTCAATGCAGAATTCGAAAAGCCGGTTTCGACCCTTGACAGGGCGAGACGGGTGAACCACTTTCGTTTCAATAATCAGGGTTATGTTCGAGGTGGGAAATCGATTGGGACTTCGACCACGGCTGGATGGAATGCTTCCGTTTCCATCAGTGGGCGTTGGCTTGTGTCTCTTGATCTCCTGGCTGTTCGCCGCCTCCCTGCAGGCTGATTCCTTGCAAGGCGCGTCGATCCGCAATCCCGCAGTGCCGCCACCCAGCGGTGGAAATGGCGACTCAGTGGGCGCCAAAATCAGCCGCGACGGGCGCTTCGTCCTGTTCTCCAGTTCCGCGAACAACCTCACCCCGAACGGCAACAGCCAAATGGGGCTGAATGTCTTTTTGTATGATCGGGCCAGCGACACCCTGGCGTTGGTCAGCGCCAACGCGGCGGGCGCCGGCGGCGGCAACAGCCCGTCGTACGCGGGGCAGGTTTCCACCAACGGGCGGTACGCCGTTTTTGCAAGCGACGCCAGCGATCTGCTCGGCGGCGATACCAACGGGGTCACCGATGTTTTTGTGCGGGATCTCCAAGCCGGCACCAACCGGCTCGTCAGTGTGGCGGCCGACGGCGGTTGGGGCAACGGCGCCTCGACCGATCCCGCGATCACCCCGGATGGCCGTTACGTGGCCTTTGTGAGCGCGGCCTCCAATCTGGTGGCCGGCGACACCAACGGCATTCCGGATGTCTTCGTGCGCGACCTGGCCAGCAACCTCACCTATCTCGTCTCCGCCGGAGCCACCGGCACCAACGTGAACACTTCGGCGCCCGTCATCACGCCGGACGGCCGCCGGGTGGCTTTCTCCAGCACGGCCCAGGGGTTGGTGCCGGGCCTCTCCCCCTCCACCAACGGCGAGGTTTACGTGCGGGACCTGGTGGCCGGCGTCACGCTGTGGGCCAGCACCAACGCGGCCAACCAGGCATCCAATCTGTTAAGGCTGGCTTCCGCCGCTTCCTATCATCCCGTCATTAGCGATGACGGACGCTATGTTGGCTTCAAAACCGGGAGCGCTTACCAGAACCTGGCGTCCGACTTGGAGACCGCCGGCTCCGTGCTCATTTTTCAATGCGATTCAGTCGCGGGCAGCACCGCGCTGGTGGCCACCAATGGATACGCCCCGTGGTACCAAAACGATGACATTACCGGACCGGAGATGAGCCCGGATGGGCGTTATCTCGTTTTTTCTGCCACCAACCATTCCGCCGGTTGCGTGGAGGTTGAGCTGTGGGATTCCACCCTGGGCACCAATTGGGTGGTCAGCGTGGCCGAGGACGACAGCCTGCCCACCAATTCAGTGTCCGACACGCCGTCGGTGAGCGATGACGGGCGGTATGTGACCTTTTTGAGCAACGCGACCAACCTGACCACCGCCCCGGTCAGCAATGGCTATCACGTGTATCGCCGCGATCGGCAGGCGGGCGTCACCGCGCTGGTGGATGTGGATACCAACGGCGTGGGCTCGTCGCTGCTGGCCAATACCATCCCCACGCTGAGCGCGGATGGGCAGTTCGTGACGTTTGAAGCCTGGGATGGCAACCTCGTCAGCGGCGATAACAATCAGGCGTTCGACGTTTTTCTCAGCGATCTGGGCGCCAATACGATCAGCCTGGTCTCCCAAAGTGAGCCCGCTTTGATTCCGCAGACGGGCAACGGCCCAAGCTGGCTGGGGAGCCATGCGCTCAGCGACGACGGCCGCAAACTGGTGTTCACCAGTTACGCCAGCGACCTGGCGCCGAACGATACGAATAACACGTCAGATGTATTTGTCTTCGACACGGCGACCGGGACTAATTCCCTGGTCAGCGCGGGCCTGGATGGCAATCCCGCGGCGGGTTCTTCTTTCAGCCCGGCCATCGACCTCAGTGGCCGGTTTGTCGTTTTTGTCAGCACTGCCACCAATCTCACTCTGGGCACCATCGGCACCAATGCCAATGTTTATGTGCGCGATTTGCAAGCCGGGACCAACCTGATGGTGAGCGTCACCACCAACGGCCAGACCGCTGGAAATGGCGACTCCATTGATCCCGTGATCAGTGAAAACGGGGCCTGCGTCGCTTTTCTGAGCCTGGCTTACAATCTGGGCAGTGGCGGTTCCCCGGCCTTTGTCTATTTCCGCAACCTTGCCACCGGGCGCCTGACGCTGCTCGGCAGCGAGGCCACCACGAATTCGCCGATATCAATCAGTGCCGACGGTCGTTATGTCGCCTACTGCACGACGCCCCAACAACTCATCGTTTGGGATACCGTAAAGAACGCCAGCGCTTATACGTCTTCGTCCTCGCCCCTGGTTGCCGCCGTAAGCCCCACCGGCAGCCGCCTGCTCTTCAACACGGCCAAGGCCTTGTCGGTCATTGATCTGCAATCCCAGTCAAATCTGTTTACGTTCCCGGCGGCCACCAAATTGTCCGCCGGTCCCGTTTGGGACACCGCCGGACGTTTCTTCGTCTTCGTCACCGCCACCAATGCGGTGCCTGCGGATACCAACGGCACCAACAATGTTTACCTGTACGATCTGTCCGCCAACGCGCTCACCCTGGTCAGCACCGTCGTCGGCGGGACTAATTCTGCGAGCGGCCCCTCGGACTCGCCGGCGATCAGCGGTGACGGGCGCTTCGTGACTTACCGCAGCTTTGCCACCAACCTGGTCGCGAACACCGTCAATCCGCCGCCGAACATCTACTTGTACGACCGCTACACCGGCTCCAACCGCCTGGTGACCGCCCTGCCGGCGGGTTCAAGCTGGTGCCACTGGAATTCGCTGCCGCAAATTAATGGCGATGGCAGCAGGGTGATCTGCCAAAGTTGCAATCCCGCGCTGGCCGCGAACGATCTGAACCGGGCCCAGGACGTCATTGCAGACACCCACGCACCGTGGGGGACCACCGATAGCGACGGCGACGGAATACCGGATTTGTGGATGATGTATTATTTTGGGCATCCGACCGGTGAAGCGTCGGATTTGTCGCTGGCGCAGGACGACGCTGACGGCAATGGGATGTCGAACCTGGAAAAATATCTGGCGGGCCTGGACCCACTCGACCCGGCTGCCTGCCTGACCCTCCAGATTACGAATGATGCGGCGCTCCCACCGAACTTCACGTTGAACTGGCCGACGGTGCCGGGAAAAGACTACACCTTGCAATTTGAGAACCGGCTGGAAACGACCAACTGGTCAACCGCCAATGGCGCGTCGGTTTTCGGATTGCAAGGCACCTTCAGCGCTCCCGTCGGTCCATCCAACTGCTTTTATCGGGTGATGGTGAAATAATCGTGAGGCCATGAAGACGAGCTTAAACATCAAGAACCCGGCCGCGAATTCCAACGGCTTTACGCTGACCGACCTTGTCGCCGTGCTGGCGATGATTGCCTTGCTCGCCGTGGTGGA
>Ga0181535_10007100_pt1 | contig 11363 bp, 11 predicted proteins | sample PEATcosm2014_Bin_44_FD_119774 | JGI IMG/M metagenome (GOLD analysis project Ga0181535, IMG submission 119774) | Peatland microbial communities from MTU Mesocosm Facility, Houghton, MI, USA - PEATcosm2014_Bin17_30_metaG | ecosystem: Environmental > Terrestrial > Soil > Wetlands > Peat | place...
GCCGCTCTCTACGTCGGCCGCGCCTGTGGCCGCCACAAACTCGCCCCCCGGATCAGCCCCAACAAAACCTGGGAGGGCGCCATTGGCTCCGTTGCCGGCAGCGTCCTCATGGCCGCCGGGCTCCTCGGCCTCACCGAGCTCCTCCAGCAATGGGACTCCGCCATCCTCTCCTTTCCCGGAGATTATTGGTACTGGCTCGTCCTCGCCGCCGTCGTCAACCTCGCCGCCCAGGTGGGCGATCTGGCTGAGTCCGCGCTCAAGCGTTCTGCCGGCGTCAAGGACTCCGGATCCCTGCTCCCTGGCCACGGCGGCGTCCTCGACCGCATTGACGCCCTCCTGCTCGCCGCTCCTGTCCTGTGGTACGCTCAGGTTATTCACCAGTCTTTCTAAAGAAAATACATTGAAGCGTCTCGCCATCCTCGGTTCCACAGGCTCCATCGGCCAAAGCACCCTCTCCATCGTCGATCAGTTCCCTGACCGCTATGAGGTCGCCGCTCTCGCCGCCGGCCGCAACGTTGATCAGGCCTTTGCCCAGGCCGTCCGCTGGCGCCCCGCCGTCCTCTCGCTCGCAACGGAAGAACTGGCCGCCCAGCTCGCCTCCCGTCTCAAGGCGGCCGGCGTCACCGGCATCCAGCTCGTTCACGGCACAGAGGGTACCGTAGCCTGCGCCACACTGCCCGAAGCAGACTTCGTCGTCTCCGCCATTGTCGGCGTCGCCGGCCTTGAAGCAACCCACGCCGCCATCCTCGCCGGCAAGCCCGTAGGCTTGGCCAACAAGGAATGCATGGTTGCCGCCGGAGAAATCCTCACCGCCGCCGCCCGCAAGCAAAACGTCCCCATCCTGCCCATCGACAGCGAACACAACGCCGTCCACCAGTGCCTCCGCGTCGGCTCTCACAATGAAGTCAAAACCATCTGGCTCACAGCCTCAGGCGGACCGTTTCGCCAGCTTCCCCTCGATCAGTTCGCTTCCATCACCCCCGCCCAGGCACTCAAGCATCCCACCTGGGTCATGGGCCGCCGCATCACCATCGACTCAGCAACCATGCTCAACAAGGGCCTTGAAGTCATCGAGGCCTGCCGCCTCTTCGACGTGCCACCCTCCCAGGTTCGGGTCACCGTCCATCCCCAGTCCACCGTTCACTCCCTCGTTGAATATGTGGACGGATCCATCCTCGCCCAAATCTCCGTCACCGACATGCGCCTCCCCATCCTCTATGCCCTCGCATGGCCAGAGCGCCCGGCTTCCACCCTCACCTTCGACCTCGCCGCCCTCCGCCACCTCGACTTCGAGCCTCCGGACCTTGAACGGTTCCCCTGCCTCCGCCTTGCTTTTGAGGCCGCAGAAAAGGGCGGTTCCCACTGCATTGCCCTCAATGCGGCAGACGAAGTGGCCGTAGAGGCATTCCTCGAAGGTCGTATCTCCTTCATGGGAATCCCGCGTACAATTGAAAAGGTGCTCGCATCCACGCCGGAGGCACATCCCGCCACCATCGCGGAGGTGCTCGCCGCCGACAGGGAAGCGCGTCAAACGGCTCGTGCTTTGCTCGCATGAGATCTTTTTAGTCGAAGATTTGAAAGCGCACGGCCGGGATTCCGCGGTGCCCTCAGGACCGGGCCGGGGCGCCGCGCCGAAAAAGGTAAAAATGGTGTACGGCTTCACACGCTGCGGAAAAACTCACACGGAGCCGCGATAAGTGTCAGGGCACGACTTTAATCGTGCCGTCAATGCCATCAAATGAACGAGGGCTTTCGCCCCTGAGGGAATGCTTGACGTGAAATGGAACCTGATTCGTGGTTCCCTGGAAAAATCGGCGTATTCGCCGCGTAATCGAAAATGGCTCTAAGGAAATAACCGCAACTCTATGCATGAATTCCTGGTTTCAACCGCAGCGTTCGTAGTCCTGGTCGGCGTAATGGTCATCGTCCATGAATTTGGACATTTTGCCCTCGCCAAGCTCTTCCGCGTACGCGTCGAAGCCTTCTCCTTCGGCTTTGGACCGCGCCTCTTCGGTTTCAAGTACGGAGAAACCGACTACAAGGTCTGCCTGCTGCCCCTCGGCGGCTACGTCAAAATGACCGGCGAAACTCCCGACCAGATCAGCGGCTCCACGCCCGGTACGCCTGTGATCGGCCAGATTGCCGAGAGACTATCCGGCCAGGAAGCACTCCCCGAAGCTCCTGAGGGCGATCCCGGCTCCTTCACGACCCATCCCCGCTGGCAGCGCATCATCATCGGCCTCGCAGGACCGGGAGCCAACTTCATTCTGGCCTTCGTCCTCATGATCTTCTACTACGGTTTCATCAACGAGGTCCCCGCCGTCGAGGTCCCCTCCACCACCGTTGAGTGGATCACGCCGGATTCGGCCGCTGCCGCGGCAGGCTTTCAACCCGGCGACATCATTACCCGCTTCGAAAATGCCAACAATCCCGATTGGGAAAAAATCTACGAGCGCGCTAAGCTCAACGCCAATCAAACCGTCCCGGTCACCGTCGATCGCGCAGGCGCAACCCTCAATCTCAACCTCACCGTGCCCGCCTCGGCAAAGAACGACGACTTTGACGTTAGCAATGCCGGCCTCCAGCCCCAATACATGCCCGGCCCCATCGGCGTCCAGGAAGTCGCGCCCGGAACCCCCGCCGATCACGCCGGACTCCGCGCCGGCGACGCCATCCAGGCCGTCGACGGCCATAACTTCCATAGCGTATCCACCCTCCTCGCCTACATGCAGGCCGGACAGGGCAAGCCCCTCGCGCTCTCCGTCCTGCGCAACGGCGCCAGCGTGCAACTGGTCGCCCAACCCGCCAAGCTCGATCCCACCGGCTGGAAGCTGGGTTTTGTCGCCGTCATGCCGCCCTTCCGCCAGAACCCCCTACCGCTCGCGCAGGCCGCCTCCAAGGCCACCGGCTTCTGTGCAGACAACTCCTTCCTCATCGTTGAAGTCCTGCAGCGCATCTTCACCCACAAGATCGCCGTCTCCCAGCTTGCCGGCCCCGTCGGCATCGCCCGCATGGCAGGCGACGCGGCTGAGATGAACGGATGGCTCCCCAAGTTCGGTCTGGCCGGCGAAATCAGCCTCAACCTCGGCATCCTCAACCTCATGCCGTTCCCCATCCTCGACGGTGGCCTCATCCTCCTGCTCCTCATTGAGAGCGTCCTCCGTCGCGATATCAGCATCAACGTCAAAGAGCGCATCTATCAGGCCGCTTTCGTAGTCCTGGTCGCCTTCTTCGCCTTCATCATCTTCAACGACGTTACCAAGCTCCCCATCTTCACCCACCTCAAACCCTGAGAGCAGTGGACAGTGAACAGTGCGAGTTCCCGGCCCTTCACCGTCCACTGTTCACACTTCACACTCACACTTCACACTCACACTTCACACTCACACTCACACTCACACTCACACTTCACACTCGCACTTCACACTCGCACTGCCTCTATGCCAGTAACCACCCAAGTCCGAGTCCGCTACGCTGAAACCGACCAGATGGGCATCGTCTACTATGCCAACTACCTGGTCTGGTTTGAAATTGGCCGCGTCGAGCTGTTGCGCTCCCTGGGCCTTGCCTACAGCCAATTGGAAACCGAACACGAGTGCATCCTGCCCGTAGTCGAAGCCACTTGCCGCTATCGCGCTCCCGCCCGCTACGACGACGAAATCCTCATCGAGACCCGCCCCGCACTCCTCCGCGGCTCCGTCATCAAGTTCGCCTATCGGATCTACCGGAAAGCAAACCAGGAGGGAAAAGAGCGCGAGCTCTTGGCCGAAGGTGAAACCGTCCACGTAGTCTGTGACGACCAGCTAAACAAGAAGCCCCTCCCCGAGCACTACGCCCAGGCTTTACGCGCCCTCATGACCAGCGACTAGCGCACCACGGCCAGCGCGAACCCATCCAGCCCCTTCGCGCCCACCGTCTGCATCGCAAACGCGCTCAGCCGCGGATTGGCCGCCATCATCTCCAGGCAGCGCCGTGTCCCGGTAATGTCAGATTCCGCGCTCTTCGCGTCAATCACTTTCCCATGGCGCGCAACGTTGTCCACCACAATCACCGACCCTCGTCGCGAAAGCTTCAGCGCCCACTCCAGGTACCGCGGATTGTTCCCTTTGTCCGCGTCGATAAAAATCAAATCAAACTTGCCGCCTTCTTTCGCAAGCACCGGCAAACTCTCAAGGGCAGCACCCACGCGCACATCCACGCGCCTCAGCAGCCCGGCGCGCTTCAGATTCGCGCGAGCCACGTCCGCGTGCTTCGGGCTGAACTCCAGCGAAACAATCCGCCCGCCCCTGGGCAACGCCCGCGCCATCCAGATCGTCGAGTAGCCGCCCAGCAGTCCAATCTCAAGCACCCGCTTGGCCCGCGTCATCCGCATAAGCACCTGCAGAAACTTGCCCTGCAGCGGAGACACATCGATCGCCGGAAGCCCCGCCTCGCGATTTGCCTTCAGAGCGGCGTCAAGATGTTCATCGGAAGGCGCCAGCAGCCCGCCGAAATATTCGTCCACCGCAGTCCACAGACCTTGTGAGTTTTTTCGCATAATGATTTCGGAGTCGGCCATCAGCCACCAACGCAGTAGTGCTTTTCCTAATCCCTGTTCCCTAATCCCTATTCCCTGCTTTTCTCACTTCTCCCGCGCCACCACAAAGTCCGGCACCCACAGCAGGGCGCGCTTGAACTCCGAGTCGGCCAGTTGTGCCAGCGCCTGGCGGCTCTGTTCCGCATAGCGGTCGGCCACCGTGCGGGCATATTCCACCGACCCGTTGCGGACCAGAATATCGCGAATCTGCTGCCGGCCCACATTCTCAAAACTGCGGTCGTCCAGAACCCGCTGGATCGCCTGCCGATCCTTTGCCGTTCCGTGGTCCATTGAGTGAATCACTGACAGCGTCGCCTTGCCCTCGCGCAAATCGCTCGCCACCGGCTTGCCAAGCACCTCTTCAGTCGCCGTCAGGTCCAGCACGTCATCCACTATCTGGAAGGCCAGCCCCACCGTCCGCCCATAAGTTGCCAGGCGATTCTCCTCCGCATCGCTCGCTCCGGCCAGCACCGCGCCCAGCCGCATCGAAACTGAAAACAGGCAAGCCGTCTTGCGGAAAATCAGGTCGTAGTATTCAGCCTCTGAAACCGCTTTGCCCAGCTTCTGTATCTGCAGCAACTCCCCTTCAACCATCTGCTGCGTCAACCCGATCAGCAGATCCAGCACGCGCAGGTTCTTCTCTTCCAGCGCCACCTTGAAAGCCTGCATATAAAGCCAGTCACCCGCCAGCACGCATTTCTCATTGCCCCACGCCGTGTTGGCCGAGGGACGCCCGCGCCTGGTGTCCGCGCCGTCAATAATATCGTCGTGCACCAGCGTCGCCGTGTGCACCATCTCCACTACCGCGCCCAGCCGGATCGAGCCCTGCCCGCCGTATCCCAGCGCGTGCGCTGACAACAGCAGCAGCGTCGGCCGAATCCGCTTGCCCCCGCCCTCGCGCAGATACTCGGCAATCTCCGTTATCGTACTCACGCCCGACGCGGCGTCCCGGCCCAACTCCTGTTCGATCGCCACCAGATCGTCCCGCAGAAGATCGAAAACCTCTCTCGCCGTCGCTGTCGCCAATGTGCTCAATGCTTTCCGGATCTCATCCCGATATTCCTGTCCCGCGTGGCTGCTTTCTTAGTTCGACCGGTAATTCGTAAACTGCAACTCCAATCCCATTTCCTTGGCCCGCAGCATGGCAATAATCTCCTGCAGCACGTCGCGGTCCTTGCTTGAGATTCTCACCGTGTCGCCCTGGATGCTGGCCTGCGCCTTCTTCTTCGAATCCTTCACCAGCCGAACGATCTCCTTGGCCTTTTCTTGGGGGATGCCCTGTTGCAAGGATATCTTCTGCCGCACGCTCTTGCCCGACGCCGCCTCCAGCTTGCCATAGGTCATGTTCTTCAGAGACACGCCCCGCTTCACCAGCTTCTGCGCCAAGATGTCCTTCACCGCTTCCAGATGGTACTCCCCGTCGGAGGCTAGCTGAATCGCATCGTTGCCTTCCATCGATACTTCCGAGTGCGAGTCCTTCAGGTCGAAGCGCTGGTGAATCTCCTTCAGCGCCTGGTCAATCGCGTTGCGGACTTCCTGCAAGTCCACCTTGCTCACAATATCGAATGAATTTTCCTGGGCCATTTTTCTCTTCTCTCAAATCCCGAAAGGCCTGCTCCGCGCAATGCCTCTAACAGTTTCCCACGTCCGCCTGAAGCTGAAACAGTTTTAGGAAGTTTTTCGTCGTTGCCGCGGCCAATTCCTCCGCTTCAACCCCCAAAACACCGGCCAAAACCTGCGCCGTCTCCCGCACCCAGGCCGGCTCATTCCGCTTGCCGCGGTTGGGCATCGGCGCCAGCCACGGAGCGTCGGTCTCCACCAGCAACCCATCCAGCGGCATCCGTGCCGCCACATCCCTCAGCGCCTGAGCTTTGGGATAAGTCACGTTCCCCGCAAACGAAACCAGAAACCCCATGTCCAGCGACCGCCGCGCCTGCTCCCATCCACCTCCAAAACAATGCATCACGCCGCCCAGGCCCGTTCTCCCCCAAAACTCGTCCAGGACCAGAAATAGATCGTCCCACGCATCCGTCGCCCCATCCTTCGGCCGGCAATGGATCAGGATCGGCCTCTTTCGCGCCGCCGCGACCTCCAACTGCTTCACCAGGCCGGTACGCTGCACAGCGTGCTCCGCGCCCTCGTGGTAGTAGTCCAGCCCAATCTCCCCGCAGGCAATCGTCTCCGGCTCCGCCAGCAGCCCATCCAGCTTGGCCAGCACCGCCTCGTCAATCTCCGGCGTATTGTGCGGATAAACCCCCGCGCTCGCATAAAGCCGCGGAATCCCCGCGCCGCTCCGGGGCAGGGAATTGAACTCCCGGCAAACCTCGAGCGCCTTCTGCATCTCCGCCGGCCCCTCGCCAATCCCAATCGCCAGCACCGCCCCCACGCCCGCCGCCCACGCGCGCTCCAGCACGCCCAAGCGGTCGTCCGCGTAGCGCTCGCTATCAAGATGAGCATGAGAATCGATCAGCAAATGGACCTCTGTAAACGCTGCATCGGGGAAGATCTCTTTCTGGAATACTTCCAGTTTAATTGAGAGGATTCGCCGGGGGATGGACGACGCTTAGTTCGAGATGCTCTTCGAATGCATCGAAGTCGCGGTCGTTGTGGAGCAGACCAAATCCGTTCTTGATGCAGAAAGTTGCAGTCAGACAGTCGATTGTGCTGCGAGCTGTCAGGCCCTGCTTGCGCAGGGTACGAAAATTTTGTGCCGACAGGACTGCGAGCTCAGTGGAGACTGCATCGAAGACGGGAAATTGCCTGAAGTAGCTTTGCGCCTGCCGAAATCGGTTGTCCAGCCGAAAACCCTGCAATGCCTCGGTAAGAATCAACTTTGTCAGCCCTATCGGCTCGTTGTCGTGTCCGCTTAAGAGCCAAACAGTTTGCGCGGTCTTCCGCTGATTGAGAAAGTCTATCCAAACCGATGTATCGACAATGATCATCTGGTTTTCCGAAATGAGCGGACTGGGAACATTCAGGCCGCCGACTTACGTTTGCGACTATTGCCCAGTTCTCCGTCCCGATCCCAGTCAGGGAAGCGGCTCTGTCGCATCTCGTCCAGATCGCCTTCCCAGCCAAGGCCCCATAGCCCTTTGAGCGCTTTCTGTTGCTTGTGCATTTGAACGGCAAGACGCATGGCGGCCTCTACTGCGGCCTTCTTAGTGTCAGCCCCCGTAGCCTTCATTGCCTGCTTCATCAGCTTGTCGTCAATGTCGATGTTGGTCCGCATCGCCGCGCCTCCTGATGTGTAAGGTTAGCACGATTCATGTGTATGCATCCATCTCGGCGCCAGCGCCGCCCGCCGCACCGCAGGTGCCTACTTTAGCCGTGCCCCCAGCGGAACCTCCTCCAGAAATCCCGCCAATACCGGCGCGCCGTCCTGAAGCGACGCCGCCAGCAGCATCCCGTTCGACTCCAGGCCCCTCATCTTGCGCGGAGCCAGGTTCGCCACAATCACAATCTTCCGCCCAATCAGCTTTTCCGGCTCGTAGTACTGCGCAATGCCCGCCAGAATCTGCCGTTTCTCATAGCCCAGATCCACTTCGAGCCGCAGCAACTTGTCCGCCTTCGGTATCCGCTCAGCCACCAGAATCTGCGCCACCCGCAAATCCACCTTCACCACATCGTCAATCGAGATGTACTGCGGCTCCTGCGCAGCAGCCGCCTCAGCCGGCGCAGCCACCGCAACCGGCGCAGCAACCTCCGCAACCACCTTAGGCGTCGTAACTGCCGCCTTCGCCTCAGCAGGCGTCGCCGCCGCAACCGTCTTAGCCGCAGCCTCCGCCGTCCCGCCCGCTGCCTCAATCACGCTCTTGTTGTTCTCGTCTTCAATGTTCTGCATACGCTCAACCGCATCCTTCTCCGCGCGTGGAAACAGCGGCGCCGGCTCCCCAAACTTCGTTCCGGCCTTCAATCCACCCCACGCGAGATTTGTTAGAAATGAATTCTTTGCAGCTTCAGAAATCTCACCCTGCCCAAGCTGCCGCCAAACCTTCGCGGCCGACTCCGGCAATATCGGATACGCCAGCGCCGTAATCACGCGAATTGCCTCCGCCGCCGTCGCCAGCACCCGCGCCTGCAGCAGCGCATGATCCGCATCCGACCGCTCCGCCGGTTTCTTCCACGGCGCATTCGCCGTAAGGTACCCATCCGTCTCCGCAACCAGGGTCCACAAGCCCTTCAGCGCCTCAGAGAAATTCAGCGCATCAAACTCCGGCCCAAACGCAGCAATTGTTTTGGCGGCAAGCTCCTTGAGTCCGCCGTCCGCATCGCTCTCCGGCACAACCCCGCCAAAGTACTTGTGCACCATGTTCACCACGCGGCTCACCAGGTTCCCATAGCCGTTCGCCAGGTCCCCGTTATATCGCTGCACCAGCGCGTCAAAACTAAAGCTCCCGTCCTGTCCAAACGGAATCTCGCGCAGCAGAAAATACCGCAGCGCATCCGTCCCCAGAACTTCATGCACCGTCTCCGCCCGCACAATATTCCCGCGCGACTTCGACATCTTCCCCTGGTCGAACAGCAGCCATCCGTTCGCTTTCACCGACCGCGGCGTCTCAATCCCCGCCGCCATCAAAAACGCTGGCCAATACACGCAGTGGAACCGGCTGATCTCTTTCCCGATCAGGTGCATATCCGCCGGCCAAAACTTCTTGAAGCGCGCCTGGTCCTTCGCGTCGTCCGATCCATATCCCAGCGCCGTAATGTAGTTGGCCAGCGCATCCAGCCACACATACACCACGTGCTTCTCATCGCCCGGCACCGGAATGCCCCACTTGAAACTCGTCCGGCTCACCGACAGATCCTTCAGCCCTCCGCGCACAAACGAGATCACCTCGCGCCGCGTCGACTCCGGCCCCATGAATCCGGGATTTGCCTCGTAAAACTCCAGCAGCTTGCGCTCAAACGCCGACAACTTGAAGAAGTAGTTCTCCTCGCTCACCGTCTCCGTCATGCGCCCGCAGTCGGGGCAAACCGTTCCCGGCGGCCCGTCCACATAGGCCTCGTCACTCACGCAATACTGCCCCGTGTACGAGCCCTTGTAGATAAATCCCTTGTCGCGCAGCACGGCAAACAGCTTCTGCACCCCGCGCTTGTGCCGCTCTTCCGTCGTGCGGATAAAGTCGTCGTAGCTCAGCCCCAACTTGTCCCACAGCCCGCGAAACTCCGCGGAGATCGCCGCCGCAAACTCTTGAGGCGTGCGCCCCGCCAGCTCCGCAGACCGCTCAATCTTCTGCCCATGCTCATCGGTGCCGGTCAAAAACCATGTCTCAATCCCCAGCGCCCGCTTCCGCCGCGCTATCGCATCGCACACAATGGTCGAGTAAGCATGGCCCAGGTGCGGTCTCGCGTTCACGTAGTAAATCGGCGTGGTCAGATAAAAACGGTTTTGATTTGAACCTTGGTCTTCGTTTCGTTCGGTCATTGAGGGCTTTTTCTTTGCGGCGCGACGGAGAGCAGCGTTCGCGGCATCCATCTCCATCTTACGGCATCAACCTGCGACCGCTCATGGCGCAGACCGCGCGCCGGAGCGCCAGATTTCGCGGCTTTGGTCAGCAAATCCGGGCTCGCTCATTCCTCGCCCATTAGTCCACCGCCCGCCTTCGGTAAACCGTGTGCCCGCTCCCACCCCACGCAATCAGCAGCGCAATCACGTGCAGCAAAAACCAGATCGTGATCCCCTGGTCCTCATAGATCCAGAACAGAATCAGCAGCCGTGGCACCAGTAGCGCGACGATCAGCGGAATGATTCCCACCGCCGCCGGGATGTAGTGAGTCATGCTGTGCCCGAACCACGCCACAACCATGCAGATGCGCGGCAGAAAAAGCGACAAGACAAGAAACCAGATCGGAATCTCGTGAACAGGGAAGGTGAGCGAAAAGTTCATTCGAAGGCCCTTTCATGCAACGAAGTCTGACAATCAATAAGTACGATGCGCAGAATCGAAATCCCGTTCGCCTTCACGAGATCTGGGATTGAACCAAGCTCCCGTGCCCCATCCATTCGCCTTCTTTCTGGCGAATGGGTGGGACCGCTAGAAGCCCATCCCCAAAGGCGGCGAAGCCGCGTCCGCCCCCACGGCGGGTGGTAAAATCAGCTAGTAAAATCAAGGATTTCTGAGGCCGCCCCCCGTGTATCTCGAACTGCAAAATCGTTTCGCCGAACATCTTCGCGGTGTTCTCAAATCAAAGTACGATCTCGAACAACAAAACATCCCCATCGAGATTCCCCCCGACCTCAAATTCGGTGAACTCTCTACGCCCATCGCCCTGCAACTCGCGCGCACTCTGCGCAAAGCCCCCAAGATCATCGCCCAGGAGATCGTCGCCGCCCTTGGCGCCCTCCCCGGCTTCTCCAGCTTTGAAGTCGCAGGCGCCGGCTACATCAACGCCCGCCTCGATCGCGCCGCAGGTGCGCACGCCGTCGCTCTAAACCAAGCAGTGCACTCGTCCAAAGGGCAGCTCCATGCAATGGTAGAGCACACCAGCATCAATCCCAACAAAGCCGCCCACATCGGCCACCTGCGCAACTCCATCCTCGGCGACACCTTCGTCCGTCTCCTCCGCGCCGCCGGCCAAAAAGTCGATATCCAGAACTACATCGACAACACCGGCGTCCAGGTCGCCGACGTCGTCGTCGGCTTCCTCCATCTCGAAGGCCGCACTTTGGCCGGCGTGCGCACCCTCCTCGACGAGCTCAAGCTAAAAGGCGAGCGCATCGACTACTACTGCTGGGACCTCTACGCCAAAACCTCGCAGTGGTACACCAGCGGAACCGACGCAGAAA
>Ga0181535_10007101_pt1 | contig 11363 bp, 6 predicted proteins | sample PEATcosm2014_Bin_44_FD_119774 | JGI IMG/M metagenome (GOLD analysis project Ga0181535, IMG submission 119774) | Peatland microbial communities from MTU Mesocosm Facility, Houghton, MI, USA - PEATcosm2014_Bin17_30_metaG | ecosystem: Environmental > Terrestrial > Soil > Wetlands > Peat | place...
GTTGTAATAGGTTTGCAGCGCGCTGCCATTGTCCATGATCAGGCTGCTGCCGCCGAGTGTGACGTTAGCCGAATAGACGTACAAGGTCGAGCCGCTGGCCAGATGAACGCTGCCGTTGAAGCCACCGGAATAGAGGACCAATTGACTATTGGCCCCAATGTCAAAGAGCGTGCCGGGATTCTGGCAACTGGTGTCCATCGCGGTCAGACCGAGGTCACTTCCGTTTGTCAACGTCACCCCCGCAATATTCGCGCCGATGGTCACGCCGTTCCATTGGCCGTAGTTGCCCGCCGCCGACCAGTCCAGGATCAGGTTGTATGCCCCGCTAATCTGGGAGCCGGTGGCGAGGTCCCAACGGGCGGTGCCGCTAAAGAGCGTATCGCCCGCCAGGGTGACGTTCAACTTCTCGCCGGGGTAATCCGCGTAACTGTTGATGAGGGCGCCCTGGCCGTTGTACCCGGTCCCGGAAACCGTGACCGGCGTGACGTTGTTAAACTGGCCGCCGCCGAAATCCAGGGAGGAGTTGTTGGAGACGACCATGGAACCGACACTGCTAAAACAGTTGTTGCCGGCGTAAATCGTGCCGCCACCAACCGTGACCGCGCCCGCGAAGCCGGACGGCGTGTCGATGGTCAGCAAGCTGGTGCCCTCCTTGACCAAGGCGCCCATGCCGCCAATGCTGCCGGGACCGGAGAAACTATAAGCGTTGTCGCTGGAGTTCACGGTGACCAAGCTGGGATAAACCGTGTTGCTGACGGTTACCGAAAGCGGGACACCAGGGGTATCATCAAACAAAGCCTGGTCGCCGGCACCAAATATGGTTTGCGCGCTGTTGGCCAGGTTGATCCAGTTCGTGGAAAGGCCTTGATCCCAGACGCCCGTATTGGAATTGGGGCTCCATTGAAGATCCCGCGGGGTGTTCACCGTGAGCACGGCGATGGCGCTGCTGGTGGTGCCGTTGGCATTGCCGACGACCACACTATAGTTCCCCGCGTTGGTCAATTGCAGATTCTTCAGCGTGAGACTGGAGTTGGTCTGACCAATCAAGGGCGTGCTGCCTTCAAACCATTGATTGGTAACCGGCAAGGCGCTGGTGGCGCTGACGCTGAAGATCACCGTGCCGCCAATGTAACTGGGAGTTGACTGAGGCTGGCTGGAGATAATCGGCGCGGACAAAGCGGCCGGAGTATTCAAAAGCCCCTCAAAATAATGGTTCAACACCTGGGCGGCCGTGAGACCGTGGTTGTAAATTGCCACCTCGCTGATGTTGCCATTGAACAACCGCCCGTTGCCGGCGCTGCTGCCGTTGCCAATCACCCAGTCGTCGGCAAAATTGACTGAACCGTTGGCGTCCGCGCTTTGGGCCACCGGCACGCCATTTTCATAAAGGGTGCAGTTGGTGCCGTCGCTGGACAAAACGATATAGGTCCAATTGGTGGATTGCACGCCGCCGGTGACACCTACGCTGCCGGAACTACCATAGTAGTTCGCGCCATAAGGGCCGTTGACGCGGATCACAATTTCCTGATAGGTGGACGAATCGTAGCCTTTGGCGACGATATCCGCGAACAGGGATGAACTATTGGGTTGCGCCCACGCCTCCAAGGTGATGGGGCCGGTGAAATTCAACAAATCCGAATTACCGCCCTGGCTCAAGTCGATGGCGGCCGTGCCATCAAAACTCGCGGCGTTCGTAAGGTAGGCCGAAGGACCCGTGGCGGCGGCAATATCGACGGCGGTTCCGTCGTTGCCGTTGCCGGTGAGGTCCGGCGCGGTGCTCGTGCCATCCACCGCCGGATTCAGGGCATAAAACGCCAGCGGGTTATCCGCCAAAACGGTACTTTGATAATTCGCGCGGGCGGGCGCCGCCAGCAATAGCGCCAAGCCCGCCGCAGTGAGCAGCTTGGAGCCGAGGTGATGCGTTGATTTTTTAATGGTCATATTAATTTCTATGGGGATTCGGGGTTGAAAGCTGAAAAGGCAAATCAGCAGGGCCAACACGACGGGCGGCGGGCAATGGTGAATTGGTGGTCATACTAGAAACCTCTCACAAAACTCAGTTGGCCGGAATAGACAATCCACCGGAGCACATGGACATTTGGCCGGTCGGCCCGCTTCTCCGGGCCGGCGGCGTGAAGACTAACTGGCATGAGCCACTGGTTGATCATAACTTAAGTCCCGGCTGAAATCGCCAAACTCCAACCGTTCACCATGACCGGGTCTGCCCCCCTGCGTTCGGCGCCCAAGATGGAACCATCGTGGGCGAGGGTGTCGCAGCGCGGCAAAAAACTGGTTGCTAAACTTGGTGATCCAAAATTAATACCATTCCGAACCGGGCGCCACCATGATCTTTTCGGGAAACTAATTGACGTTTTTCGTCAACCCCTTTTGCCCGGTCAAACCACCCCACCGAGCCTCCCAACGGCCGTCACGGATGACCGTTTTCAGAAACCACGCCCGGTCCCAATCGCCTGTTCGGCGGGCGCAGCAACGCCTCGGCACGAAAGGACGAGGGGGTGACGCCAGTCCGGATTTTGAAGATGCGGCTAAGGTGCTCCACGTGCTCCAGGCCGACCTTTTCCGCGATATCGGCCAGGGAAAAATCGGTCTCCGCGAGCAGTTGCTTCACGCGATTCAGCCGCACCCGCAGGATCTCATCCTTGGGCGAACGACCGAGGATCTTGATGAACCGGCGGTCCATGGTGCTGCGCGACATGGGCACGGCCCGCAACACATCGCTCACATCAATGCCATCGCAGGCGTGTTCGCGAATGAAGCAGGCCGCCGTGGCGATCTGGCGGTCCTCCATGGCCAGCACCTCGGTGGAATGCCGGGTGATAATACCACTGGGTTCCACCAGTATCTCCCGGGTCGAAACTTTGCGACCGGCCATCATGTCCGAGAGCAGCACGGCCGCCTGATAGCCAATGCGCTCGGTGTCCGGCACCACGCTGGACAACGGCGGATCCGAGAGGTTGCACAACACATCGTCATTATCCACGCCAATGACGGCAATTTCCTCCGGTGAAGCCCGGCCGGTGGCCCGGCAGGCATCCAGCACCTGCTGGCCGCGCATGTCGTTGCACGCCATGATGCCGATGGGAGTGGGCAATTGCCGGATCCAGTTGGCCACGACACCACCATCCTTGAGCCCCAGCCCCTCGTATTGGGCGGTATCCGTCCGGCTTGCCGGCAAGCCGTCGGCATAGACATGACATTCGAACCCGGCTTGGGCGACCAGCGAGGCAAACCCCTCGCGCCGCTCATCCGAGTAGTCCGCCCCGTTGAAGCCGCAGAAGGCAAAATGGCGGAAACCGCGTTCCTTTAAATGCTCAAAACAGAGCCGCGACGCAGCCACGTTGTCCGTGAGAATACCGGGGGCTTTGGCCTGCGGGTCCACGTGGCGCAAGTACACCACCGGAATCCGCAACCGCCCGATCACGCGCACAATGTCGCGATTCTCCAGGCGCGAAATAATGCCGTCCCCCCGCCAACCATTCAGCCAGGCCGGGGTCTCATCGCACAGGTTCAAATCCTGAAAAAAAATGGACCAGGCATCCCGTTCGCGGACGAACTTGGCCACCCCACCGAGGATTCCCCGGCCATAGGCGCGCGACGACTCCACCAACAATGCCACCCGGCGACGCTTGACAGATTTAACAAATTTCTTCATGTTGCCGGCACTCACAATTTCAGAATTTGAAAACATTGCAAGCCAACAACCCGCGCCCCGCAGTCGGCGGCGGCGGTCCTGATCGCCGGATCGCCCCGGCATCAGCCACCGGTTGGCCGACTAAGTACCGACCAACCGTGCACGCATTTTGACCAATCTCGAAAAACTTGAGGGCTTCACCGGCCAGCGCCTGGTCGTGGTGCCACGGCCGCTCCTGGCCGGCGCCATGCAAAATCCCCTGCTGCGGAATTTGCTGCCCACCGATGCCGGTTACTATCCCAAGGCCGCCGGCCACACCTGCGTCCGCCAGCGCGGCTGTCCGGAAACCATCTTTATCTTCTGCGCCGAAGGTCAAGGTTGGTGTGAGCTGGCCGGCCGGCGCCACGCGATCACCCGCAACCAACTGCTGGTCATTCCGGCCGGCACGCCGCATGAGTATGGTGCCGATGCGCACCAACCCTGGACCATTCATTGGTTTCACGCCGTCGGCCCGCACCTGCCGCACTATCTGCACCGCCTCGGCGTCTCCGCCGCGCAGCCGGTCGTTTCGCTGGGTGGCGATCCGCAGTTGTTCTCCCTGTTCGAGGACCTGCGCGAGGGCTTGCAGCACGGCTTTGCGCCCACGCATCTGATCTATGCCGCCCACGCGCTGGCCCATTTAATGGGGCTGATCCTCCGCCAGAAGGAGGAATACTGGCCGGGCGAAGCCAGCGGCCGCGAGCGCATCGAAAAAAGCATTGCGTTCATGAACAGCCATCTCCGCGAGCGGTTGACCGTGGCCAGCCTGGCCGCCATCGCGAACCTCTCCCGTTCCCATTTCACCACCCTGTTTCACCGTCTGACGGGTTACGCGCCGTTGAATTACCTGAACCACCTTCGCATGCAGCGCGCAGTGCAGTTGCTCAGTTCAACCAACTGGTCCATCAAACAGATCAGCGACCACCTGGGGTTCTCCGACCAGTTCTATTTCTCCCGCGCCTTTGCCAAAGTGCACAACCATTCCCCCACCGAACACCGTCGCCATTACGGCGTCTAGACCCCGACCATGAACCCCAGCTGCCACCCGTCGCGCCGGCACCCCCGGCCAATAGTCCATAAGGACCATTCTAATATCCATTCCGTGCATCGCCAAACTATGATGAAATCTTCCAATGCCCGACGCCACCAATAACTCCAAGTTCCTCCCCACGCGCCTCATCCAGTTGGCCGGCGGGAAACTCTGACGGGCGCCCCACTTATGAACCACTCCACCCCAGCTCCCATTTCACCCGATGCCGGCGGCCACTCTGCTTACGTCTGGCTGGTCTCGCTCGTCGCCGCCATGGGCGGGCTGTTGTTTGGCTGGGATTGGGTTGTCATCGGCGGGGCCAAGCCGTTCTTCCAAAGATATTTTGATCTTACCAGCGAGGCGCAAATCGGCTGGGCCAACAGTTGTGCGCTCGTGGGCTGCCTCATGGGCGCGCTGGCGGCCGGGGCATTAAGCGACCGCTTCGGCCGCAAACGGCTCTTGTTGGCGGCGGCGTTTTGGTTTGCCGTCACTTCGCTCGGCAACGCCCTGGCGGTCCATTTTTCGGTTTTCATCCTCTGGCGGATCCTGGGCGGCGTGGCCATCGGGCTGGCTTCCAACCTTTCGCCCATGTATATCGCTGAGGTGGCGCCCGCCCGCCTGCGCGGCCGGCTCGTCGGCATTAATCAACTCACCGTGGTGATCGGTGTGCTCGCGGCCCAAGTGGTCAATTGGAGCCTGGTCCGCAGTCTGCCGGCTGGTGCCAGTGACGCCTTCATCCGCGATTCCTGGTTTGGCCAGCAGGGCTGGCGGTGGATGTTTGGGCTGACGGCCGCGCCGGCGCTGCTGTTCTTCCTGGGGATGTTCTGCGTGCCGGAGAGCCCCCGGTGGCTTGCCAAGAACGGCCGGCGGGACCAGGCACGCGAAATTCTCACGAAAGTGGGCGGGCCCGATTACGCCCAAGCCGCCATGGGGGAGATTGAAACCACGCTGGTGCGCGAGGAGGTCCAACGCGTCCGCTTCGCCGACCTGCTGGAGCCCAAAATGCGCAAAGTCATCTTGCTGGGCGTCATCCTGGCCGTCTTTCAACAGTGGTGCGGCATCAACGTCATCTTCAATTACGCCGAGGAGATCTTCCGCGCCGCCGGTTATGATATCTCGAGCGTGCTCAAGAACATCGCGTGGACGGGGTCCGTCAACCTCGTGTTCACCTTGGTGGCGCTGGGGGTGGTGGACCGGGGCGGCCGCCGGCCGCTCATGCTCTTTGGCTCCGCCGCGCTGGCGATCATCTACGTTGCGCTCGGAATCTGTTATCACGGCGGCGTGAAGGGGCTGCCCATGCTGCTGTTGGTGCTGGCGGCCATCGCCGCCTATGCCATGTCCCTGGCGCCGGTCGTCTGGGTGGTCATTGCGGAAATCTTTCCCAATCGCATTCGGGGAGCAGCCATGGCCGTGGCGGTTTCCGCCCTGTGGATTGCCTGTTTTCTGCTGACGTACACGTTTCCCATGCTGAACGCCTGGCTGGGACCCGCCGGCACGTTCTGGCTCTACGGCGCCATTTGCGCGGCCGGTTTTGTTTTTATCCAGTTCCGGCTCCCGGAAACCCGGGGGAAATCCCTGGAACAAATCGAACGTGACTTGGTGGATTAACCCATTTGATTGATGAAGCCAATCGACAAATCAATCCGCAAGACCCGCCCGGCGCATCATCATCGGACCGCCGCCGCGGTGCAGGTGCGGGTGGAACAGCTCACCCTCCCCACTTATTTGCCCGCCTATCCGGACAAGAACCCGATGTTCCTCGAAAAGCGCGTTTACCAGGGCAGCAGCGGCAAGGTGTATCCCCTGCCCTTCACCGACCGCATCGCCGAAAAGCCGGTGGATCGTGCGTGGCAGGCGGTTTGGATCGAGAACGAATTCATTCGCGCACTGGTGCTCCCGGAAATTGGCGGACGCATCCACCGGCTGCAGGACAAGACCAACGGTTATGACCTGCTCTATTATCAGCCCGTGATCAAGCCCGCCCTGGTGGGGCTGGCCGGCCCCTGGATCTCCGGCGGCATCGAGTTCAACTGGCCGCAGCACCATCGGCCCGCCACCTTTCTCCCGGTGGATTTCCAAATCGAGGAGCATCCGGATGGATCCAAAACCATCTGGTGCAGCGACCATGACCCCATGTGCCGCATGAAAGGCATGCATGGCATCTGTCTGCATCCGGGCCGCAACATCCTGGAGCTCAAGGTTCGCGCGTACAACCGCACGCCGTTCGTGCAAACTTTCCTCTGGTGGGCCAACGTTGCCACCCGAGTGCATGAAGCGTATCAGAGTTTTTTCCCGCCGGATGTGTATTACGTAGCCGACCACGCGCGCCGTTCCATGAGCGAATATCCGCTCGCCCGGGGCCATTACTACGGCGTCGACTACGGGGCGAGAGGGCGGACGGGCGTTCCCGCCGGCGAGCAGCCGGCCCAGTTTATCCCCCCCCATTGCCGCCCCGCTTCGGCGGACCGAGGCCGACAGACCCGCCGGCCGGATTACGCGCCGAACGATCTTTCGTTTTACGCCAACATTCCCGTGCCCACGTCCTACATGTGCATGGGGAGCCGGGAGGATTTCTTCGGCGGGTACGACCATTTTGCCCAAGCGGGCATTGTGCACTACGCCAACCACCAGATTGCGCCCGGGAAGAAACAATGGACCTGGGGCAATCACGAATTTGGTTACGCGTGGGACCGGAATTTGACCGTGGCCGACGCGCGCGGCGAATTCCCGCCTTACATCGAAATCATGGCGGGCGTTTACACGGACAATCAGCCGGATTTCAGCTTTCTCCAGCCGGGTGAAACGAAAACCTGGAGCCAATACTGGTACCCGATCCAAAAAATCGGCCCCGCACATCGCGCGAATTTGGAGGCTGCTGTCCATCTAACACAGGTGGGCCGGCAATTGCAAATCGGCGTGGCTGTGACGGAAGACCAGCCAAAAGCCCGGGTGGAACTCTTCTGGCGTCAAAAGCGACTCGGACAATTCCGGCGCGACCTGTCCCCGGCCAGGCCATTGGTGGAAAGCTTGAAGCTGCCTGGAAACACCCGACTGACGGACGTGCGCTTGTGCGTCCGGGACGCCGCCGGGCACACCCTGATCACTTATCAGCCCACCGCGCGCCCGAAAGGCGAAGTTCCGCCGCCAGCCACCGAGCCGCCCATGCCGGCCGACATTGCCAGCAACGACGAACTATTCATCACCGGGCTGCATCTCGAACAATACCGCCACGCCACCCGCTGCCCCACGCTTTACTGGCGCGAGGCCCTGCGGCGCGATCCGCTGGATGCGCGCTGCAACCAGGCGCTGGGCCGGTGGCATCTTAAACGCGGCGAGATTGCCCAAGCCGAAAAGTTCTTCCACCAAGCCATCGCCCGCCTGACCCGGCGCAACGCCAATCCCTATGACGGCGAGCCCCTCTACTATCTGGGGCTTTGCCAACGGCTCCAACACCGGGACGACGAAGCCTATGATTCATTTTATAAGGCCACGTGGAACCAAGCCTGGTGCGCCGCCAGTTACCACGCGCTGGCCGAAATCGACTGCGTCCGACAGCAATGGCACACCGCGTGGGAACACCTCAATCGCTCGCTACGGTTTGACACCGATAACTTACGCGCACGGGACTTGAAAGTCATGGTCCTGCGCCGCCAAGGTTGCGACCGCGAGGCGGCAGAACTGCTCAGCGCAACCTTGCAGTTGGATCCCTTGGACCAATGGGCGCGCCATCTGGCCGGCAAGACGAATCTGGGTGACCTGCAAACCCGGTTGGACTTGGCCCATGATCATATTCGCGCCGGCTTTTATTCCGAGGCGCTTGCCCTGTTGCAAGTCCCCGCACCTCGTCCGAGTGACCTGCCGGATCAGAGTCTGGGCGCCCTGCCGCTGATCGACTACACGCGCGCCTGGCTCCATGGACAGCTTGGGCAAACCGGTCCGGCCGACAAGTGCCGCCAACGCGCCGCCGCCGAGCCCCTGGATTATTGTTTTCCCGCCCGTTTGGAGGAAATTCAGGTGCTCGAATCCGCGATCCGCGCCAATCCGCGCGACGCCCATGCCCCCTATTTGCTCGGCAATCTCCTCTATGACCGTCGGCGTCATGCCGAGGCCATCCAACATTGGGAAACTGCCGCTCGCCGCAACCCCCATTTTCCGGCGGTCTGGCGCAATCTGGGCATCGGCTATTTCAACATCCTGAAGCAGCCCGGGAAAGCGCGCACCGCTTATGACCGGGCCGTGCAAGCCGATCCGGCCGATGCGCGTTTGCTCTACGAGCGGGACCAGCTTTGGAAGCGGCTGGGCGACCGGCCGCAGAAGCGGCTGCGGGAACTCGAGCGACATCTGCCGCAGGTCCGTCAGCGAGACGATCTGAGCGTGGAGTTGTGCGCCCTGTACAATCAAACCGGCGGCCACCAGGAAGCCCTCCGTTTACTCACGGACCGGCAGTTTCAGCCTTGGGAAGGCGGCGAAGGCGGCGCATTGGGACAGTTTGTAAGGGCGCATCAGGCACTCGGGCGGGCCAGCCTCGCGGCCCGGGATTTTGCCGCCGCACGGGAACATTTTGAACAGGCGTTAAAGCCGCCCCAAAATCTCGGCGAAGCCAAACATCTGCTGGCCAATCAAAGCGATATTCACTACTGGCTGGGCTGCGCCCTGGCCGGCTCGGGCCAAATCAAAGCCGCCCGCGAACACTGGACCACCGCGGCGAATTTCAAAGGTGATTTTCAGGCGATGAGCGTGCGGATGTTTTCGGAAATGACCTATTTTTCCGCGCTGGCGCTGGAGAAATTGGGCAAGAGCGCTCCCGCGGCCAAGTTGTTTCGGCACCTGTTTGATTTTGCCCGCCAACTCGGAAAAACTCCGGCGAAAATCGATTATTTCGCCACCTCGCTACCGACGCTCCTTTTGTTTGAAGACGATCTTCAATTCCGCCAAGAGACAACGGCCTTATTTCTGCAAGCACAAGCCTGCGCCGGTTTGCGCAAAGGGACCACCGCCCGGGCTTTGGCGCAAGCGGTCCTGAAACGCGATCCCAACCACGTGCTGGCAGCCGATTTGCTCCAAGACCTGACGCCGGCCGCCCACCGCCCACCCACTTCGGCATGAGCGGCTCCCGTCACAGCCATTACGAGATCCGGCAGCTCCAGGGCTTTGCCGTTCATGTGCTCCGCAGCACAGCGGTCGAGTTGGCCCTCGTACCGGAACTGGGTGCGCGAATGATATCGCTCCAGGACCGCCGCACGGGCCGGGAATGGCTGTGGCACCCGCAGGATCAATTGCGTTTGTTCCGCAATCATCCGGCGGCCGATTTTGCCACGAGTCCGCTCGCCGGCATGGATGAATGCCTGCCGACGATTGCCCCCTGCTCCTGGCGCGGAAGAACGCTGCCCGACCACGGCGAAATTTGGAATGAACCCTGGCAGGTTGAGGAGCCGGCGGGTTCGGAAGCCGGCCTCAGCACGAGCATCCGGTTGAAACATTCACCGTTTCTTTTCAGGCGAACCGTGGCACTGCTGGACAACGAAGTACGCCTGGCGTATCAACTGATAAATTTGGAGGCCACGGCCGAACCGTTCGTCTGGGCGGTGCATCCGCTGCTGCGGCTACAACCCGGCGATGAACTGGAGTTGCCCGCGTCCACCCGCCGGCTTTTGAACGGCCACCGTTGGATCGATGCGGTCGCCTCCACCGTTCCGGCCGGTGATTGTGCCAAAGTGTTCGCGCACCCGGTTTGCGAGGGCTGGGCGGCCATTGCCAACCGACAGAGGCCGGATCGCTTGCAATTCACCTGGAACGCTGCGGAGAATCCATCGCTGGGCCTGTGGCTCACCCGCGGCGGCTGGCATGGCCATCACCACTTTGCGATCGAACCGACGAATGCCTGCGATGATTCTTTGTCAACCGCCGCCGGCCACCACCAATGTGGGACGCTGGCCGGCCACGACACCGCCTCGTGGCAACTCACCCTCCGCTTGGGAATCTGAGGCCAGAACCGATTTTATATGAAAAACCATCCGTTCACACACTTGCTGCCGGCGGCGCTCGGCTGTGCCGCGGCGGTCCTGCTGGCCGGCCACGCGCACGCAGCGCCGCCCGCGAATTTCAGCATCCACACCGCGAGTCTGGCGCTGAACTTCAGCGTCGGTAAAGACGGGCGCCTGTATCAATTGCCCATTGGCGCGCCGCCCCCCGAAACACCCACCGCCCGCGACGCCGAAGTTTATCCCCAGGCGGGCGACGGCTACATTTGGGAACCCGCCCTGCAGGTGGTCCATGCCGACGGCAACACCTCCACGGACCTGGTTTGCGATGATTTGACGCGCACCAATGAAGCGCCCGGCCGCGAGGTCATCCGCGTACATTTGCACGATCCGGCGTATCCCTTTGAGGTGACGATCTGCTTTCGCGCCCACCACGATACGGACGTGTTGGAACAATGGGTGGAGATCCAGCACCAGGAGGCCGGCGAGATCACGCTCCTGAACATGAAGTCCACGTCATTGCTGTTGAGCACCAACGTTTACCTGACCCATTTCTTCGGCGATTGGGCCAAGGAGATGTTGCGGCCCATCACCGAGCAAATCACGCCGGGCACCAAGGTGCTGGACACCAAGCTGGGGGTGCGGGCGGAACAATTTCAAA
>Ga0181535_10007104_pt1 | contig 11359 bp, 3 predicted proteins | sample PEATcosm2014_Bin_44_FD_119774 | JGI IMG/M metagenome (GOLD analysis project Ga0181535, IMG submission 119774) | Peatland microbial communities from MTU Mesocosm Facility, Houghton, MI, USA - PEATcosm2014_Bin17_30_metaG | ecosystem: Environmental > Terrestrial > Soil > Wetlands > Peat | place...
CCCGGCGTTTTATCACTGCAGGAGACAGGGAGGGTGAAGGCCGCCTCGTTGAAGTAACCCTTGTTCGGGTTCGCCCAATCCGCTCGGCTGCCTTTGCCCATGTTAGTAGACACGCCCGAAACGAGATCTGCCCGGTTATTCCACATGCCGACTCCGGGGTCCGTGTTCCATTGGCCGATTGAGAACGGCGCGCCTTTCTGCGCGGTGATGATGCTGCTCAACTGCCAGCCGCCGGCCACCTCTTCCATCAGCCAGCCCTTTTCCCTGAACGAGGGAGCCTGATAGACAAAGTTGCTGATCCAGTTCCATGGAATGTCCTGGTTGGCATTGCCACGGTTCCACGCGGCGCTGATCGGATTGCCCAGCGCCGGATTGCCGAAGGAGATGTTGCTGCTGCTGGCAATGTCCAGGGTGTGCGACCACGTAAAGGCGGACTGTACCTGGAGACCGTGCCAAATGTGTTGATCCAGGCTCACCTGCAGCGAGTTATAGCTCGCCGTCGCCCAGCTCTGGTCCTCGAAGATGTCTCCCAGGCTCGAGTTCACGGGCAGTTTTGAAGCGTACGGCGGGTTCATGTCGATGGCCACCGACAGGTGATCGGTTTCATTGCCTACATATGCCACTCGAAGGCCCGTCGTCGAGGTTAGCTGCTGCTCGATTGAGACGTTCCAGGCATAGGTTGTGGGCAGCTTGAAGTTGCGCGAGAACTCCTGGCCGATCTGGCCCTTGGAAATGACGACGTTCTTCGCAGGTTTATATGAAATCGTCGCCCAGGGGAATGTCCCCGGGAAAGGACTTGTCGGATAGGGAGAGCCGGCGCCGCTTGCGGACCAGGGGTTATCGAAGGGGATAATCCCGCCTGCCAGGGGAGCGTCGGCGCTGCAGGGCCAGCACCATCCAGAGAAGTTAAAGGTGGGGCTGAAGGGAGCGACATCGGCGGCGTGGTTGTACTCCGAGTACTGGAGCGGACCGGTGAAGATGCCGCCGCCGGCGTGGAAGACGGTGTGCGGCAGGGCTTTGGGCTGGTAGGCCAGGCCAATGCGAGGCTCCCAGTATCCGTAGTCGCTGTTCATCAGGGTATTGGGAACGCCTGGGTCGCCGGGGAACAGCAGTCCTGCGGGAGCATTAGTAAACACGATGCTCTGCTTGCCCGGGGCGCTGTTCGCAAAGCCGGCGACGGTGTTCGCGCCGGGGACCCACGCTGCGCCGCGGTCGCCCTGGGAGACGGGAGGTGTATTCGGATCCCAGCGCAATCCGAGGTTGATAGTCAGGTCGGGGCGAATCTTCCAGTCGTCCTGGATAAAGGGGCCCATCTGCCAGCCGGCCACATCGGCAATCTCGCCGGCGCCTTGCATGTATCCTGATGCGGCGCCCAACATGTAATCGGCCAGGTATCCGCCGGTATAGGAGCTCGTGCCCCCGCCGGTTCCGCTTCTTCCGAACCCGATTAACGGCTGCGTCGGATATGCGGTATTCTCTTCCGCGTGCTGATGCAGGATGTCGATGCCTGCGCTGATGGAGTGCTTGCCGAGGCTCTTGTTGAGCGTGTCCGTCAGGCCCAGGGTATTGCGGACTTCTGCCGAAGGCTCATCCCAGCCGCTCTCAAAGCCATAGTTCGAATTGATGCGGAGAGCGCCCATATAGCAACTGCCCGCGGGCTCGCTGACCCCAATATTCACTCCGTTGGAATCCCCGCTGTTGTTGGAGAAGCACAACGCCTTTCCGTCGCTGCCCAGCTCCTGAGAGGCGCTGTGTGCGCTGTTCTGATTCATGAACAACGAGATGGTGTTGACCGTGCTCGGATTGATGGTCCAGTTGTGCTGCACCATGTTGTTGAAGTAATACATCTGCTGCCAGAAGGTCGCAGTCCAATCCCCGTGGTTGTAGGCGCTCTCCATGTTGCCGGGTTGGTCGGTCGACGGGGCCGAGAAGTCGTTGGTGAAGGAACGCAGGGTGAGAGTTTGCGATGGCGAGAGATTGTAATCCAGCCTGAGCGTGCCTTCGTCGTAGGTGTTGTGGACGGTGGGATAGTTGTACATCATATCGCCGTCGGCCAATTGGACTCCGGGCTTCAGAGTGGTGCCGTTGGCCGCTGTCGTGGTGGCTCGGATCATGCCGTATTTTGCAAAATAGAGCGCGGCCGGGGATAACTGGGCAATGCTGGTATCGAGCTGGTTGGGCTTGCCGGCGATGGTTTTGAAGGGGCCAATCAGGTTCGTGGTGACGCCGTCGGGGGACAGGCCACTGAAGTCGCCCGTCAGCATGGCGGCGGTCGGCGTAGTGGTCAACGTATCAGTTGAGTTCCAGATGATCTTGGTGCCCTGGTAGTTGCCAAAGAAGAACAGCTTGTCCTTCTTGATGGGGCCGCCGGCAAAAAAACCGTACTGGTTGCGCCGCAGCGTATCGACCGAGTGACTGAACCAGTCGGTGGCGTTCATGGCGTTGTTGCGGACGTACCAGAAGGCGCCACCGTGGAAGGTGTTCGAGCCGCTCTTGGTGGCGACGGAGACGACCGCGCCGGGCGCGAAGCCGTACTGCGCGCCATAGTTGCTGGTGATGACCTTAAACTCCTGAGTGGCGTCGGCGTTTGGGAAGGTGGAGGTCAGCAGGTTGTAGTTGTCCATGTTGGTCACGCCGTCGAGCATATAGAAGGTGCTGCCCTGGCGGCCGCCGGAGGCGCTGGCACCGGTTTCGGTAGGGAAAGAGAAGCCGGTCTGAATGCCTTCGCCGCCGTGATTCAAGACGTTGACGGTGCCGGGCGCCAGCAGGACCAGGCTGGAAGGATCGCGTCCGTCGAGCGGGAGCCCGGAGATGGCGGCTTCGTTGACCGTCGATCCCAGCTCAGCCGAAGTGGTGTTAATCAGCTCTGCATCGGCAGTCACGGTGACGACCTCATTCGATGCGGAGGCGATTCTGAGGTGCACATCTTGGGTTGCGTACTCGTTCGCCGTGATGACGATGCCGCGCTGAACATACTCAGCAAAACCCTTTGCACTGATCGTCAACGTATACTGACCCGGCATCACCGGTTTCAGCAGGTAACCTCCCGTGCTGTCGGAGGTTTCCCTCTGAATAAGACTGGTATCGACATTGGTGAGGGTTACGGCCGCACCCACCACGGCTGCGCCGGTCGGGTCAGTAACCTGTCCGGTCAGACTGCCGCTCGTGCCTTGAGCGATGGCGAGCACGCCAGAACCGACGAGGATGACAACCAACATAAGCACCAGAGCTCGCATGCTCTTTGCGCTGATCGTTTGCATAACCACCTCCTGAAGTGGGTCAAGCGGGAGTCGCGGAGATCAAATGCTCGCCAACTGGCGCTGCCTGCAGGCGAATGAAATCGCTTTCATCTGGAAATCTAGAACTCCCTGGTGCCGAGCACCTGTGTTTTAGATCACCCATGCGGTCGTTTCCCAATCACAAAAAACGACGGTCCTGAGCCGTGTCGAACTCTACGCCGCCCCCAATAGCCCATGTATCCGCCAAAAGTAGGATCGAGGCAAGTTTTGTGCTGGGGACACTTTTAGGAGAAACAAACGAGTGGAATCTATGGGATAACGTACCGAGTATGGAGGGCGCACCTGGAATAGTTTTGGCGCTGGGCATCGAGCCCTTCTGAACACGTGGGAAAGGTTAATCCCAAGGCGGAACACGGGATCGAGCGCCGCACGAACATCTCCGCTGTCATTCCAAGGTGACAGGCTTGGGCGAGAGGATAGCCCTGGCGAATGGGAGTAGGGAAGCTGAAGCACCCCGTCAGTTACTAATCGGGCAACAAGTTGGAACAGGCCCGTTGAGTCTGGAGAGATCAATATCGAAAATCCGCCAGTGTTTGCAAATCCAGTCCACTTGAACGTAAGAACGGCTACCGAAAGAAATGAATTCCAGCGCGGAGCACGGTTGGGAGTCAGAGGGACGCGTAGCCGGCTCTACAGACAAGTGGATCATTGACCTCCTCAGTAATAAGGCACCGCCCGGGCCAAAACCACGCGTGGCTGTTGCTCAACTTGTTTTTGACGAGTGGCCGGTCTACCGCCCACAACTTCTCCACGGAACGCTCATTTCTCACTTCATGGTGAGGGAGTATGAATGCTTGACTCGGTCAGGATGGGGGTCAATTTCCAGTCTGTCGACAAACGAGAACCTTCACAAACTCATCGACAGATTCTGCCGACTCTCCCTATGAGTGAGTCATTTGTCGCCATCCGATGAGAGGTAATGGCCGATGCGTCGCTCGATTTCCCGCCGGTACGCACTTGAGATAGAATTGCGGCCATGAAACTGGCGGCGAGGCTTGCGCTGGTCCTCTGCATCGTTTGCCTGGGCCTCACGGCTATTTCTCAGCCAAACAACACGGATGGGGCGAGCGGGATAACACGCGCTCTGCGGGAGAGGAGATTCGCCGACGCGCTGAATCTGCTCGGGCCCGCACTCCGGCAATCACCGGACAATGCACAACTTTGGACCTTGCAAGGCCTGGCCTACACTGGCGAGGAACGCAAGGATAAAGCGCTCTATTCTTTCCAGCATGCGCTCAAGCTCTCGCCCGATTATCTGCCGGCACTTGAAGGCGCTGCGCAGATCGAGTTCGCGACAGGCGGCGCCGAAGCAAGGCCGTTGCTTGAACGAGTGTTGAAAGCGGTTCCCGGCGACACAACCGCTCATGCCATGTTGGCATCGCTAGCCTACAAGGACCATAACTGCCCTGAGGCCATTTCACATTTCGAACAGGCCGGCCCGGGCCTGGAGTCGGAGCCGATTGCCGAGCGTCAATACGCAACCTGCCTGGCGCGTGCGGAACATCTTGACAAAGCCATCGCGGTCCTCGAGACTCTGCTTGCGCAGCCTGGCAGCGTAGAACGCGACCGTCTGCAGTTGGCCGTGCTGGAACTTCAGGCAGGGCGGCCGTCGGATGCGTACAGTACTCTTCAACCCAGCCTTGCAGAACATCCCACCGCCGATGTGCTGTCACTCGCCGCAGAGGCTTGTGAAGAACAAGAGGACACGCCCCAGGCGGTGAAGCTGCTCCATCAGGCCATCACGGAAAACCCGAAGGACATTGATCTCTACCTTCAGTTCGCGGATCTGTCGTTCGTTCATCAGTCCTTCCAGGTGGGCGTGGACATGACGAGCGCCGGTATCAACGCGCAACCCAACGCTGCTGCCTTATATCTTGCTCGCGGCATCCTCTTGGTTCAATTGTCCGATTACGATCATGCCGATGCGGACTTCGAAAAAGCCGAAAAGCTGGAGCCGCAACAGGGGATCAGCGATGCGGCGCGGGGACTGATGGCAGAGCAGAAAGACGATCCAGACAAAGCGCTGGCGGTTGTCCGCGCCAGGCTTGCGGCGAATCCGAATGATCCCCTGCTGCTGTATGTGAAGGCTGACATCCTTGTGCAGAAAGGCCCCGAGCCGGGCACGCCCGAATTTAGCGAGGCGGTTTCTGCGGCAAAGCGGGCCTCGGAATTGCAGCCAAGCCTGGTGGCGGCGCGCGATACTCTGGCCAAGCTTTATCTTCAGGCGGACGAGAATCAACTCGCTGTCGATGTGTCACGCGAGGCGCTTCGGCAAGACCCGGACGACCAGGTAGCGCTCTACCATCTGATCGTGGGATTGCGAAAGACCGGTCACAAAGACGAGCTCCCGGGACTCCTGCAACGTCTTGCGGAGGCGCGTCAGAAGGCGACACTCGAAGAAGGGGAACACAACCGTTATAAGCTAATTGAGCAATCGGATACCGCCGCGCCTCAAGGAAAATAAAACGAGAAGACGGGGCTTTCCGGCGAGGATACCCGCAGAAACCTATGACTCAAGGCACCTTGATAAACATCACACGCCGTTCTTTTGTTTCAGGCGCCCTTGGGGCGCTTCTGCTTCCGAGTGACATTCTTGCTATCGCGCAAGAAGGCATGGCCTCGCGAGGCGTGGCCCCGCAGGCTCGCCCCGCCGGATCCGGCCGTCCCTTCGACGCTCGATTCGTCAACGTGGCGAAACAAGCCGGGTTGCACCAACCGACGATTTATGGGCCAGTGGACACGAAGAAGTACATCCTGGAGGCGAATGGCTGCGGCTGCGCCTTCATCGACTACGACAACGATGGGTGGATCGACATCTTCCTGCTTTGCGGAACCAGGTTGGACGGCGCGCCTCCAGATGCCACAAACCGCTTATACAAAAACAACCGCGACGGCACATTTACCGATGTGACCGAGGCTGCGGGGCTTCATGCGGTTGGCTGGGCGAATGGCGTTTGTATCGGCGACTACAACAACGACGGCTTCGACGACATCTTCTGCACATACTTCGGAGAAAACCGGCTGTACCGGAATAATGGCAATGGAACATTTACCGAAGTGACGCGCGAGGCAGGCCTGCTGAGGGGCGAGACGCGCTGGGGCGCCGGGTGCAGCTTCCTAGACTACGACCGCGACGGCCATCTGGATTTGTTTGTGTCCAACTACATCCAGTTCGATCTGGCCAAGGCGCCGGTGCCCGGCGAGGCCTCCACTTGCAACTGGAAGGGCATTCCGGTGAACTGCGGCCCGCGCGGGCTTCCGATGGGGAGGCACTTGCTGTATCACAACAACGGCGATGGCACGTTCACCGACGTCACCAAAGAATCCGGCATTGCCGCCGCCACGGAGAGCCATGGAATGACCGTGGTTGCGGCCGACTTTGACGAAGACGGATGGCCCGACATCTACGTCGCCTGCGATTCAACGCCCAGCTTACTGTTCATGAACAACCACGATGGCACATTCCGGGAAGAAGGCGTGCAGCGCGGCGTTGCGCTGAGCGACGATGGAATGGAGCAGGCCGGAATGGGAGTCGGCATTGGCGACTACGATCCGGACGGACACCTGGATGTATTCAAGACACACTTTATGGGCGATACGTGCGGTCTGTTCCGCAACGACGGAACGGGCAACTTTGACGACCGCACCCGCGCCGCCAAGATCGGTGTTGAAACGCGTTATGTCAGTTGGGGTACGGCGATCGCGGATTTCGACAACGACGGATACCCCGACATCTTCGTCGTTACGGGGAGCGTCTATCCGGAGGTCGAGCGAAAGCTTCCCGACTATCCATACAAGACGCCGCCGATTCTCTTTAGAAATCTGGGCAACGGAACTTTTGAGGAACTCGAAAAAAGCGCCGGACCCGCGATCTCTGAGGCGCACTCTGGGCGAGGCTGCGCCCTGGGTGACTTCGATAACGACGGCGATCTCGACATTCTGATCGTGAACATGAACGAAACACCTTCCCTGCTGCGTAACGACACCTCAGCCCGCCAGAATTGGATCAAGATTCAATTGGAAGGAGTGAAGTCGAATCGCAGTGCGATCGGCTCGAGGGTGCTGGTTCGTTACGGAAACAAGACCCAGGCTCAAGCCCGCGTGAGCCAATCCAGCTATTACTCCTCGAGCGATCCGCGTCTCCACTTCGGACTTGGCGAAGTCAAGGAGGTGGATATCGATATCTTTTGGCCCAATGGGCTGCACGAACAACTCAAGGAGATTCCCGCCAACCAACTCATCACGGTGCGAGAGGGTACCGGGATTGTAAAGAATCGGGGCTGGAGCCGGAGTTAGCCGTCGCACCATGGCTAGCCATGCGATCGCGCGCTCTTTGGCCGCGGCCGGCTTGCATCATTCTTGCGACTAAATCCATTTATCTTTCCGTGAGTGCATTTCCTGTCGACTGTTAGCGCTCTGTCAGCGTGTTCGCCGCGCCTCTATTTCACGAATTCCGGACGCTTCAATCGAAGGTTGTAGGTGGGCTTCCACCTCACGTGGTACATATGACCCATTGCGCGGCCTATAAGTGGTCTCTACCCTTGCGTTGCTGCAGTTCTGCCCTTTGAAGGCGAAGAATCCTGCGGTGTTTGTCTGGCCAGGCAGGAAGCGAGGCTTCGTTGCAGAAAACGTTTGCTCACACCTGTCAGCCATCAATTTTGACCGGAGTCCATTCAGCAATCAGGAGGCAGTGAATGTCCGCTAGAAAGATTTGTGCATGGTTGTTCTTAACCATCTTCTCTGCGCCAGTGGTTTTTGCCCAATTCAGCAGCAGTTTGCAAGGGTCTGTGCAAGATCCCTCCGGTGCAGCGATCGGCAAGGCGACGGTTCATCTAACCAGTGATGCCACGGCCGCAATCGTTTCAAGCACGGCCGATGCTTCTGGAAGCTTTCGCTTTGTGAATCTGGCGCCCGGGGCATACACCTTGAAGGTGGAAGCAGCCGGATTCTCGAAGGTCGAGATCCACGTCACGCTCTTGACCGAGCAAACCCTGGACGTTCCTGTCACGTTGAAAGTCGGGGCCGCCATGGAATCGGTAACTGTGACGACCGAAGAGCCGATTGTCAACACAGCGGATAACCGCAACGAGATGACGCTGGAGAATACCGGCGTGGCTGAGTTGCCGGTCGCCGGCCGCAATCTGGTGACATTGACGACGTTGGCTCCGGGCGTGTCTGGACTTGGAACCATGGGCGGCGGCCAACCCGGCTCCGCGGGAACCCCGGGGTCCGGCGTAGACAACTACTCCACCGAAACCCAGGTGGACGCCAGTGCCAACGGCCAGGGCCAGATGTCGAATATGTACGTCATTGACGGTCTTGACATCACCAGCGGCATCCGGCAGGGCGTATTGAACCTTACGCCAAACCCCGAGTCCATCCAGGAAACCGCCATTCAGGTCAACACTTATTCGCCGGAGTACTCCCGCGCCAGCGGCGTCCAAGAGGTGCTGACAACCAAGTCCGGCTCCGACAAGTTCCATGGCTCAGTCGCCGACTGGTACTACACCGAGCAGATGTTCGCGAAGACCCATTTCTCGGGACCGAAATACCTGCCCTTCCACGGCAATAACATGTCAGGAGCTGTGGGTGGACCCATCCTCCCTCACAAGGAGTTCTTTTTCTACTTCGCCGTCGAGCCGCTGCGCTCGGCTCTGGCGACAAGTTCGTCGATCACCTTCGCGGACCCCGCGTTTCTCGCCTGGGCCAAAACGAACTACCCCAACACCGTCGGGACAGGTGTGCTGAACACCTATGTTCCAACGCATGTATCCGGCGCAACGGCCTATCAGACAGGTTCGTCAGTTTTTCCAACGACCTGCGGCACAGAGGCTACCGATAACCTGCCGTGCGGCCTGACGCTTTCCGACACCGGCAACTTCAGTGCGCCGCAGATTCGCAACGGCACGCAGTACTTCGGCCGCATCGACAAGGTGCTCAAGAACGACACGGTTTACGTGAGCTTCTACCGGACGCTGTTGAACTACGGCGCGGCGTCGGCGATCCCGTCCTTCTCGGCGCTGAACAACAACTGGCAAATTGCCGGACAGGTGAACGAAGCACACACCTTCAGGTCGGGCACGATCAACGAAGCGATCTTCGGTTTCAACCGCGTCGAGGGCGTGCTTGGAAGCGGCGCCCAGAACTACACTGTTCCGTCGATTCATGTTTCAGGAATCAGTACGGAAGGCGGACAGGCGTTTGGAGTGGGCTTTGCCCAGGGCGACTTCATCCAGCACAACTATCACTGGCGCGATGTGCTAACCCACATCCGCGGCGCGCACACTCTGCGCTTCGGCTACGAGGGATGGTTCGGCGACGATGTGGAGCCGTTCCAGGGTCCGTACTCTCAACCGAGCTTCAGCTTCGACAATCTCCTTGCCTTGGCCCAGGATGCTCCTCACACAGAAGGTGGTGTGATGTACAACCCCATCACTGGGGTTCAACAGCTCTGGTCGTGGGATGCGGCCAGCCGGACAGAGGGGTTATTCGCCGAAGACACCTGGAAGGCGAATAGGAACTTGACGTTGACTCTGGGCTTGCGCTGGGACGATAGCGGCAACCCGTGGTCGAAAAGCGCCTCGACCGTTTTCGGAAACTTCTACTTCGGTTCCGGCCAGACCAAGCAGCAGCAGATTACCAATGGATTTACGAAGGCGACGCCAAAAGCTCTGAATAATGCGGTCACCGACCTAATGAGCCCGCGCATCGGGTTTGCCTGGGATGTAACCGGGAAAGGCAATACGGTAGTGCGTGGCGGCTTCGGTATCTTCAACGACTGGCTCACCCAGGCCAACGTGCAGGAAGAATTCCGTGGCAGCCCTCCAGGAGAGATCGAGCCGACCTTCACAGCTGGAACAGCCACTCCACCGGTCTTTAAGCTGGGAACTACAAGCACGCCGCCTTTTGGTTTTACCTTCCCGGCGCTAGCAGGTTCTCCCATCTGCCCCACTCTGGGTCCCCAGGGCTGCCTGGATTCTCAGGGCGGCATCATCGGAGCCAATGCGGGAATCGGTGGCATCAACCCGAATCTCTTATCGCCAAAGGCGAATATCTGGTCGGCAACGCTGGAGCAGAAGATTGGCATGGACTTCGCCGCCAGCGTGGGCTATGCCGGATCGCACTCCTTCAATTTGGTGGGCGGCGGGAACCAGGCGGGGTTGGTGAGCTACGGACAGGACATCAACGCCTTTGCCGGCGACTTGTTTACTCACACCGCTCCGACCCGGCTGAATTCCAGTTTCGGCTCAATTTCCTACGCGGACAACGACCGCCATGGAAACTACGAGAGCGTCTTTGTTGACTTCAAGGGCAGGTTCGCGCGCCGTGGATTTTTTGATGCTTCTTATACCCACTCCGAGTCGAAGGACGACGCCGGCGTTTACCCGGCTGAAGCCACTCCTTCGACCTATTATGGTCCGTCGGATTGGGATGTGCCGAATCGCTTCTCTCTCTCGTTTAACTACGAGATTCCGGGAGTGGAGAAAGGTAAGGGCGCAGCAGGCATCCTCACGTCGGGATGGGGCGCCAGCGGAACGAGCATCTACCAGACCGGCTATCCGGCCACGGTCACTACAAGCGCACCCTTCCTTGCTTACTGCAAGAACGAGAACCTCAACACAACGGCGCCATATTGCTCGGCTTCGAATCCCGCCGTTTCCTACGCTCCCGGTAGCGGCGATTTCAACGCCGACGGAGACAGCACCGACTACCCGGACGTGAAAAACTACAGTGAAGGAAACTCGAAGAGCGCTTACTTGACCGGAGCCTTCACTGCCAACCAGTTTTCTGCGCCGGCAACCTTTGGCTCCGAGGGCAACGAGGGTTCGAATCAGTTCCGTCAACCCAACTTCATCGAAACGGACATGAACATCTATAAGGTGACGCGGCTGTCTGAGGGCGTCGACTTCCAGATCCGCTTCGAATTGTTCAACCTCTTCAACCGGGTAAACCTCACGAGTTTCGACACCAACCTGGCAGACCAGGGAGGTAATTTCGGAAAGGCGGAGAATCAACAACTGCCACGCAACTGGCAGCTTGGCGGAAGGTTTACTTTCTAG
>Ga0181535_10007105_pt1 | contig 11358 bp, 5 predicted proteins | sample PEATcosm2014_Bin_44_FD_119774 | JGI IMG/M metagenome (GOLD analysis project Ga0181535, IMG submission 119774) | Peatland microbial communities from MTU Mesocosm Facility, Houghton, MI, USA - PEATcosm2014_Bin17_30_metaG | ecosystem: Environmental > Terrestrial > Soil > Wetlands > Peat | place...
ACGTCAATCAGCTTGACCACCCAATCGGCGTCCGTGCCGCTGGTCGAGGCGATGAGGTTGGCTGCCGGCTGCCCACTTACCTTCACCGGGGAGGTGAGCACGTCGCCCGCGAATGCGAGCACGTCCGTGCGGCCCGAGGCTTCCCGTTGGTCCTCAACCAACCAGTGCGGCCAAGGGTGATCCTCGTCGTAGCCCATCGGCCGAATCGGCCGCGGAACGTAGGGCACGGGCTTGGCGGGGTCGGAGACATACTCGTCGAATGCCGTCTCATCGGGTCTCGGCGAGGTAAAGCTCAGCTTCAGGCCGGCACTGAGATAGAGCGGCGTGGGGCGGATCATGCATCCGCTCGCACAACCTGCCGGCCAGGCCGGAAGTCGCCGCCATGTATTCGTTCCAGTTTCATAGATTGTGACAGGCGCGACGTCGGCATTGGGCGCGTCGTCCTTCAAGTAGTGGTCAAGGAAAGGCCGCAGGATTTCACGGCGGAAGTAGAGCCCGGTATCGGAGTTGAACCTGAGTGGCCCGAGCGTACTGGCATCGCCGATTTCCTGGCCGTGGTTCCAGGGACCCATCACCAGGAAGACCGAGTCGTTGTTCGTATCCTTCGGCTTGATTGCTTTGTAGACCGCCATGGCCCCGTAAATGTCCTCCTGGTCCCAGAGGCTGGCCACCAGCATCACGGGCACTTTCAAGGGCTGTGCCGCGAGCACCTTATCAACCGCCTGATCGCTCCAGAAGGCGTCGTAGCTCGGATGGGCCAGAATCTTGCGCCAGAATCCAACTTGCTCCAGCCCATGCCGCCGCCCGAGCTCGCCCGCTGATCCGGCCTCCATATAGACGTCATAATCATCAAAGTGGCTCGTCCACCACTTCACATCGGAGGAGCGCGACGCCTCCTGGTCGTGGATGTACACCATGTTCTGCTCGCGGAAGGCGCCATAGTGGAACCAGTCGTCGCCCATCCAACCATCGACCATGGGGTTCATCGGCACCGATACTTTGAGGGCAGGGTGAGGGTTGACGAGCGGCATCAAGGGCAGAAACCCGTCATAGGAAATGCCGATGATGCCAACTTTACCGTTTGATTCGGGAATGTTTTTCACCAGCCAGTCGATGGTGTCGTACGTGTCGGTGGAGTGATCGACCGGGGTGGCGTTCTGCGGCCCGTGCAACGGCCGGTTCATCACGTAGTCGCCCTCGGAGCCATACTTGCCGCGCACGTCCTGCACGACGCGGATGTAGCCGCCCTCGATGATGACTTCCATGGCGTTGTCATAGCCATTGAGAATCGGCCCAAGATGCGTGCTATCCGCATGGCTGGTGAGGGCCGTGGCGTTGTAGGGCGTGCGTGTCAGGAGGATCGGAGCGCGCTTGGCCCCCTTCGGCACCAGGATCACCGTGTGCAGCTTCACACCGTCGCGTATGGGGATCATTACATCGCGCCTGACGTAGTCGAAGCTGGCGGTAACGGGCTCGAACTTGGCCGGTATTTCGCTCGGCAAGGCGGGGTACTGGGGCGCCGCCGAAGTGGTCTGGGCCGCCGAGGGTCCCGCGCACATCAGGGCGCCGAGCGCCACCGAGAGTAAGGTCAGAGTGCGAACGCGGGCGACTGCATTCATGCTGGTTCCCTTGGAGTCAAAAATAGGTTCCCCGAAGAGTCGGGCGATTTCATTTTCCAACGTCGTGCCTCCTGTACTTTTGTCCCGAATGCATCGCAGGGAGCTGCGCCTCCCCGGCATGATTCTATTGTGGCCGGCCATGGGGAGCCAGATCCTCTGCCAAACAGTGTTGCCTTCCCATTCAATTCGTGGGACTCTGTGAAACCTTTGTGCTAGGTCGTCTCCTATCTTCTCATGAATTCCGTCGCGCCAACTCGGGTTCGTTGGATATTGGTAGGCTGGATCGCTCTGACGGGGGCGCTCAGTTTTGTCGACCGCGTCAACATTTCCATAGCCGCGCGTTCCATCTCCCAGGACTTTCACCTTTCGGACGTGCAGCTCGGCACGATCTTCAGCGCGTTCTTTGTTGGCTACGGCCTCTTCCAGATTGCCGGTGGCTGGGCGGTCGACCGTCTGGGAGCGCGCCGCACTCTGGCTTTGGGCGCCGTATGGTGGGCGGCCTTCACCGCTCTCACCGCCAGCTTTCCCGCCGGCATCGCGCAGGCATTCCTGATCATCTGGTCGGTGCGGTTCCTGCTGGGCATGGGGGAGTCCGTCATGTACCCGAGTTCGAATCGCTGGGTCGCCAACTGGATTCCCACCGCCGAGCGCGGCCTCGCCAATGGCGTGATCTTCGCCGGGGTTGGTGCGGGCTCCGCCTTCACTCCTCCCATCATTCGCTATGTCATGGTCCACTTGGGTTGGCGCGAGTCCTTCTGGGTCTGCGCCCTACTGGGACTCGGCGCAGGTGCGGTATGGTACTGGATGGCGCGCGACCATCCCGACCAGCACGCCTGGCCCAATGACGCGGAAAGAAAATGGATTCATCATGGCATCCCCCAATGCGACCCTCTCGAAGCGCCCCAATATTCGTGGCGCGTCATGCTTGCGAGCCGGGACGTTTGGGCCATAAGTCTCAGCTATTTTTGTTACGGTTATACTCCCGCGATCTTTTTCACCTGGTTCTTTATCTACCTCAACCGAGTGCGCGGACTGAACCTGCAAACGGCCAGCTACTACGGAATGCTGCCGTTCATCGCCATGGCCTGCGGATCGGCGTCGGGAGGTTGGATCGCCGATGCCGTGTCCCGGCGATTCGGCCGCTGGTGGGGCCGCTGCGGCGTGGCCGCCTGCGGCATGATGTTCGCGGGCCTCTTTATGGCCGCCGGCTCGCAAGTCTCTACCGCGGCATCAGCCAGCGTGGTCCTCGCGGCGGGCGCCGGTTCGCTCTACATCGCACAAAGCGCTTACTGGGCGCTCTCCGCCGACATGGGAAAGGGATCCTCCGGCTCGCTCTCCGGCTTCATCAACATGTTCGCCCAAGCGGGCGGTGCCCTCACGGCGGTCACCACACCGGCCATTGCCGCGCACTTTGGTTGGACCGCTTCTTTTCTGACCTCAGCGGCCTTCTGCGTTCTCGGCGGCGCACTGTGGCTGGTGGTCGATCCCAATCGACCGCTTGCAGTCAGGGGTTAGGGATTGGGGATTATGGGTTCGAAGTTGCGAGCCTGGGCCTGCAACCGCCCTTCCCCTCACATGGACATCGAAGGTCTCCGGTGCTACTCTTGCCCCCGCAAAAATCGCTTCATAATTTGGAGGTCATAAAAATGGAGAATAAATTGAACAAGTCCAATAGCAAGGAAGGGCCCGGAGGCCTGAGCCGGCGTCAGTTTTTTGCCGGGGCCGGTGGAGCGGCGCTGTCATTCAGCATCATGAACCCGGGACTGGCACGCGGGTCACAAGTGAGTTCCAAAATCTCTCTGGGCTCGATTGGCTGCGGCAGCCGCGGCACCTGGATCGCCGATCTCTTCCGCAAGCACGGCGGATACGAGATCACCGCCGCCCACGACTATTTTCCTGACCGGGTGAACGCGTTTGGCGACAAGTACAATGTGCCCGCGGCGCGGCGCTTCACGGGCCTGAAGGGTTTCCAGAGAATGCTGGAGGCAAAGGTGGATGCGGTGGTTATCGAGAGCCCACCTTATTTTCACCATTCGCACGCCGCCGCCGCGATTGAGCGGGGAGTCCACGTGTACCTGGCCAAACCCATGGCCGTGGATGTTCCCGGCTGCCACAGCATTGAGGCCAGCGCCAAGAGCGCCGCGGAAAAGAAGCTTGCCTTCCTGATCGATTTCCAAACGCGCACCGATCCTTTTTACCAGGAAGCCATCCGGCGCGTGCAGAAGGAGGCAAGCATCGGCCGCATCGTCAGCGGCGAGGCGTCATACGTAGCGGGCCTTCCCTGGGCAAAAATGGTTCCGGACCTGGAGGCCAAGCCGCAGGATCCCGAGACCCGCCTGCGCGCGTGGGGACTCATCAGGGCGCTCTCCGGCGACATCATTACCGAGCAGAACATTCACTCGATCGACGTCATGACGTGGGTTCTCGACCAGCATCCGGTAAAAGCGCTCGGCACGGGAGGACTCAAATCCCGCAGCGTCGGCGACATCTGGGACCATTTCTCGGTAAATTTCTGGTTTGCGGAAGACGTGCTCGTCACCTTCTATTCAAAGCAGTACGGAGAGGGTGCGGACGATATTCGCTGCCAGATGTTCGGCACGGAAGGCTCGCTCGACACGCACTACGCCGGCGACGTCGGCATCAAAGGCAAGTCGAATTACGCGGGAGGCCGCGACGGTATGCTCTATACCACGGGCGCTGTCCGCAACATAGCGATGTTCTACGATCAGGTCACTTCCGGGCGGCTCGACTACTCGACCATCGCGCCCGCCGTGCGAAGCAACCTCACAACCATTCTCGGTAGAACCGCAGCCTACCGGCAGGCAGAGTTCACCTGGGATGAATTGTTGAGGTCAGAAGAAGTCCTCGACCCGCATTTGGAGGGGTTGAAGGAATAAAAAGCCGACACGGAAGGGTTTTAGCGTGATGAGGAGGCGGCCTTCCGCCGCCTCCGCTTGGGAGTCCCGTGGAGGTAGTAATCGTGTTGCGCGGAAAAATCTCGAGGTAGACCCTCAACGCTCCCGATGATCCCTGTCAGGCGTGTTGCGGGAGTGTTCTCTTTCAGCGGCTCTACGCGCACCGAAGCGCCTTCGGGAAGATCGATGCCGGGAGGGATATCGATTTTCCCATTCGTAACTTTACTGACAAAACTCATGCTCTTCCCTCCCAACAAGGTCGTCGCGCGGACCTTGTTTTTTAGGTCCGCGATACGATTCCTTAGCCTTACGCCGACAGCGTTATCTCAAGCGGCTTCTCGGGCGTCACTCCAATTTCGTGATCAAAAACTACCACGCGACGAGTGGTTTCGGTCTTCACACTTGCCTGCAATACTTCCGTCCCCAAGCGGGCGGTGGCCTTGGTAAAGGGGCCCTTGGAGAGGCCGTTCAATGCCACGCGCTGAACGGCAATTGAGCCTTCGGCCACTTCGACCTGCACGCTTTGGAGCTGTGGTTTGAGTGTGTGCGTGAAGCTGCCCCAACCTGAGGGGGCCGACCAGAAGCAGCGGAACGCCTGTCGGCGCGTGCGCGGCACAAGAGTGAGTTCGCGCTCGGGAGCGGAATAACGGAAGCCGCTCCAGGCCATGAAGCAGCCCCAACTCGCCATGGCGCGCGCGTAGTGATGCCCGCACTCAGGCTCGTTCCAGGGATTGCGTCGCTCGCCGTCAAAGCGCCGGCGCGTGGATTCCACAACGTTGAGTGCTTCGGTGGTCATCCCCTCAAATGCCAGCAACGCCGCGAACTGGTAATCAATTCCCGTCCAAATTTCACCGAAGTACGGGAAAGGAATTACCGGACGCTTGCCCAGCGGATAGGTTGCCACCACCACTCCGCCTTCGTCATTCAAAGCGTAAGTGCGCTGGAGGTCGACGTGGTCGCTCAGGTCTGACTTGTAGTTGTACTTGTAAATCGACTTCAGCGTGGCGCGCACGTTCGCTTCCCGCACCAAATATCCCAAGCCCGCCACGTGGGCCTGGAGTTGGCCCAGCAACTGATCGGCCAGGCAAGCACCGCCCATTTGATAGTCCGGCTCAAGCGTGTTGCCCGCGCCCATGCCCACTCGCGTGCCCGCAGCGATTTGGCTTTCCGGCCGCCCTTCAACCTTTTGAATGTAGTACTCGCCGTTGAAGAGATTCTGGTCGAGCCAGCGGCTGCCGCTCTCGAAAAGCCGGTGATATTTCGCGGCCGAGTCCTGATCACCAACGACGCGCGCCATCTCTTCGCCCGCGCGCAACGCTCCCAGGTAGTAGATTCCGCACAAAGGGTTGGGGCCGTAGAACTCCACGTCGTACGTGTTGTGCTGAACGCCCTCCGCAACCCCGTCGCGATTGCCGTCCCAGCCGTTTTCAATCCAGGCGAATTCCAATGCGCGCTTGGCGCCGGGCCACAATCGGCGCAGCCAATCCGTTTCGCCGGAGAGCCGCCACTCGCGATAGAGCTTGATGAGGCAGCCCATCTGCCCGTCCGCGGCGGCCATCTGCCAAATTTGCTTGCCATCGGGCAGATAGGATCGGAAGCCCATCAGGCCGTTGGTGTCGGTATTGCGCAGGAATTCCGACTCGCGCAACGAGTGCGCCATCTTGGGAAAGAGCTGTGGGGTGGCCTGCTCATAATTCCACACGTGGGTGCAGCTTCCGTGGCAGCAGCCCTGGTGGTCGTTGCACCCTTCGAATCCGTGAAACTCGCCATCCGGCGTGCGGAAGCAGGTATTCGTACGCAGGGTAGAAAGCGTGCTGGTGACGGCGTCGAGAACCGCCGGCGGCAGCGTGGAAGTCTCGATGGCGTGGGCGAACGCGCGCGTACGTGCTTCGAGTCGAGGGAGCTGGGATGCGCACTGCCGGCTCGCGTCCCAGGCGTCCTTAAAGCGCTCGGTATAGAAGTTGCCGACCACCGTGCTCTTGGGCACACTCTCCGGGGCCGCCCAGCCGCAGCGCTCCGGCGTGCGATTTGGGAAGTGCCAGGCGAGCAGGAAGGTGACGGTGGCCTCGCCCCCGGCGGGGATGTTCTGCGTCACCGCGAGCGAACCCACCGGCATGGCCACGCGGGAGGCGGAGTCCAGGGCGCCATCGTCGCTGAAGTCGTCCCAGAAAGTGAGCACTCCATTCCACCACTCGGCCCGCTTCCATCCCCGAAGGTAGGTGACGCTGCCCTCGGGCGCTCCCACGGCGCACAACGCGAACGTGCCCTTCAGGGGATGAGAAGGTGATAGAAAGGGATTATCCATCTGCAAGCCGGCGAGACCGGGGGCGTCACGAAAAGCCGCTTGCCTGCCCTCCTGGCCCACAGGGTTTTCAAGGCTCCAGGCAACGCCTACCCGCGCGGGGGCCGCGTTGGGATTTCGGAGGGTGTAACGCAGAATCGCCACGGGCCAGCCGGACGCGTCAACGTCAAGGGGCACGAGCGGATTGCAGGCTTCCAGGCGGACCTGCACCGGCAGCTCGGAATCCGTGAAGGCAATGCGCGCAAAGGGATACGCTCCCGTGAAAGTCGCTTCGGCAAGACGCGGCAGCCCCGGAGCATTGTCGGAGCCAAGGCCGCTCTCGGTCAATTCGTAAGGCGGCTGAAGGCGCGACTCCAGCACGCGCACGACGGGTTTGGAGTCACCCACCTTCGCCCAGATTGACGCAAAGGCGTAACTCAACTCGTTGCCTTTGTCGGGCCGGTTGAAGAGCTCCCAATCGCGCAGTTGCCCGCGGCCACCAAGTGAGACCGTACCCGTGCCGATGCCGCCCAGCGGAAACCCAATCCGCTTCAGATTCCGACCCGTGAAAGTGCGGGGATAGTCGATGGGGGAGGCCGCGTGAGACGATTTTTCCGCCGCACCCGCTCCCGCGTTTCCTGTCTTGGTATCCTGACCTGCAAGCGCCGGCATCCCCAGCGAGGACGCCAGTGCGCCACCCGCCGCGACTTCTTTTAGAAAATCCCGCCGGGCATATTTCTTTCCTTTGCGTTTTTCGGCCATGTTGTCTCCCGAGGTTTTGTGGCTTTGGCAATCTTGTGCCGCGAATGGATTCTCGCTCAGCAATAAACTGTGTCAAGAAAAAACGGTTGTAGCGCGGAGCTGTTCTGTAGTTCCGCGCTACGGTTTTCAATTCATCTCTGGACCGCTCGTTGCAATCATGTAGAATGGTCGCTTAGGCATATTTCCACGAAGTTCACACCCCAGGAACTCAGTACCCTCCTGGTCGATATTCAAGTGTAGTAAGGGAGCCCGGCGCGCATTTCCCCGTTTTGTGAGAGGCGGACATCGCACGGATGATGAATCAGAACATCAAGGCTTTTGGGTTCGCCACGCTGCTCATGCTCAGCGCCGGGATCGGTCTAAGCCAAGAGAAGGCCTCGTTCCATTTAGATGGAGTCGTGCGCGACAGCACAGGCGCTCCCGTGCCCGGCTCCGAAGTCACGCTGAGCAACGCCAGTTTCCGCGCGACCCAAGTCACTGACAGCGACGGCCGGTTTCACTTTGATAACCTGGCGATTGCCAGTGGCACGCTCACCGTGAAGACTAGCTCATTCGCGCCGGTTCAGCAAACCTGGGACGCGCGCGCCCAAGGCTCAAAGACGATCGAGATCAAGCTCTCTCCCAGCGCTCTTCGAGAACGTATCACCGTCACCGCGACGCGCACGGAGCAGCGCGTCAGCGAGTCAGCATCGAGTGTGACCGTGTTAGGTCACCAGGATCTCGCCACAAGCGGAGGCATAACGCTCGATGATGCCCTCGGCCAAATTCCCGGGTTCATGTTGTACCGCCGCAACGGCAGCCTTACGGCCAATCCCACGTCCCTCGGCGTATCGCTCCGAGGTGTGGGGACGAGCGGGGCCAGCCGCGCGCTGGTGATCTCCGACGGCATTCCCCTCACCGACCCCTTCGGCGGATGGGTCTACTGGGACCGTATTCCGGCCACATCTGTCAGCGCCGTGGAAGTGGTGGAAGGCGGCGTTTCCGACCTCTATGGCGGCGACGCGTTGGGAGGCGTGATCAATGTGATTCCGTTCCGGCCCCTCGACTCCTCTCTTACTCTCGAGACTTTCTACGGCAACGAACAGACTCCGGATCTGTCCATCACCGGTAGTCTTCGTCGCGGCCCCTGGCTGGGCCTCACTTCCCTCGAAGGATTTCACACTGACGGTTATGTTTCCGTCCTCCCTCCTCTCGAAGGCACCATCGATACGCCCGTGGCCTCGGAACACTTTGACGGTCAATTCATGCTGGAGCGCCTGTTATCTGACCAAGGACACGTGTTCGGCAGTGGGACCATTTTTGAGGAGGCCCGCAAGAATGGCACTCCGTTGCAAAACAACGACACTCGGCTTCGCCAACTCGCGGTGGGCGCCGACTGGCAATCCGCAGCGGCCGGAGCATTGAAGTTCCGCGCTTTCGGCGGCCCCGAGGACTACGATCAGTCGTTTTCCTCGGTCGCGGCCAAACAGATCAGCGAGACTCTTACCGACATCCAGCGCGTCCCGTCCTACCAAGCCGGGCTGTCCGCACTGTGGACGCGCACGGCGGGCAATCACCAGACGCTCGCTGCCGGCTTCGATGGCCAATTGGTGCGGGGCGCGAGCAACGAGCTGATGTACTCCACCGGCAAGCTCTCGACCGCCGTGGGGGCGGGTGGACGGCAGCGCTTCTGGGGACTCTACGGAGAGGACCTCATCCGCATCAACACGCGCTGGCTCATCACCGGAGGCGCGCGCGTGGATGACTGGAGCAATTTTGACGCCCTCTCCGTCAAGCGCCCGCTGGCCACACCCGGGCCGCCGCAAGTCACCGATTACATGAATCGCAGCGAACAAGCCTTCAGCCCTCGGATTTCCACCGTTTATCAAGTGAAGGAGAACTTCGCGCTTCGGGCCTCCATGTATCGAGCCTTTCGCCCTCCCACACTGAACGAGCTTTACCGCAATTTTCGCCAAGGAAATACCGAAACTCTCGCCAACAGCGGCCTCACCGCTGAACAACTGACCGGCGCGGAAGCCGGCGCGAGCTACGGCGCGTGGCACGAGCGGCTGAGCGTCCGCGGTACTCTTTTCTGGAGCGACATCAGCGATCCTATCGCCAACGTGACGTTGTCCACTACGCCGAGTCTGACCACCCAACAGCGGCAAAATCTGGGCGAAACGCGCTCGCGTGGTGCAGAATTTGAGGCTGAAGCGCGGCTGACTCATTCGCTGACCGTCAACGGAGGAGTGCAATACGTGGACGCAACGGTGACGAGCTTTCCCGCAAACACGCAACTGGTGGGATTGCTCGTGCCGCACGTGCCCCGCCACGACGTGGACTTCCAGGTCCGGTACTCGCGGCCTCGATGGGTGACCGCCGCCCTGCAAGGAAGTTTTGTGGGCTCGACTTTTGACAACGATCAGAATACGCTCTTGTTGAATAATTACTTCCTGCTGAATGCACTGGTTTCCCGCTCGCTCGGGCATGGCATGGAAATCTTTGTGGCAGGAGAGAATCTCGCGGATCAGCGATACGATGTGGCCCGAACGCCCTTCCTCACCAACGGACCTCCCATCCTCTTCCGAGGCGGTTTCCGGATGACGATTCACTAACGGAGTGACCACATGGATGGGCAGAATGGACAGGATCACCTCGTAGTCCATGCCACGTAGCGGAGCATCGCCATCATAAGACATAGGGAGGTCTTGCACTCATGCGCCATCGGCTGAACCGCCGCAGATTCCTGAAGCAAAGCGCCACATCGTTGTTGGCAGCGTCGGCGTGGCCCGCATCGCTACGATCCGATCAGCAGTCGGCGGCCGATCCCACCCGCGAGTGGCGGGTTTACGGCGGCAATCCAGCCGGGACGCATTACTCGCCGCTCGATCAGATCAACCGAACCAACGTGCACAAGCTCAAGGTTGCTTGGACGTACCACACGGGAGACAGCCGGCTCAAACCCGCCACCACTATCGAATGTAATCCCCTGGTAGTCAACGGCGTGATGTATCTCACCACCGCCCAACTGAAGCTGTGCGCGCTCGACGCGGCGACGGGCAAGTTCCTTTGGCAATACGACCCGTTCGAAGGCGTCGATGAGGACAAGCCGCGCGGCGTGAACCGCGGCGTGGCGTACTGGGAGAACGGCACTGATCAACGCATTCTCTTTGTCGCGCGCGCCCGGCTCTGGGCGTTTGACGCCAAGACCGGCAAACTCATTCCTGACTTCGGCCACGGCGGCAGCGTGGATTTGACACGCGGCCTGGGCCGTGACATCAGCCAACTTGAGTACGATGTCACGACGCCCGGCATAATTTACAAGGACCTGATCATCCTTGGCTCCTTGTGTGGCGAGGGCCCCGAGCCGTCTGCCCCCGGCCACATTCGCGCCTTCGACGTGCGCACCGGCGTAATGGCCTGGATGTTCCACACGCTTCCCCGCCCTGGAGAGGTCGGCAATGACGCGTGGCAAGGCGATTCCTGGCGCACGACGGGCGGCGCCAACGATTGGGGTGGCATGACGCTCGACGAAAAACGCGGCTGGGTGTTCGTTTCCACCGGTTCCGCGGCTTTCGATTTCTACGGCGGGCAGCGCCTGGGCTCGAACCTTTTTGCCAACTGTGTGATCGCGCTGGACGCCGCCACCGGCAAGCGAATTTGGCACTACCAAGTGGTGCATCACGATTTGTGGGACCGTGATCTTCCCTGCGCGGCGGCTCTGGTTACGCTCAACATTGGCGGCAAGCATGTTGATGCCGCCGTGCAAGCCACCAAGTTCGGCCAGCTTTTTGTCCTCGAC
>Ga0181535_10007106_pt1 | contig 11358 bp, 12 predicted proteins | sample PEATcosm2014_Bin_44_FD_119774 | JGI IMG/M metagenome (GOLD analysis project Ga0181535, IMG submission 119774) | Peatland microbial communities from MTU Mesocosm Facility, Houghton, MI, USA - PEATcosm2014_Bin17_30_metaG | ecosystem: Environmental > Terrestrial > Soil > Wetlands > Peat | place...
CTCATCACATGGTATATGGCCCCGGCATATTCCACTCTCATTTTACGCGGCATGGTCGCAATCCTACAGAACCCTCAACGAACTTCAAGCAAAATGAACCAAACTATGGGTTGACCCCTTTTCTATTCAGTTCGTTGTATCGGGTGGTAAGGCTTCGGCTGTTCCGCCGGCCGGTCAGAACCTTCCACAGATGATATCGCGAGCAACCCAGGGCCTCAGCATCCTTGGTTATGCCCTTGATTCTCTTCTTGACGTTTTTTCGTACTTCTGTCATATTGTGCCGCGTTACGAAAACAAATTCGCAAAGTTTGCGAATTTACGCAACAAAAATCTGAAAATATTTTAGGGATGCCACTCAATAGCTTGAAAATTATTCGCGAAGCCGCTGGGTTTAAGCGGGCAAAAGACCTTGCTTCCCATGCGGAAATCAGCCCCAGCCATCTGAGTACACTGGAGGGAGGCAACGGAAAATTTACCAACGAAGTTCTCGAAAAACTTTGCAAAGCTTTGAATGTTTCACGGGACCAAATTCTCAAACAGCCCCCTCAGCTTTTACCCAATGGTTCACCCCAAAACACGGTCAGAACTGATTTAACAGCCGAGCAAATCCGCCTAACCCACCTGGAAAAAATGTTGATTGATCTTGCCAGCCACCTGCCTGGCACGCAGGGTGAAGCCAGAACAGCTTATATTTTGTCGCTCTGGGGAACCTTAAAAGAACTATCCGCAGGAAAGGAACCAAAATGAAAACGATCAAAATTAGTTGTCCGCACTGCAATCAGCACATTGAAGCGCCACGCGAATATTCCGGCAAAGACCTGGACTGTCCCGCCTGCGGAAAAGCCTTTCTGGCGCCGCCGCGCAGCAGCCGGGTTTTTAGGACGCTTTTAACTGCCTTTGGAGCCACTTTTCTGCTCGTCATTATTGTCGCGACTGTGTTGATTGTGCTTGCTCAACACGAAGTCAGTTTAACAAAGAAGCAATTTGAAGCCGATGACCGAGCGCTTCACCCGGAAAAGTTTGAGACCTCCACGCAGGCCGTCTGGCGATTGGAAAAGGAAGCCGAAGCTGTGTTGCTAAAAGGTTGCTCTAATTATCTCGGATACAGCCGCACTATAGACCACTACATTGATATCGAACCAGATATCAAAACCAACTGGGCTGGCAATGCCACCATAGATTTTATCAACAAAAACGGCGGCATGGAACGAACAAACTTGATATTTACTTTTTTGGTTTATAATCACCATTGCGTTGGCTACGTGGATGATGGCGCAATGTGGGACCGGGAAATGAAAGAGATGCAGCGTTTAGCCGGGAAATGAAATTCAACCACCCATCAACATCGCTCGGCAAAACCACACAAATTTCATAATCACAAACAGTGACTGGTATAAATGGGAGCCGTTTGATTCGCTCGGTCTCAAGGAAAAACGCCGCTGGTGGAAAGGCCCATTCCCCACCAAGCCGCCGCCGCCGCCGCCAAAGGCCAGCAAATGATCCGGTAGGGTGAGACTCTGTCGAACCCCAATCCGATTGAAATCGAGTCAGGGCTCGACGGAGATGGAACTTCCGAAACGGCAGAAGGCTGGCCCGCTTTGCGGGCTGTCTCGCCCTACCGGGAAAGACAGAATCCGCGTTTCAGCTTTTTTCTTGACGCGAGGTCCCGCGTCAAGCTAAAGTCCCACAGTGCGCCGGAGGAGGAACAAGTTCCCCTCCGGCGTTGCTGTTTAAATAGTTGACAGGAGCCGCCCGGTTTCTGTTTTTCCCCGCCCCTTCATTTTACCTCCGCCGTAGGTCTTATCAAATTTCAAAACCGTGTTCTAATCGCGTCAACGTGAAAAACACGAACACCGAAAAGAACAAAATGAAAAATGCAAAAAAATCGCTGGTCCTACTTGGCGCCAGCTTTGGCGCCGCCTGCTATCTTTTGACCTCCGGTTGCACAACTACCACCGAAACCGTCACGCCGCCCAGCGGAACGAACGCGGCCACCACCAACGTCGTCACCACGACCCAGGGCCTTGATCAGGCCACTGTCGCGCAGATTGACGCCGCCGTCTCCAACATCGTCGCCAACGCCCCGGCCGCCATCGCCGACGCCCAGGCCATCAGCGCCCTCGTCCACGGCACGAACAAGTAATTCCCCGCGATGCACCCAACCATTGGCAAATGTATCGCGGGCATCGCCCTGGCCAAAGCGGTCAACGCCGGCTTCGCCACCGGCCTGGCCGGTCATTAACGAAAGGAGGTGATCCCATCTATGCCGCGGAGGAAGACAAGGAACCCAAAGAAGAGGATGACACACCACAACGCACATCATCGCATCGCTCTGGTCTTTGCGTTCCTTGTCTTCCTTTGCGGTTTTTTCCTCTTAACCGGTTGCGCCATTCCCCCTAGTGGTCCGGTCGTCTCTCACACCATCCACCGTTATGAAGGCCGGCCAGATGGTTTGATTGCCGTGGAAGAATGGCGCGATAAAGCATTCAGCCACGGCTGGTATCTCTTCGTGGATCCGACCATGCAAAACATCAACACCTGGCACACCAATCAAGCCGCCCTGGGCGGATGCTCATATTTCAGCGCCAGCTCAGTCACCATCACGGTGGACACCAACACGGCCGCCATCATCGGCGCTGGAGGCACGGCCGCTGGCAACATCATCGGCGCGGCCGCAAAAGCGGCAGTCAAATAGAAAGGAAAATCACCATGACCACTCCAGACCAATTAAAAGAATTGACAGTCGCCGTCTGGAGCGTCGGCAAGCGCATCGTCAACCGCCTGACGTGGATCGTCCTCCTGCTGTTCATCCTTTTAATCCGCCTCTGGCTGCACCCCAAATGAATCCGCCCCGGACACATATTTACGATCCAGAAAACGCCGCCGCGCTGGTAAAGTTCGCGGCAGCCGCATATGTGGTAGGGCGACGCTCCAGCGGAGCCGGTAGCGCGGGAGCGCAGCCCTGTCAAATAATCGAAAACCAAGCCACCGACACGCTGGCGGTGATTTATTCATCGGAAACCGACCTCGTCATCGCCTTTCGCGGCACACAAGACCTGCGCAATTGGCTGACCGATTTGGACGCCCGCATGGTCAAGACAGATTTCGGGCGCGTCCACGCCGGATTCTGGAACGCCTGGTGTTCCGTGCGTAAACAAGTCAGCGCGATGGTCGATCACAAAAAGCGCGTTTGGTTCACCGGCCATTCTTTAGGCGGCGCGCTGGCCATGATCGCCGCCGCTAATTTCGCGCTGCCTCCCGATGCCAACATTGCCGGCGTTTACACCTTTGGCCAGCCGCGCGCGGCCAACGCATCCTGGCGTGATGCTTACCACCACGATCTCGACGGTGGTTTACGCGGCCGCACCTTCCGAGTCATCCACAATCTCGACATCGTGCCCCACGTCCCCTGGCTTCTAGGCCGCTACCAACACTGCGGCCACGAAGCATTTTACGGAGCCGGTTGCGCGGGCGCGCAACCCTGCCAAGTGGACCGTCCCTTCTCCCAATACGCCCTGGCCGACCTGGCCACCGCCCTGTCCGTCTGGCGACGCGGCCCGCTGCAAATCGAGCAATGGCTGGCCGATCACCACGTCAGTCGGTATCAGGCCCTATTTACACCGGAGGCACAGGCATCCGGCCTGTCCCAGCCGGCCTCCGGACGGGTGGCTTTACCTTTTCCCGATCCGTTCCCGTTCAATACAAAACCATGAACACCCTCCAAATTTGCTCCATCGTGGTCAGCGGCATCTGCGTCATCATCACCACATGCCTGGCCTGGATCATGATGTTCCGCAAAAGCCAGACCGAAGTCACTTTCAGCGGGACGCCCGTCGATAAAAAGGAGTTTGAGAGACACGTCGAACAGGATGTGATCGACCACAACGCCATTCATTCGCGGCTGGGCGGCATCGAACGCGGCGTGGAAGCCCGCGTCAACGCCCGCATCGACCGGGCCGAAACCGAAAACAAGGAAAGCCGCCGCCTCATGCACCGGGAAATAGAAACCATCGGCAAAGAAGTGGCTGCTCTCAAGACCGCCTCCGACCTGGCCAACCAACGCTCCATCATGATGGACGCCAAGCTCGATCGCCTCATCGAAAAATCCAATGAAAGCTGAACAACGCGAACTCTTCCGCGACACCATCCTCCGGTCTTTCCGGCAAATGCGGGGCGGCATGAACCTCGCCACGCTGGCAGTTATCGTCCGGTCCTGCGGGTTCAAGGATTTTGAAAACGCCGATCTGGAAGAGGACATCCAATACTTTGTTGACAAGGGTTTTCTGGCCGATGTGCCCAAGAGCCACAGCGTGGCCATCAAGCTCTGGCGCATCACGGCCGCTGGCATCGACGATTTGGAAGGGAGGGGCATCTGAATGGAGAAATTCGACATCGCCCGCCTGAAAGAGATCCTCAGCCAATACGGCGCGGAATGGGAAACGTGGGAAGATCAAAAGACCGGTTCCTACGAACATGCCCTGGCCGGTTCCTCCTTGGAACACTTGGAGCATTTTTACTCTGTGCTCTTTACGCCGGGCAAAACGGACGAGGAGAAAATCATCGACTGCCCGCCCTGGCCGTCTGGGACAGCGCGGGCCGGCCAGCAGCCCAGCGCCGGCCTCTTGAGCAAGATCGCGACCCGGATCAGAACCGAATCGACACTCAACAGCGTCGGCCGGATGTCCCAATTCATCGAGCGGGTTGGCGAAAAGTGCAAGCAACTCCCGGGCGCGCAACAATCCAAGGTCCTCGATGGCTTTGTCACCGTCCTGCAGGAGGAAATGGTTACAGAGAACCTATCTGGCGTCCCGATGGCGGCGATGCTCAAGCCTCTCGACCGGCTCTTGACCAAAGAGCAAATGGACCGCGAATCCAATACGCAGGCGGAAAAAAAGCGCCAGAAGGAAAAGGACCAGCAACTCAAACAACAGCAGATCGCTCAGAGCGATCGCCGCATCGCCTTGCTGGAATCCAAAGTCAAAGCCGCTTCGGACGAAGTGAAGAAATTGCGCGAGCCTGGCAGCCAGCTCTCCGACGACGAGCGCAAGGCCATCGTGGCCAAGGTGGACGAAATCTTGGGACTCAAAAGCTGATGGCCGCCATCATTCCATCCTTCAAAATCGACGCGGACGGCAAGCTGTCCAAATACTTCCTGCCCCATCAGGTGGCGTGGATTCTGGACGAATCGCCCATGCGCCTGGCTGAGAAATCCGTGCGCATCGGTTGGACCTATGCCGACGCGTTTAAAAATGTCCGCGCCCGCATCCAGCACAAAAACCGCGATTACCTCTTCGCCACCAAGGATCAGGCCAGCGCCACCGAGTATGCCCAGACCGCGTTGAAGTTTGCCGACATCTTCAACTTCACCCGTTACATCGTCTCCAAGGGTGAAGACTCGGTTAAAGTCTCCAGTAAAAGAGACAACGGCGAATCGTTCACCGAGGAAGTTAAGTTCAACTATATCAAGTTTGACAGCGGCTCGCGCATCATCGCCTTCAGTTCCAATCCCTACGCCATGGCCGTGTTCGGCGGCGATGTCGGATTGGATGAATTTGCCAAGCATCCCCAGGCGGAAAAGCTCTGGGAGACCGCGCAGGGCCGCGTCACCTGGGGATTCAACTTGGGCGTCTGGTCCGCGCATGATGGCACTGACACGCTCTTCTACCAGTTCGCGCAGGAAGCCAAGGCCGGCAAAGGCGGCTGGTCCTACTACCGCGTCACGATGGAAGACGCCGTGGAACTTGGCCTGGTGGAAAAGATCAACCAAATCCAGGGCACTCACTACACCCGTGAGGGCTTCATTCAGGATTGCAAAAACCGCGCCCGGTTGCCGGAGATTTACGAGCAGGCGTATAACTGCAATCCCTCCGGATCAGCCAGCGCCATCGTCCCGTGGTCCCAGCTCGCCAATTGCTTTCGCGATTACGAGATCGAGCGCGTCCATCTGGAATCAAACACCATCACGGAACTGTTTGGGGCATACGTTCCCTCTCAGAAAGAAGCGCGGGAAAACCGTATCACCCAATTCATTCGCGGCCAGTTCCCGAAACTCTTTGCGGCCATCCAGCGCAACCGCCTCGGCTTCGATGTCGCGGCCAGCGGTGAAGGCGACCTGGCATGCATCTACGTCGATCGAAAGCAGTCCCCGCGCCTGGAATTGGCCGGACTTTTTACCTGCCGCACGGATGATTGGAATTTCCTCAAGACTGCCCTGTGGGCCTTTCATCGTCATTTGCCCTCCTTGCAAAGTGCTGGCGACGAAACAGGTCTCGGCCGTCAAATCTGTTGGGAGACAACCCAGGAATTTCCCGGCATTTTCACTGGTGTCAACTTCTCATCTGAGAAACACGACATGGGCTTCGCGCTCATGAATCAACTGACGGTGGCTGAGAAGGTGTTTCCCAAGAATCAACCCGATGTTGGCCAGGACTTCTTTGCCCTGCGCAAGATTTTCAGTGGCGGCAAATGGCACTTCACCGAGGGCCGCAACCTGCTCAATCCCGCCAGCCACTGCGACATCGCCTGGGGCGGTGGCTTGTCCACCAAGGCCGACAGCCTTCAGGCCGCGCCCGGTGAAATCTACCTTTTCCCCGAGACGCTGCAGAGCCGCAACCTGCGCGACCGCGCCGAAAGGACCATCGCGTGAAAGCTACTTTCCCCGCCAAGCATCCACTGCCACGCCAGCCGCGCGAGCATATTGCCATTTCGGCGAGTCAAATCCTCGGCACTCCTTTCATAATGAAACCGGTGCCATGCGCCACCGGGATCGGCGGCAGCGCATCCTCTTTTTCCGGCAAGCTCGCGCGACTGGGGTCCTACTCTGGTGCCGTCCACCAGTTTCCAGAGCGGGCTTGTCGGCCTCTTTTAAGCCAAGCCCGTGCAATCGCCTCAGGCAAAACAGGCGCCCTGATGAGCCAAGGATGGCTTTTGCGTCAGAAAACGGCTTGCAAGGCCCTTGTAGAGGCCGTGCAACGCACATTGGCACGGCTGGTCCTAATTCCGAAAACCCGTTTTTTGGAGGTTACCCATGCCTAAGCCGCCTTCATCCCTCAAACCCGGCTTTGGCGTCACGCCCGCCCTTGGGCCGGCAGCGCCCTCCAATCTGGCTTACGGCCTGAACGTCGGCACTGTGGTTTCCGTCCAGAACCACTGGCGCGAATATTACAATCCGCTGCCCGCGCTCAACATGCAGCGCGCCCGCGCCCTTTACGATTTCTCCCGCCGCGGCCTGAACGCGGAGCTGCAAAATGTTTATCGGGAAATGGAAGGCTTGTTCCCCACGCTTGTAGGTCTGATCGAACGCCGCACCAGCCCCCTCCTGGAAATGGAGTGGAATATAAAAACCATCGCGGAAGACAAGCTTCCCAAGGGCACGACAGTGGCCATGGCTGAGGACCAAGCCGCCACTCTCCGCGATGCTTACGACAACATCGACAATTTGTATGACGCCATTGAATGGCTGGAGCTTGGAGCCTTCAGGGGCTATTCGCACTTGGAAAAGTGTTACACAAATCCTGGCAGCCAGGATTTGTCAGTCGATCACCTCGAACCCGTCGAACAATGGCATTGGACGCGCAAGAGCATGTATGCGACATGGGAATACGTCGCCGCCGCCACCCAGACCAATTCCGGCGTTCCCATCGAATACAGCCAATTTTTAATTCGCGAAGCGCGCCGGCCCCTGGATCGAATCGCGCTCATCTTGTGGATCCGCGCCAGTCTGTGTGAAAAGGACTGGGATGCCTTCGTCGAAATTTACGGCATCCCGCATTGGATCATCATCATGCCGCCCAGCGTGCCGAAAGAGCAGGAAACCAATTACATGTCGGCCGCCCGGCGCATTGCCGAAGGTGGCAGCGGGGCGCTCCCCAATGGCGCCGATGCCAAAGCGGCCGATTCCAGGCATGAAGGCGGCGTGTTCCGACCGCGGCTGGATTGGATCCAAGAGCAGCTCGTGCTCGCTGGCACAGGCGGTCTTCTTTCCATGCTCTCCATGCCCACCGGCATCGGCCAGGGCGCCACCGGCGCGCATGACGACGCTTTCAAGCAAATCGGCGCGAAAGAGGCCCGCCGCATCAGCGAAGTCTTCGTGGACCAGTTCGACACGCCGATACTTGACACAAATTTCCCCGGCCAGAAACACCTGGCGTATTTCGAGCTGAGCTCCAAAGAGGAAGTTGATCCGGTGAAGTTTATTGCCGGAGTTGGAGTCCTGGCCACCGCGGGCTATCAAGTCAGCCCGGAACAAATCACCGCCAAGACTGGTTACGAAGTCACGTTGAAAGCCGCGCCAGTCCCGCCGTCCGAACCGTTTGATCCGTCCGATCCATCCGATCCGACAGACCCGTCCGATCCGCAACTTGATCCAGAGACCGGCCTGCCAGTTCCTGATCCTGTCCCATCTGTGGTCAAAAATAGAAACGCCGATCCCGGCCCGGACACCACGCTCATCAAAAACGCTCTGCCGCAAGTCGCGGCCGCCAAGCAGCGCGATCTCGGCCCGTTGTTCAACCGCATCGCCGGCATTGCCGAGCTGGATGATCCGCGCCTGATGGAAAACGCTCTGCGTAAACTGAAAGCCGATCTGAACGATCCAAAATCTGAAATTGTGCAATCTGCCATTTCAAATCCGCGCCTCGGCGCGGCCCTGGCCGATGCCATGACGGCAGGCGTGCTCAACGGCATGGCGCAAGGCGAAGCCGTTCATCCCATCCGCAACCGCGCAGTCCTCAACGGCGGTCCCGGTTCCGGTCCCCGTCCTGGTGACAGTCTGGGAAAATGGGTGGATAAAAACGGCGGTGGTCTTTCTGTCAAAGATAACATCCAGCGCGGCAACAAGGCGTTGGATCGCAGCATCCACCAAAAGGCGGACGTGCAAAAGGCCATGTATCGCAAAGGGCTTGGCCGGGTCGATTTCAAATATGGAACGCCGGGTGACAAAGCCAATGATTTTGCCGGTGGGCATGGCATCTCCCACGCCCTGGCTAAACACGGTGAGGGCGCCACGCGCCAAATTCCCGAAACGCTGGCCAAGGGAAAAGTCTCGGTCCATCCGCAAGACGCCGAAAAGCGCGTGGTGGAACATCAAGGCCACGCTGTTGTTTTGGCCAAGGATAAAAAGCAGTCCTCATGGGTCATTACCTCCTTTCATCCAAAAACATGAAGCAGTCAATAAAAATGCCGCCCCACACGGAGCGGCTTAGAAGGCAGATGAACGCCGGGCGTTGCCCCGGTGCTCTACTCGGCTGGGCTGCTTATTGGACACAGCTTGCAGCCGGTTGCACGCCAGCAAAGGAAACCTAGCATGAACACACGAATACTCAATCGCGATTTTCTGCACCCCGACGATGGATGGTATCAGATCGAAGCCAAGGGCGAGCATCCCAACCGCCGCGCCGGCATCATCCAGATTATTGACGACAAAGCCTGCGAAAGCATCGTCAATCGTTTCAACGCTGAAGCCGCCAAGCCTGGCTTCGCCGGCATGCTCATTGACCACGAACACTTCAAGCATGACGAAGCCCAGGAAACCATCGCCTATGGCTGGCTGACCGCCTTGCAAAATCGCGCCGATGGTCCCTACGGGCAAATCCGCTGGACCGACACCGGCAAAAAAGCGGTGGACGGCGGCGACTACAGATTTTTCAGCACGGAATATAATCCCGCCGACATGGTTGTCCTTAACGGCAAAAAACCCAAACAGGTTCGCCCAATGAGGTTGGACGGACTGACCCTCACAAACGTCAACAATAACAAGGGCCAAAAGCCCATAACGAACAGGCACAGCATGAATGACTCCACCGCCAGCAAACTGGCTGATATTATTCTCGCCGCCAGCCAGGAAATTGGCGGCGAGATCACCAATCGCCGCGAAGCCGCCTTCGCCGCGGAAAAAATCCTGAACGGCGATTTCCCCGGCCATCCATTCCACGGCAACCAATATGCCGAAGCGTCTTCCGGCGGTTCCCGGCGGGAGCGCGCCAGCAGCGTAGCCCACGAAGCTTCGCGCGCCGCGTTTGAGTCGGGGGAAAAATCCGACCACGAGCATGCCGCCGCCATGCACAAACACGCCGCAGCCCAGGCCAATAAAGCCGGCAACAAGAGCCTGGCCGTATACCACGACACCATGGCGAATATGCACGCCGATATGGCCGCCGGAAAAATCAAAAACAGATTTCCGTCCACCTTCGGCGGCACGGACCATCAGCAACAAGACAATACTACAACTATGAAAACTGTCCTCGCAGAACTGGGACTTGGTGCGGAGGCGTCCGAACCGGCCGCCCTCGCTGAAGTCAGGAAAATCAAGAACCGGGTCTCTGAACTCGAAACCGCCCAGGTCGAAACCGATTTGGAGGTTTTCGCCAAAAAGATTGACCCGAAACAGCGCGAGTTTGTCAAAAATATGCTCGTGACCAATCGGGCCGGCACGGTGGAATACCTCAAGGCGTTGCCCAACATTCCGGGCGCCATCGCCCCGGCGCGCATTCACAACCGCTCCGCCGCCACGCCGGCGGACAAGTCGGTCGGCGGCGAGGATGAAGCCGCCCTGTCCGCCAGTCGCAACGAGGCCATTGACAATTACAAAGTCACCAATCGTTGCAGCTTCCAGCAGGCGCACGATGCCGTCCGCCGCAAATCACCCGAGCTTTTCGGCATCACCAGCAAGAAATAACCCGGCAACCCACAACCCAAAACACACAGTAAATATTTGAAATTATGAACGCAGCACTTTTCGCCCGAACAAACGGCGTCTTCCAATATCCCGGCGACGGGGTGACGGATTTCTCCGGCCAAACCGGCCTGCTGGTCACCATCAGTGGCACGCCCGGCCAGCTCGTCGTTAACACCAGCGCCACCGTCCCGGCCATCGCCGTGGTGCTTGACGGCCAGAACGCCAGCCTGCCCACCAATCTGATCCAATGATTCCTTCGCCTCCACCAGTTCCAGGATGCCGTTTTTCTTCACCGCCCCAGCCTTTTCCCGCGCCACAATCGCCGGGTCAATCCCCTTCGATTCCACGACGGACAGGGCGAAGGCGTTTTCAGCCTCAATCGTGGTCAGCCCGGAGGCGGCATCAATGGCCTTCTCCCTCAACTCCGGCTCCATCTTGATGCTGGCCGATTCGCAGATATTGGACAGGACATGCCCCAACTCCTCTTTTCCAGGCAACGCGAACTCAATCACGGTCAGTTCCCGCTCCAGCTCAGGCGGGAGGCAAAGACGGCAACCCAGCACGATCAGGGTTTTTTGTTTCGTCTTGGCTTCGAGCAGAACATCCTTCAACTGCCGGACCAGGACGGGGTTCGGGTCTTGGAGGAACAGGTGAAAATCCTTGAACAGGATGATCGTTTTTTC
>Ga0181535_10007108_pt1 | contig 11357 bp, 7 predicted proteins | sample PEATcosm2014_Bin_44_FD_119774 | JGI IMG/M metagenome (GOLD analysis project Ga0181535, IMG submission 119774) | Peatland microbial communities from MTU Mesocosm Facility, Houghton, MI, USA - PEATcosm2014_Bin17_30_metaG | ecosystem: Environmental > Terrestrial > Soil > Wetlands > Peat | place...
GCGCGAACACCTGCGCGTGCGCCGCGACCCTTCCAGTGGGGCCTTCACCATCGTCGATCAGAGCCGCAACGGCACCTGGGTGAATGGCCGCCGGCTGACCCGCGGCTCGGAAGAAAAGCTGCCGGAGCGGGCGGAAATCCGCGTAGCCGAAATCGTCAAGCTGGCCTTCGAGGCCAGAAAGTGAGGCGACCGACGTGGAACTACTCTATCGTCTGCATACGCCGTTTGTGATCGCATTTCTGGCGTTGGTTGTCTTGTTCATCGCCGCGCACTGGAAAGAGGGGAAGGGATGACCGGCGCCTGGGACCCGGCGGGCGCGACCGATACCGGCTGCCTGCGCGACGCCAACGAAGACCGTTTCTGGATGGACCCGGCCCGCGGCGTCTTCCTGGTGGTGGACGGCGTCGGCGGGCATGCCGCCGGCGCACTTGCCGCCGAAACCGCTGTGGAATCCGTGCGCGCCGCCATTCTCGAGCCCGGCGCTCCGGAACAGCGCATCCGCCGCGCCATCACCGACGCCAACAATCGCATCCATCAACTCGCTGCGCAAGATGCGGCCCGCGCTGGAATGGCTTGCGTATTGACGCTGGCAGTGGTCGAAGACGGCACCGTCACCGTCGGCCACGTGGGCGACTCGCGCCTGTACCTGATCTCGAACGGATCCATGAGGAAGATCACCTCCGACCATTCGCCGGTTGGCGAGGAAGAGGATGCCGGCGAGCTGACCGAGGCCGAAGCGATGATGCATCCGCGGCGCAACGAGGTCTTCCGCGACGTCGGGTCGCAGCCGCGCGAATCGTCCGACGACGGCTTCATCGAGGTCCGGCGGTGCCGTCTGCGCAGTGATTCTGCGCTGCTGTTATGCAGCGATGGCCTTACCGACCACCTCTCGGCCGCGCAAGTACACGAGATCGTCAGCCGGTACCAGGGCGAGGCTCAGCACGTGGCCGGCGCACTGGTCGAAGCAGCGAATCTGGCCGGCGGCCGCGACAATATCACCGCGCTGTTCGTAGCCGGCCCGCATTTCCGCGGCTCCGCCGGCGTGACGCGCCCGCGCCTTTCGACCACTCGTGCGCGGCGCCGGGTAAACCGTCTGGCCGGGCGCCTGGCTTTTCTCGCCTGCGGCCTGCTTCTGGCCATGATCGTTTGGGTGGTTTTGCGCGTCCGAGGATGAACCATGGCAGCCGCCCCGCACAAGATCGGACGCTACGAAATCATCCGGCCGCTCGGCCGGAGTATGAATGATGTCTACCTGGCGATCGACACCGTGGAGAATCGCCAGGCGGCGCTCAAGTTAATCAAGCCTGATGGCGACCGGACCGCTCTCCTGGTGGTGGAGGCCGAGCGACGCGGCGCGGCTCTGCAGCGAGAACTCCATGGTCTCGATCCGCGCATGGTGGAGGTATACGACTTCGGCGACGCCGACGGCTACTTTTTCGTCGCCATGCAGTACATCGAGGGCCGCAACCTGGCCGAAGTGCTCGAAATGGAGAGCGCCATCGACCCTATGCGGGCCGCAGTGATTGCGCTCGAGATCTGCGAGCAACTTGCGAAGTTCCATTCCCGGCAGTCCGCCGTCGTGCACGGTGATATTAAACCCTCCAACATTCACCTCAGCCCGAATGACACCGTGCGGCTGCTCGATTTCGGCATCGCCAAACGCCTGCGGGCGGCCGGAGGCGCCACCGTACACAGCTTCGGAAGCCCGAGCTATTGCGCCCCCGAGCGGCTGGCGCGCTCGGCAGTGGATGAACAGTCGGACCTATGGGCGGTGGGCGCCACTCTGTATGAAATGCTGGCCGGCGTGCCACCGTACCGCGCCGCGGACACACGCAGCCTCGAAGGCATCATCCGCTCCAGGCGCCCCCCGCGCGCGCTGCCGCCGCACTGCCCGCGCGCCCTGCGGGATATCGTGATCAAGGCGCTAGCCGCCGACCCGGCCCGGCGATACCGTTCCGCCGCCGATTTCGAGGCCGACCTGCAGGCGTTTCTCGAGCATCGACCCACGCGCGCGGAAAAGGAGGGGCGAGCCGCTCGCGGCGCCACCGCGACCCTGGAGGCGGCGCGCCAGTATTTACGCAAGGTGACCCGGCGCGTCGCACGCTTCCGGCGCGCGGTGCGGCTGATTCACGGTGCAGCATGGTTCGCTCTCGGCATGGCGCTCTGGATTGGCGGTACTCTGGGCTTCGCGGTCTGGCAGGATTACCAGGCGCGGATCGAAGCCGAGACAGTGCCACCTGCTCCGCCGCGCCCCCCGCGCGCGCCGGCCCTAGCCGGACAATTCGCCTTCGAGGCGGAGCAGGCGCTGGCTGCCTGGCGCACCAGCGACGACAATTCGCCCGCGGATTTCGACTGGCCTAGAGTCGTTGCCTGCCTGGAACATGCGCGCGATCTCGGTGGAGGCAATGACCGCGTGTTGAGCGAACTGGCGCTCAGCCGCGGCTACGCCGCGCTGACCGGTGGCGCCGATCCGGACTCCGCCCTGACCCCCTTTCGCGAAGCTGCCCGCCTGCAGCCGGGCGATGCCGCGCCGCACCTCGCCCTGGCACGCGTGTTTGTGTACGCGGTCCCCAGCTTCGCCAGCGCGATGGAAGAATTCGCGGCCGCGGAACGGTTGGGCGCCACGTTAGGCGCGCGCGAAATTGAGCAGCAGGGCGACGCGTATAGAATCCGCGCCGAGCGGTCGCGTGCCACCAGGGCACGGCAGGCGTGGGCCGATGCGCAACAGGCGCGCTCTTTCTACAGCCGGATCCCCGATTTTGACCAGGTGCCCGAGCACTGGCAAGAACTGTCGACGTTTCGCGTTCCGGCGCCCGCCTCTCATTCCCGGAGACGTGCATGGCGGTAACCCGGAGTTGGACAGAGGCGGGTTCCCAACCGGTTGTTGTCGCGGTTGCGGCGCCCCCGCGCCAACCGGGCGAGGTGCGGTGGCTGATCGCCGCATCAGTCTTGGTGGCGCTGGGACTGGCGCAGGTCTATCCCGCCAAGAGCCTGGGGTTCACCGGTGCGGGGCAGGTGATCAACCTCAATACAGTTTCCAGCCCGCAAGAGCTGACGCCGCTGGTGGAGTCCTTTCCCAGCAGCTCGGAGCGCGAACTGATCGCGCAGAAGCTGTTCGACTACCTGCAGCACGCCCGCCCGCTGCCAAATGCAGGCGCACTCTCGGCGCTGCGCGTCGCGCCGGCTGAAATCGATAGCGACCCACGCTGGGACCTGATGCGCAAGCGTCTCGCTGCGGTGCGCGCGCTGCCTCATCCCGTGCGGCGGCTGGCACTGCTGCCGCTGGCGAAAATCAAACCGTTGGTGTCGGTCCGCTCGCCCCGCGAATTCTCACGCCAGCTCGTTCTATGGTCGGCCGTCTATTTTGCAGGGTTTTATCTCGTAGCCCTGGCTTGGAAACTGGGCAAGTTCCGCGGAGATCGGGCCTTCCTGCCCGCCTTGCACCTCCTCAGCGGCATCGGTTTTGTGCTGATGGTGAGCTTGCGCGATCCGCTCCGTGACACACTCGAGTTTCACAAGTTCGCCCTCGGCGTGGCCCTGGGCTGTGGGCTGCTGGCGCTGGCGGCCGTTTCCGCCTTCGACTACCGCCGCCTTTCCGATTGGTGCTACACCCCGCTATTTGGCGCGCTGGCGCTGTTCGCCGCTCTCCTGACCTTCGGCCGCGGTCCAACCGGCAATGACGCCAAAGTCAACCTCGGACCTTTCCAGCCGGTCGAGGTCATCAAGATTCTCATCGTGTTGTTCCTGGCGGGCTACTTCACCCGCAATTGGGAGCGGTTGCGGGACCTGCGCGAGCGTCGTGTTTTGGCGGCTTTTTTCCGCCGCACCGGCCTGCCGCGCCTGGAACACATGGCCCCCGTCGCCTGCGCCGTCGCGATTGCCGTCATTCTGTTTTTCGTGCTGAAGGATCTGGGCCCGGCGCTGGTCACTTTCTTTATTTTCCTGGTGATGTTCGGTGTCGCGCGCGGGCGGCCGGGGCTGGCGCTCGGTGGACTCGTGGTGCTGGTAGCGAGCGTTGCCGTAGGTTATCACTTCGGCCAGCCGCGCACGGTTGTTGAGCGCATCGATATGTGGATGGCACCGTGGGACAACGATGTGCACGGCGGCAATCAACTGGCGCACGCCATTTGGGCGTTCTCCACCGGCGGCCCAACCGGCTCCGGCCCCGGATGGGGCGATCCGGCGCTGATTCCGGCCGGCAATACCGACCTCGTGCTGCCCGCCATCGGTGAAGAGTGGGGCTTCGCCGGCGTGGGCACTATCTTCCTGCTGTTCGGGTTCCTGCTGGCCCGCGCTCTGCGCGCTGCCGCGAGGTCCGCCACTCACTACGGGCTATTCCTGGGGCTTGGGCTGGCGAGTCTCATCGCCTTTGAGATGCTGCTCATCAGCTCCGGCGTGCTCGGGGTGCTGCCGCTTTCGGGCGTTGTTTCGCCGTTCCTCAGCTCCGGCAACACCGCCATGCTGGCCAACTTCCTGGTGTTCGCGCTGCTGGCGTCGATTTCGGCCGACGCGCGCACGCCCGTGCCGGCTCTGCGCCAGGAGCCGCTGCGCGCCTCGCTGGGGCCAGTCAAGGCCGTGCTGGCCGCAGCGTCGCTGGCGCTGCTCGCCATGGCGGCGCGCTACCAGGTTGCGCAGGATGCAACCTTTTTGGCGCGCGATGCCCATTCGTTCGAAGAGGACGGCGTCAAGCGGCCGCAGCACAATCCACGCCTGAATTCGCTTGCGCGAGAGATCCCTCGCGGCGGCATCTACGACCGCAACGGCATTCCGCTGGCGACCGGCAGCTGGCAGGAACTGGAGCGGCATCGCGCGGATTACGCCGCGCTCGGGGTCTCCATCGACGCTGCCTGCTCGCGCTTCGACAGCCGCCACTATCCATTTGGCGCCGCCACCGAGCACGTGATTGGCGACCTCCGCACCGGCGACAATTTTCACGCCGCTAATGCGTCGCTGGTGGAGCACGATTCCAACCACCGCCTGCAAGGTTACGAATACGCCGAGCTCGCCCCCCTGGTGCGCTACCGCCACCAGCCGGGCAATCCCGCGATCGCCCGCATCCTGGCGCGCCACCGCGACGTGCGGCTGACGCTCGAAATCGGTCTGCAGCTCGCCGCCGCGGAGATTCTCCAGCGGCGCCTGAGCAGTTCGGGCCAATCGAAAGGCGCCGTGGTTGTGATGGACGCGGCCACCGGTGACGTGCTGGCGCTTGTCAGCGCGCCCGCGATCCTGCCTCCCGCCAGCCGAACAGCTGCGCCCACCGACGATGAACTGCTGGACCGCGCGCGCTACGGCGAGTATCCGCCGGGTTCGACGTTCAAGCTGGTGACGGCCATTGCGGCTCTCAACCTCGACCCGCAATTGGCACATCGCACGTACCTCTGCCACCGCTTGCCTGACGGTCGCGCGGGGGTCATGATTGCCGGCTGGCGCCGGCCGATCAAAGACGATGTCGGCGACCTGGCGCACGGCACGCTCGACATGGAAAGCGCCATCGCTGTTTCCTGCAATGCTTATTTTGCTCAGTTGGGCGTGCACGACGTCGGTGCGCCGGCACTCGCCCAAATGGCCGCACGGCTGGGCATTTCCACCGGCGATCCGAAAGAGCTGCGCCAGGCCTTGCCGTTTGCCGCTTACGGCCAAGGGCCGGTGCTGATTTCGCCATTCAAGCTGGCGCGCGTTTCCGCCGCCATTGCCGCCGCCGGGCGTATGCCCGAAGGCCGGTGGGTCACGGATGAAAGCAACGAGCGTACCGAACCGCCGGCCGCGATGCTCCCACCCGATCAGGCAGCCTTCCTCGCGCGCGCCATGCGCCGCGTCGTCACCGAGGGAACGGCGCGCAACGCTCTCGCGGCATCCCCCGTCAATTTCGCCGGCAAGACCGGGACCGCGCAACTTGGCGAAGGCTTGCCGCATTCCTGGTTCACGGGCTTCGCACCGTACGATGGCGATCCTTCGAGGCGGCTGGCGTTCGCGGTGCTGGTGGAGCATGGCGGATACGGCGCGCGGGTTGCGGCGCCCATTGCACGCGAGGTGATGGAGACGGCCAGGAAACTGGGATTGATCGAGTGAGGTGAACCATGATGAACCTGGGAGATTTTCTGGAGCGATTCGGAAGAAGTGTGTTTGAAGGCCCGCTGGCGTCAGCCCCGCGGCTCGAGGAGCCGCCGGAGCTGGCTGAGATCCGCCTGGCCGTCCTCGACCACGTCCACCAGAAGAGTTATCGTTCGGGTGGCCGCAAAGTATTCCCCTTCGATTTGCTGCGCGTTGCCATGCGCGGCCTGGAGGAAGGTCGCCGCGAGGTCTACGCGGGCAGCTTCTTCCGCCGCTACCTCGAACAGGAGGTCCGCAATGCGCTCCGCGACGCCGGCTGCCGCTATCCGGCGAACCTGCGAGTGGAAGTCGATCCCGCGGCCGGCCTGCCGCTTCCCGGTGAGGAGTGGCTGGTGGTGGAGGTGGCGTCGCAGGAGACCGTCGCCGCGCCCCAGGCGGTGGCGCGGCTGATCGTACGGGACGGCACGGCGAATTGCGCGGAGCTACGGCTGGACAAGGCCCGGATCAATATCGGACGTGTGGTGGACGCGTACCGCGACGCGGGCCTCTTCCGCCGCAATGACCTGGCTTTCGCCGAGGATACGGAAATCAATCGCACCGTCTCCCGCGAACACGCCCACATCGCGTGGAACCGGACCACAGGCGAATACCGCCTGTTCAACGACCGCTGGTACCCGCGCGGCGGCCCGCGCCCCCCCGAGTGCGGAACCTGGATCGTGCGCGACGGGATGAGCCAGGAAGTCCACCGCAATTCCCGCGGCGCCAGGCTCGAACGCGGCGACGAAATTCACTTCGGCAGAGCCGTGGTTGTCTTCGAGATCGACTGAATCGCAGCGCGCTGCGTTTCCGCTCCGCGACGGCCGGTAGGACAGACCATCGCGTTCCGTGGTGTGTCACGTCTTAGAACCTCTGAAACCGCGGCTGCTCCCGTTTGACGTATATTGAGAGCACCTATGGTGGTACTCGGAATTGATATCGGCGGCGCGCAAATCAAGGCCGGAATGGTCGACGAAGCGGGTGCCATCCTCGCCGCCCGGAGCATCGAAACTCCCGCCGACCTGGATGGATTGCTCCCCTCTCTGCGCGAAGCCATTGAATGGCTGGTTGCGGCCACCGAGCAGCCGGCCGGAGTCGGCATCGGCTGCAAAGGCGTCATCGATCCGGATAGCACGCGCGTTGAGTTGCTGCCGGGAACTCTCCATTTCCTCGAAGGCCTGCGCCTGAGCGACCTGGTGGGCCTGCCGCCCGCCGTGCCGGTCTTCGCCGACAACGACGCCCGCGTTGCACTGGCCGGTGAGATGGCGTGGGGCGCCGCGCGCGAGAGGGACAACGTAATCATGCTCACGCTGGGCCAGGGCGTTGGCGGTGCCGTGCTTGCGGGAGGACGGCTGCTACGCGGCCAAACCGGATTGGCCGGCAATCTGGGCCATCTGACCGTGGTCCCCAACGGCGACCAATGCGCCTGCGGCAATCGAGGCTGCCTGGAAACGGTGTTCTCCGCCCGCGCCATAGAAGCGCAAGCGTGGTCTGCCGTGCATCGCGGGTGCCATTCCAGCCTCACCAGCCTGTTTCGCGAGCAGCCGCAGCTGGTCAACTGCCGCACCATTTTTCAAGCCGCACGCGAAGGCGATGAGCTGGCTTCCACCATCGTCCTGGACGCCATCGGCAAACTTGCAGCGGCACTCGCCGGCCTGCTGCACACCTTTGATCCTGAGATTGTGATTGTCGGCGGCCAGGTTGCCAATGCTGGCGCTGACCTGATGGCCCCTCTGCAGGACACAGTGTGGGAACGCTCTCGCGGCCTGCTGGGGCGCGACGTGCCGCTCGTGGAGCAGCAGGTTTCCGACAAGTCGGGCATCGTCGGCGCCGCAGGCCTCGCCATGGCTCCCCGCTCCTGACGCGATGAGCGGTGCGGCGAGGGCCGGAAGCGGAGGGCCGGAAGCGGTGAGAGGACCGATTGTAGGCGGAAGCGCCCGCACCGAAGCACGCTGCGGATCCCGACAGGTTAGACCGCTGCCAGTTGTTTCTTCAGGAACGCGAGATCCTTGCGAAGCGCCGCCAGCGTCTCGGGGGGACGGTAGCCCACGCGCAGCAGAATCGGGCCCGCGTAGCGCGCCGCGGCCAGCGTAGTGAACACGCTGCGCCAGTCCACCATGCCTTCCCCAAGCGGACATTCGGTGAGGGTCCAGCCGCCGGCCTCCTTCGCCCAATAACAATCGCGCGCCGTGACCATTTTCAGTCGCGGAAGAGCCATTCGCAGCGCCAGCGCGGCGGAGGCTGCTCCCTGTCGGGCCGCGAAGCCGGCATCGAAATCGAAACCTGCGAATCGCGCGTCGATGCCTCGCAGCAGCATGGCTGCATCCCACACGGTGCCGCCGAACTCGCCGCCCGGTCCATTATGGACCGCCAGCGCCATGCCGGCCCGGCTGGACAGAGCCGCCAGCATGGAAAGCTGGCGCTGGATCTCGTTGAGCCGCCCATCCACGTTGCCGTCACCAGGAAAACTCCACTGGCCGGGAAGAAAAATGGGCACTCCCATTTCGTGACCGACCCAAAAGATCAGCTGGAGAATCGGGTCGGTGGGCGAGGTGACCGGCGTGCCGATGCCGAAGACGTCCACCCCGCGGCCGGTCATGGCTTCGACGCCGCGCATCAGGTCGAGTTCGGCGTGCTCGGGCGTAATGTGGCCGCCCTCTTCCACGGAGAGCACGCATCCGTCGAAACCCAGCCCATGGATTACGCCGCCTAATTCGTCATAGCCGATCCCCGGGAATTGCTCGATGTGAACGCACAGCGCCGGCGATACCCGAGCCTGCGGCCCGTGCGCCGTGCGCTCCTGCGGGCTGGCGCGCAACGTGCCTGCCGCAAGCCCCCACATCAGTTGCCGCCGTGACACTGGCATAGGTCAGCCGAAGCCCACCGCCATTGTACGATAGGGCGCCCGGCCGGACGGGAAGCGACCAGTTCAATCGCCGGCAACCGCTCCCTGCGGTCGCGGCTCCGATGGCGTTCAGAGCCGCGACCGTCAGGGAGCGGTTGAACACACCAACGCCGCCGCACGTCCACCATCCGATTCCGGCGAAGGTCTACAATACCGGCAGGGCGGAATTATGAATCGAATGGCTTCTATTTGTGCCATGACCCTTGCCGCAGTGGGTGCACTGCAGGGGCAAGGGGCCCGGCACCCGGACTTCCCTCCCGATCTCGTCTCGCCCGCGATCACGGTGACCGGCGTCGACGATAAAAGTATCATGCCCTCGCTCTCCGACCTCTCGAAGCTCCCGCAGCACACGGTGACGGCCGCCGATCACGGCGCCACAGCTTCATTTGAGGGCGTCCTGCTGGCGGACGTGCTGGCCAAGGTCGCGCTGCCAACCGGCGAGAAGTTTCACCACACGTCGGCGTCCTACTACTTGCTGGTGAAGGCCAGGGACGGGTACCAGGCCGTGTTTGCGTGGGCCGAGCTCGACGCGACGTTCATGGACAAGCCGATTTACCTGGTCACGAAGCGGGACGGGAAGCCTCTTTCGGAAAAGGACGGCCCATTTCAATTGGTGGCGCCGGGCGAGAAGAGAGCCGCACGGTGGGTGCATCAGGTAACGGCGCTGAGCGTCCGGCCGGCCAATTGAGAGGCCGGAGCCGCAAACGCAGAGACGCCGCAATCGCGTCAATAATAAAACGCGTTAAAGAAGAACTTGTACGCCGCATGCGATTGGGCGCGCCATTGGGGTTTGAAACCTAACAGGATGACGCGGCCTTTGCCATAATCGGCTTCGACTGCGGCCGCCTGTCCTTGCAGGCGATCTGCTCCGGTGAGGTAGCCGCTCATCAGCGGCGATCGTTCCTTGGCATAACGGGCCAGAACTTTGCCCTTAAAATCGGTTTTGGCCTTGAAGGCAGGGCCGCCCTCAAACATCACTACCGTGTCGGCCTCCAGCCCGGCCGTCAGCGGGTTCTTCGGGTCTTCGATGTGGACGCGCAGCAAACTGCCGGAGCAATAGAATTGCTCGGGCGTGAGACCGGCCAGCGCGTTCTCGACCGGCAGTTTGAACTGGTTGATCGCGTAAAGCGATGCGTCGTTAAACGTTACCAGCGTGCCGCCGTCATTCACAAAGCCGCGCAGTTCCTCGGTGCCCTCGTCGCCCAGGCCGCCTGCATACCGTTCCGGGATGGTGCCTGGCCGATGGCCCTCCAGAATCTGCCGCTCGCCGATATCCGGAATCACGATCGTGTCGAAGCGCTCGCGCAGGTGGCCGGCACGAATGTCGGCGTTGTACAGGCTGGTGAATGGAAACTGGAATTGCTCCAGTATCCAGCGTGTCCAGCCTTCATCGATGCTCGCCACCCACGGGCGGTACAGGCCGATCCGCGCGGATTGCACCGGCTTTGCGTCCTTCGGTTCCCCCTGGGGCGGCGCGGCGCGCAGGCGGTTTTCTTCGAGGACCGCTGTGAGCGCCCTCTTGTCGATGCCCGAGACGCTGATTTCGTCTCCGGAGAAGATGACCCGCCCCTTCGCCGCCAGGATCTGGTTAATGGCGCGATAGCTGGCATTGGCGCCGCGGTTGAAAGGCGCAGCCAGCCCCGTCACCTGGGTGACGGGGACGAGCGACTCGCGGTACTGGCTGGAGAGCGGTGTGGTGATCGCGTGCACCTCCACGCCCATCTGATATGGAAGTGTCCACCCCGTCACGTCGTACGGCCGTTGCGCCAGTTCGGGATAAACCTGCGGCTCGAACAACTCCTTCACCAGGCCGGCGAAAGGCTGGTCCATCGGGATCACCCAGACATTGTTATTGGGCGACTGGCTCACCTCGATGCCGTTGAGCATCAGCTTTTCGATCAGCAACGCGGCCGTGGCCGCGTCGTGCTGCTGGCGCGGGATTTCGTAGGCGAACGGCGGTTCTTTCTGAAACCTCTCGATCGTGTCGCGCGCCGCGCGGTACTTGTTGTAAATCATCTGCTCCCGATACCGGACGGCGAGATCGAGCACTGCCATATCGGCCCCGTACATGTAGCGGCAGGCGTCGCTCAATCGCCACCAGCCGCCCTTCCACGGGCTCGAATACAGCATTTCGGTACCCAGGCCGCGGCGCGCGGGGGGGAATTCATCGACCGTGTAGAAGTGCGGTGTCGCGTAGCGGTAGAGCGCAGTCTCGGTGAAGAAAGAAATGGTGTGGCGGAAGTTGCCGATGTTGTCTACATAGCCCGGGTACCAGACGTCGAAAGTCTCCTGGTGCATCGAGCCGGTCAAGCCGTGGTCATCCAGGTATTGCGCGATTGTCATGCCGATCAGGCTGAGCCAGCGC
>Ga0181535_10007109_pt1 | contig 11357 bp, 12 predicted proteins | sample PEATcosm2014_Bin_44_FD_119774 | JGI IMG/M metagenome (GOLD analysis project Ga0181535, IMG submission 119774) | Peatland microbial communities from MTU Mesocosm Facility, Houghton, MI, USA - PEATcosm2014_Bin17_30_metaG | ecosystem: Environmental > Terrestrial > Soil > Wetlands > Peat | place...
TCCTTCGCTCTTTTCTGGCGAAGGCTGGGAAACCACAAATCCAACCTTAACGGCCTTGTATCAGGGCATGGCTTTAGCCATGCCGCAAGCGTCACAAAATGATCATGGGCTTTAGCCCCTGCAAACACTTGTCGCGCGGGTCTCCTTGCGATCTCGCGCCGCCCAAACCCCGCTCCCTGTTCTCTGGTTTTCTATTCCCTAATCCCTATTCCCTGTTCCCTGCCTCTTCCAACCCGCCCACAAGAACCCCAAAATCAAAGTACGCGGCGAAGCCGCGATCAGCATGGCTCCCGTCGGGAGCGAGGAAGTTAGCCCAGGACGAAGTCCTGGGAAAGGCCCAGCGAGCCAACCTCGCTTGGCCGATGAAAGTTTCAAGCTCCGCCCGCAACCCACGGCCGCCTGATGTCACGAACGCAAAGCCTGGACGACTCATCGCTCTCCGGACAGTCACGGCCAATACTCCATCCCAGAAGCCGACATTTGAGGGCGCGAATCCAACGGGGCCGAGAGTCGGATCAACTATCAACCCTAGACGGCACCCCTCATCTCAGCGAGGAAGCGGCGCAATATCTTGTCAACTGTTTCAAAAGGTGGGTTCTCTCTGAAATGCCGCGCGATGTCCTTTACGATTTGCGTCTTCGGACGCGCGTCCTTCATGTTTGGATCCCGGTGCGCCCAGTCTCGACCATGGTGCAAGGTGTCCCATGGCGAACGGAGGTTTGCACGGGTTTCAGGCGCGTCCCCGTGCTTGCCGAACCCGTAGCAAATACCGACCTGGTTGTTCCAAATCGGCTTGAAGAGATCAATGAGGTAGCTTTCGGCTGCACCTTGCCATCCCGTCTGAACAACAAGCGCGCGATATTCGAAATCCTCTATTCGAAGCGACGACGCAGCCCTGACGATATTTTTTTTATGTTCGGTGAGGCGGCCGGACAATTTATCTCCCTGCTCGATTGCCGTTTTACTCGCTGGATCGGCCGGATCAGCCTTTCCAACATAGATTGGATGTTCCCGCTTCGAGATAGCCGAATAGGCTTCGAAGGCCCCCGTGTAGTAGATCGCATAGACCCCGGAGCCATAGAAGCGCTCGACTGCGGCGAGCGGCTTCCGAGGTTGCGCGATCATCGTGATTCCGACTATTCGCCCAACAACATTCGGGTTTGAAGGGTCGAAGACAAGCCCCGGGTGCTTTATTGGGTCGAGGTCTTCCATGACTCTTCGCAGCTTTTCGTAGGCATCTCCAATTTTCCTGCGAACTCTTTTCGCGCTTGGCGCTGCAAGTAAAGTTGCCTCCTCCTTGGCGATCTCCTCGGAGAGTTCCTTGATCTGGTCGGCCAGTTGTTCGAGCTTCAAGGGGGTCGGTGGCATCAGTTACCTTTGCCCGTTCTTAAGCAGAGTCTCACCTACGGAATGGGCGACCGTCTGTGCCAAGCGAACCGGGACTGCATTTCCCAATTGCCTCATAGCCTCGGTCCAAGGCCCCCGAAACAAATAGCCATCAGGGAAGGTCTGCAGGCGCGCAGCTTCGCGGACAGTGAAATACCGAACGGTTCCGTCCACCCGTGAAATCATGTTCTCCCCTCCTGGCACGCCGTGATCACCCGCTTTCAAAGTCTTCGCGGGTTCATCGAGCGGGCTGCCCGTGTGCCCCTTGTAAACTCGCGCACCGGGGATGAACACGTGGTTGGGGATCCCGTTCCGCAAGTTCTTTTCGGGGTCGGGCAGGTCGGCAATTGCGTCCCTCACCGTTAGCCACGGGAGTTTGTCAAAATCAAAAGGCAGGTCGCTCCGAAGCCTTTCCACGCGCAATGCAGATCGCTCGTCGGGTTGCGGTCGCTTACGACTCGGGACTTGATGGCGGTCCCAATACTCCCCGGTTATCCACTGAGAGCGCAGCAGATTGTCCTCAGAGTGGGTGCCTTCGGGAAAGCTCCACTCAACACCGAGGTCTGATCGAAATCCGACCAGGAATACCCGCTCACGGCGCTGCGGCACTCCATAATTCGCGGCGTTAAGCAATCGGAATACCACGTTGTACTCTGTGCGGTCTCGCAGTGAGGTGTGGTGTTTTTCCAGCCTGGCCCGATGCTCCCTCCAATTCTCGAGCTTGCGCCGAGTGAAACTCGGGTGTGTTAGCTGAAGTTGGATGTATTCGAAATAGTCAGCGAATGTCTCCCTCAAGAGTCCTTTGACATTCTCAAAAATGAAGGCTTGGGGCCTCAATTCACGCACGGCGCGGACTGCTTCTGGAAACATGTCTCTCGCGTCCAAGTACCCGCGATGCTTTCCGCCCAACGAGAACGGCTGGCACGGGGGGCCCCCCGAAACCACCACGACATTCTTCAGGCGGTTGAAGTCGAACTTTGCCACATCGCCCTCAAACAGAGGCCATTTTTCGACAGCTCGGAGATTGTCCCGCTGGTTTTCACGAAATGTCTCGCAGGCGTTGTGGTCCCACTCGATAACAGCCGCGTGCCTGAAACCGGCGTTGGACATGCCAATTGCCAATCCGCCAGCTCCTGCAAATAATTCGACGCTACGCATCGAGGAATCTCCCGATCTTCGCTTGCAAACGCTCGGAGTCACGGAGTTGACATTCCCAAATCGTCAGCACCCGCCATCCGTCCGTTCTGAGGTGCGCCAGGTTCTTGGCGTCACGTCGCTTGTTTCCCTCTAGCTTCGGGCCCCAAAACTCCGGGCGCGATTTCGGCATCCGTGCAAGGGCGCAATCTTTGTGCCTGTGCCAAAAGCAGCCGTGGACAAAAATGACCTTTCGTCGGGAACGAAACACGAGGTCGGGACGCCCCGGTAGATCCCGCGCATGGAGCCTATATCGGTGGCCTATGGCAAATACGAGCCTGCGGACAAGCAGTTCGGGTCGCGTGTCCTTTCCGCGAACCCTCGCCATGACCTCAGACCTCTTTGATGGCGGGACCGTATCCACGTATTCAACATTACATTCAGCCGACGATAATGCCGCGATTCGTCCCCATTACAGCACGATGAGGGCCTCTCCGAGCTGTGCAAATGGAGTGCCGGAATCCGAAAAGGGAATAAGCCGGAAGAAGCGGCTACCGGCTTGGGAATCGGTCTCCTAGGAGAGTATTCAGCTAGTCTCCGAAAACGCCGAAATCACGCCCGACTCCGCGCTCCGAAACCTCAAAGACCGCAGCCGTCCCGCCATCATCTCGCCACTGGCTCCGCCATCCCCGCTGGGCCGTGTCAACCCCTCGCCTCTCCCTTTCCGCCCTCAACTCCTTGAAAACACTCCGCAAATACTTTTTTGAAGTTTGCCGATCATTTCGGCTTTTAAGCGCATAATCACTGCATCGATCCAAAACAGGCTATGAACCCATGCCGGCTCCTCCGAGCCGCCGAGGATTGCTGCGCAAAAAGAAAGGAAACGCGGGCGGCCGCCGTGACGGATGCAGACGGCAGAAAAGCGGTAGCTGAGAGTTAAAAGCCCCCCCACCCCCCCCACCTCATTTGTGAAACTGTGAAACTGTGGACCGCGCCGAATCAATTACTTACAGTCACAGCTTCACCGTCTCACAGCTTCTTTTTCGGGGGTTCTGTGGCAGTGTCGTCCGCCGCGCCGGACCAGCTCTTTAGCTCCGCCAGCCCCGCTCACTCCGCTGATTTGTGTACCAGGTACTCCTCCACCAGTACGCTCACCAGAACGGCCGTCGGAATCGCGACCATCGCTCCGGCAATGCCGCCCAGCGCTGAACCCATCAGCAGGGCGACGAAGATCGCCAGCGCCGGCAGTTGAACGCGGCTCCTCATGATGCGCGGAGTCAGAAAGTAGTTTTCAATCTGCAGGTAGATAACGAAGAAGATGGCCACGCCCAGCACGCGGCCCCAGCTGTCGATGGCCGCCACCATCAGCGCCAGCAACAGCGAAACGGCCGCGCCGAGCACCGGGATCAGGTTGAGCAGGCCGGTCAGGACGCCCAGCACATAGGCATAGCGCACGCCCAGCGAAAGGTAAACGATGGTGCTTGCTGTGCCCAGAATCAGCATCAGGCTCAGTTGGCCCAGCAGCCACTTTTCCATGCGGACGGCTGCTCGTCTCAGCGTCGCGTCCAGCCGATGCCGCGGCGTCGTTGGCACAAACGAAAGAAACCAGCGATATGCCCCTTCGCCCTCGAGAATGAAGTAGAGCGTGAGCACGAAGCCGGCGAGCACCTCGGCCAGCGCTCCCGCCCACGCCCTGAACGAGGTCAGCAGGTACGCTGCCCCGCCGCTCAGCCCGCGCTGCATCCACGCGATCACGTCGTCTGCATCAATCCGATCGGCGTAGGGAACCGCTTTGATCTTTTCTAAAATCCCTGGCAAGCGATTGGGCAGTTCGCTGGTGAGCGACTGCAAATCGTTGATGACCGGCGGCAACGCGAAAAATCCGAAGACAGCGAATGCGCCTGCCACCGCCAGCAGCAGAATCAAAATCGCCATCGATCCGTGGAACGGTTTCCATCGGCCGATGCGAATCTGCGACGTGGCTCTCACTATCGGCGACAGCACCACCGCAAACAACGCCGAAACGTAAAGCAGCGCCAGCATGCCGCGCATTAGCCAGGCCACGTCGAGAGCCAGCGCCACGGCGAAGAAGAACACGATGTATCCGCGAACGTTCTGCTTGTTCTGCGCGGCTTGCTTCGTCTCCGCGGATTGATTCATGCTTACCGATCCTTACACACCGGTTGGATGCGCAGCGACGGCGGGTCACTGCTCACCCTTCAATGTCCAACTGCTCTCTGCTCTTCGTCCACGTTTCACGACTCACGGTCCACGGTCACCGTTCACTGTCCGCTAATGATTCCGCCGACGATCCCGCCCAGCAATCCGGCGCCGGTCGCTTGCTGCGCCGCCTCCGGATGTGGCAGATACTCGTAGATCTGCATTGCCAGGCGCGAGATAGGCAGCGTCTGCAGCCATACCGTGCCCGGACCCACCATTCGCGCCAGGAAGATGCCGTCGCCGCCGAAGAACATGTTCTTGATCCCCGGAACCGTTGTGATCTGGAATCCGACCGACGATTGGAACGCACCAACGTGGCCCGGATGCACAAACAGGATCTCGCCCGGAGCAAGGTCTTTCTGGATCAGCTCGCCCGACAGTTCGATCCACGCCGTGCCCACGCCGCCGATCTTTTGCAGCAGGAATCCGCTGCCGCCAAAGATGCCCGCGCCGAGCGACTGCTGGAATCCGACGCTAATCGTCACCTGCGGCGTCGCGCACAGGAATCCGTGCCGGTGCACCATGTACTCCGGCCCCTGCCCAAGCTGCACCGGCACAATGTGCCCCGGCACCCTGGTGGCAAACGAGACGGAGCCCTGATACTGCATGGCACGATACTCGGTCATGAAGAGGCTGCCGCCGCCGGCCACGCGCTTGATCACGCCCAAAAACCCTCCACCCCCGCCCGCCTGCGTGTGCGTCATCATCTGGATGGATGCGGTCATCCACGAGAGCTCGCCGCTCTCTGAAAACACGCTCTCGTTGGGGTCGAGCAGCACTTCGAGCACCGGCATGGTGGTGCCCAGAATCCTGGTTTGCATGAGGAGTCCCTCCTGATAGTCATCAGTGTAATGGCCGCAAGGCATTGCGCATCAGAATGTTTGTGGATTCGTTGCAACGCGTGGGGACTGCGATTCGACAGAAGATTTTGGGGCCTGGCAGCTTATTGCTCGACGCGATGCGCAATCACATAATCTTTGATGCGGTCATACACATCGCTTGGCAGCACGCCGTGTTCCACCAGATCCTGCTTGCTCCGGTAAGGCCGGAAGCGCACGATACGCCCCGCCCAGCTCGGCGTCATGCCGGGGACTTTAAGCAATTCATTCACGCTGGCGTGGTTAATGTCGACGCGTGCCTCGGGCGGCGGAATGGACTTCGGTTTGGTTGCGGCTTGCGGAACTGCGGCCTGCGCTTGGGCGGAAACAGCCATCCCGGTAAAAGCCATGGAAATGACGAGAGCAGCAATGGTTAGCGCGTTGCTTGGTGTACGTGTTCGCACGAGACCATTCTCGGCTTCCAACTCGTTCCCGGCAAGATGGCGAAGCCACGGCACTGGAACCGCGCATTGCCTGCTAAAGCGGCCGACCTGTAAGAATAGGTCCATGGCAACTTCCCCCGCCGTTTCCCCTTCCGGCGGCTCGCAGGGCGCGCGGCTCTTCGACAAGATGAGACTGGCGCTGTTCATCACCCTGTTGGCATTGCTCGTCGTATGTGCCCTGTCTTTGTGGATGACACGCGGCGCAATGAACGTTCTGCACGGCAAGGGCGGAGTATCGAACTCAACCGGTGAACCGTCACTGGTGGATTTGAATCCCTGGCAGACTGCACAGGCTCTGGCCCCGCTCGCAGTTTCTGCCGAGGAGAATGAGTACGCGCGCGAGGCAGAACGCCTGGCTGACCATGAAGTGGATCAGGCATTCGCAGCCGCTCTGCGCCAGGCGCGCCTGGAAACACAGCGCCGCACGCTCACGGGAGATGCGTTGGCTCTCTCGCAAAAGGTCACACAACTCGAGCAGCTCGCAAAACAGGACCAGGCACTCGTGGATAGCCTGACGGCTCAAGTCGAGTTATCGAAAGGTTCGGCCAGCAGCGGCTCGCAGCCCAGTTCAGCGAGTGACGACCTTGAAGTAGCAAAAGCGCAGCTCGGGCTCGACAATGACGAACTAAGCGATGCCCAACGCGAATTCGAGCGCGCATCGGGCGATCACAGCGCTCAGATCCAGGACGAGTTGGTCGCGCATGAAGCATCGATGCATGCGTACGACAGCCAGGCCGGGAGCAGCGGCCAAATTGCGGTGCTTTCAGCTGGGCAGAACAGTACACTCGCGGCGCGGCTGAACGCCTGGTTCAAGCAGATCCAGCGCCAGGCGTTGATCGAGCAGGCGCTCCAGCAGGCGCAGGACGATGCGCGCAGCTTGAACGCTGAACACACCGCCCTTGAGGCCAAGGCCAATGCGGCTGTTGAGGCCGGCGAAGGGCTGGATCGCGCGTCTCAGCTCGCCCATCTCAAGAATCGCAGCATCGAGCGCCAGATCTTGAGCATCGACGACGACCGAATCCAGACCGAACAGCAGCTTGCGACTACCTACGCCAAGTGGTCCGCCCAAGTAAAGCTCCAGCACCAGATTGTGCTGCACCTGATTCTGCAGTCTCTGATGCTCATTCTTTTCATCCTAATGGGAATGCTTCTGGGCGAAGCTCTGGTCCGGCGCATGATGGCCCGGCCTGCAATCGACCGCAGGCAGCTGGGCACCTTGCGCAACATTCTTGGGCTCGCAATTCAGGTGCTGGGGGTCGGGCTCATCCTGCTATTGATCTTCGGCTCGCCACAGGAGACGCCGACCATTCTGGGCCTTGCTACAGCCGCGCTCACGATCGCACTGCAGGACTACATCCTGGCGTTTCTGGGATGGTTCGCGCTCATGGGCAAGAATGGCATTCATGTTGGCGACTGGGTTGAGATCAACGGCGTTGGCGGCGAAGTAACGGAGCTCGGGCTGATGACCACGACTTTGATCGAAACCGGTGGCCTCGCCGATCAGGGACTTCCGACCGGACGCCGCATCTCGTTCATGAACGGCTTTGCGATCAGAGGGCAGTACTTCAACTTCTCCACGTCCGGCCAGTGGATGTGGGACGAGATCGCCGTGAATGTGCCGGAGGGCGCAGACGTTCATTCCTTGTTGGAAAATGTCCAAAAGGCTGTGGCCGAGGAAACGAGGGATAACTCGCACCTGGCCGAGCAGGAATGGAAACACGGAACGCGAGATGCAGGATTGAGCCGATTCAGTGCCGCGCCGGCGGTGAACTTCAGGCCTTCGAGTTCCGGGATCGAACTCCATATCCGGTATGTAGCACCTGCTTCAGAGCGATTCGACCTGCGCAATCGCATCTATCAACGCGTTGTCGAATTGCTTCACGAGCAGAGTGGCGCGGCGCAGTAGCGTCGGAGCGGAATGCGGAGCGGTTTGCCGCGGGCTACGTCAATCCTCGGCTGCGCGCGGCTTCAGGCCGCGCCTGTCAAGCATTTGTCCATGTGCGCCAGCACGTGCGGCCACGCATCTTCGTGCCGCTTCTTCGACTCCTCGTCGGGAAATCCGGCGTGCGTGAGGCGAAGCAGAGTGCCGCCGCCCTTCTTAATCAACTCCACCGTCACCTGAGTTTCCGCGCCCTTGGTTGCAGCGGTGAGCCAGGTGAGCTCGACAAGCTCGGGGCGGCTAAGGCGGAGAAAGCGCCCGTAGTGCGGATGTCGCTGGTCTTGGAATTCGGTCTCGAAGAAGAAGGCAGCTCCGGCTTCGGCCCGCATCGAAACCGATCCCGGCGCGGCGAACCAGCGATCGAACTGCTCTGTCCAGGCAATGAAGAGCGCGTCTGGAGAGGCCTTCAACGTGTGCTCAACTGTAAATCCAAATGGTCGTTGCGAAAGATCGGGTGTACGCACGGGCAGGGATTCTCCTTTCCGGGGCTCCTGCATCGGGGTAACAAACCATTTGACACCATACCGGCCTTCCCCGTACCTTTGAAGACAGATGCAGAGCTTCCGCCATCACGGCCACCACCATCATCATGGGACAACCATGCCGGCGGACTGCCATGGCCTGAGCTAACAAGGCCAGAGAGATCGAAGAGAAATACCCAAGCCCGCCGGCGAATGACGCTGGTGGGTTTTTTCATGTTTGCAACCAGAAAAATCTAATCCAAAGGAAGAAACTGTGGAACAGATTGATTTCGAAAAGATGGATGGCCTTGTGCCGGGAATCGTGCAGGATGCGCGCACCGGCGAAGTGCTGATGTTGGGCTTCCTAAATCCGGCCAGCTACGCCAAAACAAAGGAGTCGGGCTTTGTGACCTTCTGGAGCCGCACCCGCCAGAAGCTTTGGATGAAAGGCGAAACGAGCGGCAACCGCCTGCGCGTGATTTCGGCTTCCACCGACTGCGACAATGACACGCTGCTGTTTCGTGTTGAAGTCGAAGGCGACGGCCTGGTCTGCCACGAGGGCACGGTGAGCTGCTTTACGAAGCCCATCACGTTGAGCGCGGAGGTGACCCGTGGCTAGCAAGCTTCGACTTGGAATTCCAAAAGGCAGCCTGCAGGATGCGACCATCGCCCTCTTCAAGCGCGCTGGATGGAACATCTACGCCGACGGCCGCTCCTACTTTCCCTCGATCGACGACGTCGACATTGAATGCATGCTGATTCGCGCGCAGGAAATGGCGCGCTATGTCGATCACGGCGTGCTCGATGCAGGACTCACGGGAATCGATTGGGTCGTCGAGAGCGGTTTGGATGTGGCCAGCGTGACCACTTTGACCTATGCCAAGCAGAGCCGTCGCAAGGTTCGCTGGGTGCTGGCCGTGCCGGAGGCCAGCGGATTCGAGAAGGCCGAAGACTTGGCTGGCAAGATCATAGCCACGGAGCTTGTCGAGGTGACCAAGCGCTACTTTGCCGCCAAGGGCGTGAACGTGAAGGTGGAGTTCAGTTGGGGCGCAACCGAAGTCAAGCCGCCCATGCTGGCCGATGCAATCGTCGAAGTCACGGAGACTGGCAGCTCGCTGAAGGCCAACCACCTCAAGATCATTGACACAGTGATGGAGAGCGAGACGCACCTGATCGCCAGCAAGGCTGCTCTGGCCGACGCGGGCAAGCGGCAGAAGATCGATCAGATCGCGCTCATGTTGCGCGGCGCAATCGATGCGCAGGCGCAAATCGGCCTCATGCTCAACGTGAAGCGCGGCGACCTCGACGCTGTGCTGGCCGTGCTGCCGGCGTTGAATTCGCCCACCATTTCGCAGTTGAGCGATTCGGAGTGGGTCGCGGTGAATACGATTCTCGAAGAGCGCGTGGCCCGCGACGTGATTCCGCGGCTAAAGGCGGCGCGCGCGGCGGGAATCGTGGAGTATCCGCTGAACAAAGTGGTGCTGTAGCTTTTGGACCGCCGGCCTCCAGTCCGGCTGTGTAGTGCTGTGGCTTTTGTAGCGCCGGCCTCCGGCCGGCTGTAGTGCGGGCGTCCACGCCCGCACAGGGATGCACAGGAGTAGTAAGGGCGAACGATGAAGCTGATCCGGACCAAAACACGAAACGCGCGCGAGGCAGCGAAAACACTTGCCGCCCTTGAACGGCGCGGTGGCGCGGCGCTGGAAACGGTACTGCCCGCTGTCGAACGCATCGTCGCCGATGTTCGCAAGCATGGCGACCGGGCATTGCTTCGCTACGCGACAAAATTCGACGGGCTAGCCGGTCCGGCGGCGCTCCGCGTGACTCAAGACGAAATGGCGTCGGCATGGAAGGCTCTCGATCCTGCCCTTCGCGATGCACTCACCACGGCCGCAAATCAGATTCGCAATTTTGCCGAGCGGCAGATGCCGGAATCGTGGAATGAATCGTCCGTAGAAGGCCTGACGACTGGCCAGCTTGTGCGCCCGCTCGAGTCTGTCGGCTGTTATGTTCCCAGCGGCCGCCATCCTCTGCCTTCTACGCTCTTGATGACGGCCATTCCTGCGCAGGTCGCTGGAGTGAGGCGCATCGTCGTCGTTTCGCCGAAACCGGCCCCTGAAACTCTCGCCGCCGCGCACTTGCTCGGGATCAACGAGTTCTATCGCCTTGGTGGCGCCCACGCCATCGCGGCGTTGGCCTACGGAACCGAAAGCTTGCCGCGCGTCGACAAAATCGTCGGACCGGGAAACCTCTACGTGACCGCGGCCAAACGCCTCGTCGCGTTCGACTGCGCCATCGACATGCTCGCTGGACCAACGGAGATTGTCGTCGCCAGCGAGCGTGGCAATCCAGCCGGCATCGCCAGCGACTTGGTCGCGCAGGCGGAGCACGATCCTGAAGCACTTGCGATCTTCATCACCACGCGCGAGGAACTGGCGCGAGCGGTCATCGCCGAGACAAAACTCCGCAGCCGCAACAATCCAGTCGCTCGAGAAGCGCTTCAGCGCAACGGCCTGGTGATCGTGGTCGGATCGTTAGAAGAGGCACGCGCCATCACGAATCGTCTTGCGCCGGAACACTTGACAGTCGATACGGCGAGTGACCTCAAGTGGGTTGAAAATGCAGGCTCGGTGTTTGTCGGCCGCTGGTCCGCGCAGCCCATGGGCGACTACATTTCCGGTCCCAATCACACCCTCCCGACGGGCGGCATGGCTCGGGTTCGCGGTGGACTGAGCGTGAACGACTTTGTGAAACTCATCACTGTGCAGGAGTACACCGCCAAGGCTGTCCGCTCGCTCGGGCCGCCCGCTGCTCTGCTCGCCGAAGCCGAAGGGCTCGTGGGCCACGCAGAAGCAATTCGAACGCGGCTCGGAAGGAGACCACGTGGCTGACGCAATCA
>Ga0181535_10007110_pt1 | contig 11356 bp, 10 predicted proteins | sample PEATcosm2014_Bin_44_FD_119774 | JGI IMG/M metagenome (GOLD analysis project Ga0181535, IMG submission 119774) | Peatland microbial communities from MTU Mesocosm Facility, Houghton, MI, USA - PEATcosm2014_Bin17_30_metaG | ecosystem: Environmental > Terrestrial > Soil > Wetlands > Peat | place...
GCCCGCCCTACGACGCCACCGTGGTCGCGCGGCTGCGCGCGGCCGGCGCGGTGCTGCCGGGCAAGTGCAACATGGACGAGTTCGCCATGGGCTCGTCGACCGAGACCTCGGCCTTCGGCCCCACCCACAATCCCTGGGACCTCGGCACCGTGCCGGGCGGCTCGTCGGGCGGCTCCGCCGCCGCGGTGGCCGCCGGCGAAGCGCTCTGGGCCCTGGGCTCCGACACCGGCGGCTCCATCCGCCAGCCGGCGGCGCTGTGCGGCGTGGTGGGCATGAAGCCCACCTACGGCGCCGTGTCGCGCTACGGGCTCATCGCCTTTGCGAGCTCGCTCGATCAGATCGGGCCGCTCACCCGCACCGTCTACGACTGCGCCCTGCTGCTGCGGCGCATCGTCGGCCGCGACCCCGTCGACTCGACCTCGGTGGCTCTGCCCGGCGAGATCGAGCTGCCCACCGCCGAGCGCCTCGACGGCCTGCGCTTCGGCATTCCCGCCGAGTACGTGGCCGCCGGCATCGAGCCCGGCGTGCTGGCCCGTTTCGAAGCCACCGTGGCGCTGATCGAAGAGCTCGGCGCGACCTGCGTCGAGATCAGCCTGCCGCACACCGAGTACGCCCTGCCGGCCTACTACATCATCGCGCCGGCCGAAGCGAGCGCCAACCTGGCGCGCTTCGACGGTGTGCGCTACGGCTACCGTTCGCCGCACGCCACCGACCTCACCGAGATGTACGAAGCCACCCGCGGCGAGGGCTTCGGCCCCGAGGTCAAACGCCGCATCATGATCGGTACGCACGCCCTCTCGTCGGGCTACTACGACGCCTATTACGGCCAGGCGCAGCGGGTGCGCACGCTCGTGCGGCGCGACTTCGACACGGCTTTCGCCCAGGTCGACCTGATCGTCTCGCCGACCTCGCCCACGGTCGCTTTTGGCCTGGGCACGCGTCTCGCCGACCCGCTCGCCATGTACCAGAGCGACATCTGCACCATCCCCGTGAACCTGGCGGGACTGCCGGCGATCTCCATACCGTGCGGCTTGGCGGGCCACCTGCCGGTCGGCTTTCAGCTCATGGGACCGGCCTTCTCCGAGAGCCGCCTGCTGAGCGCGGCCCACGCCCTCGAAGGGGCGATCGGCTTCAGCGCCGTGCCGACCTTTACCGACTCGCGCGCCGGCGCTGGCGAGCAGGCGGGGGCCGGCGAGCAGGGCGCCGCGGGTGCGACGCCCGAGGAGCGATCATGAGCGCCTGGGAACCTGTCATCGGGCTCGAGGTCCACGTCGAGCTCGACACCGCGACCAAGATGTTCTGCGGCTGCGCGGTGACCAAGGGCGACGAGCCCAACACGCACACCTGCCCGGTCTGTCTGGCCCACCCCGGGGCGCTGCCGGTGGTCAACGAGCGCGCCATCGAGTACGCCGCGCGCATCGCGCTGGCCCTGGGCTGCACGGTGCGGCCGCGCAGCATCTTCCACCGCAAGAACTACTTCTATCCCGACCTGCCCAAGGCCTACCAGATCAGCCAGTACGACGAGCCCCTCGCCGTGGCTGGCTCGTTCGACTACTGGGTGGACGAGCAGAAGCTCTCGTGCCGCATCAACCGGGTGCACATGGAAGAAGACGCCGCCAAGCTCATCCACGCGGGCGGCGAGGCCGGGCGCATCGCCGGCTCCGACTACTCGATGGTCGACTTCAACCGCGGCGGCACACCGCTCATCGAGATCGTCGGCGAGCCCGACATACCGTCGCCCGAAGCGGCTCGCGAGTTCCTGCAGCAACTTCGCAACCTCGTCGTAGGCCTTGGCGTGAGCGAGTGCAACATGGAAGAAGGCCAGATCCGCTGGGACGCCAACCTGAGCGTGCGGCCCGCCGGTAGCACCGAGCTCGGCACGCGCACCGAGCTCAAGAACATGAACAGCTTCCGCTACCTGCAGCAGGCCCTCGAGGCCGAGTTCCCACGCCAGGTCGCCGTGCTCGAAGCCGGCGGCACGATCGGCCAGGAGACCCTGCATTTCGACCCCGAGACCGGCGTCACCACGCCGCTGCGCTCCAAAGAAGAGGCCCACGACTACCGCTACTTCCCCGAACCCGACCTCGTGCCGTTGACCACCGACGAGGCCTGGATCGACGCCGTGCGCCGCGCGCTGCCCGAGCTGCCCGCGGCCCGCGTCGAGCGCTTCAGCGCCCAGTACGGGCTGTCGCGCTACGACGCCGCGCTGCTCGGCGGCGGGGCGGCCATGGCCGCCTTCTACGAAGAGCTTGTGGCCGAGGGCACCGACCCCAAACTGGCGGCCAACTGGGCCATGGGCGAGTACTCGGCGCACCTGAACGCCGCCGGCCTCGAACCCGGGCACGGCCACGTGACCGCGTCGCGCCTGGCGGCGCTGTTGCGCCTCGTGACCGGTGGCCAGGTCTCCGGTACGGCGGCCAAGCAGGTCTTCGCCTTCATGGTCGACGAGCGCGGCGAGCCCGCCGACATCGTAGCCGGCCACGACCTGGGCCAGGTCTCCGACTCAAGCGAGCTGCAAGACGCCGTGGCCGCTGTGCTCGCCGCGCACCGCGCTCAGGTCGAGCAGTACCACGCCGGCAAAGAGGCGCTTGCCGGCTTCTTCGTGGGTCAGGTCATGAAGGCCACCCAGGGCAAAGGCAACCCCCAGCTCGTCGGCGAGCTCGTGCGAGCGGCGCTCGCCGGCGACGAGCATAAAGGAACGACATGAGCGAGTTTCGCCCCGGCGATCTGTCGAGTTTCATCATCGCCGAAGAGGCGCCGGCCGAAGGTCCGCCGGTGCGCATCGACGACACCACCCTGCGCGACGGTGAGCAGACCGCCGGCGTCGTGTTCTCGAACCACGAGAAGATCCGCATCGCGCGCCTCCTGGGCGACGTCGGCGTGCACCAGATCGAGGTCGGCATCCCCGCCATGCTCGGCGACGAAAAGGCGGCCATCGCGCAGATCGTCGAGCTCGGTCTCAAGCCCTCGATCCTTGCCTGGAACCGGGCGGTGCTCGCCGACATCCAGCACTCCATCGACTGCGGCGTCGACGCCGTCGCCATCTCCATGTCGGCGAGCGACATCCACATCGAGCACAAGCTGGCCAAGTCGCGGCAGTGGGTGCTCGACCAGATCCGCGAGTGCGTGGCCTTTGCCAAAGAGGCCGGCCTGTACGTCTCGGTGAACGCCGAAGACGCCTCGCGCGCCGACCTCGAGTTCCTGCTGCGCTTCGGCCGGGCCGCCAAGGCAGAGGGCGCCGACCGGCTGCGCTTCTGCGACACGCTGGGCATCCTCGACCCCTTCGACACCTACAACGTGGTCAGCTTTCTGGCCGGCCAGGGCCTCGAGATCGAGATGCACACCCACGACGATTTCGGCATGGCCACGGCCAACGCCCTGGCCGGCATCAAGGCCGGCGCGACCTACGTGAACACCACGGTCAACGGTCTCGGCGAGCGCGCCGGCAACGCCGCCCTCGAAGAGGTCGTCATGGCGCTCAAGTTCTTAGGCCACGTCGACTTGGGGCTGCACACCTCGCAGTTCCGCGAGCTGTGCGAGTACGTGGCCTCCGCCTCGGCGCGCTCGATCCCTTCGTGGAAGAGCATCGTGGGCACCAACGTCTTCGCCCACGAATCGGGCATCCACGCCGACGGCGTCATCAAGAACCCGCTCAACTACGAAGCCTACGCCCCCGAAGACGTGGGGCTCGAACGGCAGATCGTGGTGGGCAAGCACTCCGGTTCGCGCACCATCTACCGCAAGTTCCAGGAGTTCGGCATCGAGCTCTCAGACCACGACGCCAGCGAGATCCTGAAGATGGTGCGCCAGACGGCGATCGAGCTCAAACGCGCGCTGTTCTCCAAAGAGATCATGTACATCTACCAGGACTACATCGCGAGCCTCGCCGCCGCCGCCGATGCCCCCGCGGCCACCGAAGCCCCCGCCGCCGGGGCCGCCGGCGCCGTCGGGGCTGCGCCGGCGGCCCGTGACTAGCATGGCAGCCACCCTCGCCGAAAAGCTCATCGCCGCGCACGCCGGGCTCGACTCGGTGGCGCCCGGCCAGATCGTGGTCGCCCTGGTCGACGTGGCCATTGCCCAGGACGGCACGGGGCCGCTCGCCATCCAGCAGCTGCGCGACCTCGGGCGCGTGCACGTCAAGGTGCCGACGGCCGTCTTCTTCATCGACCACGCGGCGCCCTCGCCGCGCGTCGAGCTCTCCAACGCCCACCAGCTCGTGCGGCGCTTCTGCGACGAGACCGGGGCGACCCTGTCCGACGTCGAGATGGGCGTCTGCCACCAGCGCGTGGCCGAAAGCTTCGCCAAACCGGGCGACCTGGTGATCGGCGCCGACTCGCACACCTGCACCGCCGGCGCGCTGGGCGCCTTTGCCACCGGCATGGGCTCGACCGACGTCGCCATCGGCATGGCGACCGGCCAGACCTGGCTGCGCGTGCCCGAGACGCTGCGCATCGAGGTCGGCGGGCGCTTCGCCGACGGCGTCACCGCCAAAGACCTCATCCTCACCGTCATCGGTCGCCTGGGCGCCGACGGCGCCACCTACAAGGCGCTCGAGTTCGGCGGGCCGGCCATCGAGGCGTTGCCCATGCACGAACGTCTCACGCTCACCAACATGTCCGTCGAAGCCGGCGCCAAGACCGGTCTTGTGGCAAGCGACGAAGTCACGCGGGCGTTCCTTACGGCCCAGGGCCGCCCCGACGACTACCGCGCGGTCGGCCCCGATGACGGCGCCGTCTACGAGCGGTCGCTGTCGTACCTGGCCGACGAGCTCGTGCCGATGGTCGCCGCGCCGCACACGGTCGACAACGTACAGAGCGCCGCCTCGCTGGCCGGAACCAAAGTCGACCAGGTGCTGATCGGCACCTGCACCAACGGCCGCCTCGACGACCTGCGCGCCGCCGCCCGCCTGCTGCGCGGTCGCCGCCGCGCGCCGCGCACCCGCCTGATCGTGACGCCGGCCTCGCAGGCCGTGTGGCGCGCGGCCGCCGACGAGGGCCTGCTCCAGGCTTTCGCCGCCGCCGGCGCCGTGGTCACCAACCCCGGTTGCGGGGCCTGCGTGGGAGTCCACGAGGGCATCCTCGCCGACGGCGAGGTCTGCCTGAGCACCGCCAACCGTAACTTCAAGGGGCGCATGGGCAATCCCCTGGGCGCCATCTATCTGGGCTCACCGCTCACGGCGGCTGCGGCCGCCGTCGCCGGCGAGATCGTCGACCCGCGCGAGCTGCTCGGCTCGGGCGAGCCTGCAAACGAAGGAGAACAGCATGGCTAAGCAGTACGACGCGCCGCCGGCGATGGCCATCGACCCGGCAAAGCGCTACACGGCGACGATCACCACCGACCGCGGCGACATCGTCGCCGAGCTCTACGCCGACAAGGTGCCGGTCACCGTCAACAACTTCGTCGTGCTGGCCCGCGACGGCTACTACGACGGCGTCACCTTCCACCGCGTCATCGGCAACTTCATGGCGCAGACCGGCGACCCCACCGGCACCGGCCGCGGCGGCCCCGGCTACAAGTTCGCCGACGAGTTCGACCCGAGCCTGCGCCACGAAGGCCCCGGCGTGCTCTCCATGGCCAACGCCGGCCCCAACACGAACGGCTCGCAGTTCTTCATCACCCACAAGGCGACGCCGCACCTGGACGGCAAGCACGCCGTGTTCGGCCGCGTCACCGAGGGCATGGACGTCGTCTTCTCGATCCCCGATCGCGACCCCATGAGCGCTCGCGAGCCCGGAGTCGCCATGACCAAGGTGACCATCACCGAGAGCGACGCCTGAAGGGCATGCCCGTGCCCACCGCTCACGACCTTCTGCGGGGCCGCGCCTGGACCTTCGGCGACGACATCTCGACCGACCAGATCGCGCCGGGCCGTCTGTTCCACCTGCGCACCGACCTGCCCGAGCTCGCCAAGCACGCCCTCGAAGACGAAAACCCCGAGTTCGCCAAGGCCGTCAAGCCCGGCGACTTCGTGGTCGGCGGGCGCAACTTCGGCCTGGGCTCGAGCCGCGAGCACGCGCCCCGCATACTCAAGATCGCCGGCGCCGGGGCCGTGCTGGCCCAGTCCTTCGCGCGCATCTTCTTTCGCAACGCGATCAATGTGGGGCTGCCGGTCCTGACCTGCGACACCGGCGCGATCGAACAGTGGGACGACCTCGAGGTCGATCTCGCCGCCGGCGAGGTGCGTGACCTCACCACGGGGGCGACGGTGCCCTTTGCCCCGCTGCCGCCGGTCATGCTCAAGATCCTCTCCGACGGGGGGCTCGTCGAGCACTTCCGCAAGTACGGCGAGTTCCACCTGCCCGAAGGGTAGAGCGATGGCCTACCGTGTGACGCTCATTCCCGGCGACGGCACCGGCCCCGAGCTGGCCGCCGCCTTAGAGACCGTGATCGCCGCGAGCGGCGTGCCCGTCGAGTGGGAGCGCCACGACGCCGGCGCGGCCGTGCTCGAACGCCGCGGCACGCCGCTGCCCGACGAGGTCGTCGAGTCGGTGCGCGCCACGAAGGTGGCCATCAAGGGGCCGATCACCACGCCGGTGGGTGCGGGCTTCCGCTCGGTCAACGTGGCCCTGCGCGTGGCGCTCGACCTGTACGCCTGCCTGCGTCCGGCGCGCTCCCTTGCCGGCGTGCCCAGCCGCTTCGCCGGTATCGACCTCGTGGTCGTGCGTGAGAACACCGAAGACCTCTACGCCGGCGTCGAGCACCAGGTCACCCCCGACGCCGCCGAGTCGATCAAGATCATCACGCGGCGCGCCACCGAGCGCGTGGCGCGCTTCGCCTTCGACTACGCCCGCGCGCACGGCCGCCGCCGCGTCACCGCCGTGCACAAGGCCAACATCATGAAGCTCACCGACGGCCTCTTCCTGCGGGTGGCGGGCGAGGTGGCCGCCGACTACCCCGACATCGCCTTCGACGACCGCATCGTCGACAACCTCTGCCAGCAGCTCGTCATGGCGCCCGAGCGCTTCGACGTGCTGCTCTGCCCCAACCTCTACGGCGACATCGTGAGCGACCTCTGTGCCGGCCTGATCGGCGGTCCCGGAGTGGCTCCCGGGGCCAACATCGGCGCTGAGTGCGCAGTGTTCGAAGCGGTGCACGGCAGCGGTCCCGACATCGCCGGGCGCGACATCGTCAACCCCACGGCGTTCCTGCTGTCGGGCGCCCTCATGCTCGAGCACCTGGGCGAGGGCGCGGCGGCTGGGCGCGTCTACGACGCCGTGGCCGCCGTCGTAGCCGACGGTCGCCAGGTGACCCGCGACCTGGGCGGCACGGCCGGCACACAGGAGTTCGCCCGGGCGGTGGCCGCGCGACTGTCGGCAGCCGCCGTCACCCCATAAAGGAGTCCACCGTGCCCACACCACCCGACGAGCGCCACTTCAACATCCACGCCACGCCCGAGATGATGGCCGGCGTCTATGCCAACTTCGCCAACGTCAGCCATTCCGACTACGAGTTCTCCATCACCTTCATGCGCCTCGACCACGAGAACGAGACCGAAGAAGAGATCAACGGCGTGGTGGTGTCGCGCATCAACATGTCGGCGCGCTTCATGAAGGAGCTGATCGAGGCGATGAACGACAACTTCGGCAAGTGGCAGACCGGCGAGAACATCCGCAACCTGCCCGAGGCGCCCGACCACGACTGACCGCCCGGGCGTGCCGGCCCTCGCGGCGCGCGCTGCCCGGCGCGGCGCCGAGCACCCCGTCGCCTCTGGTACCATGTGGGGGTGATGATTCCCGCCCCCCTGCCCGACGCCCTCGCCGGATTCGTGACCGCGGTCGAAGGCCGCCACAGCGTACGGCGCTTCTCAGGCGAGCCCGTGTCGCGCGCCGACGTGCGCGAGATGGTGCGCTTGGCCACCCTGTCGGCCAACGCCGGCAACGCCCAGCCGTGGCGCTTTGTGGCCGTCGACGACCAAACGCTGCTGGCCGCCATGGGCGCGGCCGTCGAGGAACGCATCGACGCCATGGCCGCCTGGCCCGAAGTCGAGGCGGCCGGCCTTGCGCGCGAGACGCGCACCATGCGCGGCTACTCCACCTTCTTTGCCAAGGCGCCGCTGGCGATCGCCGTGTGTGGGCTGCCCTACGAGTCGGCGAGCGACCGGGCGCTCGACCTGCACGGCGTGTCGCGCGACGAGCACGACAGGTTGCGCGCCCGTCCCGACGTGCAGAGCGTGGGCGGCGCGGTGCAGATGCTCATCACCGCGGCGCACGTCCTGGGCTACGGCGCCTGCTGGCTGAGCGCGCCGGTGCTGGCCGCACCCGCTCTCGAGAAGCTGCTGGGCGTCGTCGAGCCCGCTCGCCTGGTCGCGATCGTCGCTCTGGGTCGGCCGGCAGTCGAGGGCAAGCCGACGCCGCGCCGCCCGCTCGACCAGGTTTTGCGTTTCCTGCCGCCCGAACCCGAGAAGGACTCATGACGACGCCCCTAAGGTATGCAGAGACCGCTCCGATCATCGCGCGCGCCCTGGCCGGCGAGGCGCTCACGGCCGCCGAGATCGCGAGCCTGCTGGCGATCGACGACCCGGCCGACGCGGCGCCGCTCTACGCCGCCGCCGCCGAGCTGCGCCGCCGCCACTTCGGCGACGGCATCTTCCTGTACGGTTTCGTCTATTTCTCGACCTGGTGCCGCAACGACTGCACGTTCTGCCTGTACCGGCGCGCTAACGCCGAGAGTCCGCGCTACCGCAAGTCGCTCGACGAGACCGTCGCGGTGAGCGTGGGCCTCGCCGAGTCGGGCGCCCACCTGATCGACCTGACCATGGGCGAAGACCCACTGTACTTCGCCCACGGCGAGTTCGACGCGCTCGTCGAGTTGGTGGATGCCGTCAAGACGGCCACCGGGCTGCCCGTCATGGTGTCGCCGGGCGTGGTGCCCCGCGACGTGCTGGCCGCGCTGGCCGACGTGGGCGCCGAGTGGTATGCCTGCTACCAGGAGGTCCACGACCGCGCCGTCTACGCGCGGCTGCGCACGGGCCAGGACTACGATGTGCGCGCCCAGGCGCGCGCCGACGCCGCCGACCTGGGTCTGCTCGTCGAAGACGGCATGCTGCTCGGCGTGGGGGAGGCCATCGCCCAGCGCGCCGCCACCGTGGCCGCCATGCGCGAGCAGCGCCTCGGCCAGGTGCGCGCCATGACCTTCGTGCCGCAGCGCGGCACGCCGCTCGCCCACCTCACCCCGGCCGGCCGCATCGGCGAGCTCGTCACCATCGCCGTGCTGCGTCTGACCATGCCAGATCGCCTCATTCCCGCCTCGCTCGACGTCGACGGCATCGCCGGCCTCGAGTCGCGCATCGCCGCCGGCGCCAACGTAGTCACGTCGCTGGTGCCGCCCGACACAGGCCTGGCCGGCGTGTCGCAATCCGAGCTCGACATCGACGAGGGCCTGCGCACCGCTCCGGTGGTCACGCAGCGCCTCGAAGCCGCCGGCCTGCGCGTGGCCACGGCGGCCGAGTACGCCGCCTGGGCCGCGCGCGCCCGCGAGCGCGCCGCCGCCGCAGCCGGCCTGACGCCGGCCGCGCCGACGCCGGCCGCGTCGGCGCCCTTGGCGCAGACGCCCGAGGTGCAGACGCCGGCCCGCCCCACACCCGTCTGAGGTGACCGTGAGAGCGAGCGGCGCGGCGTGGGGAAGAGCGGCATGAGGCTGGCGGTCGTCGGCGGCAAGTTGCAGGGCACCGAGGCCGCCTACCTGGCGGGCGAGGCCGGCTACGAGGTCGTGCTCATCGACCGGTGTGCCCACCGCCCGGCGTCGGGCCTGGCCGCCGAGACCCACGTCTTCGACGTGACCGCCGATCCGGTGCGCACCCGCGAGCTGCTGCTGGGCTGCGACGCCGTGCTGCCGGCCTGCGAAGACCAAGCCACCCTCGAGTTTCTGAGCTCGTTCGCGCCCGGGCTGGGCGTGCCGCTGCTCTTCGACTACAACGCCTACCTGGTCACGCAGTCCAAGCTCGCCTCAAACGAGCTCTTCGCGCGGCTCGACGTGCCGAGGCCGCTGCCCTGGCCCGCGTGCGGACTGCCCGCGGTCGTCAAGCCGAGCGTGGGCAGCGGCAGCAGCGGCGTGCGCCTGGTCGTGTCGGAGCCCGGCCTCGTGCTGGCCCGCGCGGCGCTGGCGGCTGCCGGCGAGCAGGCGGTGGTCGAGGAGTACGTCGCCGGGCCGTCGCTGTCGATCGAGGTGATCGCGCTCGGCGGCGAGGCGCTGACCCTGCTGCCGACCTTCCTCGAGTTCGACGCGGTCTACGACTGCAAGCGCGTCGTGGCGCCGGTCGACGTTGGCCCTGGGGCTGCGCCGGTGAGCGAGGCCACGATGACCGCGCTCGACGACGTCGCGCGGCGCCTGGCCGACGGCGTGGCGCTGGGCGGCGTCATGGACGTCGAGGTGATGGTCGCCGCCGACGGCACGCCCAAGGTGATCGAGATCGACGCCCGCCTGCCCAGCCAGACGCCGGCTGCCGTGTTCCACGCAAGCGGCGCCAACATCGTCGAACTGCTCGTCGAGAGCTTCGCCGCCGGCCGGCCGCCGGCCGCGGCCCCTCAGGCTCTGGGCGCCGCCGTCTACGAACACGTCCTGGTCGACAACGGCCGCGTCGAGGTGCTCGGCGAGCACGTCGTAGGCGGCGCCGGCCCGCTGCGCCGCTGCGACGGACTGTTCGACGCCGACGTCGTGCTCACCGACCGTCCCGACTCAGGCGCCGCGCGGGGCCGCTGGGTCGCCGTGCTCATGACGCGCGCCGCGACCGCGGCGGCGGCCCGCGGGCGGGCCGCCGCCGCGGTCGCGCGCCTTGCCTACGAGCACGGCCTCGAGCTCGTGCCCGAGTCTGAGCCCGTCCTGGTGACGCCGTGACTTATGCGCTCGCAGGGGCCCCACGCGCACTCGGCCCGTCTGCGACCCGCCTGAGTGGGCGCGCAGTGCCGTGACCCGCCTCGTCGAAAGCGACGTGCGCGTGCTGACCGCGCACCTGGACGAGGTCGAAGGAGCGCTATTGCGACTTACCGGCTGCGACTTCGTGACGCTTGCCGCCAGGGCGTGCGGCGTGAGCGAGGGCGTCGCGCGCGACGCCCTCGCTCACGCCGCCGTCGCCGTCGTGCCCATCACGAGCGGCGAGGGTGTCATCGCCGGCTTCGTCGACTGCGTGGCGGCGATCTGCGCGCGGCTGGGCTGCCGGCAGGCGCGCGTCACCGAGGCGACCGACGTGGCCGGCTTCGCCGAGGCCTTCTCCGGCGGCGACGACCTGGTCGTCGCCGCCGACGACCGCCACTTCCTGGCCTTCGACCTGAGCAGCCGCGCCGTCGCCGACGACGACCCCTGCACCGCGCATGCCTACGCGGCCGCCCTCGACGCCGCGGCCGCCCGCAGCGGCCCGACC
>Ga0181535_10007111_pt1 | contig 11355 bp, 7 predicted proteins | sample PEATcosm2014_Bin_44_FD_119774 | JGI IMG/M metagenome (GOLD analysis project Ga0181535, IMG submission 119774) | Peatland microbial communities from MTU Mesocosm Facility, Houghton, MI, USA - PEATcosm2014_Bin17_30_metaG | ecosystem: Environmental > Terrestrial > Soil > Wetlands > Peat | place...
ACGCCGGACACAATCGCCGATGGGAGAGAGGCATTTTCGCACTATTGCATGGCCTGTCACGGAATGGACGGGCAGAACACAGGAGTGCCGTTTGCCGATCGAATGTCTCCGCCGGTGCCTTCGCTCGCTTCGCGCGAGGTGCAGGACTACAGCGATGGCCAATTGAAGTGGGTGATCGATTATGGGATTTGGCCTTCGGGAATGCCGGGTGCAAAGGGCACGTTAAGCGATGACGAGATCTGGTCCATTGTTGTGTACCTTCGCCACCTGCCGCCCGCGGGCAGCTTGGGTGAACCCGAGATGTACAGCCATTGATTGATATGAACCCAATGTTCAGATTCGAGAGCAAAGCGTCGGCTCGCGCCACGCGACTGAAAGAGGCAGTGCTGGCCAGTTTCCGGAGTACGGCCGCCGAAGTAGAAGCGCGCCTCGCCGTCTTTGAGGCGAGCGACTGGCAAAGGATTCTGTATTGGCTCGATATTAGCGGTCTCGCGCTTTACCTGCTCGATCGACTCACAGAGCTTGGACTGAAGCGATGCTTGCCCGAGCCGATTTTGCGGCGCCTGCAGCAGAACCTCGACGAGAATCGCAAGCGGACTGCGGCGCTCTTTCGGGAAGCGGCCGCAATTAGCCGGCAATTGAGGCGCCAGCACATCGCGTTCGCATTGCTGAAGGGAATCACGCTTACACCCGACTCCGTGCCGGATAGCTCGCTGCGCTGGCAGATCGATCTCGATTTTCTTGTCGCAGCTTCGGACGCGACGGCCGCCCGGCACGTGCTAATGACCTTGGGCTATGGATTGCATGCCGTCTGCGGCAACACCATGGAGTTCACGGCAGGTGAATCCAGTCCACCGGACATCCGCAAGATCTACAGAGTCCATTCGCAGCGTTCGCTTGAACTGCACATTCTGTCGACAACGCCAGGAAAAAATGGAAGAAGAACCGATCGGCTCGCGCGAACCCAGCTTCGAAAGTTCAATGGGGCGGTCATTCCGACTTTGTCGCCCGCGGACATTCTGGTGCAACAAGGCGCGCATCTCTTCAAACATCTTTGCGGCGAACACACGCGCGCCTCATGGGTGCATGAGTTCTGGCGAAATGTCCAGGCACGTCGCGAGGACACTGGCTTCTGGTGTGAAGTGGAGCGAATTGCAGCCATTGAACCACAGGGAGAGATTGCCCTTGCCGCTGCGGTGCTGCTTTCGACGCTGACGTTTGGCGGCACGGTGCCTGACCGCCTATCACGGTGGACCGCCGATCGTTTGCCTCGCAAAGTCCGCTTGTGGATCGAGACCTTCGGAATACGTGTCCTCCTCGCGGATTCGCCTGGAAACAAGCTGTACTTGATATTGCGGCAGGAATTACGCGACGGCGCCGCGAGCCGCCCGGCGATTCGCCGCCTCGTCTTCCCGGCGCATCTGCCTCCACCGATTACCCGCGGCGTAACCGGAGAAGGGCTGATGGCCCGATCGGTCCGCTATCGCACCGAGGCCTCGTATCTGCTTTTGCGCGCGCAATTCCACGTCATTGAAGGATTCAAATACGCAATTGAACTCTCGCGCTGGCAACGGCGAGTGACAGAGACGTCTCAATGAGTCCATCTTTCCGCAATTCGTTCGTCGCAGCTGGCCGTCGATTGGGTTATGTCGCGTTCTTCGCCATCTTGTGCAATTTTCAGGGGGTGATGGCTGTGAGCACCGCACAGGTTCCCGGCGCTCCTGGTTCCTCATCCGAAGCGCAGACTGGAGCAAGTTCCACTCCGAATTCACCGATGAGTGCATCGAGTGATTCGGGTGGAAGCGACTCGAGCGACCGCAGCGCTACGGGGAACGAAGCGACGATGCAGGGCGTGAACGGTGCCGGCGTGGTGTTGTCGGCCGCTCAGATTCTGACGATCCTGCAGGAACGTCCTGAAGTGGTGGTCGAATTGAAGTCGCATTTGGCGGACATGCTCCAGCAGCAAGGAACGCAAATCCAACCCGACTCAATCACCGATGAAGTGCTCTACAACCAGATTTCTTCCAGTCCTCAAGTACGCGCGAGCATAACCGTCTTTTTACGCTCGCGCGGATTTGTTTCCGATGAGGACCTGCAGAGAGCAGCTCTGATGGGCGGAGAAAGCTCCCTGCAGACTGGCGCGGACGAAATGCAAGCCTCGCCGCTGACCGGCTCACCGCTGGGAAGTCAGATTCAATCAACGCAAGCGGGATCGCCGCTCGCGGCAAGCAATGCATCCGACTCGGATGCTACGGCCGCCGTGCGTTCGCCTCTGCGGAGTGGAGTAGCGGGACCGCAAAATCGAAACATCAACGGGACACACACGACGACAGATGAGCCGCAAGTGCTCCGTCGACCAGCGCCTTACAACCTGATGTCGCTGCGGGATCTCTACACACAGATTCCGAATTCTCCAGAACGGTTGAGGCGCTTTGGATCGGAGGTTTTCGTGAATCGAAGCTTGGCAAGCGCAATGAGTGTTGGCGCGGCTGCGAGCACATCGCCGCTCGATGTCCCGATTGGACCCGATTACGTTGTGGGTCCCGGCGATACCCTCAACATCAACCTTTGGGGCGGCGTAACCCAAACGCTGCCGCGTGTGGTGGACCGCGAAGGACGAATCATGCTGCCAGAGTCGGGCGTCGTGCAAGTGGCAGGTTTGACACTGAGCCGCGCGGAAAGCGTGATTGAGTCTGCGCTGCAAAAGCAGTTCAGAAATGCGCATGTCGCTGTAACCGTCGCTCGTCTGCGCACGGTGCGAATTTACGTTGTCGGCGATGTCCAACGTCCGGGCGCGTATGACATCAGTTCGCTCGCTTCGCCATTGAACGCGCTGTACGCGGCAGGCGGTCCAACCGCGACGGGTTCGCTGCGCGTGCTCCGCCATCTACGCAACGACAAGCTGATCGGCGAAATCGATCTGTACGATTTTCTGCTGCGTGGCGTGCATAAAAATGACGATCGGCTCGAGGGTGGCGATACGCTTCTTGTGCCTGCGGCAGGGCCTCAGGTCGCGGTGTACGGCGCGGTGAAGCGTCCGGCAATCTACGAGCTTCGCGATGAAAAAAACTTGGCTACGGTGCTCGATGAGGCGGGCGGCGTCACGGTGGCCGCAGCATTGGGACACATCACAGTCGAACGCATCGATGCGCACCAGCAGCGCGAAACAGTAGGACTCGATCTGGGCTCAGCCGGAGATACGGAATCCGCGAAGGCGGCGATTGCGGCTTTCGAAGTGGAGGATGGCGACCGTGTAAGGGTGGCGCCGATTCTGCCTTACAGTGAACGCGTGATCTACCTCGAAGGTCATGTGGTGCGGCCGGGGCGCGTGTCCTACCGCGACGGATTGCGGCTCGGTGACGTGCTCCACAGTTATCAGGACCTGCTTCCGGAGCCGGCTGTGCAGGGCGAAATCGTCCGCCTTGTGCCACCGGATCTGCATGTGGAGACAATCGAATTCAACGTGCCGGATACTCTGATCGGCAACTTCAATTTGGCCCTTCAACCTTTCGACACGATTCGTCTCTTCGGTCGCTACGAGCAGGACGCGCCCAATGTGACCGTGCGCGGTGAGGTGCAACGGCCGGGTTCATTTGCGCTGTCAGAAGGCATGACCGCTGCGCAGCTGGTGCGCATGGCGGGAGGCTTCAAGCGCGACGCACTGCTGAGCAAAGCCGATTTGATCAGCTACCAAGTGGTGAACGGTGTGAAGGCTCTCGAAGAGCGGCGTGATCTTCGAATCGGCGACGCAGTATTGAAAGAAAATCGGGAAGAAGATGCTCCCTTGAAGCCGGGGGACGTGTTGACGGTTCACCAGATCACGGGCTGGAACGATATTGGCGCCTCGATCACGATTGAGGGAGAAGTGGGACACCCAGGAAGTTACGGATTTCAACAAGGCGAGCATTTGAGTGATCTTTTGCGTCGCGCCGGCGGATTCCGCGAGACTGCCTACCCCGAGGGAGCGGTGCTCACGCGCCCCGAAGTGCGTACGCTCGAAGAAAAGAGCCGCGAAGAACTGATTCGCCAGATTGAGACGAGCTCCGCCGCCGCGCGGCTTTCTCCGAACGTTGGAGGAAACGATCAAGCCACTACGCTGCAGATGATTCAACAACAACAGGAGCAGGTGCTGGCGAGACTGCGCAGCCAGCCGGCGAGCGGACGGCTTGTGATTCACATCAGCGCGAATATCGACAGTTGGGCCGGAACCCCAGCCGATGTCGAGGTGAGAAGCGACGATGTGTTGCGCGTGCCGAAGAGGCCTGGATTTGTTCTCATCACCGGCCAGGTCTACAACGCGGCCGCCATCACGTTTGCGCCCGGCAAATCGGCAGGGTGGTATTTGGAGCGGGCAGGCGGAGCCACGCAGATCGCAAATCGAAAACAGATTTTCATCATCCGCGCGAACGGATCGGTAGTAGGACGGCGCTCGGATGACTGGTACGGCCGCGATGTTTTGTCCACAAGGCTCGATCCGGGAGATGTGATCGTCGTTCCGCAGAAAATTATCGGCGCCTCGCAAGTTTGGCGCAACTTGCTGAGCACGGCTCAAATTGCCGCGTCGATCGCTATCACAGCAGCGGTTGCGGGGTTGTGATGCACATGGCCGAACGCGAACAAGTCGTGCTAGAACCGGAGCTCGAAAATGCGTCGACTATCGGCATTGGTAATGCCTTCGCGCCGAATTGGGTGACCAACGTCGCAGTGCTCTGGGCTCAGCGACGCACTCTGGTCCGTGTGGCTGCGGTTGCACTCGGGATAAGCCTGATCATCGCGTTCGTCATTCCGAAGCGTTACGAATCAACGGCGCGGATCATGCCCCCGGAAAACTCCAATTCAGGTACAGCGATGCTCGCGGCGATGGCTGGGCGCGGTTTGGGCAGCGGTGGCGGTGGTCTTGAGGGACTGGGTGCGCTTGCTGCCTCCTTGCTCGGAGGGCGTGGGAACAGTGCTCTCTTCGAGGATCTGCTACGTAGCGGCACTGTGACCGGAGATCTGATCGATCGGTTTGGACTGCAAAAGGCCTATCACAAACGCTATCGGGTCGACACAGCGAAGTATCTCCTTCGGCACACTTCAATTGCGGATGACAAGAAGAGCGGCGTGATTACCGTGACGGTGACGGATACAGATCCGCGGCGGGCTCGTGACCTGGCACAGGGCTATCTCGACGAACTGAATATGCTGGTGAATCGAACCAGCACTTCATCGGCGCATCGCGAGCGCATGTTTATTGAGCGACGGCTCGCTGCGGTCAAAAGCGATCTTGAGCACGCCCAGGAGGCTCTGAGTGATTTTTCGAGCACGCACGCGACCATCGATATTCACGAGCAGACACGCGCGATGGTGGATGCCGGCGCGAAGGTCGAGGGTGAACTGGTCGCCACGCAAGGCGAACTCGATTCTTTGCGGCAGATTTATGGCGACAGCAATGTGCGCGTGCGGGCCGCGGAGGCGCGAATCGCCGGCCTAAAGGGAGTTCTCACAAGAATGGGAGGCACTTCGGCGCAACTGCCAACCGGCTCCGAAGTGGCAGGCACCACCAGTGCGACAGGAGGAAATGCCGTAAATGAGCTTTATCCGCCGCTGCGGCAGCTTCCGCGATTGGCTGTCCCTTACGCGGATCTCTACCGAGCGGTCAAGGTTCAGGAGACTGTGTTCGAGTTGCTGACGCAACAATACGAAATTGCCCGCATTCAGGAGGCGAAAGACATTCCCGTTGTCAGCGTGATTGACTCGCCTGGAATCCCAGAGAAGAAATCGTTTCCGCCGCGACTGCTGCTGGCCTTACTGCTGACATTGTTCGTAATTGGCGTGACGGCTGGAGGCATGCTTTTTGAATATCGGTGGGCGCGGATCGATGCGACGGACCCGCGCCGGCAACTCGCCGACGAAATCCTGTGCGATTTGAGAGCATGGATGCATCGTGTTGTTCGATCCAGCCGGGTGGCGCGATGATTGCCTATCGCTTCCCATCGATGGCGACCTCGCGCGCGGCGATGCCTCGATCGAGATTCATCGAGCACACGCACGCCGACGAGGCGGACCCTTGGCTATTCACTCCTGCTGTTGTGGGCTTTTACTTTTCTTTTCGCGCAGCCATCGTGTTGATCGCGGTGCGCGTGTTTTTGCTTGAACCGCAGACAGGCGCGGCCGCTGTCTTGGCTGCTGATTTCGCTCTATTGTTATTTGTTGCTTTTCAGGCGATGGGACCGGCTAGAAATTCGCTCCGATGGATGTTGCGGCAGCTGAGTTTTAGATGGGTCATCTCGTATCTGATATTCGCAGGATGCAGCCTGGGATGGAGCGGGACGGTGTCGAAGTCGGCGTCATTCCTCTACTGGTGTGGGATTGTCGCCGATGTCGCGATTGTTGCTCTTATGCTGCGTACTGGCCCGGTTGAGGGAGTCGCGCATTCCCTCATGCGGGGATTCATCTGGAGCACCTGCGTTCTCGCTTTGATCGCCTGGATCATGCCGACGCAGCCGGATCTTCGGCTCGGCGACCTCGAATTCTTCAACACAAATCAGATTGGCAATCTCTGTGCATTCGCCATTTTGCTGGCTCAGTATTTGATGTGCCGCAAGGACGGGAAGTGGGGCATCCCGATTCTGTTCCTCACAGTCACCCTCATTCGAAGTCTCAGCAAGACGACTCTGGTCGCTTTCGCGTTGAGTGAAGGCGTTCTGCTTATCCGAGACAGATCGATGAGCCGAAGGACCAAATTACTGATTGTCGCGGCCGCGGCGCTGATTGCCCTTTCGTTTTGGGGACTCTACGAAAGTTACTACGACGTATACACCACAGCGAGCAACCAAGCGGAAACACTGACGGGCCGCACCGCGATCTGGGCCTACGCGCTGAATGCAGCGGGCGCAAAACCGTGGTTGGGGAATGGCTTCGATGCTCTGTGGAAGGTGATGCCTCCGTTCGGGGCCGACCAATTTGAGGCACGACATGCGGAGAACGAGCTTTTGCAGCAGTTCTTCGCATATGGCGTGGCGGGCGTGGTCATGCTGTGCGGAATCTACGGCAGTGTCTATTGGGGGACTCGCAGACTTCCGCATAGGCCGACGAAAATCATCTTTTTCACGATATTGCTCTTCATCGTCGTCCGCGGAATGGCCGAAGCCGAGCCATTTGACCTGCTATTGCCTCTTTGGGCAATCACGCTGCTCAGCTCGATCGTCGCGACTCAGCTCGATGCGAACCGCGAGGGCACGGCGGTCGGCAGAGTCCAGGATCCTGGCGTCACGAAGTTTGCCTCACGGCCAGCGAGGAGAGCCTCTCTATGAAAGTCGTCGTTGCCGCGGTTTCAGCGCCCGAACATCTCAACGGCGTTTCGCGCCATGCGGCCAACGTGGTGCGGGGACTGCTGACGCGCGCCGAAGTTTCAGAGGTCCATCTGCTGGCCGGTGCATGGCAGCGGAACACCTATTCCGAGGCGGTCGCGCGGCACGATGCCCGGCTTCATATTCATCCCGTGGCGATTCGCCGGGCGACCATTTACCGCAATTTCTGGTACTACTCGGAGCTTCCCAAAGTGGCCGCGCAGCTAGGTGCGGATGTGGTCCATCTTGCCTATCCAATGCCACTCGCCAGAGATTTCCCCTGCGCGACCGTGGTGAGCCTGCACGATCTTTACCCTTTTGACATTCCAGAAAACTTCGGACTTCTGAAGAGCATTCTGAATTGTCAGGCGGTGCGTCAGTGCCTGAAATCGGTGGATGCGATCGCTTGCGTTTCAGAGAGTACGCGTCACCAACTTAGTCATTGGCTTGGCAACAGTTTTGACGACAAAGCGATCACAATTTTGAATTCAGTGGATCCCCCCGCATCGAATTGCGCACGCGGACCGCAACCGCTTCACAAAAGTCAGCCCTTTGTGTTGTGCGTCGCGCAGCATCGACGCAACAAGAACATCCCGCTCGCGGTGCGGATCTTCGAGCAATCTCTGCACACAGGAGCGATTCCGCCGGAGACCCAGCTCGTGATCGTCGGGGTTACGGGGCCGGAGACTCATCGGATACGAAGGGAGATCCGGGCGGCACGTCTCGAACGGAGGGTTGTCATTCTTTGCGGAATCAGCGATGCGGAGCTTCAATGGTGCTATCGCAACTGCGAGCTCCTCCTGGCGCCTTCGATCGTGGAAGGTTTTGGCCTACCCGTGGTGGAAGCGCTGTTGGCTGGATGCCGTGTCGTGTGTTCCGATATCGCCGCGTTTCGCGAGGTTGGCATGGAAGGCTGCCATTTTGTTCCGCTTGGGCCGGGAGAACTCGACGCATTTACAACTGCAATCCGCTTGGCACTCTGCACGCCGCGCATCTTGCCGATGTCGATGCCGTGGCTATCTGCCTCGGCAATTGCGGAGAAGTATATAATTTTGTACCGGTACCTGCAGACGCGCCTTGCTAACCAGGATTATGGTGCGATTAGGATTTCGCATATTGGAAGCCAAGATGGCTTGTAACCTTGGGCGTCTTGCTTTCATCTTACTTCTTTGAAGACTTATAAGGTGAAATGTCACCTCTTTGTAATTTATAGGCCTGCTTTTCAGAAGCCTATTCCGATTCGGTGGAGAATAGATAGATGGTAAAGGAATTGGAGCTTTCCGTGGGCGAACACGAGGAGAGCGCATCTGCGCCGCGGCTGGGCACGATCCTGGTCGTGGAAGATGACCCGCGCATGCAGAAAGTGCTGCAGCGAGTGTTCTCCGTTGAGCACTACACGGTTGTTACTGCGGGCGATGGGCAAACGGGCCTGGACTTATTTCGAACGCATCGGCCGGCCGCCGTCATCCTTGACCTGATTCTGCCGGAGATTTCGGGCCGCGAACTTTGCCAAACCATGAAGGCGATATCAAACGATACACCGGTGATCGTGCTAAGTGCCGTCGCCGAGGTTGTAGACAAGGTATTACTCCTGGAGCTTGGCGCCGACGACTACGTGACCAAGCCGTTCAGCCCGCGGGAGCTGATGGCGCGCGTGCAGGCAGCCATCCGGCGGAGGCGCCGCCCTGCTGCGGCGATGACTTATCGATTCGCGGGCTGCGAACTTGATTTTCAAAAGATGACGGCTCGCCGTGGCGAAGTCCCCATTCCACTCACATCGCATGAATTTCGGCTGCTCAAATTCTTTACCGAACATGCAGAGCGAGTTCTAAGCCGGGAAGAATTGCTGAATGAAGTCTGGGGCTATAACTGCTATCCGACGACACGCACTGTCGACAACCAGATTCTGAAACTGCGGCAGAAGCTGGAACCTGACCCGTCAAACCCGCGTCATCTGTTGACGATTTACGGTGCAGGATACAAATTTGTCCCATGATGCGAAAGCTGCGGAGAACAAGTCTGCGCACTCCGGTTCCATGACGTTCGAACGACGCGAGAATCGTGGCATCCGTACGCGTGTTCTGCTGATCGCCGCGATGGCAGCCATTATCGCGACAACGACCTTCGCAAGCCTGCTCACCATTCGCCATCGGCTCGAGAGTGTCTTGACAGCGAATGTGTCTTCGGACCTGATGCGTTCGATCGCCACTTTTGAGAGTATGCAGGCGCAGCGCATGACCGCTCTGGATCGCGAGAACGCGCTGCTCGCTGATTTGCCCAGCTTGAAAGCTCTGATGACAACCAGTGACGATCGCACCATTGAAGATGGCGCCGTCGAGTTCTGGAGGGTCGGCGGCAATGACCTGTTCGCATTGGCGAACCGGGATGGGCGAATCGTTGCGGCGTACGCGGGAAACTCGTCGGCCGGTTCGACTCTGCGTGCCGATCTGAGTTCGGCATTGGGCCCGTCGCCGCGCACCTACGTCATCAGCGGAGATAATCTTTTCGCCACATCGGTGCGGCCACTCTTTTTTGGCAGCGAAACGAACGGAACGATTCTAGGTTATGTCATCAGCGGCTTCGCGATCGATCGGATGGCAATCGGTCAACTGAGCAACGCGACCAGCGTCGACGCAACGTTTGTAAGTCGAAATCGCGCGTTGGCTGGCTCGCTCGCGCCGCCATTGGAATCGATCCTTGCGGCGCATCCAATTCCCGCATCGAACGACCGTCCGGATGCGGTAACAGTGAAGCTTGGGAACGAACGGTTTTTGGCCGTCGGCCGAGACTTATCCGCGAACGCTTCGGGACCGCTCGAGCTGATCGAACTTAAATCGCTGGATGCAGAAGAACAGTCCATCCGCGAAATCGACCGCCTGGTTTTGATTGCGGGACTGCTCGCCTTGGTGATTGGAGCTGGATTAATGGCGGTTCTATCCAGTGCTGTCACCCATCCACTGGAGCAGCTAGCCACAGGCGTACGTGCGTTTGCGGCGGGGGATAGCGCGCACATTCTACCTTACGGCGGCACAATGGAAGTGCGTGAGTTGAGTACGGCATTTGCGGGCATGCGTCAGGAGATCCTGACCACGCAACAGGCGCTGCTGGAATCGGAACGCCTGGCAACGATCGGCAGGATGGCCAGTTCGGTTTCCCACGACCTGCGCCACTACCTTGCCGCGGTTTATGCGAACTCGGAGTTTCTCGCGTCAGGTCATCTCACTGACGAAGAACGCACGGAGATTCTGACGGAAATCCGTACTGCCGTCGATGGCACAACCGAGTTGCTCGAGTCCTTGCTCATTTTCAGCAGAAGCGGACCTGGGATTCGACGCTCGCATCAGTTGGTCGCAACATTGGTGGATCGCGCCGTGGGCATGGTGCGAGCGCATCCGGATGCTGCCAACACCGAGTTTTCGGTCCGCAACCAGAATCCTGCGGAGACATCGGCGGTTGTGGACGGGAAGCAGATCGAGCGGGCCATTTACAACCTTGCGCTGAATGCATGCCAGACAATCCACAGTAATGGCGAGCCTGCCCGCGTTGCAGTGAGTCTCGACGTGCGACCTGCGGAGATCATCCTGGGCGTGTTGGATAATGGCGACGGTGTTCCAGAGAGCATCCGCTCTACTCTTTTCGAGCCGTTTGTGAGCGAAGGGAAACAAAAGGGATCGGGTCTCGGATTGACGCTCGCACAGTGCATTGCTGCGGAGCATGGCGGCAACGTGATCCTGGTAAGCAGCCGTCCAGGAGAAACCATCTTTCGCATGTCGATTGCGCGCGGCCTTGCGGAACAGACCGGGCAGGCTGCGGAAGAACGAACACGAGTGAAGACTGCGTGAGTCGAGGTACCTCTATGCCCTTTGATCGTTCGTACTGTGCAATGCGCGGGAAAAGCGCGTTGTTGATGCGGTATTGCGCTTTGGCCGTATGCCTCAGCTCGGGCAAAGCACAGGCGCAAGATGACATGGCAGAGAAAGTGAAACAGCTGACCCAGGCAATGAGCCGCGTTCAGGAGCAACTG
>Ga0181535_10007113_pt1 | contig 11350 bp, 10 predicted proteins | sample PEATcosm2014_Bin_44_FD_119774 | JGI IMG/M metagenome (GOLD analysis project Ga0181535, IMG submission 119774) | Peatland microbial communities from MTU Mesocosm Facility, Houghton, MI, USA - PEATcosm2014_Bin17_30_metaG | ecosystem: Environmental > Terrestrial > Soil > Wetlands > Peat | place...
ATTATTGACCGGAATTTCGAGGATCAAAAACTCGGCCTGGCCATCATCAATCTGCTGCGCCCGCTGTCCATGTTCGCAGGCTTGGGCGATGGTGAATTGCGCAAGATCGCGCGCTTTTTCGCGCAAAAACTTTACCGGGCCGGCGAACGCGTTTTTGCCAGGGGCGACACGGGCAATGAGGCGTTTGTTGTCTTGCGGGGTAAAATCAGCATTCAACTGGAAGCGGAATCCCCGCCGGTGGCGCAATTGGGCGATGGAAAAATTTTTGGCGAACTGGCTTTTCTGGACGGCGCGCCCCGGGCGGCCTTTGCCGTGGCCAGCCAGGCCACCATTTTGCTGGTCATGCAACGCTCGGCCTTCGTCGAAATTGTCCGCCGGGAACCCAATCTCGGCATGATGGTGATGCGCAATCTGGCCCAGGACCTGGCGCTGAAATTACGCAGTGTCAACGAGGCGCTGGCCACCCGCCGCTCGTCCGCCAAGGGTTAGGCCCTTTCTTTGACATCAGCTCCAGGGCGTCTCCACGCTCAGTTTTTTCCCGAAACGGTTGGTGTAGTACAAGTGCTTGTGCTGCAATGCGTATTCATGCACCAGACGCGTGATTTTTACGTCGTAACAGCAATATTCCGCAATCTCCAACAGCCGCCCTTCCTTGAACCAGCGCACGGCCTGCAATCCCTCGCTCGTCTTTTCCACGCCAAGGGTGGCGGTGGCTATGGCGTCCAGCGAAAGCCGGTGCTGCAATATCTTTTGCAAATCCACCAGCATGTCCAGGGTGTGGAGTTGCTCGATGTCGAAAAATGGATTGTGTCCCAGCAACACTTCGTAATCGAAGCGGAGGCTGTTGAAACCGACCACCAGATCGGCCCGCCGCAGTTCCTCGATCAAGGCGTTGACATCGCTTTCGCCGTAAATCTTGTAGGTGCCGCGCTCCGTGCTATAGGTGACCCCGATGCTCATGCGCATGTCCCGGATTTTGTCCCAACCACCCACATCTTCGGACGATTTCTGGGTTTCGAGGTCAAAGTAAACAATGTTGCTCATCGCCATTACCGGGAAAGTTATAGGCGGTGGGCGAACCATTTGGAAGCTTTTCCGAACGCGCCATCATTGCAATTTGCGCCGGGGCCGCGTATTTTTCGGCGCGATGATTCGTTTGGTTTTATTTGACGTTGACGGCACGATCCTCCACTCCGGCGGGGCGGGTATCAAGGCTTTTGCCCGCGCTTTTTCGACCGAATTTGGCATCCATGACGGCGCGGACCGCCTCAATTTTTCGGGGAGAACGGATGTTTCCCTGGTGCGCGAGTTCTTTTCCAAAAACCAGGTTGAGCCGTCGCCGGAGAATTTTGCGCGCTATTTCAAGGCTTATTTGTTCTGGCTGGAAAAGATGATGTGGGAATGTAAAGGGGGCGCGTGTCCCGGCGTGATGGAGTTTTATGACGCCCTCCAATCCCTGGCCGACCCGCCGCTGACGGGCCTGTTGACCGGCAACATCCGTCAGGGCGCGCAGATCAAGCTGGTGCGTTATAATCTCTGGGAAAAATTCCCCTTCGGCGCCTTTGCCGACGACGACGAGGAACGGGACAAGATTGCGGCTGTCGCCCAGAAACGCGGCAGCGAGCGTTTGGGCCGTCCGATTGAGGGCGCGGAAATTCTGGTGATCGGCGACACGCCCCTGGACATCCGTTGTGCGAGGGCGATCAAGGCCAAGGCGCTGGCGGTCGCCACCGGCTCGTTCACAGTGGAAGAGCTTGCCCGGCATGCGCCGGATTGGGTGGTGGCGGACTTGTCGAAACTTTCCGCGCGGGAAGTGGTTGGGGTGGCGTGAATTAGTGGTGGTGATGCCTGCCCGCGCATTGGCAGCCGCACGAACTGGGATCGCCGTTGCAAGACGGCGCTTCGGACGTTCCTCCCGCCACATTGGACGCAAAGACGGACAACTTTTTCGTCAACCGGGTTGCGCCGCACTTGGGGCAGGGCGTCCCTTGCCAGCGGCTGGAACGAACGAGTATCTCGTTGTCCGCACCGCATTTTTCACAATGAAACTCGTAAATCGGCATGAGCGGATGATAAACTGGCGGCGGTGCGTCACCAATGAAAATCGCTGGCCGCGCCCGTAAAATTGACTTGCAGCGAAAATTAACGAAATTTCCTTGCTTCGTTGTCAAAAGCCCGTTAGTTTTCGCGGCTCGAATGGGTTGGTAGCTCAGTCGGTAGAGCAGTGCCCTTTTAAGGCATTGGTCGTGGGTTCGAATCCCACCCAACCCACCATTCTCCGTTTCCGCAGGGTGGCGGGACAGCGGTGCTTCAGCTCAGGGCTTCTTTGAGGGCGCGGGAAATTTTCTGGTTCCATTGCTCCAAAACGGCGGCATCGCGGCCTTCGAGCAACAGACGCACTTTCGGTTCGGTGCCGGAATAGCGCAGGAATATCCGGCCCCCTTCCGGTTTCAAGGCGGATTCGGCTTCGGCGAGGAGCTTCTTAACCCCGTCCAATTCTTCCAGCGGCTTCTTTTCCCGGACAACGATGTTGGTCAGCATTTGGGGAAACCGCGTCCAGCAGTGGGCCAGTTCCGACAGGGGCTTGCCGGTCATCTTCATGATGCGCAGGACTTGCAAGGCGGAGATGAGTCCGTCGCCAGTCGTGCTGTAGTCGCGCAGGATGATGTGGCCGCTTTGTTCCCCGCCAACCGTCAGGTCCAGCTCTCGCATGGCCTTCAGGACGTTCTGATCCCCGACCGATGTCCTGAGTATCTTGCCGCCGGCGGCCGCGATGGCGACGTCGAGGCCGGCATTGCTCATGACGGTGGTGACGAGTGTTTTCTTAGGAAGCGTTCCGGCGGCCAGACGCTCCAAGGCGATGATGGCGAGGACGTCGTCGCCGTCGATCAAGGTGCCGTGTTCGTCGCAGAGCAGCATCCGGTCGGCATCGCCGTCGTGGGCCAGGCCCAGGTGGGCTTTATGCTCGCGGACGAGGCGGCAAAGGTGTTCAGGATGCATGGAGCCGCAGTCCTGGTTGATATTCAAACCGTCGGGCTGATTGCCATGGACAATAATCTGCGCCCCAAGCTCGCGCAGAACACAGGGTGTCGATTTGTAGGCGGCGCCGTGGGCGCAATCAATCACGATGCGAAGACCGTCCAGGGTGAGATGACGGGGAAAGGAGCCTTTGGCGTATTCAATGTAGCGGCCTAATGCGTCATCAATGCGGACGGCTTTGCCGATTTCGCTGGCGACGGGCCGGATTTTCTCGATTTTGCCGCTGAAAACAAGCTGCTCAATGCTATTTTCGATCTCGTCATCAAGCTTGTAACCGTCGGCGTGGAAGAATTTGATCCCGTTGTCGGCGTAGGGATTATGGGAGGCCGTAATGACGATGCCGGCGTCGGCGCGCAGACTGCGGGTGACGTAGGCGACGCCGGGGGTGGGGAGCGGGCCGATTAACAGGACATCCACGCCCATGGACAACACGCCGGAGGAAATGGCGTTTTCGAGCATGTAGCCGGAGAGCCTGGTATCCTTGCCGATGACGATCTTATGTTTGCCGTGGCCGCGCGACTCCGTGTGGAGGTGTTTAAAAACGTGGGCGGCGGCCCGACCAAGTTTAAGGGCGGTTTCGGCGGTAACGGGTTCGATATTGGCGGTGCCGCGGACCCCGTCTGTGCCGAAGATTTTCTTTTTGCCGGTCATGTACGCTGGTTTAAGGATGAGGGTGAAGGCCGGAAATGACAAGCCAACAAACCGGAAAATTGGGGCGGTGTGAGGCTCATCGGTGGGGCACCACCTGTTCGACGGCGATTGTGGCAGGGGTGGTTTCGAGCACGTTAATTTCCGGCGGGGCGTCGATACGCACCTCTTGGGACAAATTTTGCCGGCCATGAAAGTAAGTCAGATCGACCGAGGCGCGGACGTCCCGGCGCAGGGCGGTAATGTCACCAATGGCGAACACCACGACTTCCGGGGGGATGAGTTTGAAAACCCTGGGGTCGCCCGGGGGGACGATGACGGCGACAGGAACGACGATGCGGTTGATGTTCAGGTGATTGATGGAGAGTTCGTTTCTGATGCCGTAATGAATGGTCAGCCAGATGACAGCGGCCAAAGCGACCGAGAAAAACTTCAGCCAGAAATTACGCAGGATGGGGGAGGGGGCGGTCATCTTATTTTGGGACGGCGTTTGTCACCGCCGGGACGGATTTGGCCGGGACTGGCCGGGGGCGAAACCAGTTGAATATTTTGTGCTGCTTGCCGGGTTTGACCAGAATGGAACTGAGAAAAGCGCGCAATTGCTGGGCGGTGACGCCGCGAACGAGCTGGCCTTTGTAGGCATGGGAGATGGCTCCCGATTCCTCGGAAATCACCACGACCAAGGCATCTGTTTCCTCCGTCAAACCGATGGCGGCGCGATGGCGCGTGCCGAGGGAGGCGTTGAGGTCCGTCCGCTGGGTGAGCGGGAAAATGCAGGCGGCGAAGGCGATACGGTCGCCCTTGATGATGACACCGCCGTCGTGAATGGCGTTGTTGGGAAAGAAAATGGTCTCCAACATTTCCGGGGTGGCCTCGCAATCGACCGGTATGCCCGATTCGGTGGCTTCCTGCAATTGGATGGATTGTTCGATGGCGATGAGCGCGCCGATTCGAACTTCGGCGAGGCGTTCGACGGTTTGGATGATGACCTCGATGTTTTCCCGTTGTTCGTGACCGGTAGCGAAAAAAGGATGGGTGCCGAGTTCCGCCAGGATACGGCGCAATTCCGGCTGGAAAATAATCAGGACGGCGACGGCGGCAAAGGCGACAAAGGAACGCAACAGCCAGCCCAGGACTTCCAGGTGGAGGAGAAAAGCGATCAGGCTCAGGCCGAGCAGCAACAGGATAAAGCCATAGACGACGGGCGCGCCGCGGGTGCCGCGCACGAAGTTGAAGCAGGAATAAATACCAACGGCCAGGATGGCGATCTCCAGCACCGGTCTCCAGCCGTCATATATCAAATGCATTATGTTTGGCATTGGTCTGCTGTTCCATCAACGCTTCCGTCATCCGCAAGGCGTCGCGCGTCGCCGCCACATCGTGGCACCGGATGATGTCCGCCCCATTTTCCACCGCGCAACACGCGCAAGCCAGCGAAGCGGCCAGCCGGTCCTTGCCGGGCGCCCACCGGCTCATAAAAGACTTGCGGGAGGCTCCCAACAATAACGGACGCCCCCATTTTGTAAAGCGGCGGAGTTGCGTGATCAATTGCAAATTATCCACAACCCGTTTTCCAAGTCCAAGTCCGACATCCAGCACCACTTGCTCCCGGTGGACGCCGCAAGCCTGCAAACGGTCCAAACGATCCGCAAAAAACTCGTTTATCTCGGCCGCCACGTCCTGATAGAAGGGTTTGTTTTGCATGGTTTTGGGGGTGCCTTGCATGTGGGTGGCGATGTAAGCGGCCCCGGTTTCGGCGGCGAGCCGCCACATTTCCTCGTCGGTGCGGTTGGTGGCAATGTCATTGATGATGGAAGCGCCGGCGCGCAACGCCTCCCGCGCCACGACGGGTTTGATCGTATCAATCGAAATGGGAACGGAAATGCTGTCGGCGAGTTGGGTGATGACGGGAAGGACGCGTCCAAGCTCCTCCTGTTCGGGCACGGGAGTGGCCCCCGGCCGGGTGGATTCGCCGCCGATGTCAATAATATCCGCGCCTTCCCCGACTAATTGCAGGGCATGGCTCAAGGCGGCGGCGGGAGTGACAAAACGTCCGCCGTCGGAAAAGGAATCGGGGGTGACGTTGACCACCCCCATAATGAGGGTGGGGCGGGGAAAAACGAATTTGAATTGCCGGGCACGTAGAATTGTGCCGGCTGGCTTCTGAATATCTGTCATTGTTCCCCGCCTTGCGCCTGTCTGGATTTTTGTTTACTTCGCCGCCTCGTAATTTTTGGCGACTTCGGACCAATTGATGACATTCCAGAAAGCCTTCAAATAGTCGGCGCGCCTGTTTTGATATTTCAAATAATAGGCGTGTTCCCAAACATCGACGCAGAAGAGGGGTTTCCCTTCGCATCCGGTCATGGTCTTGCCCATAAGGGGGCTGTCCTGATTGGCGGTGGAGCAAACTTCCAATTTCCCGTCGCTGAGCATCAGCCAGGCCCAACCGCTGCCGAAGCGGGCCAATCCGGCGGCTTCAATCTTTTCCTTCAAGGCATCGAAATTTCCGAAGTTGGCATTGATGGCGGTGGCAAGGGCGCCGGTGGGCGCGCCGCCGGCTTTCGGGCCGAGGATCTTCCAGAACAGGGAATGGTTGGCGTGGCCGCCGCCGTTGTTGCGCACGGCGCCGCGGATCTCGGCGGGAACGGCATTGAGGTTGCTGATCAAATCTTCAACGCTTTTCTCCTCCAGACTGGCCTTGCCGGAGATGGTTTTGTTGAGATTCGCCACGTAGGTGGCGTGATGCTTGTCATGATGAATTTCCATGGTCAACGCATCAAAGAACGGTTCAAGCGCATCCTTGGGATAGGGAAGAGAAGGTAATTCGTATGCCATAATATTTGTATGTTAGTTTTCCAATTGACTCTCATTTAAACGACCGTGCTAACGTCCGACAACCCTTCAATGTTAACAGACTATTGTCCGAACACAAGTGGGCGTCTGCCGCCGTTCATTGGCTTTGGATTAAACCTTGCATGATGATCGCGTTGGTGAAGGCGCTGCCGGCGGGATGGATGGTGTTCGTTTTACTCCAGACCAGAGCGCCGTCAAGCTGCGCGGCGGCGTTGGTAAACGTGACCCAGCCGATCAACGAACCTGCCCCGTGATAGAGGGGGATATACAACGGCCAGCGCCCGTCTTCCAGCAGGGGCGCGCTTTGACTGAGGACGCTGCCGTCGGAGAGAGTGCCGCCAAGGGCAACCGTGCCGTCTTGAGCGAGCGTCAACAAACCGGCGCTGTTCTTCTTCAGGATGGACAAGTCGCTGTTGGTGTTGGTGAGGGAAAATGAATACCGGGCGGCTTGCAGCGGCGGGTTTTGCGGCCCGTCAACTTCGCCGGCTCCGTCGATCAGGGAGTACCAAAGGGCGTTGTCAGTGACTGCTCCGGAGATGGCGCGGCCGTCGGGGGAAAGCTGGAGGTTCATTAACAGTATGTTCTTGTGCGAGCGTGTCCATTCGACCGTGGCGGAAAGAGTTTGGGAGTTGAAGACGCCGGAGAAGTGATGATTTTCGGCGCCGATTTTGAGGAGGCCGGAAAACCGTAAATCCAGGGAGATGTTCAGGCTGAACGAGCCGGAGGAAGCGGGATTGATATTGGTCGGCTCGTAAAACAGTCCTGCGAAGGAGCCGGGAGCGAAGGCAAAAACGTCGCCGCCTCCGAACGCGCCGCCGGAAGAAGCGACGCCGTAGAGGCGTCCTGACGAGGCGGGCACAAGGAGAACGGGGTTGGCGCCATCCACGCCGTTGAACGTCGCCATCTGCACCGCGTTGCCGTTGGTGGCGATTCGAAACAGGACGCCGCTGCTTGAATTATTGGAAGGTGCCTGGTCCCCGTTGATTTGCATGCCGCAATAGAGAGTGCCATCGGATGCTTCGACCAAGGCGGAGGGACGCAAGCCGCTGTCGGGATCGAACTGAACGATGTTCGTCAGCGTTCCCGACTGGGTGAGTTGGAAGACGGCCCCGGCGCTGTTGGAGTTGTTGGTGGTGAGTCCGTAAAAATCGCCGTTCTTGTCCTGCAAAAAAGCGCAGGGTGTCGTGCCGGTGGCCGCATCAAAAGTGAAGAGCGTGCTGATGCGGCCCTGGGGTGTGGCTTCGAAAACAGTGGCCTGCCCGGAATAAGGACTGGCCAGTTTTCCCTGGGTGATGCCGTAAAAATTGCCGTTGTGCCCCAGAATCAAGGTGGAAGGATTCACGCCGTTGGTTCCATCAAAAGATGCCAAGGTGGTGAATTCGCCCGCTGACGACATTTTAAAAACGGTTCCGTAGCCGGGAATATTTCCGTCCGTGGGGATGCCGCCGGTATAAGTGGTTCCATAAAAATCCCCGTTGGGATCTTGAATCAGACTGGTGGGATACGCGCCGTTCTGGATGTGAAAAGGGTCTTGATTGAAGGAAACCAAAGTCGTGATCTTGCCACCATGGGTCATTTTATAAATGGTTCCGCCGGAGCCATTCGTAGCGGCCCCGCCGCTTAAAGTCGTCCCATACAAATCGCCATTTCTGCCTTCAACCAGAACGGTTCCTGGAAATTCGCCCATACCGGCGCTCCCGCCAAAAGAGGCGAGGGTGGTCAGGGCGCCGCCGGGAGACATCCTGAAAGCGGTGCCTTGGTCGGAATCGCCGCCGGCAACGGTCGTTCCATAAAAAGTGCCATCGCCCGATCTTACCAAAGCCTGCGGCATGTTGCCGCCGGGCCGGACGAGTGTGGTGACGGAACCGGATGACGCGACCTTGAAAACGGTGGAATAAGTGGCGCCATAGAACGTCCCATTCTTGCCCCACGCCAGACTCAAGGGGTGGGGACCGTCCTTGTCGCGGAACGAAAACAGGGTGGTGATCCGTCCAGCGGAAGACATCCGAAACACGGTGCCGCCGCCGTAGCGCCCGCCATACAGGGTGGTTCCGTAGAAATTGCCATCCGCACCCGACACCAAACCGGACACGGGTGTGGCCCCATTGGTGCCGGTAAAATCAGCGAGGACGGTCAGATCCCCGGCTGGCGTCACCTTAAACGCGACGCCGGAGTCGTAAGCTCCGCCCTGAGTGGTTGTGCCATAAAAATTGCCTTTATTGTCCGCAGCGAGATTGCCCCAGGGAATAGCGCCATTGGTGCCATCAAAGGAAGCCAGAACCGCAAATGCCCCGGAAGTTGAAATGGTGAAGAGGATGCCAGGATTGTTTGTTCCTCCGGCGGCGGTTCCGTAAAGAAGGCCGTTGGTGCCTTGAACCAGAGGCGACTCCGGCTGGCCGGCGTCATTTTGGCCGTTAAACGTATAAAGCATGGCGAGTGTTCCGTTGGTGGTAATCTGGTAGATGGCCCCCGCGCCGTTCGTGCCGCCTTGACTGCAGGTTGCGTAAAAATCCCCGTTCGCCGCCTGCATGAGCAGGCCGGGTTGGACGTTATTGGAAGGAACAAACGAGGCGGCATTTGTGACCTGTCCGGCCAGGGTGACGAGGAACAAGCCGCCATCCCCGTTCGTCTCCCCAGAGGCACCGGTGCCGTATAAATTGCCGTCCGCGCCTTGAATCAGGTTTCCGTAAAATGTGCCCGAAGGGACCGCTGAAGTGAAGGAAGTCAACAGGGTCAACTTCCCGGCGGGGGTGATTTTGAAAATGGCGCCGAAACCATAATCGCCGCCGGTTGGGGTGATGTCATACAGATTCCCGTCCGTAGCCTCGATAATTCCGTTTCCAAATCCGGGATTGAAGGAGGTCAGGATTTGCAGCGGGAATACGGCCAACGCGCGCGGCGTGGAAACCGCGACGGCCAGAAAAGTGGCGGCCAGGAGGCAGAAGGACAAAAGGCGGCGGCGGAAGGCCGGCGTTTTTTTCAGCGTGGGAACGAATTTTACATTCATCTTACAACGAGTGGTTAACGGGCAAGGGCCACAAAATTTTTCAATAACCGCAAGCCGGTCTGCTGGCTTTTTTCCGGATGAAATTGGGTGGCAAAAACATTGTCGCGCCAGACGGACGAAGCGAAGGGCAGACCGTAAGTCGTCTCCGTCGCGATGATGGACGAATCGGCCGGCTGGGGATAATAACTGTGAACAAAATAGACGTGGCTCCCCGGCTCGATCCCCTGATAAATCGGGCAATCGGCCTTGATGATGTTGAGCTGGTTCCAGCCGATTTGCGGGACTTTCAGGCCGGGTTGAGTTGGAAACCGGACCACTTTTCCGCCAAACACGCCGAGGCCCAAGGCGCAACTGTTGAATTCTTCGCTGCGCTCGAACAGGGCTTGGTAACCGACGCAAATGCCGAGAAACGGGCGTCCGCTTTGGATGTAATCGCGAATGGCGCCGAGCAATTCCTGTTTTTGCATGGCGTTGACGCAATCGTCAAAGGCTCCCACCCCGGGCAGCACGACGGCGGCGGCGTCTTTAAGCTCTTCGGGGCGCCGGACGATCCGGACATCGGCTCCGACTTTGAGCAAGGCCCTTTGCGCGCTGCGCAAATTTCCCGAATCATAATCAATCAAGGCGATCATTCGATAGAGATTACGGCTTAGGCGTGGAACCGGCAACTTGCAACTCCTTTTCGGCGCGCAAACGAAGCTGGCCGCAAGCGGCGTCGATGTCGTGCCCTTTTTCGCGGCGGAGCGTGGCCGTGACTCCCTCGTTTTCGAGGGCGGACAGGAAGGCGTTTTGGGCCTCCTCATCCGGGCGGTTCCAAGGCAGTCCGTCCACTTTGTTGTAGGGGATCAAATTGACTTTGGCATGGAGGCGGCGGGCGAGTCTGGCCAGGGGGGCGATCTGGTCGGGGGCGTTGTTGACCTTGTCGATCAGGATGTATTCAAGGGTCATCATGCGTCCCTTTTTCTCCAGATAATAATCGCAGGCGGCGGCGAGTTCGGCCAGGGGATATTTTTTATTGACAGGCATGATCCTGGCCCGGACGTCGTCGGTGGCGCCGTGAAGCGAAATGGCGAGGCGGAACTGGAAGGGTTCCTCGGCCAGGCGGCGGATTTGCGGGGCGAGGCCGCTGGTGGAGATGGTGATTTTGCGCGCGCCGATTTTCGCCCCCCAAGGGGCGTTGAGGATTTTGAGCGCTTGGAGCAGGTTGTCGTAATTGGCCAGGGGTTCACCCATGCCCATGATGACAAGGTTGTTGATCAGGCGTTCGTGCCGCGCCGGTTTTTCGGCGCGCTCAATGGCGAGGACCTGGTTGACAATTTCGTCGGGCTGCAAGTTGCGTTTCAGACCTTCCAAACCGCTGGCGCAGAATTTGCAGCCGTAGGCGCAGCCGACCTGGGTGGAAACGCAGAGGGTGTGACGGTCGCTGGGTTCGCCAAATAACCCGGCGGAAGCGGGGATGAGGACGCTTTCGATCAGCGCGCCGTCGGCCAGCCGCCATAAAAATTTTTCGGTAGTATCGCGGGACCCTTGTTTTTGGACGAGGGTGGGGGAGGTGATGGTGTAGTTTTCTTGCAGCAAAGCGCGCAGGGCTTTGGAAAGATTGGTCATCGCCTCCCAGCTTTCGACGCGGTGGAGATAGAGCCACTCCAGTAGCTGGCCGACGCGATAAACCGGTTGCTGCCAAAGAACATATTGGCTGAGCAATTCCTCCTGCGTTTGGGAACGAATATCCACCTTCACATCAAAACTATAAATCCACCTGCTTCAGTTCCAAAGCAAAAGTTTGAATCGGCTGCCGCG
>Ga0181535_10007114_pt1 | contig 11349 bp, 4 predicted proteins | sample PEATcosm2014_Bin_44_FD_119774 | JGI IMG/M metagenome (GOLD analysis project Ga0181535, IMG submission 119774) | Peatland microbial communities from MTU Mesocosm Facility, Houghton, MI, USA - PEATcosm2014_Bin17_30_metaG | ecosystem: Environmental > Terrestrial > Soil > Wetlands > Peat | place...
CACAATGTCCTGACTCCATTTGCTGAAGAAACTTTCCGCCTGCTCGTTAAACATGCCGGTGCCCATGATTTCGATTCCGTCGCACCAGCCGGCCCGCTCGGAACGTTGATCACAGTCCGTCGGTACTTCAAAATAATTGTCGCGGACCGACCAAAGCATGTTCGAGTAGATCTGATTGATCTGGCCGTTGGAAGATTGGAACGAGCCGGAATCCGCCAGCCCCGAGCGAACCGAGATGGCGGCAAAAGTGTTGGTGGTCGGCGGCTGCACCAGGCCCTGCACTTCCATATATTGGAAGCCGTGGTACGTGAAACGCGGTTCCCAAGTTTCGACTCCCCCGCCTTTGCAGATATAGGTGTCCATCTGCAGAGCCATGCGCAAATTATCCCGGAAAACCGTCCCGTCCGAATTCAGCCATTCCCCGAAGCGCATGACAATCCGCCTTCCAGCCGGCTGATTGGTAACCTGCAAGCGCACCCAACCGGAGATATTCTGCCCGAAGTTGAGCACGTAGAGGCCGGGTTGTGGCTGCGTGATGGCGACCGGAGCGAACACTTGATTGGTCTGCACCGGCTCTGCAGGGTGCGCCTGGATCGTGGGAAAAACTTCCGCCCCCGTGGTCACGTTGGTCCAGGCGGCGTTGCTGAACCCGGGGCTGTCCCAGCCCGGCAATTCAAGGCGAGCATCGTAAGTTTCCCCGGCCTGATTGTCCCCCTGGCGAATCGGGCCAAAGCCGGCCTGCCACGACGAATCGCTGGCGATCATCTGATTCGTCCCGGCGCTGTAGAATAAATGCAGTTGCGCACACAGCCGCGTCTTCGTGCCGTAATAGTCCTGCCCGTCAAAGGCGCAATTCCCGCGATACCAGCCGTCGCCCAATATGGCGCCCAGCGTGTTTGATCCGGTTTGCAACAAAGCGGTCACATCGTAGGCCCGGTAATAGATGCGCATGGCATAGTCAGTCCATCCCGGAAGAAAGTAATCGTTGCCCACTTTCGCGCCGTTCAGATGCGGCTCCACCAGACCCTGCCCGGTGACATACAGGACCGCGCGCGTCGGCAATTGGGACAGGGTGAAATCCTTCCTCACCATGGTCGCGGCGAGATAGGTCTCAACAAAACTATTCCACGGCGCCATGCCATAGGCCCCCAGCACCAGGGCATTGGTCCAACCCGTGGCGACAAAGCTGGTTTGATTCCAATTATTGAAGAGCTGGTTGGCGGCCAGCCAGCTTCCATCCGTTTGCAGGCTGTTCGTCGCGCCATTGCTGTAGGTCAAATCCAGCGCGCCGATCAGCCCCGCGGGATTCGGAGTGGTGCCATCGTTAACCACGGCAACGGCAAGCACGTTGGTGCCGGGGGTCAAAAATGCGGAAATATCCGCCTGCCCATAATGCTGCCAGAAGTTTTGGTTCTCCACGGACAGCGCAATCTGTCCGTTGACATACAAAGTGAACATGTTGTCACCCACCATGGTGGCGACCGCCTGGGTGACACTTACGCCCGTCGGCACGGTAAAGACTTTCCGAAACCACCGGGTAGCCAGCGGAGCACTCACCGCCGGGTCGCCTTCGGGATACCAAATCCAATTCGCGCTGTAAAAGCTCGAACCGGTATTCCAAGCCGGTCCGTCATCCCGCCCAATCCATTCCGCCGTCCATTCGCCCTGCGTCAGCAGGCCCATGGACCATGAGGCGGGGGCGCTCCACCCTGATGGTTGGCCGTTTTTATCCCACACCTGCACGTGCCAATAGCATGCCTGATGCGAGGCCAGCACCTTGCCCACATAGGCAATCTGCGAGGTCTGATTCGTCGCCACCTGACCGGTGTCCCATAAATCGCCCTGATTGTTCGTCAATACTTGCAACGAACTTGCCACCTGGATCTGATAGGCCGTCTGATATTGGCCGCGCTCGCCCGGTATTGTCGTCACCTCCTGCCAACTTAGCCGGGGGCTGGTCTCGCTGAGGCCAAGGGGATTTAGTTTTGATTCGCAACGCAAATTCGCCGGCTGGATGCCGGCAAATGCCGAGCACGCCCCCAGCAAAATCATCCACCCGCAACTCCGAAGACACCCTCCCACCTTGGCCAACTTCATAAGAATAAATAACGGCGCCCGCTATTGGCTTTCATTGAAGATCCGCCGATAGCGGCTTCATCTTGTATAAATCAACGTCGGTCAAGGTGCCCCAAGCCTCTTGGTAGGCAAAAAACCGGTTGTAGGTTAGATTGTCCGTATTCATCAAAAACATATTCTCAAACTTGACCCAGTTCGCCGAACCATCCACAAACAAGATGTTGCCTCCGGCCGGGTGAGACGTCAGCGAGCGACTGGGATGGGGAGCATGAACTGGTTCACCCGGCACATATCCGTCTCCACCCCAACCGAAGTCTGCTGCAGGAAAGCCGGGCATGGGGGTAACCACCCGGTCGTTGGCCTCCGCCGCCATGCACCAGCGCGGATTTGAATTCCCCAGCTTCACCGGACTGGGCGGATTGGCAAACGTGCCGGCAGGATTAACCCATTCGGTCACCCCGCCAAAATAAGCATAGCCAATGGCAATCGAAGTTGAAACGTTTGGGTCCTGGCGAGGCAAATAATTGCGCTCTGGGCATGCCCACATATTGTTGACCTCCAGCGTATTGGTCTTGATCACCATGCCATATCTTTGCAAGGTCGGGAATAGGGAAATATCCAAGCCAATCGGATTAAACGGCCCCCCTCCGAGCGGAGCGAACAACTTGTCTCCATAGTCTCCCGCATACATGGTGCAGGCGATGCCGACCTGACGGATATTGCTCAAACACTGCGCGCGCTTGGCCTTTTCCTTGGCCGAAGCCAGAGCCGGCAGCAACATTGCCGCCAGAATCGCGATGATGGCGATGACCACCAGCAGCTCGATCAAGGTGAACGCCTGGTCTCGCCGCCGGCTATTCATATGGTTTGTGGCGACCGACGTGACTGTTTTCATTTGCATCAGAACTTCGTAACTGACAGAGACAACCCGCTTTCCGGTCTGCCCCTGTTTGTTATCCGCATATACTACTGTTTGGTCGGCTAAAAAAGTTGCCGGAGTGCTGCTCCGGCAACTTCGCTTTTTCTCAAATCAAACCTGGCCATGCCGCACAAATAGCCAGGCACTGATGGGTTTGCCTTACGGCGTATGCACCGCCCGGAAATAACGCGCCGGAGCGGCTCCAATCGGAATGGAGTTGGAAAAGGCGCCCGAGCCATCCAGGGGGCCGGTGGTGTACGTCGTCCAACTGCTCGGATTTGCCAAATTCGTCGTCGTCAGCAAGGTATAACTTCCGTCTGCCGGACCACCGGTGCCCGTCACGATCAAATTTCCACCCGAAACCCTCGGTGATGTGAACTGGAACAATCCCGCCGTGGTCAGCCGCACGTCGTCAAATTCCGCCTGATAAGTTGACGCGCCGGCAACCGACAGTTCCACGATGAGATCCCCACTGACCGAAGGACCGGTGCTGAAGCTTACCGCATAGTCCTGCCAGGTATTCACTGCCTCGGGAATTCCACTGGTGCTGGCCAAAAGCATGCCGGTATTGCTGGTGCCGTTGATGAGCGAAATAATGCCCGGTGAGCCCAGCCCGCTTCCCGGTCCAAAGGCGGGATTGCGGCCGAGCGCGACCGTGAGCGTATAGGTGGTGTTGGGCAGTAATGCGCCCACATTCTGATAGATGCCGCCGGTGGGATCACTGGGACCCTCGTTGAGCGCGAAAAAGTAGGTCCCATCCGGTATGGCGGTGAAACTGCCGGAAGACACCGCGCACCAATTGTTATTGTTAAAGCTCGTCCACTCCACGGGGAGCGTTCCGCCGCCGGGACCGGCAGTGGTTCCGTTCTCAAAGCTGAAGTTGTTGACGGTGACAAGGTTCGGAGCACTGATCACGCCCGCAACGGAACTGGTCACCGAGCCGGCGGAATTGGTGACGATCACTTGGTAAGAGTTGGTGCCGGCCACCGCAGTGAACGAGTAGTTCGTGTTGTTCGCACCGCTGATCGGGCTCCCTCCACTATACCACTGATAGTGCAATGGGTTGCCATTGACGGTAACCGACAACGTCCATGGCGTTCCCGTGGTGACTTCCGACCGGAGCGGATTGATATCCGTCAACAACGTGGGCGGAACGACAGCCGGCGCCGTCGTCTTGGTCAGCCGCACATTGTCAAAAGTCGCCTGGTAGGTTGGGGCACCGGCGACCGCCAGCTCAACAATGAGATCCCCACTGACCGAAGGTCCGGTGATGAACGTTACGGAATAGTCCTGCCAAGTGCCGGCTGTCGCAGGAAGCCCGTTGGTGCGGGCCAGAACCAAGCCGCCATTATTGGTCCCGTTGATGAGTGAAATAATTCCCGGCGACCATGTCGACTGCCCGCTTACGGGAGCAGACGGGGAGTTTCCAATCGCCACCGTAAGTGTGTAGGTGGTGTTGGGCAGCAAAGCGCCCACATCCTGGTAGATGCCGCCGGTGGGGTCGTTAGGACCCTCGTTTAAGGCGAAGAAGTGGGTGCCATCCGGTATGGTGCTGAAAGTGCCGGTAGACACCGCGCACCAATTGTTGTTGCTAAAGCTGTTCCATAGCACGGGGAGTGTTCCGCCGCCGGGGCCGGGAACAGTCCCTTCCTCAAAGCTGAAGTTGTTGACGGTAACGATGTTCGTGGAACTAATCACTTCAGCGACGGAACTGGTGACGGAACCGAAAGAATTGGTGACGACAACTTGATAAGAAGTTGTGCCGGCCACCGCACTAAACGAGTAGCTGGCGTTGGTCGCGCCGCTGATCGGGCCGCTTTGATTGAACCACTGATATTCCAGTGGCGCGGCGCCAGAGCCTACCACCGACAAGGTTACCGGTCCGCCCGTGGTGACTTCCAGCAGGGGAGGAGTGAGGTCAGTGGCCAGCGTTGGCGGGATGGGGGGGGCAGGCGCGATGCCTTTTTCCAGCAGAATGGCGATATATTGGGCATTGCCATTTTCCAAAACAGTCAATGGCTGGGTCGTTGCCTGTGCGGTGAACGTCCCCATGATAAAGCCGCCAACCGCCGGTGTGCCATTAGGGAAGGCAAAGGTCTGGGCGGGGCTGACGGTTATGCCGTCCGTAACGTCAAAGTTGGGTCCGCTGGCGCCACTGGTACGGGTGTCATCAAGCAGCACCAACACGGTGTAGGTCTGCCCCACCGTCAGGTTGCTCAAGGTGCCCGTATTGGCCGCGGTGCCGCTGATGCCATTATTCAGAATGGTGTCAAAGTTAAAGTCGCCCGTGCTGGCGCCACCCTCAAAGCCACCGAAATCCAAAAGCCCGCCGCCGGCGACGCCCATGTTTCCAGAACCGGCATAGTCGTTGAAGGCGTAGCCGTTGTCGGTGGTCACCGGGCCCGACCCGCCGAAGTCCACCCCGTAAACCTCATTGGCGACGGATCCCGCAAGCGCCAGAACCGTGTCATCTACGAAGCTGCTGTTGTATGTTCCGGCCGCATACCAGGTGATGGTCGGAATGACCGTGAGGGGAGCAGGCGTGGTGTAAACTGTTGTACCGGCCTGATTGACGGCGCTCAATCGGTATGAGCCAGCAGCGGACATTTGCACATTATTGAGCGTGAGCGTCGAGGTCTCGACTCCGTTGGCGGTCACCGTGACCACTCCGGTGTTGATATTATTGGTCACGTTCGGGGATCCGCTGACGATCTGCTGCCATTGGAGCGTGACCGGCGGCGAATTGCTGAAGGCGGCGGTGAACACCGCATTGCTACCCACAGCCACCGTGGCGCTGGCGGGCAGGGTGTTGCTGATTAAAAACGGCGGCGGGAACGTAAGTTGCTGGACGCTCAGCCGCACATTGTCGAAATCTGCCTGAATGGTTCCCGCCGGGAGAGTTGTCAGCACGATGGTCAGGTCCCCGCTGACCGTGGGACCAGTTGTGAAGGTTGCCGTATAGTCCTGCCACGTATTCTGCGTGCTCGGAAGCCCGCCGCCCGTGGCCAACACCGTGCCGGTGTTGTCGGTGCCGTTCACCAGTGAAATAATTCCTGGTGAATTAATACGATCCGCCCGCGATCCGATCGCCACGGTCAACGTATAAATACTGTTGGTCGCCAATGGGCCCATATCCTGATAAATGCCACCCTGGGGGTTTCCAGTAAACATGTTCATATACAAGAATTGGTTGCCAGTGGCCGTGGCAGCCAGCGGATTGAAAACCGTATAATCAACGCCGCCGGCATCCTGAGAACCAATATCAGCCCAGTTACGCTCATTGAATGCAGTCCAACTGGTGGGGATACTCTGGACGGCATAGCCAGGCAACGTCGTGTCGTACTCGAAGCTTAAGTTCCGACCGGCCGGCGCGCGACCCGAGGGCGTCCCCGAGATTTTCAGGTTGCTGATGCCGCCGTATCGGTTTCCGGTATCGCGAAAACCGAGCCTGAGACCCGCGCTGTCCAACTGACTCAAGGCAATCGTGCCCAGCACGGTCGTGCCATTCATCATTACGACTTGCGAGCCGTTTCCGTTGAAGGCCGAGCCGGCTCCGGTCGAATCGCTGAAGATCAGCGTCCAATGATTGGAGGGGGCAAAACCAACCGTGTCGAAACCATTGGGGGTGATGCTGCCGTTGTTTTGAAACACCTGCACCCCGCCATTATTCCGCACCAGAAAGCCGAATTCACCGGCTTGCGGAACCACCGGGAAAAAGTCATTGGGATCCGGATGTGTCAAGCAACACGCCACCCACGTGGTGGGATCGGTGGAACCAGCGTTCACGCCGGCCACGTACAGGTCAAATTCAATCGTTAAAGGCCCCGTTGCCAAAGCATCGAGGGCCAGGTTGCTGAAAAAGCACCCATCGCCGGCCAGAAGCACGTAGTTGCCATTGGTGGCACCTCCCGGTTGACCGACGTCGGTTGTGGTATTCCCGACCTGATGGTTTACTTGCACCCCCGTATAGTAAGCGGGAGCCAACGGGCCAGTCTGGCGGCCTGCAAGCTGCTGATTAACATTTTGCGAGTTCGAGCTCACCATGAAATCATCCGTGAGCAGAACATCCGCGGATGCCGTTTGAATAATTACGGGCAGGGAAGCAGCAATGATTAGACGAGACAATGCCCTCCTCATGCCATATGGATTTTTCATAAGTAACGACTTAATTGTTGGGTTGTCTTTATGGACTTTAGTTTGTCTGGTGTGTTTTTTATACTAGACCGGGGCCGGGAATCTGCATATGCCCAAAAATGGTTAAAGCCCCATCACCGAAACAGGTGATGGCCGGTGATCCGGTCCCGCACCGCACCGCCCGCGATTCTGCCGCCAAAACGTATCGCTGCCGCTCTGCCAGCCTGATTCTCGTCACCCACGGCGGTTGGCATTTTGGACAACAACTGAACCGGCAATGGCCTTATTTTACGGGGATGTCTGCGTTGAGACGTGGCGGGCGCGGGCTTGCTGGCGGACAGGGCTGCGCCAGCCCGGTCCGCTCCGGGGATTTTGACTGGGAGTTACTCCCAATAACTTGCGAAATCGGCCCGAAAAGCAATGCCGCCGCCGTTCATTGCTGGCCAAAGACGGCCTTGACGGCTTCAAGATAACCGCAGCCGTATTGCCGCGCCGGTTCCAGACAACTGCCCTCGGGCCACTCATTCCAGGCATTGATGGTCATGATTTTCGGCTGCGTCGGCGCGGCCAGGAGCCGCTGCTTGATGATTTCCAGGGATTGTTTGAACGCGGCGGGCGTGTTGCCCGTGATTACCGGATTCACCACCGGCGCGGCGGGCCTTCTCCAATCGGCGTTGGCCGCCGCGCGCGGACTGTTGTCCCAATTGATCGTGGCGTTCGGGAAATAGGGGATGGGATAGTCCGTCTGCGCGCACGCCCAGAACGACAGATATTTCCGCCGGCCCCAGACGTAATCGGACACCGGGAAGGTATCGTTATTAAGGGCGCCATGATGCACCCAAGTGTAGCTGGTAAGGCTGTCGAGGGCGAGATCGTGGCAGAGTTTGGGCCAGCCGGGCGGCGTTTTGCCCCCGGGCAGATTGGGCTCGCCCCAGACAATCGCATTGACATGCAAGCCCGGAAATCCGGCGGCGCGAACCCTGGCCCGAAATTTGTCGAGCGCCGCGCGGGCGTTTTCAATCGAGCCGAAGCTGTCAAGAAACTGGCTCATTTCGTAGATGGAGAAATATGGTTTGCCATCCACCAGCCAGTAGCTCGGATGCTTGAAGTAGCGGGCGATGACCAGGTCGCAAATTTTGTCCCAGGTCGCGGGCGTGACCTTGCCCGGATACAGCAGCTTGAGATTGTTGTCGGCGGGATTGTAGCCCTGGATATCATACCAGTCATGGTTCGCCCACATGAGGGCGAACTTCACCCGGGCGTTGTTGGTGGCGTGGAGAAAACCTTCGTCCACCGCATCGTCCAGATACGGCCCGTCGTTGTAATAATACCAGTCAAAGATGAAAGCGTTCACGCCGTAGTCCGCGGCGGCGGCGATTTTCTGCGCCATGACTTCGGGCTTCGCTTCATTCTGATAACCCCAGACCGGGGGGTTGGGCTGGTGGTGTCCCGGAAAGCGCGGCTTGGCGGCTTTGATCTCATCCCACTCCGTGAAGCCGGGATATTTGTTTTTGTCCCAGCGCGGATCCGGATGCATGCCGGGGTAATAGTAGGCGGCCACGGTGATGGGTGCGCCGGCCACGAGACGCGATTGGGCCGCAACGCCCCCGGTGGAACCCGGTTTCCGGACCGCCACGGAGACCCGGCCGAGCCCCGGAGTGGATTGCGTGGCCTGGAAAAGAATGACGATCGCCGTGCCGGCGGGCACCCGCTTCGCCACGAGCGTTTGTCCGGCTCCGTCGGTGAATTCGCCGCTCGCGAGCTGATTCTGCTGCCCGTCCAATATGGACGCCTTCAAAACCGTCTCGCCGTTGAAGACGTCAGAGACATCAAACGTCACCACAACGTCGGCCCGTTGCTCCAAGGTGCCGACCGGCTGGCTCAACCGGCCCAACTGGGACGGATTACAGATGGGCGGTGCCACGCCATGTTTGCCACTGACCGCATAGGTGCCGGCCGAACCAGTCCAGCCCTTCGGCAGGCCGGAATACCAGCCATCATTGCCCGGCGTCAATCCGGCAAGGTCGCTAAAATCGCCATTGACAACTTCCAAGCGTCCCTGAACGGTCGCCGCCAGCCCCAGCAAGGCCGCCACGGACAACACCATCCATTTCAGCGTCTGCACTCGTGAAATGGAAACCGGGCGGTTCCCGAAAAGAACATTTCCACAGGTGTGTATTTGCACCCGGCGGCACTGGCAACAAAGCATAGGCAATCAAAAAATGAACGTCTGTGGTGTACTAATGAATAGACTGATCACTTTGGTCAATACCAATCTGTAAAACATCCGATTCACGCGGCAGCCAAAAAATGTTGCCAGGCCGGTGGAATCCCTTTATTCTGCGGTTCGACATAAAAATGGCTTATTGGGTTGCGGTTGAGTTGTGACTCTGGCCCGGCTTCGGACGCCAGCTTGGCGAACGTGGTTCCGGGTTTGCTTGTCGGTAGGGCATGACCGGATGTGTTTATCGTTGGCAGTGATGGACTTGGGTAATGTTTTTGAAAAGCCCAACCAGAAGCCTTTTTTTTCGGTTGCGCGGTTAGCTCAGTGGTAGAGCATTACCTTGACACGGTACTAGTTTTCTGCAAATTCCCCAGCAAATTCGCATATTCCAAAAAAGTGTGCCCTTTTTTGTGCCCAAAAAATTCGCGGTTTCACCCTGATTCACAATACCAGACGAATTCGACTTGCACGCTAAAAGCAACGGGTGTAAAGCTGCATCAAGCATCGGGGAACAGATTGCCCAAGCGGCAATCTTACCAACCGGCCAGCAGCGGCACGGTGGTCGAACAAGGCTCGTGTGGGTCTTGTCAATGCGGAGAGCATTACGCTCTCAAAAAAGTCTGCGACGGCAGAGCCATCCCGATGAGGATGGCCGTTTTGTTGCCGTGCTTCCCGGTGTGTTGACAGAAACACACTGAATGAAAAATACAATCCCGCGGGCGGCTCGGCCTGCGTCGAACCATCCACAGAGCGCCGCGGAGCCAAGCGCTGACTTCGCCATTTCGTATCACGGAACGCTCTCGCTGTTCCGCCCACTCACGGATTCAGCCACCGACTGGCTCCGGCTCCACTGCCCGGACGACGGAGAACACTCGTATTTCGGGAAAGCCCTCGCCATTGAACACCGTTTCGTCGCCGGCATCGTCCGGCTGGCCACGGACGATGGGCTGATTTCTGCAACCGGCAACCAAGGGAGGAACTGATTTATGTGGAGCTTGCCTGACATCAAATCGCTCAACGACCGCGCCCAAGCCAACCTCCCGGCGCTCCGCCGGCAATCATAGGCCGCGGCATGAACTTCAAACCGTTAACTCTTAAATTCTATGCTCTCGGTACACCCCAAGACGCTAAAATTATACGATAGAAGCCCCAAAAGGTGGCCTTATAGCTTAACGTACGACTACATGATGGTTTCGGCTATGCAAGCCCGGAATGAAGCTGCTCACTTCTTACGGTTTTATCGAAGCCTTCCCAAAGAGCAACAAACCGACAAGCTAGCAAAGAGGGTCAAATCCATCTTACGCCAGTCCCGTGAGGCCTGTCACTGGTATGTGCGCGAACGTGACCGGATATTGAGTTATGATAAGCCTGACGCAAAATACTGGTAACGCAACTATTCCGCTTTCCCCCATGAAAGACGCCATAAAAAAAACAAGCGATGGCCAGAACGAACTCGGCCCCCTGATCCTGTATTGTGAAGGTCAAGTACGTTTGCCCAACGGGGCAACGAAATTAATGATCCGCTGCCAGACGGCGGTTGATTATGCCGACCTGCCGAATACGCTGGAGTTCGGCAAAAGGAAATTCTTAAAAATCGGTTGGAATTCCAGCCACGGGATTGCCATTTATCTTCAACCCCACGACTCGGACAGGCAATTATCGGCCATACTGAGTAATTGACCTGCTCCCTCAAAACAACGGGGCTGGCAGCAACACTGTCAGCCCCTCTTTACGCCTTCCTGCCCCCGGTTATCTGGCCGGGGTGACCCAGGGCCTAGAGGGGCAGAAGGAAAAGCTTAACATTTCAATCCGCGCCCCAGCCACCTGACCGGGGCGACCTCAAAGTGAGATACGAGCCGATAAGCGGAATCTTGTTTCAATCCGCGCCCCAGCCACCTGACCGGGGCGACCGGTGCAGCATGACGCCGCGCTCGAACTCGCGCTGTTTCAATCCGCGCCCCAGCCACCTGACCGGGGCGACATCTTCAGCGAATCC
>Ga0181535_10007116_pt1 | contig 11343 bp, 8 predicted proteins | sample PEATcosm2014_Bin_44_FD_119774 | JGI IMG/M metagenome (GOLD analysis project Ga0181535, IMG submission 119774) | Peatland microbial communities from MTU Mesocosm Facility, Houghton, MI, USA - PEATcosm2014_Bin17_30_metaG | ecosystem: Environmental > Terrestrial > Soil > Wetlands > Peat | place...
AAAGGGTTTCGATGATTTCCCGCATGCCTTCCGTAACAGCCAGAGTCGTATCCAGCGAGGACACGTAGTCGAGGTCGGTTGGGAACCGCTGTTTCAACTCCGCCATGGACTTTTTCACTGCTTTGGACACCTCGATCGCATTCGCGCCTGGCAATAAATACATCGAGATGATTGCGGCAGGCTTCCCGTTCAAACGCGCGATTGTGTCGTAGTCCTGCGCTCCCAGTTCGATGCGGGCCACATCCTTGACGCGAACCATCGAACCATCCGGGTTCGCGCGCAGAACTATCTCGCCGAATTGTTTATCCGTCAGGAGCCGGCCTTGGGCGCGCACGGTGTAGCTGAATTCCTGGCCTGCGGGAATCGGCATGCTGCCGATCCGCCCGGCCGGGTTCACGGTGTTCTGGCTGTTGACGGCATTGATGATTTCCGGGACCGTGATGTTGAGCTGGGCAAGTTGGTCGGGCTTGACCCAGAGACGCATCGCGTACTGGCCGGCACCGAAGACGACCACGCTCGCAACGCCATTCACCCGTGTGAGTTGGTCAACAATGTTGATGTAGGCGTAATTTGCCAGGAACACATTGTCATATGTTCCGTGCGGCGAATAGACTGCAAAAAAAAGAAACGGCGTGGAAAGCGATTTCTGGACCGTCACCCCGAAATTGCGGACGTCTATCGGCAACTGGGGCTCGGCAAGTGAATAGCGAAGCTGCGTGAGCATGTGGTCCGTGTCACGGTCGGTCTGTACGTCGAAGTTGACGTACATGCGCATTGTCCCGTTGTTGGCGTTCATGGAATACATGTAATTCATGTTGTCCACGCCGCTCATCTGCTGCTCGATCGGTGTAGCAATCGATTGTTCGATGGTTTCAGCGTCGGCGCCGGAATAGTTCGCCTGGATGAATATCTCCGGCGGGACGATCTTGGGAAACTGTGCGATGGGAAGGCCTAAGATCGAGACCAGACCGACAAGGACCGTGATTATGGCAATCACCATGGCGACGATCGGCCGGTTGATGAAGAACTTCGACATCGCAGCTACCTCGTTTCGGTCTGAATGGAGTTGGTTGCGGTTGATTCCGTAAATGGAACGGGATGCACAACGGTATCGTCCCGGACTTTTTGCAGTCCCTCCACGACGACACGATCTCCGGTCTTCAATCCGTCCTCTATTATCCACATTGAACCTGCGCGCTCGCCCACTTTGACCATTCTAATCTGGACTTTGTCGCCTTCACCGACAACCGCAACCTGATAGCTCCCTTGCAATTCCATTACTGCTCGCTGCGGAATCACCAGTGCATCCCGTTGGACCTGCGTGTGGCGTACGCGGGCGAACTGGCCGGGGAGAAGCGTGTTCTCCGGATTTGGGAACAGGGCCGCCACTCGCAACGCGCCCGTGCGTGGATCTATTTGATTGTCCACGGCATAGAACTGGCCTTTCCTTGGGTAAAGCGTGCCATCCACCAGAATCAAATCCAGTGATATCTCAGCCTCGTGCTCGGGTCCGCCCGGTTGATCGAGGTATTTCTTCATGTAGCGAACATAATCCTGTTCGCTGACCGGAAAGTAAGCCTTGATCGGATTGACACTGGAAACGGTCGTCAATTCCTCAGTGCCCGGCCCAACCAAATCTCCAATTTGAGCCGTGGCCAGGCCGGCCAAACCATCTATGGGTGAGGTGACTTTTGTAAATTCCACATTCAATCTGGCTTGGTCGGCGGCGGCTTTATCGCCAAGATAGGCTTGCATGGCGTCGTCGAGTTCCTGGTGGCTGACTGCATTTTCCTGGATGAGCGGTTTGAGGCGGTTCACATCAAGTTCATCCTTGCCGAGCCTGGCCATGGCTTGATCGAGGACGGCCTGAAACGGCCTTGCGTCAATCTCGAACATCAGGTCGCCTCTCTTTAGCAGCGTCCCTTCCTTGTAATAGACTGCGAGGAGATAACCGTTCACTTGCGGATGGACATGAGCGTGCACCAGCCCGTCGAGAGTTCCTATCCACTCCCGATAAACCGGCACGTCCCGTGGCGTGACGTTTATCACTTCAACATCGGGCGGGAGCATGGCAGCGGCAGGCGGTTTTCGATTGCAGCCGGCCTGGCAGCTCAACACAACGGCTGCGATGGCTATGATGATGCATCGCAGGAAGTTGGCTAAAGCAGAGCGGGGCTCTCCCTGATCAATTGGCGAACGTTCGACAATACAGGCCAGATTGTGCTTCATTCGTGTCGTTCCTCGTTTACAGTGATTTTAGGATGCTATAATAATATCCCCGCAAAAACCGGTAATAGGGGAACAGAGTAAAGACGAAGCTGAAAAACCTTACCTTTCGGCGCTGTGCTTACGCACCTTGTCCCTCGACGAGTTCGGGACCTTGCTCATGCGACCAGGTTTGAGACCGTGAGTTTGTCGAATGACTCATGGCTAGCCCTTCGCACTTGCACGTTGCGCCCACTTGCAACATGGTCTTTTCTTTTGACCATGTTTTGTCCTGCGAAAGACACGGAGGTCGTCCCTCCAAATGAAAATGACACGTAAAGAGGCCTTTTCCGATCGCTGGAGATACGCTCCGTCGTGACCGGAGCAAAATGACGCAAAAGGAAAGACCATGATGTGAAAAGGGCGCATCTGCGTTGTCTCCGCAACAGCGACCTGATAGAGACACAGCAACAATAAGGTTCTTTCAACCTGTAGGAGCGGCTTTATGCCGCGACGGTTTACCCATTGCCCCTTCACATTTCATCGCGGGATAAACCCGCTCCAAAAAGAAACACTAAAATTTGAACGTGGTTTGATTTGATAATAGTTTGACGAATCGGATATGGTCTGTGGCGTCATCAGGAGTTAGTCAATTGCCGACAGTCTTAAATACATTTAACAACCTTGCCATCAATTCCTGCGCAGGCAGGCAGGATCCCCAGCTTCTAAGCATTTTTTCCGGCGGCACTTCACTCTGTAAGCCGATTTCTCTTTGCCGCTCCCGAACGACTTTTCGCTGCCTTGGACAAAATCTTCTCTCCGGCATCGTCAACCTTCTACGGCCCGGACAAGCCTTTCTCCATCACGTCGACAACCTTCTCCGTCATGGAGAAGGTTACTTCCGTTCCGGACAAGCCTTTCTCCGGTTTGGACAAGATCAGCTCCGCGACGGACAATACCTTATATATAGTAAAGAATAGCTTGTCCGCCTTGGAAAAGACTTTCTCAATGGCATCGAAGCGCTTGTTTATGACGGACAAGACCTTATCTGTGACGGAGAAGCCTTTGTCCAACATTGAAAAGGTTGCCTCCGAAGCGCATAAGGTCTTGTATTTCAAGCAGTTAGCCCGTTTTTGGGACGAAAAGGGCTTTTTTTGTGTCCCTTCAATTACCGGGTGGCTGGTAGGGCGGGGCCGCCGGATCCGCCGTGAAGACAACGACGCGACAAAAAGGAAATTGGATCATGGCTGATAATCGTCATCCTATTGACACGGCGCGTGCAGCGCCCGCGCCCTACCACACGATGGTCTCATTGCTTTATCGAATGTCGGGAGTAAGAAACAATAAATAACTAATAAGAGGGAGTTCAGTATGGCTCATCAAATTCGTGTAATGCTGGGTTTCACTAACGCGCCGGATCATCAACTTGAGGATATTGGCGGTTCTGTGATCAAGGGGATGACCGGTAACGCCACCTATCCAACCCCGCCGGTCACGCCGGCAAATTTACAGACCGCGCTGACGGCGTTCACCGCCGCCATTGCCGCCCAATCGCAGGGCGGGACGGCGGCGACGGCTGATAAGAACAATAAACGCGACGCCGTTGTCGGATTACTCCGCCAGTTGGCGGGATATGTTCAGGCAAACTGCAACAACGATCTCGCCAAGCTTTTGACCAGCGGGTTCGAGGCGGTGACAACCAGCCACACGCAATCGGCGCTTGGCAAGCCCGCCATCGTCAGCGTTGACAATGGCAATTCCGGGCAACTGCTGGTGAAGGTCACGCCGGTCGGCAATGCCAAGTGCTACGATGTCCGATATGCCGCGCTCGCCGCTGGCGGCGCACCCGGCGCGTGGCAGAGCGGTGGCTTTTTCACAAACTCCCGTATAATGCCGATCAACGGCCTGACCGCCGGTACGAACTACAGTATCCAAGTGCGCGCCTGGCGGCTCGACCGGCTATAGCGATTGGAGCGACGCAGTCAGTCACATGAGCATGTAGAACGCCGTGGGCAAGCAACATGAGAACTGTCACCGCCATACAGCTGCTTAATATGGTCTCGGCGAACACAGCAATGACAATCGCCGAATACTATCGTGTTGAGGTTGACGAAAACTCTCCGTCAGGATATATTCGGAGCATGAAAACTACGCTGACAGAACCGGAAATTGTAATGCATAATGGCAAACCGGTCTCGGTAATTCTGCCGATCAAGGACTACGAGGAACTCATGGAGCGGGTCGAGGACGCGACGGACGTCGCGTGGCTGAAACGCGCCCGTCGGCAACCACTCCAGTATCGTCCGCTGGCGGAGTATCTGGCGGAGCGGGAGTGCAAAGCCCGTGTATAGCGTCCTGCTCGAACGCGCCGCTGAGAAGGATTTAGCGCGGCTCGCGGTCGCGGTTCATGACCGGGTGATCTCGTCGCTCCACGGGCTGACGCGGAACCCACGTCCGCCCGGTTGCCGCAAGCTGACCGGTACGAAGAATGACTGGCGCATCCGTGTCGGCGACTACCGGGTGATTTATGAAATCGCGGATGAGATCCGGGTGGTGCGCGTGCATCGCGTCCGGCACCGTGGTGAAGTCTATCGGTAAGCGCCGTGTGACGAAACGAGGCGTGATTCAAGAAAAGGCACCGCATGAAATGGAAAACTCAGAAGTTTTGCGGTGGCCTGTTCACCAACTCCCGCTCAATGCCATCAATGGCCTGACCGCCGGCACGAACTACAGCATCGAGGTACGCGCCATCGGCGGCTCGACCGGTTACAGCGATTGGAGCGACCCAGTCAGCCACATGAGCCTGTGAGTAAATTCCCGCCAAGCCGGCAGGCCTGCCGGCTTGGCGGGCTATCGCAAAAGAATACCTGCATTCTCGTTGACTGCATGCATCACGGCGAGTACTGATATGCGCGTCACATAAAGGGGGAAGATCGTGTGTTCACGGGGAAGAATTCTAACCGTTGTCGTCTTGCTCAACATACTTGCCGTTTCGATTCAATGGCACAGACTTGCAAAACCAGCGCCCATTCAAGGCGATAGACCAGCCATTAAAGATACGATTCAGACAAATACGGTTCTTTCGGCTACAAGTCAGAAGACAGCGACACGTTTGGATCGAGCAAGGGAGTTGATTCGGAAACTCAGGGATTCCGCAACGAAGATCAAAGATGTGCAGGCGCTTTGCATGGAAAACGCCATCACACTTGATGAGTTGCGGGCACTGGGTGGCGATGCTATCCCCGCATTCCTGGATGAAATTGCCGACAAAACTTGCCCTGCATCTTTAAGAATGCTCTTGATCGAATCGGTTGCGCATTTGAGTGGTCACAATGACCCTCATTTCGATCAAGTGCTGATGGCAATTATTACCGATTCCACTGATGACAAGAACGTAAGGATGCGAGCCTTACGGTGGATTCCTGAAACAGGAAGCCAGCCTGATGGCGCGAAACTGTTGGCGATGTTGCCGACGCAGACAGATGCTGATCTGGAATTCGGGATTGTGCGAGCTCTTCGCGGCTTCAAAGTGGCGGGAAGCGATGACGTTTTGGCAGGAGAACTGTCGGACGATAAAAGTCACTTAATACGAATTGCTGCCTACCATGCACTGGCAAGTCAGGGAGAAGAGGCTGCCCTTAATGTATTGCAGCAATCGGTTGCTGCGAGATTGGCCAACGGCAGTCAAGAAAGCCAAGCGCAAGAAAATGCTGTGGCGGTTCATGGTGTTTTGGCCTTGGGTGAATTGCCCAATTCAAGTTCTTTGCCTTTGCTCGAATCAGTCACAAAGAATCCCTCGAACTCAGTGTCCGTTCGCAGTACCGCATTTGATTCAATTGCTGCTATCGGAGGCAAGGATGCACTACAGGTTTTGCGCCGGGCATTGAGCAACGAGACGGACCAATCCGTTTTGGTTTACGTCGCACGAGCATTGTCGAGCCAAGGCGATGCTTCCGATGCGCAAGCCTGCCTACAAAAGGCGGCAACCGTATCTGACAGTTACACTAAGAGTGAATTGCAAAGGGCAGCACACACAATTCAGCAAAGAAAATAGGTGAAAGACTATGATTGCAAAAAGACAAATAACGTTTTGTCAGCTTCTCGCCTTCCTGTGCATTGCTATTTGTTCGGCAGAAATAGTCTCGGCACAAAACGACCCGGAAGCTGAAAAAGGCGATGCGTTGTTTAAAGATGGTTTTGATGGTCCGGGTACGTATGTATGGGGTTGGCTTCCGGCTGGAATCAAGGGAGGTCATGCAGCCATTTACTATGGTTACTATGTTGATAAGTGGTGTCCCTATTGCCACACGGTGATTCAAGCCAGCGGTCCTGGATACTCTGTGGATATTTGTCCGTTTGACCAGACGGTGTACGGGTCGCCAACATTCTTGGGAAGCGACCCTTTCACTTACTACACAGAATCAGGTCTTGGGCCGAGAAATAGCTGTAGTCACGGAACATGGAATGGCAGTGCAACGGAGATGACCCTAGCACGACGAGGCGTAATTATCACTGAAGCCATACGGTTGGTTGGCGCAGACGTAACATATCCATCAATCATTCCTTGCAACCTGTGGGAGCCTACGACCTTGAATCCGAGAGTTTGTAACATCACAGAGCCAACAGCGATGCGCTGTGATGGGCTAGTTGAGTGGGTTTACGAGACGGCTGGTTTTAATACGTGTAACAATGCAAATTCGTTTGACTATAACCATGGGTATTTTCTGGATGGGTGGTTCAATTACCCAATAAGGCATGCGGCAGATTGGCTAGGCGCATCCGTGAATCTACCCTACACGACTCCTCTGCAAGAGAATGACACCTCATTCACAATTACAGCCACCGATGATTCCTCGGTCCCCACACGTATTATCGTTAAGTGGGGGGATGGTTCGATAACTACCAACTTATCACCACTAACACATAGCAAGGACACAACTGCAACAATTCAATATCAAGCCGTTGATTTTGCAAACCATACAAGCGTCTTTCAGCAGTATTCCTATTCGCCGCCATCCCAAGGAAGTGTGCCGAGCATAACCAGTGTTTCCCCGCCTTCTCTGCCGACATCTTCTTCTACGCAATTGATTAACATTTATGGCAGCAACTTCAAGCCGTCCAGCGATCCGAACGCTTCCACGTTGGTCTTCCGCGATCCGGCCAACAACCCTTATGTCCGAACTCCAACCTATGTCAGCGCAAATCAGCTCCAATATAGCGTCACTGTCCAGTCAGCCGTCGGCACATGGTCGGTGATTGTCACCAACGCCGGACAAGCTGCCTCGAATCCTCAAACTTTCACCGTCTATATTCCGGCTGCAAACTCAGGCTCATTGACTGTGAATCTTTCGCCGAGCGGCGCGGTATCCGCAGGAGCACAGTGGTCTGTAGACAGTGGCAGTTACCGCAACAGCGGGGACACTGCCAATGGCTTGACTCCCGGCCAGCACCAAGTTTCATTTAAGGCCGCTCCGGGTTATACGGCTCCGGCGAGCCACAGCGTCACTATCACATCCGGTTCAGTCACGCCCGACTCCGGCACCTACTCCGTAGTTGCTCCTAGCACATACACGCTTACGCTCAATCAGGGCGGCAGCATGGGTTCCATCATTCCGTCTCCGATGGGAACATGGAATGGCAGTGCGTACGTCTATACGGCTGGCACGCTTGTTCAACTCTCTGCCACTGCAAACGTAGGCTACCATTTTACGGGTTTCAGTGGCGATGCAAGCGGAAGCGTTTCGCCAACGACGATCACGATGAACGGGAATAAGACGGTGACGGGTAATTTCGCGTCCGGCGATCCAAACATGGGAACGATAACAGTAACCATTCTGCCATCGGCGGCGGCGACGGCAGGAGTAACGTGGGGCTTCAATGCAAATGATTACCGTTCGAGTGGATCGAGCTGCACCACTTGGCCGGGAACCTATTATCTTGCAATTCATCCAGTTGACGGATGGCTTGGATCGGTGAGTGCGAAGGCTGTAATTACAGCAGGACAAACGAGTAATATTGTTGTCACCTTCACCCAGGACACAACACCTGGATTTCTCACGGTCACTCTGACGCCACCAAATGTAGAAGCCGCAGGGGCGGCATGGCACGTCAACGGCGGTGTGGCAGAGGGAAGTGGTGCCAGTCTTTCGTTGCAACCTGGAACTTATGTCATCACGTTTGATTCAATTTCAGGGTGGACGGCCCCATCCGCTCAGACTGTGACTGTCAGCCGCGCTCAGGCAATGATCGCTAGCGGTGCTTACACGCCGCCCTCTGGTCAACCTGGGATTGTGAGCGTCAGTCCAAGCGTTGGTGCACTGGCTGGGGGCACTCCGTTAACCATTCAAGGATTTGGATTCACCGTACCAGCAACAGTATTGGTCGATCAGCAACCTGCGACTAGTGTATCGGTCTTGGGAACCTCGCAAATTACGTGCCTCACACCGGCAAGCACGGTTTACGGCACTGCTCCTATTGTTGTCGAAACATCTGGCGGCAGCGCGACCAATTTGAATGGCTTCGCTTATGGTTTACCGCGTGGCAACGGCATTAGTTTGGCCGGTAGCATCGGCGGCGTGGTGAATGCGGTGGCCGGACAAGGAAACTATTGCTACGTTGGGGAAGGGAGTAGTTTTGTGGTTTTGAACATTGCAAATCCTGCGGCTCCCACTCCCGTAGGGCGCGTAGCCATGCCAGGACTTATTCAGGACATCGCGTTGTTTTCGGCGAATGGATGTCAATATGCTGCTGTTGCGGACGACGATGCGGGGTTACAGGTTGTGGACATTACAACCCCTACAGCACCAGCATTACGAGGGTACTACAACACTGGTGACTATGCTTCTGGCGTCGCTGTTTTCGGTACAAAAGCCTATGTCGGTAATGCGAACAGCGGTTTGATGGTACTGGACATTTCCGACCCCACGCGGATTCAATGTGTCAGTGCCATTGCGACAAGCGGTTATGCAAATAAGATGGTGGTCGATTACTCCACCAACGGTTTACTATTAGCGTACCTTATTAATAGCGGTTCCTTGCTTATCGTCGATGTGAGCAATCCAAGCAATCCGACGTTGCGAGGACAGACTGCACAGATCCTTCAAGAATGGTACGAACCAAACTCCATCGCTTTGTCGGGCAATCGTATCTTTCTTGCTGGTGTTGTAGATATGCTCAAAGCGGTGGACGTAACAAATCCAGATAATCCGACGTCACTAGGGTCGGTTGAGTCGGCCAATTATCCAAGCGCAGTGACGGTCGCAGCTGGACATGTCTATACTTGTGGTGCGGGGGGGGAGATAACGGTTTACACCTTAATGGGAAGTAGTTTACAGAGTCTCGGGTGGATCTCGCTGAATAACGGCATATTCCCCGGCACGGCGATGGTAGTTCTCAATGGCTACGCCTATTGTGCTGGCGCAGAGAAAGGGGTTCTCATCTTTAATGTCAACACGCCAACCAGCCCGACTGTTACCGGGGCCTACGCGGCAGATGCAGGATACTGCCTTGCAGCAGCCGTGAGCGGAAATGACGCATTCCTGAGTACGCAAAACAGTGGATCAAAGGTCTTTGATATCAGCAATCCCGCCAACCCATCGTTTATTTCACAATTCGCCGCTGCGGCTGGATCGAGAGTTGCAGTGAACAGCAACCGATTATTTACAGCTACGCCTGCTGCAACAGCGTATATATTGAACATCTCAAATCCAGGTTCCCCTCAACTCTTGGGGTCAATTCCCAATAGTCTCTTTTACATAGGTGACTTTTATGTTGCTGGGAATTCAATGGTCGTGGCGGGAATGGATACCAACTTTGTAGCCGCCCTAGCGATTCTGGACACATCCAACCCGGCGGCAATTACGGTGCGGGGCAAGGTAAACTTCACGGGAGCAAGTGCGACCCTATTGGAAACTATTAGCGGAATTGGCAATGTGGCTTATGTGGCTGTGCCGTTTGCCACCGGAAATGACTTTTATCTTCGGGTAGTTGACCTGAGCAATCCTGCGAACCCGCAACAAGTAGGTCAGTTGCCCGACATTGGAGTTGTTACCGCAACTAAGTTGGCGCCAGACAACAAACATCTTTATGTCGGCAATGCGCTCAGTTGGCGAATTATCGACGTGACGAGCAATGCTTCTCCGATGCTAGTTAGTTCTAACGATATTAGCGCGAATTACGTTGGGTCAAACTACATTAAGTCGGTCAACTCATTTGACTTTGCCGGAACGACTGCTTACGTCGCGGCAGGGAAGATGATCTTTGTTTATGATGTGAGCAACCCGGCTCAACCACAATTGCTTCGTTGGTACATGACACCAGAACTAGCCAGAGATGTAAAGGTTGCAGGAAACAACCTTTATGTCGCCGATAGCGATGCAGGTTTGAATGTGCTTACGCTTTCTGACATAGCTGCCCCCGCAGTCTTGATTACCGTACCTACATCAGAAGCGGTTTGCACAAACACAACCGGCACATTGAATCTGGGAGGCACTGCGTCTGATAATGTTGGTGTAACAGGGGTAGCCTGGGCAAACAATCGCGGCGCTGGCGGGACAGCATTCGGCACGACCACTTGGTCTGTCAATGGCATTACCCTACTGCCAGGTACAAACGTGCTCACAATCGCTGCCACTGACGCTGCGGACAACAGCGGCAATGCGACCCTGTCCGTGATTTATCAGGTGCCGCAGCAAGATCAGACGATCACATTCTCTGCTATTGCCGATCACACCTTTGGCGATCCGCCGATTCTGCTCTCCGCAGCTGCCAGTTCAGGTTCGCCGGTCAGCTTCATTGTCGTCTCTGGCCCGGCAAGCTTATCCTCCAATAACGTGCTGAGTTTAACCAGTGCTGGATATGTCACCATACGAGCTACACAACTTGGTGATGAAGAGTTCAATGCAGCGCCGCCAGTGGACATAAGTTTTACCGTGGCGAGAGCCGACCAGTCCATTGTGTTTGCTGCGCTGCCCGACAGATCGGCGGATAGCACTCCTTTCTCGCTGAACGCCACTGCCAGTTCCGGTCTGCCGGTGAGTTTTAACCTCGTATCTGGCCCGGCATTACTCGACAGTAACAATGTGGTGACATTACTGGGCGGAGGAACTGTTACGGTAAGCGCGTGGCAATCTGGCAACT
>Ga0181535_10007118_pt1 | contig 11342 bp, 8 predicted proteins | sample PEATcosm2014_Bin_44_FD_119774 | JGI IMG/M metagenome (GOLD analysis project Ga0181535, IMG submission 119774) | Peatland microbial communities from MTU Mesocosm Facility, Houghton, MI, USA - PEATcosm2014_Bin17_30_metaG | ecosystem: Environmental > Terrestrial > Soil > Wetlands > Peat | place...
GCTGACCTGCATCGGGTCGAAATCGACGCCCTGGGCCCGCAGCCGGCCCAGGGCGCGCGGGATGTTGGGGCTCTCCATGAAGCCGTAGCGGAGCACTACGCGGTGGATGCCGGGGGCCAGTTGCTCGACGCTGGCGCGCTCGGCCCGGGGGATGTCGGGGACGTCCTCGTTGAGCACGGTGACGAACAGCACCCGCTCGTGCAGCACCTTGTTGTGCTTGAGGTTGTGCAGCAGCGCGTTGGGCACGTAGTCGGGGTTGCCGGTGAGGAACACCGCGATCCCGGGCACCCGCATGATGCGCGACTGCGGCAGGCGGGCGAGGAAGCTGGCCAGCGGCAGGCTGTCGTGCCGCCAGCGCGACAGCAGCAGGTCGCGGCCGCGCTTCCACGATGTCATGACCGCGATCAGCAGGCTGGCGAGCACCAGCGGGACCCAGCCGCCCTCCGGCACCTTCACGATGTTGGCGATGAAGAACACCGTATCGAGGAGGAACAGGGAGCCGAACACGCCGGCTGTCGCCAGCCGCGACCAGCCGAACTGCCGGTGGAACACGACCGCCGCCAGGAAGCAGGTGCACAGAAAAGTTCCGGTGACCGCGATGCCATAGGCGGCGGCGAGCGAATCGCTGGTGCGGAAGGCAAAAACCAGCAGCAACACGCCGCCGGCCAGGGCGGTGTTGATCTGCGGCACGTAGATCTGACCCTCCTCGGTGGCGCTGGTGTGGCTCACCGTCATGCGCGGCAGGAAGCCGAGCTGGAGGCATTGCCGGGCCATCGAATAGGCACCCGAGATGACCGACTGGCTGGCTATGACGGTGGCGAACGTGGCCAGCACCACCAGCGGCAGGTTCATCCAGTGCGGCGCGAGCAGGAAGAACGGGTTTTCCACCGCGGTGTTGTCGGCCAGCACCAGCGCCCCCTGGCCGAAATAGTTGAGCACCAGCGACGGCAGCACATAGAACGTCCAGGACAGACGGATGGGCTGGCGGCCGAAATGGCCCATGTCGGCGTACAGCGCCTCGGCGCCGGTGACGCAGAGCACGACCGCGCCGAGGGTGAAGAAGGCGACCCAGTGGTCGTTCAGCACCACCTGGACCGCGTAGGTCGGCGAGATCGCCAGCAGGACCACCGGGTTGCGCGCCACCGCCACCAGGCCGAGCGCGCCGATGACGACGAACCAAACGGCCATCACCGGGCCGAACACGCGCCCGACCTTGGCGGTGCCCTTCCACTGCATGGCAAACAGCATGACGATGACGACGACGCAGATCGGCAGGACGAACCGCTGCAGTTCCGGGGACGTGACCTCCAGGCCCTCGACCGCCGACAGCACCGAAATGGCCGGCGTGATCATGCCGTCGCCGAAGAACAGGCAGGCGCCGCTGATGCCCACCAGGGTGATCACGTAACGGATCCGCGCCCCGTCAGAGACGCGCAGCGCCAGCGCCATCAGGGCGACGATGCCGCCCTCGCCCCGGTTGTCGGCGCGCATCACCAGCAGCACGTATTTGAGCGTCACGATCAGCGCCAGCGACCAGAAGATCATCGACAGGATGCCGAGCACTTCCCAGCGGATGACGCCGTCCTGCTTGAAGTGGTCCATGCTGGCCTTGAAGGCGTAGAGCGGGCTGGTGCCGATGTCGCCATAGACGATGCCGAGCACCCCCAGCAACATGCCCAGACGCAGCCGCGGCCGGGCGGCGGGGGTGGCGGGGTCGGTCATCGGCCGCGACCGCGGGGAGCGGCGGGCCTTCGCGCGGTGCCAGGTAGCCTGGCCTCTCGGTTCACTGCTGGCTCCATGTGCCGGGCATCGGAGGGCCGTCCGCAAGCCGGCGCGGACGGATACGCCCGGGTTCCGGGCCGTGCAAGCGTGGCGACGCCCTCAGCCGCGGGAGCCGAAGATGGCGGTGCCGACGCGGACATGGGTGGCACCGTGGGCGATGGCGCTTTCGTAGTCGGCGGACATGCCCATCGATACGATGGCCAGGCCGTGCCGCGCCGCGCGGTCGGCGAGCCAGGCGAAATGCGGAGTGGGATCGGACTCGAGCGGCGGGATGCACATCAACCCGGCGAGCGCGGCGCCGAAGCGGGCCTTGCAGGCGTCGATGAAGGCGTCGGCCGCGTCGCGCGGGATGCCGGATTTTTGCGCCTCGTCGCCGACATTCACTTGCACCAGCAGGTCGGGCGTGCGGCCTTCCTTGCGGATGGCGTCCTCCAGGGCGTCCGCCAGGCGCGGGCGGTCGAGCGTCTCGATGACATCGGCCAGCCGCACCGCCTCGCGCGCCTTGTTGGTCTGCAGGCCGCCGATGATGTGCAAGCGGAGCGTTGGATTGGCGGCGCGGAGGGGATGAAACTTGGCGGCGGCTTCCTGCACGCGGTTCTCGCCGAAGACCAGCTGGCCGGCGGCGAGCGCGGCGGCGACCACCGGGATGGGGTGGGTTTTTGAGACCGCGACCAGCGTGACATGCTGGGGGTCGCGGCCGGCGCGCAGCGCGGCCTGCCCGATGCGGTCGCGCACGCGGGCGAGGTTGGCGGCGATTTCGGAGGGAGTGAGTTCGGTCATGGATGAGAGGCTTGTCGCCTGGGCGCGCGCGGTCAAGTCGCGTGAGCGGCGGGGCGGCGTTTTCACGGGTCGGCGCGTGCTGTGGCTGTTCACCGACGCGGTACGGATGGCGGACCCGCTGGCGGTGGCGGCGCGCCTGCCGCGGGGGTTGTGCGGCGTGGTGCTGCGTCACGACCAGGCGCCGGGGCGCGCGGCGCTGGGGCGGGCGCTGGCGCGGCTGTGCCGGGCGCGCGGCCTCGCCCTGTCGGTGGCCGGGGACTGGCGGCTGGCGGCGGCGCTGGGGGCGGGGCTGCACCTGCGGCGCGGCCGGCGGCCCAGGGGCGCGCCGCGCTGGCTGCCGGTGGCGACGAGCTCGGCGCATGGCGTGGCGGAGTTGCGGCGGGCCCGGCGGGAAGGGGCGTTGGCTTTCCTGTCGCCGGCCTTCGCGACGGCCAGCCACCCGGGCGTGGCGGGGCTGGGGCCCTGCCGCTGGGGGCTGATGGCGCGGCGCGGCGGCAAGGCGGCGGCGCTGGGCGGGATCGATGGGCGCAGCGTGCGGCGTCTGCCGGGCTGCGCCGGCGCCGGGGCGATCGCGGCGCTGGGGTGACCGGCGGTGTGGCGCTTAGGACACAGTGTTTCGGAAATGCCATGCCGAGCCTTTTCCAACCGTTGCGGGATGATGAGGGGCACGGCAATACTTCCATCTGGTCCGGCTGCCCCTCCCGTTGGGGACTCGTTGGTTTTGCCGATGGGTGCGGTGGGAAATGGGCGGGGCCTGCCAATACCGCCGGCGCGCCGGCGACATGAGGAGGATTTGGATGCGCAAGCTCTTACTGGCCAGCGCGGCTATGCTGGGCGGCACCATGGCCCTGGTGAGCGTCGCCAGCGCCCAGGTGGCACAGAACTATAGCGGCGTCACGGCCGGCGGCCCGCCGTTCCCGAACTACGCGCCGGCAGGCCCGACCCCGCTGGGCGCTTTGCCGATTCCGGGACCGGTCGGTGGGCCTGGCTTCCCTGGCACGGTCGTCCCGGGCTATGGCCCGCCGCTGTCTCCGGGCAACATCTCGGTCCGCATCGTCGGGCGCATGATGGCGTATTTCGGCGTTGCCTCGGATAGCGGCCGCACCGCGACCGTCACGCCGACCAACGTCGGCTCGGTCGGTTCCTCGGGCGGCGCCGTCAACATCAACGCCCCGCAGGCCAACACCAAGCTGCAGGCGCTCGGGGCCTTCACCTTCGCCCGTCTGTATCCGAGCTTCGACGGCGTGGCAGCCAACGGGCTGAAATACGGCGCGTTCCTCGAAATCCGGCAGGACAACCAGTCGCCTCCGGGCGGCGGCGCGAACGGCTCGATCTCGGGATCGGACCGCGCCCGCGGCGAGCTCTATTTCCGTCGTGAGACGACATACCTCGGCACCGACCAGTTGGGCCAGATTCGCGTCGGCGCGACCGACCAGCCGACCTCGTTGTTTCTGACCGGCAACTTCGAAAACTTCGACGACGGCGGCTGGAACGGCGACCCCGCGCTGCTCACCGGCAACACGCAGGTCACCTGGCCGTTCGAGGACGTCGGCGTCTACTACTCGACGACCAAGATCGTGTATCTGTCGCCCAAGTTCTTCGACATGGTCGACTTCGGCGTGTCGTACGAGCCGGGCACCGGCGCTGAGGGCGGCGACAGCACCCCCGGCAACTGCAACTACGGCACGACCGCGAATACCGGCCTCGTCGGGCCGCTGATCACGAACAACAGCCTTGGCTGCGATTCCGCCGCGGCGACCACGGTCGCCAGCGAGGCTGGGCGCCGCCGCAACACGTTCGATTTCGTTGGCCGCTTCCGCACGGCGGTCGGCCCGGTGGGCGTTGCCCTCACGGTCGGCGGCATCGAAGGCGGACATGTGCTGTACGATGGCGCACCCGGACCCACCGTCACGCGGTATAACGGGATGAGCATCCTCGACATCGGCACGCAAGTGACCTACGGCGGGCTGGCCGCCGGTGGCCACTTCATGTATGGCCGTTACAATGGCCAGGGGGGCTTGCAGCCGGCCGGCGGCGTCAATGCAAACGCATTCGTCGTCGGTTCGTCCTACACCATGGGCTCGAACGTCATCGGCTTCCACTACCTGAACTTCACCTCGGCTGGTAGCTGGACCCAGCCGCAGGCAGCCCAGGTGAACGGCAACTACGTCGGCAAGACCAGGCGGGAAAATGGCATCGCCGTCGGCGATACCTTTACCCTCGCACCGGGTGCTTACGTGATGGTGACCTACCTGTATGGCCAGCGCCATCAGGAAGGTGTGGACCTGTTGAGCGGCGCGGCTTCGGGCTCGACATACGGGCACGTTGCCACCAACAACAACACTCGCGCCCAGGCGCTCTTCGTGGGCACGCAGTTCCGTTGGTAAGCTGACCGGCGAACTTTCGGTCTTCCCGGGCCTAGCGGCCCGGGCGGAGGGCGGTGGTTTCCACCGCCCTCTTCTTTTGTGGAATTGTGGGCTGAAGCGGAACCGTTGTCCGCGCGATGCCGCACCAGCAGGCTGGCCCTTGGCGCGGCGGCGGTGGTCCTGTATGCATTGCCGGCGACGAACTTTTCACATGGGCTGCGTATGACCTCGAGATTGAAAATTCTCCCCGTGCTGTTCGCGCTCGCGGTGACGGTCGCGGGATGCCACACGACAGCGGTGCAGAATGATGAATACAACGACCCCCGCTACACCGGACCGGGCGCGCTCAGCCCCGCGGATAGCGGGATAACGCTGTTCAGCACCGAGAAGTCGAAATCGTCGCAGGACGAGGGCGGCGGTACCGGACTGGGAGTGAACGCCTTTCTGTGGCGCGCGTCGCTGGACACGATGTCGTTCATGCCGCTGGCCTCGGCGGATCCGTTCGGCGGCGTGATCATCACCGACTGGTACCAGCCGCCGACGACGCCGGGCGAACGGTTCAAGGTGACCGCCTATATCATGGGCCGGCAGTTGCGCACGGATGGGCTGCGGGTGACCGTGTTCCGCCAGGTGGAGCAGGGCGGGCAGTGGGTGGACGCGCCGGTTAATGCGAACACGGCGAGCGAGATGGAGGACAAGGTGCTGGCCCGTGCCCGCCAACTGCGTTCTCAGGCGACCGCCGCGAATTAGAAAGGCTGGGGTCGCTGCCCTGGACCCGCCAAGGGCCGTGAGGCCCTTGGAATCCATTACTTAAGCGAGGTTGTTGAGAAAGAGGGGGGCGAGGTGATGCCGAAGCATCTCCTTTTGCCCCCCTCTTTCTCAACAACCTTCCTGGTAGCGGGGTCAAGGGGTCCACTGACCCCTTGCGGGGTCGAGGGGCAGCACCCCTTGCCTTCCTTCCTGGTTGCCGTCGGCGCTGATCTGACGGATACAGGTCGCACTTCAACCGACAGATTGGCCGATGCGCACCGTACCCGTTCCTTCGTCTATCGCCTCCACCGCGGCCGAGGCGCCGCGGTACGATTTCCGGGCGGCCGAGCCGCGTTGGCAGGCCGAGTGGGAGCGGCACGGCTGTTTCCATGTCGCGGATGTCCCGGCGGACGGCCGGCCGAAATACTACGTGCTGGAGATGTTCCCGTATCCGAGCGGGAAGATCCACATGGGCCATGTGCGCAACTACACGCTGGGCGATGTGGTGGCGCGGTACAAGCGTGCGCGCGGCTATTCCGTGCTGCACCCGATGGGGTGGGACGCGTTCGGTCTGCCCGCCGAAAACGCGGCGCGCGAACGCCGCACGCATCCGGCGAAGTGGACCTGGGACAACATCGCCGCCATGCGTGCCGAGCTGAGGCGGATGGGGTTGTCGCTGGACTGGGCGCGCGAGTTCGCCACCTGCGATCCGGCTTATTACGGCCATCAGCAGAAGCTCTTTCTGGACATGCTGGCGGCCGGTCTGGTCGAGCGCCGGGAGAGCTGGGTGAACTGGGACCCGGTGGATGGCACGGTGCTGGCCAACGAGCAGGTGATCGACGGGCGGGGCTGGCGATCCGGCGCGCTGGTCGAAAAAAAGCAGCTGTCGCAGTGGTTCCTCAAGATCACGAAATTCGCGCCCGAGCTGTTGTCGGCGCTGGACGGGCTGGACCGGTGGCCCGAGCGCGTGCGGGTGATGCAGGCCAACTGGATTGGCCGCAGCGACGGCGCCCGGTTGCGGTTTGATCTTACCGAGCCGGTGGACGGGATCGACGGGGGCGAGGTGTATACGACGCGACCGGACACGTTGTTCGGCATGTCGTTCCTGGCGGTCGCACCGGAGCATCCATTGGCCGCCGCAGCGGCGGCGCGGGACCCGGGTGCTGCGGGGTTCGTCGCGGAGTGCCGCCGCATGGGTACCAGTGAGGCGGTGATCGAGACGATGGAGAAGAAGGGGTGGGACACCGGATTGCGGGTGCGCCACCCGTTCATGCCCGATGCGACCTTCCCGGTGTGGATCGCCAATTTCGTGCTGATGGAATACGGCACCGGGGCGATCTTCGGCTGCCCGGCGCACGATCAGCGCGATCTGGATTTCGCCCGCAAGTATGGGCTGTCGGTGCCGCCGGTGGTGCTGCCGCCCGGCGCGGATCCGGCTAGTTTCGCCATCGGGGACGAGGCCTATGTCGGGCCGGGGGTGTCGTTTCATTCCGGGTTCCTGGACGGGCTCGCGGCCCCCGACGAGGCCAAGGCGGCGGCGATTGGCGAACTTGAGCGGCTGGGCGTGGGCGCCGGGGTGGTGAACTGGCGGCTGCGGGACTGGGGCGTGAGCCGGCAGCGCTATTGGGGCTGTCCGATTCCGGTGATCCATTGCGCGGCGTGCGGCGTGGTGCCGGTGCCGGAGACCGAGCTGCCGGTGCGGCTGCCGGAGGACGTGACCTTCGAGCGGGCGGGCAATCCGCTGGATCATCATCCGACCTGGAAGCATGTGGCCTGCCCGCGCTGCGGCCGGCCGGCCCAGCGGGAGACGGACACCTGCGACACCTTCGTGGACAGTTCGTGGTATTTTGCTCGTTACTGTAGTCCACATGCGGCAACGCCGGTGACGCGCGCGGCGGTCGACCACTGGATGCCGGTAGACCAGTACATCGGCGGCATTGAGCACGCTATTCTTCATCTGTTGTATTCTCGTTTCTTTACAAGAGCAATGAAGGAGACCGGCCACATCTCGATCGACGAACCGTTTGCCGGGCTGTTCACCCAGGGCATGGTGACGCACGAGAGCTACCGGGGCGAGGACGGACGCTGGCTGTATCCGGAGGAAGTGGAGCGGCAGGCCGACGGATCGGCGGTGCACGGCAAGACCGGCGAGAAGGTGGCAGTCGGGCGCGTCGAGGCGATGTCGAAATCGAAGCGCAATACCGTCGATCCCGGCGCGATCATTGCGCGCTTTGGGGCGGACACCGCGCGCTGGTTCATCCTGTCCGATAATCCGCCGGACCGTGACATGGAGTGGACGGAAGCGGGCGTGGTCGGCGCCTACCGCTTCACGCAGCGGCTGTTCCGGCTGGCCGAGGGCGTGGCCGCGCTGCCGGCGGGGGATGATGTCGGCGATGCGCTCGGTGCCGAGGCCCGCGGCCTGCGCCGGGTGACTCATCGCACCATAGCGGCGGTGACGGAGGCGCTGGAGTCGTTTGCGTTCAACGTGGCCGTGGCGCGGATTTATGAACTCGCCAACGCCATCGCGGAGGCCGAGAAGGCCGCCGACGCGCCCGATCTGCGTTGGGCGCGCCGCGAGGCGATCGAGATGGCGGCCCGGCTGAGCGCGCCGATGATGCCACACCTGGCCGAGGAGATCCTGTCGCGGCTGCGCCCGGACGGCCCGCTGGTAGCCGGCCTGCCCTGGCCGAAGGCGGACGCCGCGCTGGCGGAGGCGGAGACGGTGACGATCGCCGTGCAGGTGATGGGCAAGCTGCGGGGTACGGTGGGAGTGACCCCGGGGGCGGCGGAAGCCGAGGTGGTCGCCGCGGCGGAGGCCGAGCCGAACGTGGCCCGTGCCCTGGAAGGCAAGCGAATCGTAAAGCGCATCTATGTGCCGGGCCGCATCGTCAACTTCGTGGTTGCCGGGGCGGGATGATGGCAACGCGGCACCTGCTCCGGCGGCGTGGCCTGCTCGGCTTGCCCGTGCTGTTGGCTTTGCCGGGCTGCGGGTTTCATCCGATCTACGCCAGCGACGGAGCCGGGCCAGGCCCCGCGAGGACGGGGCTGGGCCTGATTGCGGTGGCGAACATTCCGAATCGGGTCGGCCAGATATTCCGCGAGAACCTGCAGGCCCGGTTCGACCACGGTGACGCACCGGCCGTGAAACGGTACGACCTGGTGGTTGGTTTCTCGTTGGCCGGCGAGGCTATCGGGGTCCAGCCGGATACCACGGTGACACGGGTGCGCTTCGTGGGTCAGGCCAATTGGACGCTGACGACTCGCGATGCGGCGCGCGCCACGGTCACGACCGGTACCGCACATGCAACGGGCGGGTTGAATACGTTCGACCAGCAGTATTTCGCCCAGGACATTGAGACCGAGACCGTGTACCGCCGCATTATCGAGTCGCTTTCGGACCAGATTACCCTGCAACTCGCGACGTATTTCGACAAGCACCCGGCCTGAAGACCGCCCGGGAGAACGGCACGGGATGAAACTGGAGCCGCGCCGAACCGAGGATTTTCTGCGTGATCCTGGCAGCACCCGCGCGGCCTTGCTCTATGGGGACGACGTCGGGCTCATCCGTGACCGGGCCGTGCGGCTGGTGCGGACGGTTGCGGGCGCGTCCGAGGATCCCTTCCGTGTGGTCGATCTGGAACGGGACGGCATTGCCGCCATTCCGGCGGAAATGGCGGCGCTGTCGTTGACGGGCGGGCGGCGGGTGGTGAGGGTGCGCGACGTGGGGGATACGGCCGTCGGGCCCGTGCAAGCCGCGTTGGCCGGACCCGGGGAAGCGCTGCTGGTGCTCGAGGCGCCGGGACTGGCTACCCGGTCGAAGCTGCGGGCGCTGATCGACAGACTGGCGGACGCGGTTTCCATCGCTTGCTACCCGGCCGAGGGGCGGGCGCTGGAACAGACCATCCGCGAGGTGTTGTCCGCACTGCGCGTCGGCGTGGAGGAGGACGCCTTGGCCTGGTTGACCGGACAACTCGGCGCGGACCGGGCGGTCACGGTGAGCGAGGTGGAAAAACTGGCGCTATTCGTCGGACCCGGTGGCCGCGTTGACATCGCGGCGGCGCGGGAATGCGTCGGTGACCTGGCGGGACTGTCGCTGGAGGACGCGCTGTTCGCGGCGACCGCGGGCGAGGTGGCGGCTGCCGACCGCGCCTTGGAACTGGCGCTGGCCGAGGGGGCGGCGCCGGTGCAGGTGGTGCGGGCGGGGCTGCTGCATGTGCAGCGTCTGCAACGGGCGCGGGCGACGATGGCCGACGGCGTCTCGGCCGGAGAGGCAACCCGGGCGGTGCGCCCGCCACTGTTCTTCCGCCGCCAGCCGGCTTTCAGCCTGGCATTGACGTCGTGGACGCCGGCGGCGCTGGAGTGGGCGGCACTGCGATTCTGGGACGCGGAACGGGCCTGCAAGCAAACCGGCTCGCCGGCGGAGACGATCGCGCGGAATGCGGTGACGGGAGTGGCTCAGCGGGCGGCGGGGGCGAGAAGGAAGTAAATGGCTGTTCTTTTTTGGAAAAAAGAACCAAAAAACTTTTATTCGTTAAATCCGATTGAGTAACATTACGATACCGTCGAGTTGGTCGAGAGAACGGTAATGGATGCGTACGGTGCCGCCTTTGCCGTCGAAGGCGATCTCTACTTTCAGGCCCAGGCGGCCGGACAGGTCGGCCTCCAGCGCGGCGGTTTCCGGGTCTTTGCTGCGGGTTCGTGAACCGGCATCAGGTCCGCCAGATCGGCGGGCGGCCAGGGCTTCGGTCTGACGCACGTTCAGGCCGCGAGCAATGACGGACAGAGCGGCCGCCATCGGGTCCGGATGGGCGAGCAGGGCGCGCGCATGGCCGGCGGTGAGCGCGCCTTTGCGAACTTCGCCCTGGACAGCAACAGGAAGGTTCAGCAGCCGCAGGGTGTTGGCGATGTGGCTGCGCGACTTGCCCACGGCCTCGCCCAGATGCTCCTGGGTCATGCCGAATTCCTGGAGCAGCCGCCGATAGCCCTCGGCTTCCTCGATGGCGTTGAGGTCCTGGCGCTGGAGGTTCTCGACCAGGGCGGCCGCCATGGCGTCGGCGTCCGTGAGGTCGCGCAGCAGGGTTGGAACTTCGTGCAGCCCGGCGGCCTGGGCGGCGCGCCAGCGGCGCTCGCCGGCGATGATCTCAAAACGGCCCGGCGCGTGCGGATCGGGACGGGCGAGCAGGGGTTGGAGAATGCCATGGACGCGCACGGACTCGGTGAGTTCGGCGAGCGATTGGGCGTCCATCGGGCCGCGCGGCTGGAAGGGGCCGGGGGAGAGGAACTCCACCGGAATGGGGCGCGGGCCGGCGGGCTCCGTCGGGGCGGAGGACGGTGGCTCGCCGAGCAGGGCGGCCAGGCCGCGGCCGAGGCGAGGGCCGGGATCCTTGCGGGTCATGCGACGCGCCCCAGACGGCGTTCGCGGCGGAGCAACTCGCCGGCGAGCTTCACATAGGCCTGGGCGCCGGGGGAGCGCACGTCATAGAGGATGACCGGCTTGCCATGACTCGGCGCCTCGGAGACCCGGACGTTGCGCGGAATGACGGTTTCGTAGACCTGATCCCCGAAGAACCCGCGCGCGTCGGCGGCGACCAGGTCCGACAGGTTGTTCCTCCGATCGAACATGGTCAGAACGATTCCTTGCAGGTAGAGACTGGGGTTCAGGCC